>Ga0316585_10000241_pt1 | contig 11598 bp, 12 predicted proteins | sample S_170502SCrBrC_D_FD_204517 | JGI IMG/M metagenome (GOLD analysis project Ga0316585, IMG submission 204517) | Rhizosphere microbial communities from salt marsh grasses in Alabama, United States - S_170502SCrBrC | ecosystem: Host-associated > Plants > Roots > Rhizosphere | place: USA: Alabama...
CAATGTACTTCTTGACCATGGCAGCACCTCTTCGCAGTTCACTCGAGGAGATACTCCTAAACTACTGTTCTTGCAACATACGCTGAAACGGGGTACTAGTGCAACCGTGCAGCTGTTCCGAGACCCCCTTTGATCGTTGTCGTTGTCGTCATCGAGTATCGGCACGACTTCGATGACGGATCCGATCACGACAACGACGACGAACGGCCTCGGGATTCCCGTCGTGCAGCACTAGCGACCCAGTAGCGAGGCATATCCATGCGCACCCTCAAGGCCGCCCTCATCCAGCGCGCGGCACTCGGCTGCCCAGCTGAAGATCTCGATGCTTGCGTGGCGGCAGCGCGGCGCGGCGCGGCCGCCGGCTGCCGGCTCGTGCTGCTTCAGGAGCTGCACAACGGGCGCTATTTCTGCCAGCGGGAAGAGCCCCGCGTCTTCGATGCCGCCGAGCCCATCCCCGGCCCCAGCACCGAGGCGCTGGGCGCGGCGGCGCATGAGCTCGGCGTGGTGATCGTCGCCTCCCTGTTCGAGCGACGCGCCGCGGGACTCCACCACAACACGGCGGTGGTGCTGGACAGCAATGGCCGCCTCGCGGGGACCTACCGCAAGATGCACATTCCGGACGACCCCGGCTACTACGAGAAGTTCTACTTCACCCCCGGTGACCTCGGGTTCGCGCCCGTGGACACGGCCGTAGGCCGGCTCGGCGTGCTGGTGTGCTGGGATCAGTGGTTTCCGGAGGCCGCGCGGCTCATGGCCCTCGCTGGCGCGGAACTCTTGCTCTACCCCACCGCCATCGGCTGGGACCCGGCAGACCCGGAAGACGAGCGCCGCCGCCAGCTCGACGCCTGGCGCACTGTGCAGCGTGGGCATGCCATCGCCAACGGGGTGCCGCTGCTCGCCTGCAATCGCATCGGCTTCGAGCCGGCTCCCGATGCGGCGCATGCGCACGACGGTATCCTGTTCTGGGGTAGCTCCTTCGCCTGCGGCCCACAGGGCGAGCTGCTCGCCAGCGCTTCTGAATCCGATGCCCAAGACCTGATGGTCGATATCGATCTCGAACGTGCCGAGGCCGTGCGCCGGATCTGGCCCTTCTTCCGCGACCGGCGCATCGATGCCTATGGCGACCTGCTCCGGCGCTGGCGCGACTGATCGGCGGCGGGTGACAGCCCCTTCCTTGAAGCACGGCCTCCCAAGCCCGACCTGATTTAGCGGTGGGTCGGGTCGCCCGCAGAGACCGGACAGCTATGCGTCGCCCTCGGGATCGGGATCGGGATCGACATCGCTCGCTCCGGACCGGGCGCATGCGGGGACGCAGATTGCCGATCCCGATTTCGATCTCGTCCCGATTTCGATCTCGCCACAGCGCCGCACGAGGCTCGCCCGGCGCCTTGGGCTCGACCCGGCGGGCTTGTCCGACCTCACAACTGATCCACCCATAGCCAGCAGTAGACCGCGATGAACGAAACCCAACGCACCATGCGCTCCATCATCCAGCGCATCGCCACCGGTCCCGAGCTCTCCAAGGACATCTCGCTGGACGAGGCCCGCATCGGCATGCAGGCCGTCCTCGATGCTGAGGTGGATCCAGTGCAGGCCGGCATCTTCATGATCGCGCTACGCATGAAGCGCGAGACCGACGACGAGCAGCGCGGGGTGCTGGACGCGGTGCGTGACGCGACGGAGCACGCCGTCGCCGCCGTGGACGAGGTGGTGGACATCGCCGATCCCTACGACGGCTACAACCGTTGCCTGCCTGCCTCACCTTTCTTGGCGCCGGTGCTCGCGGAGTGCGGTGTGGCGACCGTGAGCCACGGCGTCGACAGTGTCGGCCCCAAGTTCGGCGTGACCCACCGCCACGTGCTGGATGCGGCCGGACTGCCGGTGGACCTATCCCCGGCCGAAGCGGCGGCACGCATCGCCGATCCCGCGTGCGGCTGGAGCTACGTCGACCAGCGTGCCTTCGCGCCTAAGCTGCACGACCTGGTACCGCTGCGTGGCACCATGGTCAAGCGCCAAGTGCTGACGACCGTGGAGGTGCTAGCCCGGCCCATCCACGGGCGCAAGAAGACACATCTGGTGACCGGCTACGTGCACAAGCCCTACCCGCGCATCTATGCGCTGCTCGCGCGTCATGCCGGCTTCGACTCGGCGCTGCTGGTGCGCGGCGTGGAAGGCGGCGTGGTGCCGTCGCTGCGCCAGCCCGGGGTTTGCTTCAACTACCAGCATATGGGCGAAGAGCAATCCTTCGACATCGACCCCACCACGCTCGGCATCGAGCAGAGCGTGCGCTCGGTGCCGCTACCGGACGACCTGCCCACTGCCAACCGGCCGGGTGATGACATCGCCGTCGCCGTGGATGTGCACGCCACCGCGCAGGCTGCGGCCCAAGCCGGTATGGCAGCGCTGGAGGGCCGGCGCGGACCAACCTACGACAGCCTGGTCTTCGCCGGCGCGCTCGTCCTCTGGCACCTGGGCCGCGAGCGGACAATGCAGGCGGGAGCGGAGCGCATCCGCGGCGTACTGGACAGCGGCGCCGCCATGCGCCGGCTGCGCTGAGGAGATGGCGATGGCAGAGCAGATCGTGGACGTCGGTGCCGCGGCGAACATCGCGCCGGGCAAGTTCGTCACGGCCAAGGTGGACGGACGAGGGTACATCATTGCACGGGTGCAGGACCGCTATTACGCGGTAGAGGACAACTGCAGCCACGAGGACTATCCACTGTCGTACGGCTGCCTGGATGGCGCCTACATCAAGTGCTCCCTGCACGGCAGTTGGTTCAGCCTGGAGACCGGCCAGCCCCAGGAGCCGCCGGCGGACGAGGCCATCGCAACCTTCCGGCTCGAGGTGCGTGATGGCCGCCTGCTGCTAGACACGTCCCGCACCGCATGAGAGCGAGCTCAGCGCCGGGCCAGCCCGCGTCGCGGCGCACGGCCATCCGGCTCTTGCATGGCCGCCGCCAGCTCCGCGAGCAGCGACTCCTCGTCCGCGGCCACTGGATCGGGATCGGCGCTGACGCGCACCTCGGCGCTCGCGATGGCGTCCAGCAGCTCGCGGCGGATGGCCATCAACTCGTAGCCGTCCTTCAGCTCCAGCTCCACGAGGGGCAGGCCGGCGTCTGTGCACGCCTCGCGTAAGAAGACGAGCTCGCGACGCCGGCGGCGCGACAGCGGCGCCGGGTTCATGAGTACCGCGCAGAGCGGGTGAGCATCCACCGCCGAGCACACGAGTAGGTCGAACATTCGCCCCGCCAACGCCCGCTCGGCACCACGGCGCTTACGCCGGCTCAGCTCGGCATCGCCCGCCAGCACGGCGCCTGCTGCCACCCGGGCAAACACCCGAAAGTCCCGCCCCACGGCCTCCTCTACGGTGCCCAGACACAGCCGTTCCTGGAGGTCCAGGAGGCAATCGCGCCGCTCGTAGGCCAGCACCCGCTGGGGGCGCAGCGGCAGGTGGACCAATTGAAACAGCAGGTTGGCCGCCACCAGGCCGGCGGCGAAGACCATGATGTAGAAAGGCTCCAAATCGAGACTCCCGAGGTACTGCGATGCGATGCCCTGCCGGGCGCGTGCGCTTGAAGGGATAATCCCGACATTGTAACCGGGTTAAGAACGTCCTTGCCCCTGGGCTTGCGCGCGCGACGGCGGTTGTGGGCGCAGGCGACAGCCTGTATGGTCTCGCCTCCGTCCGGGGCCAGGCCTCGATCGCGTTGTCGTTGCCCTGATCGTCGTCGGGTGAGCACTCGATGACGCCAACGACAACGACAATGAGCAGCGCCGCGCTGATCCGGGATCGCAACCGGACACCGACCCTATCTCGCCTTCCCGCGCAACCAACTCAGCCACCTGACCCGCGACATCCGATGCTCGAGGTCGACCACCTGTCCTGCCGCCGCGGCGACCGCACCCTGTTCACGGGGCTCAGCTTCACCCTGCCTGGCGGCACCCTGCTGCATGTACGCGGGCGAAACGGCAGCGGCAAGACAACCCTGCTGCGCGCCCTGTGCGGGCTGCTGCGCCCCGACCAAGGCAGCATTCTCTGGCGCGGTGAGCTGATCACCGATCTTGCGGACGACTACAACCGCGAGCTGCTCTACTTCGGCCACCTGAACGGCATCAAGGCGGACCTGACCGGGCATGAGAACCTCCGGGTCGCGGCGACCCTGGACCAGGACCCCTTCGCCGACACCGACATCCTCCATGCACTGGCGCGGATCGGTCTAGCCGGCTTCGAGGACCTGCCCACGCGGATGCTCTCCCAGGGCCAGAAAAAGCGCGTCGCCCTGGCGCGTCTGATCCTGAGCAAGGCACCACTGTGGATCCTCGATGAGCCCTTCACCGCGCTGGATATCGACGCGGTGGCGTTGCTGGAGACCTTTATCGCCGAGCACGTCGCCGACGGCGGCGCGGTGGTGCTGACGACGCATCAGGAGGTGGCGTTGACGCAGGGGGAGATTCGCCGTTTGACGCTTGGGGGCGGGCGTTCGCAATGATCGGGTTTGAATACGCAGTACGAAGTACGGAGCACGGAGGCCGCCAAGCGCAAGCGCGGCGGACTGGAGGCCAGTCGAGTCGGTCGGCGGGGCCGTGCGTTCCGGTCGATGCGCCGCCCTTCGGGCTGAGACCCCGTACTCCGTACTCCGTACTTGGTACGCGTTGCTAAGGAACACCCCCATGCTCAAGGTTTTCCTTTGCATCCTCACCCGCGACATCACGCTCGCCATGCGCCGCCGCACCGACGTGCTGACGACGCTGTTCTTCTTCGTCATCGTCGTGAGCCTGTTCCCCCTGGGAGTGGGCAGCGAGCGCGAGCTGTTGCGGGAGCTGGGGCCCGGCGTGGTCTGGGTGGCAGCGCTCTTGGCTTCGATGCTGGCGCTCGAGCGGCTGTTCGCCGCGGACTACGACGACGGCACCCTGGAGCAGATGCTGCTGGCCGGGCAGCCCTTGTCGCTGCTGGTGCTGGCCAAGGTGGTCGCGCACTGGCTGCTCACCGGGCTGCCGCTGGTGTTCATCGCGCCGCTGATGGCCATGCAGTACGCGCTGGACGCCACTGCCATCTGGGTCATGATGGCTTCGCTCGCGGTGGGCACGCCGGTGCTGAGCCTGCTCGGGGCCATCGGTGCGGCGCTCACACTGGGGCTGCGGGGCGGCGGCATCCTGCTGTCGCTCTTGATTCTGCCACTCTACATCCCGGTGCTGGTGTACGGAGCGGGCGCGGTGTCGGTGAGCAGCATCGAAATCGATGACACGCAACCCTACTTCGCGCTTCTGGGAGCCTTCCTGCTGGCTGCGTCGGTGCTGGCACCACCGGCCTCCGCCGCAGCGCTCAGGATCTCCATGGAATAGCGCTGCTCCCTGCTGCGAGGATGCCCGCGGCCAGCGCGGCACCCGCGATCGCTTTCCCCATCCCCGTTCTGGAATTCCCGAGCGGCAAAGGGTGATACACTGCTGGGCCGCTGAACGCCATGAAGATCAACTGGTTCAAATACGCCTCCCCTGCCACCTTCTACCCCGTGGCCGGTCGGCTCGTGCCCATCTTCGGTATCGCGGCGCTGGCGCTGATGCTGTTGGCGCTGTACTGGGGCTTCTTCGAGACCCCGGAGCGCCTGGGTGGGAGCAATCCCCAGAAGGAGTACTACCGCATCATCTTCATCCATGTGCCGGCCGCTTGGCTGTCCATGTGGCTGTACCTGGTGCTGGCCGGCTGGTCCGCGGTGGGCCTGGTGTTCAACACGCGGCTGAGCTTCATGATGGCCAACGCGGTAGCGCCCACCGGGGCCGTATTCACCTTCATCGCACTCTGGACCGGTGCCTTCTGGGGTCGGCCGAGCTGGGGCACTTACTGGGATTGGGACCCGCGGCTCACCTCGGAGCTGATCCTGTTTTTCCTATACATTGGCTTCATGGCGCTGCACTCCGCTATCGACGACAGTCGCCGCGCGGACCGCGCCGCGGCGCTGCTGGCCATCGTCGGGCTGGTGATGCTGCCCATCATCTTCTGGTCCATCAACTGCCCCGACCCGAACAACTGCGCGGCGCTGCATCAGCGCTCGTCGCTCGGTAACATCGAGAGCAACATCCTCACCGCCATGCTCACCATGACCCTGGGGTTCTGGCTGTACTCCTTCGCGACCGCGTTTGCGCGGCTGCGCGGCATCATTGTGCTGCGCGAGCAGGACAGCGTCTGGGTGCGTGAGCTGCTGGCCGTCGACGGCGGTGCGGAAACGGGCGTTGGGGGCACATCAGGCGACGGCCGACAAGCTGACCCCAGACAGCCCAACCGCGGAGTGCGCGCGTGATGCAGCCCCTGTTGGACTTCCTGAGTCAAGGCGGCTATGCCTTCTACGTCTGGAGCGCCTTCGGCATGACTTTCCTACTGCTCGTCGCCGAGGTCATCAGCCTGCGCCGCAGCCGCCGAACCATTTTGCGCCGCGTCGGTCGATTGGCTCGACTGCACACGCAGAACCAGCCACCGGGAGAGCAATAATGAAAGCAAGACAGAAGCGCATGATCCTCGTCGGCGTCGCCGTGCTCGGCGTCGGGGTCGCGGCGTCGCTGGCGCTGAGCGCGCTGCAAAGCAACATCGCCTATTTCTTCAGCCCGAGCCAGGTGCTCGCCGGCGAGAATCCCCCTGATGCCGTGTTCCGCGTCGGCGGGCTCGTGGTGCAGAACACACTGAAGCGCCAGGAGGACGGGCTCACGGTGCACTTCGATGTCACCGATAATGCCGAGACCGTGCCAGTGAGCTACACCGGCATCCTGCCCGACCTCTTCGGTGAGGGTCAGGGTGTGGTGGCCAAGGGACGCATCGGCGCAGACGGTGTCTTCTACGCCGACGAGGTGCTGGCCAAGCACGACGAGTCCTACATGCCGCCGGAGGTACAGGATACGCTCAAGACCACGCACGCCAATGGTGTGGTCGAGACCACCGCCCGGTCCGTGCAGACGGCCGCCAAGACGGTCGCGCAGTAATGGTCCCGGAGCTCGGACATTTCGCGCTGATCCTGGCGCTGCTGCTCGCCAGCGTACAGGCGATCTTCCCGTTGGCCGGCTCGCTCTCGGGCAACCGCGCCTGGATGACCATGGCCCGGCCGCTCGCCTTCGGGCAGCTCACCATGATCGCCATCGCCTTTGCAGCGCTGGTGCAGGCCTTCCTGACCAGCGACTTCTCGGTGCTCTACGTGGCCGAGCAGTCCAACACCCTGCTGCCGGACATCTATAAGGTTTCTGCCGTCTGGGGCGGTCACGAGGGATCGCTCTTGCTGTGGGTGCTGTTCATGGCCTGCTGGGGCGCCGCGGTGGCGGCGCTCAGCCGCAACCTGCCGCTCACGGTGGTGGCACGCGTGATCTCGGTGCAGGGCATGATCGCCATCGGCTTTCTGCTGTTCATGCTGCTCACCTCCAATCCTTTCGAGCGCCTGTTCCCGGTGCCGCAGGAGGGACGCGACCTCAACCCGCTGCTGCAGGATCCAGGGCTCGCCATCCACCCGCCGATGCTCTACATGGGCTACGTCGGCTTCTCGGTGGCCTTTGCGTTCGCCGTCGCCGCGCTCATCGGCGGCCGGCTCGACGCCGCCTGGGCGCGCTGGTCGCGGCCCTGGACCACGGTGGCTTGGGTGTTTCTGACCATCGGCATCATGCTCGGCTCCTGGTGGGCCTACTACGAGCTCGGCTGGGGCGGCTGGTGGTTCTGGGACCCGGTCGAGAACGCATCGTTGATGCCGTGGCTCGTGGGCACGGCGCTGATCCATTCGCTGGCCGTCACCGAGAAGCGCGCCGCCTTCAAGAGCTGGACGGTGCTGCTCGCCATCTGCGCCTTTTCGCTCAGCCTGCTGGGCACCTTTCTGGTGCGCTCCGGGGTGCTGACCTCGGTGCACGCCTTCGCCACGGACCCTGCACGCGGCCTCTTCATCCTGTTGTTCCTGTGCGTGGTAGTCGGCGGGTCGCTGGCCCTGTACGCCTGGCGAGCGCCGGAGGTGTCCGATGGTGGGCGCTTCGATTTCGTCTCCCGCGAGACCTCGCTCCTGGCCAATAATCTCCTGTTCGTGGCCTTCACGGTGCTGGTGCTGTTCGGCACCCTGGCGCCGCTCATCTACGAAGCCTTCGACTGGGGCAAGATCTCCGTCGGCTTTCCCTGGTTCAACAAGATGTTCCTGGCCTTGGCGCCGTTCCTGGCCCTGGTGCTGGGCGTCGGACCTGCGGTGCGCTGGAAGCACGACGAGCCCATGCGCCTGGTCAAGACCCTATGGTGGGCGCTGGCCTTGAGTATCGGCGTGCTGGCAGTGTCCTATCTACCTGCGTTCAGCGGCGGCCATGCCTGGGTGCCGGTGGGGCTTGCACTGGCGGCGTGGCTGCTGTTCTCGCATGTTGCCATCGTCCGCGAGCGGCTCAAGAACAAGGGGGGCTTGACCAAGCTGGGGCCGGCACTGGTCGCGGATCTGCGCGGTAGCGGGCGAAGCTTCTACGGGATGGTGGTAGCGCATCTGGGCGTTGCGGTGTTCATCGTGGGCGTCACCATGGTGTCCAACTTCCAGCTCGAAGAGGATGTGCGCATGTCGCCGGGCGACTCCCAAGCCCTGGCCGGTTATCGGTTCGAATTCCTCGGCGCCCAGGCCGTTCCGGGACCGAACTACATGGCCCAACGCGGCCACTTCAAGGTGTACCGCGGTGAGCGCCAGATCGACGAGCTCCACCCGGAGAAGCGTGCCTACCTGGGCGGCGGCATGCCCATGACCGAGGCTGCCATCGACCCCGGCTTGTTCCGCGACATCTACGTCTCCCTGGGCGAGCCCGTTGGCGACACCGGCGACTGGGCACTCCGGCTCTACTACAAACCCTTCGTACGCTGGATCTGGCTTGGGGCCATTCTGATGGCACTTGGCGGCGTGCTCGCGGTCTCCGACCCGCGCTACCGCATGGCCCGTGCCAGCGCGCGCAAGCCCGCCGCGGACACAGCCGCGGCTAGGGCCTGAGGACGCGAGCATGGCCATGTCAAAGTCCGTGCGCTACCTGATCCCGTTGGTCATCTTCGGTGCGCTGGCCGGGCTCCTGGTGTGGGGGTTGGGCCAGGACCCGCGGGAGGTGCCCTCCCCCCTCATCGGCAAGCCGGTACCCGCCTTCAGCCTACCGACGTTGGAGGACCCGAACCGCACCCTGAGCGACGCGGACCTGAAGGGCAAGATCTCCCTGGTGAATGTCTGGGCCTCCTGGTGCAGCTCCTGCCGTGCCGAGCACCAATCGCTGATGGCACTCTCCGAGCTGCGGGACTTCCAGATCATTGGCCTCAACTGGAAGGACGAGGCCGCCGCCGCACGGCGCGTGCTGAGTATGACCGGCAACCCCTACGACCTCATCGGCTATGACCCGGACAACACCGTCGGCATCGACTGGGGCGTGTATGGCGCGCCGGAGACCTTCGTCGTCGATCGCCAGGGCATCATCCGCTACAAGCACATCGGCCCCATCGACCGGACCGTCTGGGAGGAGACGCTCAGTCCCCTGGTCGAGCGGCTGCGAGCGGAAGGGTGAACTAGGCAGTACGGAATCCGCGGTACGGAGTACGAGGGCGGCATCCCCTTCGGCTTCGGCCTCGGTCCGAACCGATCAATCACCCCGACGTCATCAAACCACAGAGTCCTGACGGACCGCTTGTAGCGCACTTCCCGCCGCCTGGTGCGTCCCCGTACTCCGTACTCCGTACCTCGTACTTTTCCCAATGTCACCACTGATCAAGTCCGTCGTCCTCGTGGCCGCACTCCTATTGGGCTCTGCCGCAAGCGCCTTCACGCTAGAGGAATTCCAGTTCGACAGCCCCGCACAGGAGCAGCAATTCCGGGCGCTCATCGGCAAGCTGCGCTGCCTGGTCTGCCAGAACGAGTCTCTCGCGGCCTCCCAGGCAGATCTGGCGCAGGACCTGCGCAATGAGGTCTACCGTATGCTGCGCGCCGGCCAGTCGGAGGCCGAGATCCTAGACTTCCTGGTGGCCCGCTATGGCGACTTCGTGCTCTACGACCCGCCGCTCAAACCGTCCACCTATGTGCTCTGGTTTGGCCCCTTCTTCATCATCGTCATTGCCGGCTTCTTCATGGCTCGCTCGATTCTGAGCCGCAAGCCGCGCGGCGACGAAGACATCTCCGATGCCGAGCGCGAGCGCCTCGAGGCCCTGCTCCAGGCCGACGCCGACAACTCTCGCCCCGCAGGGGGGCCGAAGCAGCCCACCTGATCGAACCGGCCCCGAATCCGCACTATGACCATCTTCTGGATCCTCGCCGCCGGGCTCATGCTCCTGGCGGCGCTCTTCGTCGCCGCACCGCTGCTCGGAAGCCGCAGCACCGACCCGACCAACGCCGACGTGGAGCAGACGCGCGTCAACCTTGAACTGTTCAAGCAGCAGCTCGCGGAGCTGGACGCCGACCTCGCCGCCGGGAAGCTGGAGCGTACCCAGTACGAATCCGCCCGGCGGGACCTGGAGCGAGAGCTGCTCCGCGACACCGAGGTCTCGGGCGAGCCCAAGCCCGGCGCTGCCAAGTTGCCCGGCCCACGGGTCACCGCGGTGGCGTTGCTGCTCGCGGTGCCCGCCACCGCGCTGGCGCTGTACCTGTTCCTCGGCGAGCGGCAGATCATCCCGCAGCTGGAGCTGGCCGCCGCGGGCGCCGGTGCAGGCACCACACAGCATGCGGGCGGTGCCGACGGCATGCCGTCCCTGGACGTGCTGGTGCAGCGGTTGGAGGAACGCCTGCAACAGGTGCCGGAAGACGGCCAGGGCTGGACCATGCTGGGCCGCACCTACTTTGCCACCGGCCGCACGCAAGACGCCGAGTGGGCGCTCGCCCGTGCCCACGAGCTGCTGCCGGACGACGTGCAGGTGAGCCTCGCCTACGCCGAGAGCATTGCCGCCAACAACGGCAACGACCTCAAGGGCAAGCCGGCGGAGCTGATCTCCGCTGCGCTGAAGGCCGAGCCGGACAACGCCACCGCCCGCTGGCTATCGGGCATGGTGGCCTTTCAGCAGGGACAGTTTCAGTCCGCCGCAACCGCCTGGAAGCGCGCTCTGGCACAGCTCGACCCAGCCAGCGATGACGCCGCAAAGCTGACCTCCCTGATCGCCGAGGCCGAGCAGCGTGCCGGCGTGCCGGCGCCGATGCGGCTCGCCGCCAACGGCGACGCCGCCACCACCGAGCCCGCCGCCACAGCGGTGCCGAGCCCTGCTGCCGAGGCCCCGGACGTGGAGGCGCCGCCGCAACCAACAGCCGCGGAGCCGCCGCCGACCGCAGCTGCGGCCGAGGGGCTGGACGTCTCCGTGGCGCTCTCCCCCGAGCTCGCCGATCGCATGCCACCGGAGACCGCCGTGTTTGTCTTCGCCCGCGCCGCGTCCGGTCCGCCCATGCCGCTCGCCGTGCAGCGGCTCACCCTCGCGGACTTGCCGGCCAGCGTGCGACTCGACGACAGCATGGCGATGATGCCGCAGATGCGCCTGTCTGCCTTCCCGCAGGTGGTGGTGGGAGCGCGGGTATCGCCCAGCGGGCAGGCCATGCCGCAGCCAGGCGACCTCGAGGGTAGCACCGGCCCGATGTCCAGCACAGGCGCTGCCACCGTCAGTGT
>Ga0316585_10000242_pt1 | contig 11598 bp, 10 predicted proteins | sample S_170502SCrBrC_D_FD_204517 | JGI IMG/M metagenome (GOLD analysis project Ga0316585, IMG submission 204517) | Rhizosphere microbial communities from salt marsh grasses in Alabama, United States - S_170502SCrBrC | ecosystem: Host-associated > Plants > Roots > Rhizosphere | place: USA: Alabama...
TCGCGGCCCTCGAGCTCGACCATCGACACGATGTGGGCGTCCGCATTGGTCATATCCGCGCCGCACAGCCTCGCCTCGTACCCGAGGTGCCGCAGGAGGGAGAAGAAGTGTGGGTTGTTGGCGTAGCAAGTCCCGCCGAAGCGGTGTTGCTCGATACCATCGAGGTGCTCCTCGAGCGACGGCGCGAATACCGCGCCCCGCGTCTTTTTGAGAAAGAGCTTGGAGATGTTCTCGAACGGCACCCGCATCAACTGGGCCCTGACCAGTCGACGCAGGTGGTCCGGCGAGGGTGGTGCGGTCTCGACCCCGAGGATCGACAGGTAGCGCCCGAAGGTGTCCGCTGAGGCGATTTTTCGAACCCTCCTGAGGACGCCGAGTATACGCGGCGGTCTGTGCTGCGGTGCGGGAAAGAGTTGCTGGTAGGATTCCGCCCGGAGCCGAGGATGACGCCCACCTTTTGCCGTGCGCTTGTCGCCACACCGATTCTCTGCGTGCTGCTGACCCTGCAGGCGGTGGCGGACGATAGCGGGGGTGCGCCGCCACCGAACTTCGTCCCCGAGCTCAGTCTGAGCTACGTGGACCCGCTGAGCGGTGAGCGGATTTCCTGCGCAGGGGATTGCAGGAAGCTCAGTGTGCCGGCGTGGGTCGAGCTCGAGGTGCGGCTACGGGTGGTCAACGAGAACGGCATTCCCTGGCCCGACGGCGTTGCCTGGGACCTGTGGTTCGACCAGCCTTTGCACCCTTTCCCCGGCGTCGATCTGGCGGACTGCCGCGACAGCGAGAACGGCTCAGTGGATCTCGACTGCTGGCAGAGCCTGACGGCGAGGATCGAATGGGCGAAGTGGAAGAAGCTCGTTGCGGACCGGGTGTGCGTGCCGGAGGACCCGGAAGCTTGCCGCGATGTGACGCTCACGGTGCCGATGGACCCGGGTTTCGAGGGCTCGCGGGGCCGCGGGGTTTACTCGTTCGCCGCCTGGGTCGATCGGTTTGGCGTGGCCGTGGAAAGTGACGAGTTCGACAACTTCGCGGGCCCCATTCGGGTGAAGGTGCAGGAACCGACGGGACCGAGTTCCAGCGTGCCCTCCGCGCTGGACAACGGCGGTGGCGGGGGGGTCGAAGCAGCGCCGTCACCCAAGCCCTACGTGGTGCACCTTCTCCCGGGGCACGCCGAAACCACCTTCTCCCTGAGCTCCATGCGTTCCAGCACCAGCCTCGAGTTCTCCCCCGCGTACAACGGTGAGGTTTCGGTGCAGGTCAGGGTCACCGAGGCGCCGGAGAAGATCGAGGTCGAGGTCCGCAAGATCTCGACGGGGGCCATTCTCGCGCGGGGAACGGGGCGGGTTCAGGTGCAGCTCGATGGCGTTCTCGGGGGCGTCGACCTCAAGGACGACCGGCGCCTCGAGGTGGTGGTCTCGCTAGCCCAGGGTTCGCGGGGTTCGCGCGGCATCATCGAGGTCGACTACCCGCAACGTGTGGTGTACCGGCGCACCGAGTAGTTGCCGCCAGCCTGCACGTCGCCGCCTGACCGCGTCCGCGTCCGTGCCCGCGTCCGCGTCCGACTGAAGGTCCGTCCCAACATAACTGAGGGCCGCGTCCGTTCGGCCTCCGCTCCCGGTTTGGACGTGGTACCACTCCCGTTGAGCCCGATGCCCTTCACACCCTGTTTCTGAGCATCAGCTCTCGCGGATGGGGTTCGAGGTACAGCTGGTCCTCGAGGTAGGAGACCTCGTGCTTGGCGACGTGGTGGCGGAGCAGGGTCACCGGTACGATCAGCGGCACCAGACCTTTGCGGTAGTCCTCGATCAGCTGCACGACCTCCTGCTTTTCCGAGGGCTCGAGAACTTTCTTGAGGTAGCCGAGGGCGTGGTAGAGCACGTTGGCGTGCCTTTTGATCGAAGGACGTGCGGAGAGAGCCGCGTGCAGCTCGTTCTCGTAACTCTCGAAGAGCTCCCGGTCGGTTATGGTGCCGGCGGAGGCTACGATCCTGCCGAGACGCCGGTAGGCGGCCTCGTTGTGGGAACGCAGAAGCAACTTGTGCGCGGTGTGGAACGCGACCAGTCTGCGGCGCGTCAGGCCTTGGCGTTCCATGGTGCGCCAGCGATTGCGGCAGAAGATGTGACTGATGAAGCGTTCACGAAGCACGGGATCATTGAGACGCCCCTCCTCCTCGAGAGGCAGGTTGGGCCAACGCTGCTGCAGAGCCTGCGCGAAAACGCCGACCCCGTCTTTGCTCGGGGAACCTTTGCTGTAGACCCGTACCCGCTCCATTCCACAGCTCGGAGACCCCTTCTTGAGGATGAAGCCGTCGAGATCGAGCTTCTGCAGCTCCTCGATCTTCTCTGCGGCATAGGTCCGCATCTTGTCCGTGAGGTCGCGACCGCTGTTCGGCTCCACCAGCCGCGTTTCTGACCCAGCCTTTTCGAGGCGTATGGTCGGGCGAGGGATGCCAAGACCGATCTCGAGCTCCGGACACATCGGAACCCAGGTCAGCCAGCCACCCAGCACGTCGGTCATGTAGCGGTCGCGCTTGTGTCCGCCGTCGAAACGCACCTTGTAGCCGAGCAGACACGAGGATACGCCGATCCGAATCGGCTCTGATTCTGAGTGCCACTGTTGCCAGACGGGTTGAGGCTGGGTCATGCCGAGGTCCTTTCTCGCGGTTACCTGTTCAACCGTCTGGAGGTCGAGGGGCCTCGCTGTCGGCAGGCTCCCCCACGGGCTGAACGGTTTGCCTGAGGCGATCCGGATCGTACCCCTTGTCCGGTAGACGATCCACAATGCTCCGATAGGTCTCCTCGTCCATGGTCGGTGTGCGGGAAAGCACCCAGAGGTACTTCCGCCGGGGTTCCCCGACGACCGCCCACTGGTAGTCGGGGTCGAGATCGATGATCCAGTAGTCTCCCCAGAACGGCCACAAGAAAGACACCTTGAGCTTGGCGTTGGTTTCCCGGTCGACGACCTTCGCACGCCCCTTGGCCTGCTTGAGCTTGCCGGTCGGCGTACCTTTGTGGCAGCTGTTGACCACCTTGATGAGCCCGTCGTCGCGGAGGCTGTACTGGGCGGTGACCGCAGTACAGTTGCGTTGGAACCAGGCGGGGTAGCTGGCGATTTCGTACCACGTTCCGAGGTACCGGTCGAGATCCACCGAGCTGACCACAGTCAGTTCGGGCTTTTGGGCCGAGGCCGTTCCGACAGACGCCATCAGGACCACCAGTACCACTCCTAAATGCCATTCTTTCATTTCGAAACTCCCTGAGGTCGGGTTTCCCCGCCCTGCACGGCGCCAAAAGTGTAGTTGATCCCCAGCAAAGCGAAGTAACCGCGTGGCTTGTCGACGATCGGGCTGGACGAAATCTCGTTGTCGAGCCTCTGCACCGACAGCAGACCGATGAGGCTGGTTCGCTGCGACAGGCGGTGGTAGGCGAGCACCGAAGCCCTGAGGTTGAGAGCTGCGCTTCCTTGAAAGGGTGGTCGTCCGGGCCGAGCTTCTTCAGGGCTGACGCCAAAGTAGTAGTCGACGAAATCAGCACTCTGCCAGACCGCGCCGATCGCCGGGGTGAGGCCCCAGCGGTAGCCGCCAAATGTCCAGGTCCGCGAAAGGTCGAGTCCCAGCTGCTGACCTCCGGAGCGGCCGAGGAGATCGGTGAAAGCAGTCAAGCTGATCTGATAACGGCCGGGTTTCCAATCGAGGGCGAAACCGCCCTCGACTGATGATTTGCGCTCGGCCATGCCCGCGAGATCAGGAGAATCGTTCGGATCCAATCCGGCAAACACCATGCGTGCTCGAGCATCGAGGGTCAGGTCTCCATGTTCGAGGAGATGGAAGCCTGCTCGAATGCCCTGGAGGTAGAAGTTCTTGTAACTGACCTCGACCAGCGGGATCGGCTGCACGGTGTTTTTCGCCCCGACGTAGGGGCGTGGCGAGGAGATCACTCCCAGACCGAGGGACCAACGAAGCGCAGATTTGGAGGGGGACGGGGGGACAACGTCATCCGGTCCGCCCTGGGCGAACAAGGGCAGGCTCGCGGTGGCGAGCACGAGTGTGAGTAAGAACTGATTTCTCATGTGATGGTCCTTGCGGCTTGCCGTGATGGATGGACGCCCGCGGGCGGCGGTTCGCAGATACCGCACGGGTAGAACGATGTGTGAAAACAGGGTATTCCAGAGGATCTCAAGGTTTTTTCTAGGTTTTTTCTTGACAAAAAAGAAATCGAGACTTATATTCAGGAGAACAGGAGGTTGAGATGGCACACATCGACAGTACAACGGCATGGGATTTCGAGTCCGGCGATCTTCCCTATTACGACCAGCTCTTCAAGACCGCTTTGCGGATGACGCGCTCCGTACACGAGGCCGAGGACCTTCTCCAGGACACCTTTCTCAAGGCGTTCCGCTACTACTCTGGGTTCGAGGAAGGTACGAACCTGAAAGCGTGGCTGTACCGCATCATGAAAAACAACTTCATCAGCTCCTATCGCAAGCAGAAGATTCGGCCGCAGGTCGTAGAGCTCGATGAGGCTCGCGACAGCGGCGAAGGGTATTGGGATGCTTCGGACAACGTCCCTGTCGAGAGTGTCGAGGGTGGCATCCTGGCCGAAGAGATGGACGAAGAAGTGGCTCGTGCGATCAACGCTCTGCCCCACAAGTACAAGATGACTCTCCTCCTGGTGGATCTTCAGGGTCACACCTATCAGGAGGCGGCGGAAATCCTCGCGGTGCCGCTGGGGACCGTGATGTCACGATTGTATCGGGGCCGCGCCAGAATCGAACGGGCACTGCTCTCGTACGGCAAGAGGTACAACTACCTCTCGCACCGCCCGGCCAAGGTCCGCGACACGGCGAACACCGAGAAGGAGCTTGTGACCGCCACGACCGAGTGAGCTGCTTTGCAGCGGCCCCCACGCGCCCCGAGGCTCTGCTGAGAACGAGCTTGTGAAGAAACGCCAGCACCGGAATCACCGCAGCCGGTGCCGCCCGGAGTCATGGTTCGCGGTGCGGTAAAAGGCGAAGCAACCGTTCCTTGAGGGAATCGTAGATGGGCGGGTTGCCGAGCATCATGGGGATAGCCATCGCGGCAAAGCACGCCCAGAGCATCGGCAGCAGCTGGTTGAAACCGGCGGTCAACTCGATGCTCAGCACGATCCCCGTAACGGGCGCGCGGACGACCGCGGCGAAAAATGCGGCCATCCCGACCACCGCAAAAGCAATGGGAGGAGCGCCGACATCACCCAAAACTGAATGGCACAGAACGCCAAACGTCAAACCCATCTGCGCTCCGAGCACGAGCATGGGAGCGAAGAGACCGCCAGGCGCCCCCGCGGCGTACGATACAGGCCCGAGTAGAAAACGGATGATGAATACCAACGGAAGAATAGCCAGACCGACTTTGCCCACCAGACAGGCCTGCGTCAGACCATCGCCCCCTCCCACCAGCCTTGGAGCGAACCATGCCACCCCCCCAACCGCGATGCCGATCACTGCGGCGCGTAACTCGGGGTGCCAACGGGTGGCACGGTCGGACAAGGTGCGCAAACCCATGATGGCCCGGTTGTAGGCTACTCCGGCACAACCCGCCAGGATGCCCAAGACCGCAAACAAAATCCCGCTCGAGAATCCGGCATAGGGCAGAACTTCCAGATTGAAATCGGGCTCGTGACCGATCAGCAGCCGAGCCACGGTGATCGCAGCGGCGGAAGCGCTCAGCGCGGCCACGGCCATCCGGGGATCGAACCGGCGGACAAGTTCCTCCAACACGAACACAGCTCCGGCGATCGGCGCGTTGAACGCCGTGGCCAGCCCGGCGCCGGCGCCGGCCGCCACCAGGGCCAGGTGATCTGCATCCGATGCTCGAAAAATTTTGGCCCAGACCGAGCCCAGGTTCGCCCCCATCTGCACGCTCGGCCCTTCCCGCCCCAATGCCAGCCCCGCTCCGATCGCCAACAGTCCACCCACGAACTTCACCGGGAACAGCAGAAACGACGCGGCGGGAAGCTCGCGGTCGATCACGGCCTCGACATGGGGGATGCCGCTTCCCTCGGCCGGTTGTCCGGACCAGCGGACCAGCCACACAGCCAGGGCCGTGGCGGCGGCGGTAGCCGCAATCACAATGACGAAGCCGAAAACAGACCACTGGTGGGCCCACGCTATCAGCGCATCCCGGTACACGTCAGCGCGTTCCAGAGCGAGTCGAAAGCACGCGACCGCCAGGCCGGTACCCGCCCCCGTCACAAGCGAGAGAAGCGCCAGCCCTGCCAGACCCCTCCGGCCGACCTCAGCAACCGGCGATTCCGCTGCGTCCAATGAATTCATCAAATTTGCGCCACCGTTTTTTCGACACGCGAGCCTCCAGTAGTGGAGGCTCGCGTGTCGAAAAAACCATGGTACGCCCGACTGGATTCGAACCAGCGACCTTCAGATCCGGAGTCTGACGCTCTATCCAACTGAGCTACGGGCGTATATGGGGTGAGCGATGGGATTCGAACCCACGACCACAGGAGCCACAATCCTGTGCTCTACCAGCTGAGCTACGCCCACCACAAAAGCTGAAATGGTCCGCCTGAGAGGACTCGAACCTCTGACCTACGGATTAGAAGTCCGTTGCTCTATCCCGCTGAGCTACAGGCGGAGGCGTCCAGTTGGGGAAATTGGTCGGGGCGAGAGGATTTGAACCTCCGACCCCCTGCGCCCAAGGCAGGTGCGCTACCAGGCTGCGCTACACCCCGACTGGGAGTCCACTCACAGTTGTGAAAGATCGGCCGCCCGAAGACGGGGAGTGAGTATAGGTTTCGGCCCCTCGAAGTGTCAATGATCTCCCGCGTCCTTGCCCGCGCCCGCGTCCGCGTCCGCGTCCGAAAACCCTACGGCAACCTCAGCCCAAGTGGCGCCAGCCTCGGTTCAACAATCTCGCGTTGTTTCGTCGCCACCTGCTCCGCTCCCTGCCAGCCGACCTCGAGCAGGGCGTCGAGCTGCTCGCGGGAGAAGGGTGAGCCCTCGGCGGTACCCTGTACCTCGATCAGGCGTCCTCCGCGGGTGAAGACAAGGTTGAGGTCGACGTCGCAATCGAAATCCTCGCCATAGTCGAGGTCGACCCGCGCCTCCGCACCCACGAGGCCGACGGCTACGGAGATGATCTGTTCACACAGCGGCCACTCGTCAAGCAGGCCCTGCTCGTACATGCGGCCAAGAGCGAGCGCGAGCGCGATCCAACCTCCGGAGATCGACGCGGTGCGGGTGGAACCATCCGCCTGCAGCACGTCGCAGTCGATGGCTAGGGTGCGTTCGCCGAGAAGATCCCGGCGGACCGCAGCACGCAGGGAGCGGCCGATAAGGCGCTGGATTTCGTGCGAGCGCCCGCTCGGGCGACCGCGACTGACCTCACGGTCCGAGCGGGTTTCGGTCGCTCTGGGCAACATGGCGTACTCGGCGGTTACCCAACCCTCGCCCGAGCCGCGCAGGAAGGGGGCGGTGCGGTCGAGAACGCTGGCGTTGCACAGCACCATCGTGTCTCCGGCGCGGTAGAGAACGCTGCCCTCGGGATAGCGTACGAAGTCGGGCTCGATGACGAGGGGTCGGACCTGGTTCGGCTCACGGCCGTCTGGACGCATGGCGGCTCCTTTCGGGGTGGGGCAGCTTAACACCTCTGTCACCGGTCGTGGGACGCGGTGTAGTATTCCAAGCACAGTCATCAGTGACCCTCGGAGGAATCGAAATGATGTCGAGTGATCCAGGGTGTGACCGTCGCGTGCTGGCGAGTGTCGGTGCCGCCATTGCGGCGGTGGTCGGAATCGCGGTCGCCTCGACCGTCGGCGCTCAGGAGCTGATCCCGGCCGCCTACACACCGGCGCCTGTCGGCGTCAACCTGATCTCTCTGGCGACCTACTTCAACGAGGGCGACATCACCTTCGACCCCTCGGGCCCCATCGAGGACGCCAGCGGACGGATCTTTGCCTCGACCCTGTCCTACGCGCGGACCTTCGGGCTGTTCAAGCGTTCGGCCACCGCAACCCTCATCTTCCCCTTCGTGGTCGGCGACCTCGAGGGGTTGTACTACGGCGAGCCGGCCTCGGCCCATCGGGCCGGTTCCGGTGATCTGACGCTGCGCCTCGCCGCCAATCTCTACGGGGCGCCCGCCATGAGTCCGCAGGAGTTCGCCGAGTTCCGCCCGAAGACGATGATCGGGGCGAGCCTCTTCGTGCGCATGCCGACCGGGCAGTACGACACCACGCGGCTCATCAACATCGGCACCAACCGGTGGGGCTTCAAGCCCGAGGTCGGCATGGTTCAGGTCTTTGGTAAGTGGGCCATCGACGCCTACCTCGGCGCGTGGTTCTTCACCGACAACACGAATTTCGTCGGTCTGACTCGCCAGCAGGATCCGATCCTGTCGTCCCAGTTCCACGTCCGGTACCTGTTCCGGCGGGGGCTGTGGGCAGCGGTCGACGCCAACTTCTGGCGCGGCGGCCAGACGACCCTTAACGGTGTGGAGGGAGACGATCTGCAGGAGAACTCGCGGGTCGGGCTGACCGTGTCGTGGACCGCTTGGAAGAACCACAACCTGCGATTCGCCGTCAGCAAGGGTGCCTTCACCAGGATCGGCGGCGACTTCAACTCCTTCGGCGTAGCCTACGCCTACAGCTGGATGGGCTGGCCCTAGCGAGGAGCCTGTAGGGTATAGAGCCAGCGGCGCCTTGCCGGCGCCGTAAAGGCCATTTTTCGTTGGATTCTCGGCCCGCACTCGTAGTACTTGCTCCTCGAATCCGCCTCAAATGGCACTTCACGGCCCTCCGAAATCCATCCGCCGTCTATCCCCTACAGGCTCCTAGGAACCGATATCGACGAGCTCAAGGTCTTCCGGGTCCGCGCCGAGGATCGCCCGGGTGATGTGCAGGAACCGCTCGGATGCGTCGGTGAGCTCGAGGTGGATCGAACCGTCGCCGGAAAGTGTCAGCAGATCAGCGTGGTCGGCGAGCACTGCGGCGGCGACCGCACCGGCCGAGTCCACCAGCTCGACCGAGGGTCCCGCAACCCGCTCGAGGGACGGGCGCAGCAGGGGGTAGTGGGTACAGCCGAGGATGATGGTTTCGACGCCCCACCCGAGGAGCGGCGCCAGGTAGTGGTGCGCTACCTGGTCAGTCACCGGGTGGTCCCCCCAGCCCTCCTCCGCGAGGGGCACGAACAGCGGACAGGCGATCGCCTCGACCTCGACGCCGGGGCGGAGACGGGAGAGGGTCGACTGGTAGGCCCCCGATCGTATGGTGCCCTCGGTGCCGATGACTCCGATCCGGCGCGCACCGGTGGCGAGCGCAGCGCGCACCCCAGGCTCGACGACTCCGACCACTGGAACCGGGGACGCCGCCGTCACCTCGTCGAGCGCCTCGGAGGAGGCTGTGTTGCAGGCGACAACCAGCAGCTTGACGCCACGGGCCACTAGGTGGGCCGCAGCGTTGAGTGCGTAACGGCGCACGGTGGCCGCGGACTTCGAGCCATAGGGCAGGCGCGCCGTGTCGCCGAGGTAGAGGAATCGCTCTGCCGGAAGGCGGTCGTGGAGGGCCTTGAGCACCGTGAGACCGCCCACACCGGAGTCGAAAATCCCAATCGGCAATTGATCACCGACCTGCGTGCTCGGGATTTTCATGAGGCGGCGATGAAGCGCTTGTTGAGCACCAGCGGCTTGGAGAAATCCAGGTGACCGGTGAGGGTGGGCACCTCGCGACCCCCGAACAGAATCTGCACGGCGTTGATCGTCGGGCAGTTGAGCAGGATGGAGTCGACCACGCCGTAGGCAAGCAGGAGCTCGGTGCTCGAGCCCTGGAGAGGTTCGGGGGGCGCGGTGAGGTCGACAAAGGCGTTGCCATCCGGGTCGATGAACACGGCCTCGAGCTGCGCCTGGTATGGAACGACCGGCGCGAGCCCCTGGGAGGTCCCCGGACCGGCGAGCAGCTCGCGCATCACCACTCGGATGCGCTCGAGGGGTTCCTCGGGGAAGGGGACGTTGCGCAGCTCCGGATGAAGGAGCCCGTCGTTGCCCGTGAAAAGAAGGAGAATTCGTTGCTCGGGGGCAGGCGTCGGGGTGGGGAGCTCCACGGCGGGAATGACCTCCGCCGGCTGGCGGGCGCCGCCGCCGTGGAGAAGCCACGCGAGCAGAGCGACGGCCGCTACCACAGCCAGCGCGATGAGGGCCACCCGCCAGCTCATCAGCGACTCACGAAGTCCTCGATGCCGTCCGCGATGGCTCGGGCCAGCTCCTCCTGTCGCGTCGGTTGCGCGAGAAGCTCGGCCTGGGACGGGTTGGAGAGGAAACCGACCTCGACCAAAGCGGCCGGCATGGTCGCGCCGGTAAGGACTACGAACGGGGCCTGCTTGACCCCCCGGTCACGCAATCCCAGGAGGGCGTTCAAACGACCCTGGATGTCCAGTGCGAGCTCAGCGCTCTCGTTGAGTACCTCCGCCTGCGCGAGGTCCCAGAGGATGAGATCAAGGGGCGTGCGCCCCCCGGATCGCATACCCGCCTTGTTCTCGAGATCCGCGGTGGCGGCCGCCGCATCGTCGGTCGAGCTCTGGTCGAGACTCATGTAGTAGGTCTCCGCGCCCGATACCGAGGTCACGGTGGAAGCGTTGGCGTGGAGCGAAATGAAGAGCTGTGCCTCGAGACGGTTCGCGATGGCCGTGCGGTCGGTGAGGGCGCGGTGTACGTCTTTATCACGCGTCAAGCGGACCCGGTGTCCTCGGGCCTCGAGGATGCGCTGGAGTCGTTGTGCGATGGCCAGGACCAGATCTTTCTCAAGGAGCCCTGCAGCGGAGCTGGCGCCCGTGTCGTCGCCACCATGGCCGGGATCGATGACGATCGGTCGCGGACCGCTGGGCCTCACGACTGCCACCGGAGCCGGCGTCGGCGTCGGCGGCACTGCGCCCAGCTCGACGATGATCCTCGGAGGTTCTTCCGCCGCGTGCCAGGAGAGCAGACCCACCCCCGGAGCCACGATCAGCTCGATGGTTTTGCCCCGGCTGGTCAGCGATCGTACGCGGCGGGAACGAAACGGCGCCGAGGCGTCGAGCTGGGGCGAAGCGTCGTCAAAGCGCACCATGACCGTTCCCGGCGCGGTCTGTTCGACAACAGCCTTGGCCGGGCGGTTCAGGCTCAGCACCAGGGTCGTGGTCACGCCGAAATCAGCCACCGCGGGTCGCACCGTCACCGGGTCGGCGAAGCGCGGACCGGGGACAATGCGATAGCCGGCAGGAATGTGCTCGAGGTGATAACCAATGGGGCTGAGCAGCGAGCGGTCGAAAAAGGACGCGGACACCGCGACGCCGCCCGGTGAGGCGACGGGAACATCGGTGGCCTCCTGCAACGTGTCGTCGACGAGCACCATCTTGCGGTCGATGGCGAACTGGATCCTGCGATCGCCCCAGACCACGACGTAGGTGCCGGCAGCAGGCGAGTAGGCGGCCTCGGCGCCGATCAGCTCGAGAACCGGCAGGGCCTCGAAACCGGGGCCGAAGCGGGGCACCACGATCGCACGCCCGTTGAACTGAAACTCGAGGGTTCGACCGATCTGCTGTGCGGCGAGCAAGCCGGCACCTGCGATCAGCGCGATCAGA
>Ga0316585_10000246_pt1 | contig 11583 bp, 9 predicted proteins | sample S_170502SCrBrC_D_FD_204517 | JGI IMG/M metagenome (GOLD analysis project Ga0316585, IMG submission 204517) | Rhizosphere microbial communities from salt marsh grasses in Alabama, United States - S_170502SCrBrC | ecosystem: Host-associated > Plants > Roots > Rhizosphere | place: USA: Alabama...
GTTAAGTTGGCAGGTTACAGCTTCATGCAATGCCCGGTCCCTGGTCTGAAAATCCAGCCATGCCATGACAGGTATATCATTCAGTCGACTATCCACAACAATCCACGTCTCTTCATCGATAATGAGTTCAAGACTGCGTAGTTTGGGTAGATTTATATGTAAAGACGGATTGAGGCGCTTGAGGGCGATTCGCGTGAGATTAAATATTTCGGCCGGGATGGTCGTTTGACATGATTCATAAATCGGGATGTCAGTAAGTGAAGTTTTCATAACACTAACCATTATTATTCCGAATATAAATATAGCTATTAAATCATGAAGTCAGGCTGGCAAACAGGGTAGGGAGCTGCTCGGGTAACTTTTCAACATTATCGATAATCGTGTAATTATTTTGACCAAAAATGCGCTTTACATAGTTATCCGCATAGGGATCAAGCGTAAGGCAATAGGTCATGATGCCTTTACTATACAATTCTTCTACCGCCTTTTTTGTATCATGGCGTAGATGTTGTGGATCGCGCTCGTCGATATCTGCCGGTTCACCATCGGTAACGATTAACAATAGTTTCCGGCGTTCTGGTTGCTTAAGGAGGTGATAGCCTGCGTGACGCATTGCTGCGCCCATACGTGTTGATAAACCACCTTGCATACCTGCCAATTGAGACTTGGCACTATCATCAAAATGTTGGTTAAAATCCTTAAAGCGATAATATTGCACATCATGACGCCCGTCAGAGGCAAAGCCATGCAGCGCAAATGGATCACCAATTCCATTTATCGCGGTAGATACAAGCGTAGCAGCCTCGCGAGTCAGTTGCAGGATTGTTTTATCCGTACCCGGTACCATCTCATTGGTTGACTCGGACAGGTCCATGAGGACCACAACAGCAAGATCACGACTTTTAAGGACATTACGCATGGTGATCCGTGGGTTGGGTTGTTCACCCATGCGGATCGCCACCATGGCATCAATCGCGGCATTAATATCGATTTCATCGCCATCTTCCATATTACGGACACGCTGCACACCTTCCGGTGTCAGCAGGTCGATGATTTGTTTAATGCGATGCGCTATTGGACGATATTCCAACAGAATATCCTCGATAATTTCGGGATCGCCTTTGGGTTGGCGACGCTCGTACACGGTAGCCCAGTCGGGACGGTGTAGCTGAATCTGGTAATCCCATTCCTGATAATGGAACGGTTCGGATACCGGTTCTTTGCCCCACATCTGGTTGAAGCTCTTGGTATCCTTGAGGTCGTCCTCGTAGGGGAACATTTCAGTGGGACATGTCCATATTTCCTGGGCGTCATCACCGGCCAATTCGCAATCCACTTCATTCGCCATCTCCATCACACTTACTGTCTTACGCACCTGGCGCTGACTTGCGGCGACATACTCATCGATCGTGTCGAAAGTGAACTCCTCGAATTCCCAGACAAACCGATTATCGTCGCGATAAGGGATTCTGATGCGTTCCAGGATGCGCAGGCTGGGCACCTCCTTGCGTGAGGAAAACAGGTTAAACAGCTCCATACCCGTATGCCAGGAAAACTGGTTATTGTCCTGCTCGTCTTCAATGCGTGCGTGGAACTCTTCACTAAAGGCATTGAGCTCCGGATCATCACACTTTACTGTCGAGTCCAGCAACATCAATGCGACCCGTTCCAGAATCTGCATGGTAGGATGCTCAACTTCCTCACCATAGTCGTAGTTGAGTAAGGTGCGCCAGAGCTTCTTCAGGCCGGGGAAATCCCGCACTGCTTTGTATTCGATCCGGGCATCTTCCAGGAAACCTATAAAAAACATTTGGGCCGGACTTAATTGCTCGGCCGAGATCCGGGATACCGTGTAGCTGATGTGCGCTGCCATATGCGCTGCCGTGGCCCGATAGAGTTCCAGTCCGGATACATCTCCGATGGCATCCACAGCATCGGGCATGTGTACGATATGGGCCTCAATATAGGGACGGAAGTCCGTGTAATCTGCACCCGTTGGGCGCAAGAAGAAGTCACGTCCCCACAAGGCGCGCAGGTAAAAGTTCAGCTTGCGCTGCACATCGATAAACAGTGTCCCGCGTCGTTCCTTTTGCAATACCGCCAGGGAGTCCTGGGACTCCAGATTGAAATAGGATGTCAGGTTATTAAAGTCTCGACGATAGGCCTGGGCGCCAAAATTTGCCCAGCGTCGCAAACCACTCAGAGTCAGTTTGGATAACAACTCATCAATGTGATTAAGCATTGGACGCAGGCCACGCGCTGCAGTGGAGGACAGCTGATGAATAAGAGTCAGGTAACCACGTAACAACTCGGCGTCACCGAGCCGGCGCGCAGCCGTGGGAAGGCTGTTAAACAGCAAGGCGATCACTTCACCAGAAGTCATCGACGCGAGTTTCATTGCAGCAGTAATGCAATCACCAATAACGTCTTCGCCGCACTCTTTAACCACCAATGGCATGTTCTGCAGGTAAGAGATCACCAGATCGGTGCCACGACCGAGGTTACATAATCCTTTTGCGCCGTCAAGGTAATCCTGCAGTCCAACCTGTGACATGACGTGCGACGCTTCTACGAACGTCGACTCCAGTACATCACGTACCTCAGGTGCTGCGTCTTTTAATTGCTCGGCGTAATCTTCAAGTTTAATAGACATGCTGATTTAACTTTATTGCTGCTCTGCTTCCCAAACACAGGAACGGATGCCGGCAAAACTGTTAACCAAAGAACGTCTGTACTGCGGCGTTAAGCGTATCGCGCATGTCCGGATCATCAGTCAACGGCGTTACCATGGTCATGGTGCAGGCGGCAACGGGCTCGATTCCCTCTTTGATCAGATTTCCCGCATAAACAAGCAAGCGTGTTGAAATACCCTCGTCCAGCCCATGGCCCTTGAGATTCCGGGCCCGGTGCGCAATTTGTACCAGCTTATGCGCAAGGTCGTTATCGATGCCTGATTCCTTTGCGACAATATCTGTTTCAATTTTTTCTTCTGGATAATCGAAGTCGAGTGCGCCAAAACGTTGCTTGGTGGACTGCTTCAGATCCTTCATCAGGCTCTGGTAACCGGGGTTATAGGAAATCACCAGTTGAAAGTCTTCATGAGCCTCTATCAACTCACCTTTTTTATCGAGCGGCAAATTACGTCGGTGATCGGTCAAAGGATGGATTACCACGGTCGTGTCCTGACGCGCCTCGACCACTTCATCGAGATAACAAATTGCACCAAGGCGTGCGGCTGTCGTCAACGGCCCGTCCTGCCACTTGGTGCCTTCCTTGTCGAGCAGGAAACGGCCAACGAGATCAGAGGCGGTCATGTCTTCATTACAGGCAACCGTTATAAGAGGCTTGCCCAGCTTCCAGGCCATATACTCGACAAAACGCGACTTGCCGCAACCGGTCGGACCTTTCAACATCATTGGCATACGGACATCATAGGCTGCCTGATACAGCGCAATCTCGTCACCTACCGCCTCGTAATAAGGCTCATTCTGGATCTTGTACTGACTAATATCGACAACAGACATAACTTATCCCCTAATCTTCATCATCGGTTTCTGTTTCACCACTCCAGCCCGCGGCTCTCGCCCTGGCGATGGCGTCGCCATGAATCTTCTGGTGGCGCTGGCGCAGTTCTTCGGGCAGCTGGCTGACTAGGCAGCCATATTTGTCCCACTCAGTGTTCACTTTCTGCAACAAGGCATCGATACCCGCAAGATTCCAGCCTTCGCAGGTTTCCGTTTCCGGCAACACCCCGAACACCCAGGCGTCACGAATGATCTTGCCAATGGTGGTCATGCCGCCATGGATATCATTGTTGATGCCTATGTATCTGTCAGGTTTGTTCATGCGCTATCGTTTGTATTAAAAAAGCCCCTGACCGTATAGTGCCGGGCAGGGGCTCGATGCAGCATTGAGAATGCCCAGCGGTATTAAACAGTCTTACCGCGGTAAATTACCATCGCAGCGCCTGCTGACTGGGCGAAGTTGTCAAAGCCAAGCAGACGGATGTGATTCTTCGGGTGGGCTTTGTGACAGTTCTCAACTTCAGCCAGAATGGCATCAACGTCAGTTTCACCGAACATCGGCAGCTTCCACATGTACCAGTAGTGGCTACGGGCGTTTTCCGGCTCGGTATGTTCGATACCCGGGTTCCAGCCTTTGCTGACGATGTACTCTATCTGCTTGCGAATCTGCTTGGCGTCCATCGCTGGCAAGTAGGAGAAAGTCTCGAACTTGCGGCTCGACGTATCACTTAAGCTCGATTTGTAATCTTGCATATCACTCATTTCGATTTCCTCAATAAAGTTTCAAATTCATCTCGTAAGTTTTCAGAAAACGGCGGGCCGAGAATCCGGCCCGCCATCCTGATAACAGCTGTACTTACTTGTGAGCCACGTCCAGCTTGTCGACGGTGTCGAATTCGAACTTGATTTCTTTCCAGGTTTCCATCGCCATTTTGAGTTCCGGGCTATTCTTGGCAGCATTGGTAAGAATGTCCTTACCTTCCTTCTCAATATCACGACCCTCGTTGCGCGCTTCCACACAGGCCTCAACCGCAACACGGTTGGCGGCTGCACCGGCAGCATTACCCCAGGGGTGGCCCAGTGTACCGCCGCCGAACTGCAGCACCGAGTCATCACCGAAGATGGAGACCAGCGCCGGCATGTGCCATACGTGGATACCACCAGAAGCAACCGGCAGAACGCCCGGCATTGCGCCCCAATCCTGGTCGAAGAAAATACCGCGTGAACGGTCTTCTTTAATATAGGAATCGCGCATTATGTCGATCCAGCCCAGTGTGGCTTCGCGATCGCCTTCCAGTTTACCGACAACGGTACCGGAATGCAGGTGGTCACCACCGGACAGACGCAGGATCTTGGTCAGTACGCGGAAGTGGATACCGTGGTGCGGATTACGGTCGAGTACCGCATGCATGGCACGGTGAATGTGCAGCAACATACCGTTGTTCTGGCACCATTGTGCCAGCTGGGTGTTTGCTGCCCAACCACCAGTGATGTAGTCATGCATGATGATCGGCGCGCCAATTTCCTTGGCATATTCAGCACGGCGCATCATTTCATCCGCAGTCGGTGCCGTCACGTTCAGGTAATGACCTTTACGTTCGCCGGTTTCCTGCTCGGCTTTCTGGATGGCTTCCATCACGAAGTCGAAACGGTGACGCCAGCGCATGAACGGCTGTGAGTTGACGTTTTCATCATCCTTGGTGAAGTCAAGACCACCGCGCAGACCTTCGTAGCAGGCGCGGCCGTAGTTCTTGGCGGAAAGGCCGAGCTTCGGTTTAATGGTACAACCCAGCAGCGGACGACCGTATTTGTTCAGCAAATCACGTTCAACCTGGATACCCTGGGGCGGGCCGTTACAGGTCATGACGTACGCGATCGGGAAACGAATATCTTCCAGTCGCAGGGCACGCAGGGCCTTGAAGCCGAACACGTTACCGACCAGGGAGGTCATGACGTTAACCACCGAGCCTTCTTCAAACAGATCAATCGGATAAGCTACAAAGGCGTAGAAACAGGTGTCATCACCCGGTACGTCTTCGATGGCATAGGCGCGACCCTTGTAATAGTCGAGGTCGGTCAGCAGGTCGGTCCATACCGTGGTCCAGGTACCGGTTGAAGATTCAGCGGCAACAGCAGCAGCGACTTCTTCACGGGGTACCCCCGGTTGAGGGGTGACTTTAAAGCATGCCAGGATATCTGTGTCTTTCGGTGTGTAATCCGGCATCCAGTACGTTTCGCGGTATTCTTTTACACCCGCGTTATAGGTCTTTGCCATAGTGGCCTCCTGTTACTTTAATTAAATAAAGAATTCTGTTTCCGGGTGGCAGTCTATTTTTCCTGCATGTCACCAAAGTGACATCAAATTTCTGACCCACCATCTGTGGAGGACAGAAGTATAGGCTGACCAATCATAAAGTAAATTAAATATTTATGATTGATACCATAAGTAAAAACTTATATATTATCAGTATGAATGTCACGTTTCGCCAACTCAAGGTCTTCGAGGCCGTTGCCCGCCACCTGAGTTTCACCCAGGCGGCTCAGGAGCTGCACCTCACCCAACCTGCAGTTTCCATGCAAATCAAGCAGTTAGAGGAAACTACCGGGTTGCCCCTGTTTGAACAATTAGGGAAGAAGACGTATCTCACAGAAGCCGGACGAGAGATGTACCAGTACAGTCACTCGATCTCCGCGCTTCTGAACGAGGCCGAAGAAGTCCTGGAGCAACTCAAGGGGGTACAGACCGGCCGGCTAAACATCTCCGTTGCGAGTACGGCAAATTATTTTGCGACCCGCCTGCTGGCCGCCTTCGCCAAACAGTACCCCGGCACCAGCTTCAGTCTGGATGTCACGAACCGAGCCACCTTGTTGCACCAGCTTTCGCACAACGAGAAAGACCTGGTTATTATGGGCCGGCCTCCGGCAGAAATGGACCTGATCACCGAAGCATTCATGGAGAATCCGTTGGTAATTATTGCGCCGCCCGATCACCCTCTGGCGGGCAGGCGGAATATTCCACTGGCACAGCTACAGGCAGAGACCTTCGTGGTGCGTGAGCCCGGCTCGGGAACTTTTATAGCGATGGAACGGTTTTTCACCGAGCACGGTGTCAGCCTCACTACCGGCATGGAAATGACCAGCAACGAGGCCATCAAGCAGGCGGTGGAAGCCGGTCTCGGACTGGGTATCGTGTCCATTCATACCCTGGAACTGGAACTGGAATCCGGGCGCCTGATTACGCTCGATGTGAATATGTTTCCAATCCTGCGCCATTGGTATGTCGTGCATCGCAAGGGCAAGCGCCTGTCACCCGTGGCGACGGCCTTCAAACAATTTGTGGTAACCAAGGCGGGTAGTCTGAGTACATCCATGCCCTTTACCGTCCAGGCTGGTTAGCTAAGGCACACAGAACAATGCCGTGATATGCGGTAGATAGGGCAATACGACTTGCATAAAAACCGGGTTGTAACCCGATTTCTGGAGAAGTGGTTTTCTTCGGCTAGTTAAGGGCAAATTTTTTCATGCGATAGATCAACGTGCCGCGGCTGAGTCCGAGTAGTCGCGCCGCCTTGCTCTGGTTGCCACGGGCCTTGTCGAGGGCCTGGCGGATCAGGCTGGATTCTACTTGCTCCAACTGGATGCCGTTTTCAGGCAACTGGAAAGTTGCTTCGGCTTGCGCAGGCGGCGCCTGACGGATCTCGACCGGCAGGTTTTCCGCTTCGATGGTTCGGCCGGGAAACAGGATCACCATGCGTTCGCAGACATTGCGCAATTCACGCACATTGCCTGGCCAGGCATACTGTTGCAAGAGTTCCATCGCCCGGACGGCATAACGCGGCGTATCCAGCCGGTGTTGCATCGCCAGCCTGGCCGTGATGCGATTGGTTAGTAGCGCAATGTCCCGGCCCCGTTCCCGCAGGGGCGGAAGTAGCAAGGGGACCACATTCAGGCGATAGTAAAGATCCTCGCGAAACCGGCCGTGTTGTACTTCGTGATACAGATCGCGGTTGGTGGCGGCGACAATTCGCACATCCACGCATTCGGTCCGGGCCTGTCCGATGGGCTGGCATTCCCTGGATTCCAGGAAGCGCAATAACTTGGCCTGGACATTCAGATTCAGTTCCGCAATTTCATCCAGAAACAGGGTGCCGCCGGCGGCAGCCTGAATACGGCCACCCTGATCCTGGCTGGCGCCGGTGAAGGCGCCCTTGCGATGTCCGAACAATTCGGATTCAGCAAGGTTTTCCGGCAGCGCGGCACAGTTGATGGTGATAAAAGCCTTGTCGGCACGACAGCTGCGTTGGTGAATGAGCTTGGCCAGCAGTTCCTTGCCAGTCCCGCTTTCGCCCACGATAAGTACGTTGACATCCGTGGCGGCAGTAATTGCCGCGCCCCTCAGAGTAGCAAGAAATGCGGGGGAGTCCCCAATCAAGTGGTCTGCAACTGATGTCATATCGGATTGACCTTATGGTGTTGGTGCTGTGGGATTGACCTTATGGTGTTGGTGCTGTGTGTGATCAATATGCTCAAGATTAAGATACAGGCTGAACAGGGCCATCAGGATGAGACTCACGCCGACGGCGACCCGCAGGCCGGGTAAACGGGATAACCGCGTCATCCACCCGGTTATGATACCGGCCGTCATCACAGATGGCAAAGTGCCGGCGCCGAAGAAAAGCATGAACAATGCCCCTTGCATGGCGCCGCCGGCAGAGCTTGACCAGATCAGGGCTGAATAAACCAGGCCACAGGGTAGCCAACCCCACACGATACCAAACAAAAAGGCCTGTAATGGAGAACGCACCGGTAGCAATTTTTGACCCACAGGTTCCAGGTACCGCCACAAGGGACGGCCGAGATGTTCGATGAGGGCGAAACGGGGAAACCAGCCGGCCAGATACATACCGATACCGGCCATGATGAGCGATGCGAACGCCAGCAACAGCATGTGGCCATAACCGGGACTCAACAAGCTGAACAGGGTGCTACCCAGGCCACCGGCGACAGCACCAGCCAGGGCATAACTCACGATACGGCCGGTGTTATAGGCCGCAATATAGGATACCAGGCGCCAGCGTTGATTACGGACTTCGGTTGGCAGGCTGAACGTAAGGGCGCCAATAATGCCACCACACATACCCAGGCAGTGCAAGGTGCTGAACAGGCCGACGATGAAGGCACTGAAAAGAGTGATATCCACGTTGACCATCCAGACCGGTCCCTACCGAAATCGGGGCATGATAGCATGTGACTTGCCGGCCAGCCTGTGTCCGCGAAACCTTCTGTGGCAGGCCGTGTCTGAACCAACATGCCCTTTTCGGCGATTTTGACATAATCCTGCTTCACGAACTGGCGAAACACACACGCATGACACATGAGTACTGAATATCGACTTTCTGTAAGCGGCATGAGTTGTGCCGGCTGTGTGGCCAGCGTTGAGAGTGCGCTACAGGCGGTTCATGGTGTGGAATCGGCAACGGTCAATTTTGCCGAACATACCGCACTGGTGCAGGGCGAGGCCCCGCTGGATGATCTGATCAGTGCGGTCAAGGCCGCGGGTTATGATGCGGCAGCGCTACGCGGTCTGGACGATGAGACCGAAAAGGAAGCCGCCGAGTATGCCTACTACCGGCAGCTGTTGCGTAAAGCACTGGTGGCTGGCACGCTGGGTGTGCCCCTGTTCGTGGCGGGCATGGCCGACCGGTTGCCGGATGTATCCACTGTTGCCGGCGGCCTGTTCTGGTTGTATACGGGCTTCGCTACGCTGGGGGTGCTGATTTATTCCGGCGGCCATTTTTTTACCGGCTCATGGAAGGCCTTGCGACGGCATAATGCCAATATGGACACCCTGATCGCACTCGGTACCGGCTCGGCCTGGGTGTATTCCATGGCGGTGGTGTTGTGGCCCCAGCTGGTGCCCAGCCTGGCGCGCCATGCGTATTTCGAGGCGGCGGCTATAATTTTATGCCTGATCAACGTGGGTGCCGCACTGGAAATGCGGGCCCGCGGCAAGACCTCCGAGGCGATCAAAAAACTCATTGGGCTGCAGCCTCGCACAGCCAGGGTGGTTCGCGATGGTGAAGAAGTGGATGTCCCCATCGAGAACGTCGGCCTGGATGAGACCCTGCGGGTCCGGCCGGGTGAACGCATTGCCGTGGACGGGGTGGTCATCGACGGCCATTCCAGTGTCGATGAGGCCATGCTGACTGGTGAACCCATGCCGGTGGAAAAACAACCCGGCGATGAGGTTGTTACCGGCACCATTAACACCGCCGGTTCCTTTCTGTACCAGTCAAAACGCATTGGCCGCGACACGGTACTGGCGCAAATCATCGAAATGGTGCGTCAGGCCCAGGCCAGCAAACCGGCCATTGGCCGGCTGGTTGACAAGGTGGCGGCCGTGTTTGTGCCGGCGGTGATGATCATCGCCGTTATCACTTTTTTGGCCTGGTACAACCTGGCATCGGATCTCGGTCTGAGCTATGCGGTGGTGGCGACCATGACAGTGCTGATAATCGCCTGTCCGTGCGCGCTCGGGCTGGCTACTCCGATCTCGATTATGGTGGGGGTCGGGCGCGCGGCCGAAATGGGGATCCTGATCCGCAATGGCGATGCCCTGCAGCAGGTGGGCAAGCTGACGACCGTGGTGCTGGACAAGACCGGTACCGTGACAGAAGGTAAACCGGCCGTCACTGACGTACTGGGCATCAACGACCATACTGAGCAGGAAATACTGGTTGTGGCCGCCTGCCTGGAGACGGCCTCCGAGCATCCTCTGGCTGCCGCGATTATTGCCGCAGCCCGGCAACGGGATCTTGTGGTACCGGAAATTGAGCAATTTGAAGCCTTGTCCGGCCTGGGGGTCGTCGGCCGACTGGCGGGGCAGCAGGTGCTGCTCGGCAATGCAGCATTACTGAACCAGCATAAGGTTGACGTAACCCCTTTGCAGGCAGATGCCGACAGGTTGGCAGCGGCGGCCAAGACGCCGATGTATGTGGCGTTTAACGGCAGGGTGATCGGTTTGCTGGCGGTGGCAGATCCCGTCAAGCCGGATTCGGCGGCTGCCATTGGTCGACTTCATAAACTCGGACTTCGCGTCACGCTGTTAACCGGCGACAACGAAGAGACTGCCCGGGCCGTCGCTCATCAGGTAAACCTGGACGAAGTGGTGGCCGAGGTCAGGCCGGAAGACAAGGACAGTGTGGTGGCGGAGTTGCAGGCCCGCGGGGAGGTGGTGGCGATGGTCGGCGACGGGATTAACGATGCCCCGGCACTGGCACGTGCCGATGTCGGGCTGGCAATTGGCAGCGGTACCGACATCGCTATCGAAAGCGCCGACATCACCCTGATGGGGGGTTCCCTGCATGGCGTTGCCGATGCGATCACCCTGTCCAGGGCGACCGTGCGGAACATCAAGCAGAACCTGTTCGGTGCCTTCATTTATAACAGTATCGGAATCCCGGTTGCGGCCGGTGTGTTGTACCCGTTAATGGGTTTGCTGCTGAGCCCGATTATTGCCGGGGCCGCTATGGCCATGTCATCGGTGACCGTGGTCAGCAACGCCAACCGCCTGCGCTGGTTTCGCTCGCCTCGGGAGGTGCGGTCTTGATTGTCAATTTAATCGGAATCATCTTGATCGTGTCTATCGTCTGGTGGTTCTGGCTTTCCAGATGACAAGGGTATAATTCGGAACCAGTAAAAGTTCGTACCCGTTTCGTATTGTCTGTGCATACTGGTTTTAAAAAGGAATAAGAATGAAATTTCCTCTGGCTGACCTGAACGGCTCGCCCTGTCACCCTGGCGCGTTCCGCATCACTCGGCAACTCGATTGCTGTTCCAGACGCAATTCTAACTCCTCCATCCCTGGGGTCGTGTGCCCGGCATTGCGCTACTGCCTGTCTCCGACTGCCAGGGATGGCGGGAGTGCAAAAGGATTACAGGAGCAATCCTTGCCCTGCTGTCATCACCCCGTGTCCCTGTCATGAGCTGGTGGGGAAAAGTCATTGGCGGGACCTTCGGCTTCATGCTGGGTGGGCCATTGGGTGCGTTGTTCGGCGCA
>Ga0316585_10000247_pt1 | contig 11571 bp, 9 predicted proteins | sample S_170502SCrBrC_D_FD_204517 | JGI IMG/M metagenome (GOLD analysis project Ga0316585, IMG submission 204517) | Rhizosphere microbial communities from salt marsh grasses in Alabama, United States - S_170502SCrBrC | ecosystem: Host-associated > Plants > Roots > Rhizosphere | place: USA: Alabama...
CGGCTCGCCAGTTTTTTGACATGTATACCTGTTTGACTTGCTGGAAATATTTTTCGTACCTGGCATAGGCGGTATTCATGATTTCAAGCGCAGATGATACTTCCAGATTCAGTTTTCCCGCCTGATCCAGTTTGTCCAGCTTCTGCAGATATTCTCCTGCCTGCTGAAAATACAATTCCCGGTTGTTCAGATTTGTTTTCATGCTGGTATCAGGGGTACCGAAGATGCCGGAGCGATTTGCGACAAACAAACGAAACCAGCTAACCTGCTGGCTCCAGACATAGCGCAGATCTTTGAGCATATTTACCAGGGCATAGGTCTCTTTGGTTTTGGAACTGGACTCCTGATCATTAATAGCGAGATCGATGGCATTGGCAAACTCCTGGTAAGCCGGCAGTAATTCATTTTCCATGATCGGCATGCCGGGATAGCGTTTATCCAGATGCTGGATAACCTCATGATATGCGGGCATTGCTGCTGTGATTGTCGAAAGTTCTGCTTGCAACCTGTTGGCAAACACCGCGAGCCCGGTTTTACCCGCGCCTGTCTCAGGCATGGATTGCAAATAGGCCTGTAGTGCAACCGTACGCTGTCGTAATGACTCCAGCTTGTTGTTAATTTCCTGCTGCGTGCCCTGCTCAAATGAAAAAGAAACCATGGGGTACTTGTAGACCAGAAGTTCGAGGTCCTGCAGGCCTTCCTTGATATGTCTGATCTGGCTTGCCAGCTCCTCATATTTTCTAAGCATCCGGACTGAATCAGAAGCAGCCGTGTCTGCCAGATACTGGGAATATTGGACAGAGCCAATTGCCAGCAGCAAGATCGGCAGCAAAATAGCCAGAAAGCGTTGTTTGAGGGAATGTTCAATCATAGTTTTATTAATTCTATGCCAACTAGCATAGCGTCAATCCATGAGCAATCCTTTAGTAAAAACAGTAACATAGACGACTATTTTTACGGAACTTCGACACAGTTTGATGCTTACATCTCAACTTGTTGTTTTTAATAAGCCTTTTGGCGTACTCAGCCAGTTCAGCCCGGCCGGCAACACGCCGGTGCTGGCCGACTTCATTAACCTGCCGGAAGTATATCCCGCCGGTCGCCTTGATAAAGACAGTGAGGGGTTATTGCTGCTAACCGATGACGGCGTGCTGCAACATTGTATCGCCCATCCACGCCAAAAAATGCGCAAGCGCTACTGGGTACAGGTGGAAGGCATCCCGGATAACGCGTCCCTTGCCCGGCTGGAACAGGGTATTTTGCTCAAGGATGGCATGACTGCACCGGCCACGGCGCGCATTATCGAACCACCCGATGTGTGGCCACGGAATCCGCCCGTCCGGTATCGGGCCCGGATCCCGACGTGCTGGCTGGAACTTGGGATCAACGAGGGACGGAACCGCCAGGTGCGTCGCATGACAGCGGCAGCGGGTTTTCCCACCCTGCGCCTGATTCGGTATGCTATCGGTAACTGGACGCTCGAAGGGTTATCACCGGGACAATGGAAACTGCTGAATGTTGATCGAAACGAAATCTGCCAACACCCCCACCACCGCAAATCCAGCCCTGCACGTCACGGTCGCCGCCATTATCGAGCGGGACGGCCAGTTTCTGATGGTCGAGGAAATCGTCAATGGTAAGGCCGTCTTCAATCAGCCAGCAGGCCATGTGGAAGCGGACGAATCCTTTCTGGATGCCGTTGTGCGGGAATCCCTGGAAGAAACGGCGTGGAACTTTCAGCCCGAGCATGCCACCGGTATTTATCGCTGGCAGATCCCGGGGACCGATCAGGTTTACTTGCGCCACTGCTTTACCGGTCCGGCCAATGGGCCGGTGTCGGATCGCCCCCTGGACGATACTATCCTGCGTGCAGTGTGGTTGAGTCAGGAACAACTGCAACGTCAGGCTGATAAACTGCGCAGCCCGCTGGTGCTGGCCTGCATCGAGGACTACCTCGCCGGGCAACGTTTCCCGCTGAACCTTTATCGAGAGATCGACCGGAATTAAACCGGTGATGCGGCGGCAACAACACGAGGAATCGGGTTGGAGTCTGCCGGATAACCTGGAACAGGCAACGTGAATCCATCGAATCGAATTTTCATCAATTTACTTTCCATGAACCTTACCAGTGCCTGAGCCGGAGCAGCGTATTCAATTCAGGCCGATCCGGTCGGCCAGACAATCAACATGAAACCAGCAACCTCCAGTAAAGTCATAGTCGGCATGTCCGGTGGCGTCGACTCCTCGGTCGCAGCGCTGTTGTTGCAGCAGCAGGGTTACGAGGTACATGGCGTATTCATGAAGAACTGGGAAGGTGACGACACGGAGGAATACTGTGCCGCAGAGGACGACCTGCGTGATGCCGGGCAGGTCTGTGCCACACTGGACATTCCCCTGCAGGGTGTCAACTTTGCCGATCAGTACTGGAAGCGGGTCTTTGCCTATTTTCTGCAGGAATATGCGGCTGGGCGGACACCCAACCCGGACATCCTGTGCAACCGGGAAATCAAGTTCCGGGCCTTTCTTGACTACGCGCTGGCCCAGGGCGCGGAACGGATTGCGACCGGTCACTATGCGCGCATCGACCAGAACGGGGGACGCTATACCCTGCTGCGCGGGCGCGACAGTAACAAGGATCAGAGTTATTTTCTCTATACCCTGAACCAGGCCCAGCTCGCACACAGCCTGTTTCCCCTCGGTGAGCTGCAAAAGCCACGTGTCAGGGCGCTGGCCGCATCGCATCACCTTATCACGTCGGATAAAAAGGACAGCACAGGGATCTGTTTTATTGGCGAGCGCGATTTTCGTGCCTTTCTAAAACGTTACCTGCCCGCCCGACCGGGAGAAATCCATACGCCCGACGGGCAACGGCTCGGTCGGCATGACGGACTGATGTACTACACGCTGGGGCAACGCCAGGGCCTTGGGATCGGCGGGATCAAGGGTCACGAAGGCGCTACCTGGTACGTGGCTGGTAAGGACCTGACAAACAACATCCTTATCGTCGTGGATCACCACGACCATCCCCTGCTCTATAGTCGTACGCTTACGGCCATTGATCTGCACTGGGTCAGCGGTGACGCACCGGCAGCCCCGTTTCAATGTAGTGCCAAAACCCGCTATCGCCAGCAGGATGCAAACTGTACCATTGCTTCCCTTGATAACGATGGCGCGCACATCCACTTTGATGAACCCCAATGGGCCGTGACCCCCGGACAGTCCATCGTTTTTTACCAGGATCAAACTTGCCTGGGTGGTGGCATTATTAACACGACGGATAGCAGCCTGAACACACCATGAGCAATTTTCACGATAAAACCCTGGCCCTGGCAGGCATCTTCCAGGCCACGGCCCTGGTGAAGGACATTGCAACCCGGGGCCAGCTGGATATCCATGATTTCGAGGCCACTATCAGAACCCTGTTTGTGACGGATCCGGACGTTGTGACCGAGGTCTATGGGCAGGTCGAGTACCTGCGCACCGGCATCATGACCCTAATCGAGCAACTGGGTGATCAGAAGGGACAGCGCGACCTCGATATTGCCCGCTATGTCATCAGCCTTTTGCACCTGCAGCGCAAACTGGCAAAGAACAAACCGATGCTCGCTACCCTGTCAGCCGGTATTGAACGTGCGCGCCGTCAGGCAGAACACTTTCACGTCACCCACGAAAATGTCATTGCCAATCTGGCGGACCTTTACAGCGAAACCATCAGTACCCTGCCACCAAAGATCATGGTTTCGGGCGACAGCCAGTACCTCAGCCAGGCCGACACGGCTAACCGGATCCGCACCCTGTTACTGGCCGGTGCCCGCTCGGCGGTGCTCTGGTCCCAGCTGGGCGGGAGTCGCTGGCAGATCCTGCTGCAGCGACGCCGCTTCGTCGACCAGGCCGAGCAGATCCTCAGTCAGGAAATCCAACGCAACCTGCACTGATCTGTTCTTGTAAATAACATTAATAATGGCTTATATCTTATTGTTTATTAAATTACTTTTTAATTTTAAACGGGCAAACAATTCAGGCTGATTCTGATTCGCGTATAATGCGCGACTGTTTTTTGCTACCTGCATGCGCGTCCCGAAGGAGAACCGATGAGCAACAGTTTCGAGGCCCGAGCGAACCTCACCGTCAACGGCCAGGCCCATGAGATTTACCGCCTTGATGCCTTACCCGGCAGCGAGCGCCTGCCCTACTCGCTGAAGATCCTGCTGGAGAACCTGTTGCGCCACGAGGACGGCCAGACCGTCACCGCAGACGACATTCGTGCCATGCTGAACTGGCAACCGACGGCCGAACCCGATACCGAAATTGCCTATACCCCCGCACGGGTACTGATGCAGGATTTTACCGGCGTCCCCGCGGTGGTAGACCTCGCCGCCATGCGCGACGCCATGCAAACCCTGGGTGGTGATCCGGCCCGGATCAATCCCCTGCAACCGGCCGAACTGGTCATTGACCACTCGGTCCAGATCGATGCTTTCGGTACGCCGCAGGCGGAAGAAACCAATGAAAGCATGGAATACCAGCGTAACCAGGAACGCTACAGCTTCCTCAAATGGGGCCAGAGCGCTTTTTCCAACTTCAAGGTGGTGCCACCCGACACCGGTATTGTGCACCAGGTCAATATCGAATATCTGGCACGGGTGGTGTTCGCCCAGGAAAACAACGGGGTACTGCAGGCGTACCCGGACACCCTGGTGGGTACCGATTCCCACACCACGATGGTCAACGGACTCGGTGTGCTGGGCTGGGGCGTGGGTGGCATTGAGGCCGAAGCGGCCATGCTGGGCCAGCCGGTTTCCATGCTGATTCCCCAGGTGGTTGGTTTCAAACTGACTGGCCAGTTGCCGGAAGGTGCCACCGCCACCGATCTGGTGCTGACCGTGGTGGAAATGTTGCGTCAGCACGGCGTGGTCGGCAAATTCGTCGAGTTCTTTGGTGACGGTCTGGATAACCTGTCACTGGCGGATCGCGCGACCCTGGCCAATATGGCGCCCGAATATGGTGCCACCTGCGGTATCTTCCCGATCGACGGTGAAACCCTCAATTACCTGCGCCTCACCGGCCGCAGCCCGGACCAGCTGGCACTGGTCGAGGCTTATGCGAAGGAACAGGGTCTGTTCCGTACCCCGGACCAGCCACAGGCCGAATACACCAGCCTGGTCGAGCTCGATATGGCCCGCATCGAACCCAGCCTGGCCGGACCGAAACGACCGCAGGACCGGGTAGCACTCAAACAGTCCAAGCCGATGTTCGAGGCTGCGCTGAATGCCCTGAAGCAGGAGCGTCATATAGAAAGCCGGCCGGCTCTTGCCCACCTCGCCGGTGAGGATGTCACCCTCGACGATGGCGCGGTGGTGATCGCCTCCATCACCTCCTGCACCAATACCTCCAACCCTGCCGTGATGCTGGGCGCGGGGCTGGTGGCGAAAAAAGCGGTCGCGCTGGGTCTGCAGGCCAAACCCTGGGTCAAGACCTCCCTGGCGCCTGGTTCCCGCGTGGTCACGGAATACCTGAAACAGGCCGGGGTAATGGACGACCTGGAAACACTCGGTTTCAATGTCGTCGGCTACGGCTGCGCCACCTGTATCGGAAACTCCGGGCCGTTGCCCGCACCGGTCTCCAAAGCCATCGCAGATGGCAATCTGTCCGCCTGCGCCGTGCTGTCCGGCAACCGCAACTTCGAGGGTCGGGTACATGCCGAGGTGCGCATGAACTACCTGGCTTCGCCACCCCTGGTGGTCGCCTACGCTATCGCCGGCACCATGGACATCGATCTCTATAACGAACCCCTCGGCCAGGATCGCAGCGGCTCCGATGTTTATCTGAAAGACATCTGGCCCAGCCTGCATGAAGTCCAGGACGTCGTGCACAGCAGCGTGAACAGCGAGGAATTCACCCACGCCTACCGTGATGTGTACCAGGGCGCCGCGCGGTGGCTGGAACTGGCCTCCCCCGCAGGCCAGTTGTTCGACTGGCGCGAGGATTCCACCTACATCAAGAACCCCCCGTATTTCGAGGGCATGCGCAAATCGGTCGATGCCATTAAGGATATTCACGGCGCACGGGTACTGGCCGTGCTGGGCGATTCGGTCACCACCGACCACATCTCCCCTGCCGGCGCCATCAAGCCCGACAGCCCGGCCGGCAAATACTTACTGGCGCACGGGATTGAACCGCAAGATTTCAACTCGCTTGGCTCACGCCGTGGCAACCATGAAGTCATGATGCGTGGCACCTTCGCCAACATCCGGTTGCGCAACCTGCTGGCGCCCGACACCGAAGGAGGCGTGACCCTGCACCTGCCGGATAACACACCCATGTCGATTTTTGATGCGGCCATGCAATACAAGGCGGAACAGGTCCCGCTGATCGTCATCGCCGGGAAGGAATACGGTTCGGGTTCATCACGTGACTGGGCGGCCAAGGGGCCCCGTCTGCTCGGAGTTCGTGCTGTAATCGCCGAAAGCTATGAACGAATCCATCGCTCCAATCTGGTGGGGATGGGGATCCTGCCGCTACAATTCCGCGACGGCGAGACACCTGCCAGCCTGGGTCTGACCGGACAGGAAGTGATCGACATCGACGGGCTGGGCGATGGAACCGCCAAGGAAGTCCATGTGCGTGCAAGTGCGGAAAGCGGAACGCAAATCACCTTCACCGCCCGGGTACGTATCGATACCCCACAGGAAGTCGAGTACTATCGTAATGGCGGTATTCTGCAGTACGTGCTGCGCCAACTGGCTGCCTGAGTATAGAATCAGACCCATTCACCACCGCCAACTGGAGTTTTCATGGAACTGAGCAGTCTGACCGCCGTCTCCCCCATTGATGGCCGCTACGCCACCAAGACGGCCGATTTGCGTCCCATCTTCAGCGAATTCGGCCTGATCCATCACCGGGTGCTGGTCGAGATCCGCTGGCTGCAATTTCTGGCGGACTGTTCCGACATCGGTGAAGTCCCCGCCCTGTCCGGGCACGCTGCGGCGGTGCTGAACGGCATCGCTGACAACTTCAACGAGGACGATGCCCGGCGCGTCAAGAACATCGAGCGAACCACCAACCATGACGTCAAGGCGGTCGAGTATTTCATCAAGGAAAAGATCGCCGGCAACAGCGAGCTCGAGGCAATCAGCGAATTTGTTCACTTCGCCTGCACCTCGGAGGACATCAACAACCTGGCCTACGCCCTGATGCTGCGCGAGGGTCGCAACCAGATCCTGTTGCCGCAACTGGACGAAATCATCGACGCCATCCGGCGCCTGGCCCATGACTACTCCGATGTTCCCATGCTGTCTCACACCCACGGACAGCCGGCCTCGCCCACAACCGTGGGTAAGGAAATGGCCAATGTGGTATATCGTCTGCATCGCCAGCGTGAACAGATCGCAGCCACCTCGCTGCAGGGCAAGATCAATGGCGCGGTGGGAAACTACAACGCCCACCTGGTTGCTTATCCTGATATCAACTGGGAGGCCCAGGCCAAAAAGTTCGTCGAGTCGCTCGGGCTGGACTGGAATCCCTACACCACCCAGATCGAACCCCATGACTATATCGCCGAGCTGTTCGACGCCCTGATCCGTTTCAACACAGTATTGCTCGATTTCAATCGCGACATCTGGACCTACATTTCACTTGGCTTTTTCAAGCAAAAGACGGTAGAAGGCGAAGTGGGTTCCTCCACCATGCCGCACAAGGTTAATCCGATTGATTTTGAAAACTCCGAAGGCAATCTGGGACTGGCCAACGCCATCTTCTCTCACCTGGCGCAAAAACTTCCCGTCTCCCGCCTGCAACGCGATCTCACCGACTCCACGGTGTTGCGCAACCTCGGCGTCGGCCTGGCGCACAGCCTGATCGCCTATGCCTCTACCCTGCGCGGTATTGGCAAACTCGAAGTCGACCCGCAACGGCTGGCCGAAGTACTGGACGCCAACTGGGAAGTCCTGGCCGAACCCATTCAGACCGTGATGCGCCGCTATGGTATCGAGAAACCCTATGAAAAACTGAAGGAACTGACCCGCGGCCAGCGCGTTGATGCGACCATAATGAAAGCCTTCATCGAAAGTCTGAACATCCCTGCTGCCGAGAAGGATCGCCTGAGCAGGCTGACCCCGGCCAGTTACATCGGCAACGCCGCCGCGCAGGCAAAAAAGAGTTGACCTGAATTTAAATAGAGGCAGCCAAGACATTTTAATGCCGCGTCGTTAAGTCCTATTCAACTGTATGCAACTCCTCGGCGGTCTGAGCCCACAACAGTTTCTACAGGATTACTGGCAGAAACAGCCATTGCTGATTCGCCAGGCGATACCTGGCTTTATCTCCCCCCTCACTCCCGACGAACTGGCCGGGTTGGCCTGCGAGGCCACAGTCGAAAGCCGCATCGTCCTGCAACAAACTGGCGAACGACCCTGGCAACTCGAGCAGGGGCCATTCACCGAGGCGCGCTTTGCCTCATTGCCCGAAACGCACTGGACACTGCTGGTGCAGAAGGTCAACCAGTGGGTCCCGGATGTGGCGACACTGCTCGATCAATTTGATTTCATTCCCGGCTGGCGACTGGATGACATTATGGTCAGCTATGCTGCCGAGCAGGGCTCGGTCGGCCCACATACCGATCAATATGATGTCTTCCTTCTGCAGGGACTGGGCCAGCGTCGCTGGCAAATCGATCCGGGCGCCCAGGCCGGAGCGCCCCTGCTCGACCATCCCGACCTCTGTATCCTGCGCGACTTCAAGGCGGAGCAGGAATGGTGTCTCGATCCGGGTGACATGCTCTACCTGCCACCCGGCCTGGCCCATTATGGTGTCAGCCAGGGTGAGGGAATGACCTATTCGGTGGGTTTTCGCGCCCCCGCCTGCTCTGAATTGATCAGCAGCTGGGTCGATGATGTCATCGCCTTGCTACCCGACAGTCTGCGTTATACCGATCGGGATCTATCCGTACCGGTACATCCCGGCGAAATCGATCCGGCGGCACTCCGGCGTGTGCGTGATATTCTCCGGCAGCGTTTGGTTGATGATGATCAAATGAATCGCTGGTTCGGACGTTACATCACCGAGTCTGGCAACACCGAACAACCTGCCGCCGGGGTTGAAGATATCTCAACAGAAACGTTTCTGACCCGACTTCGACAAGCCGGCGGACTGCAGCGCAGTGAATTCAGCCGCTATGCCTTTATCCGGCAAACCGACCGCGTGCTGCTGTATGTGGATGGGGAAGAATATTTTCTGTCTGCCAGTCAAGCGGCGTTTGCCAGCCTGCTTTGTGATCAACGCCACTATCTGGCAGTGGAGTTGCAACCCTATCTGGAGAATGCAACGAGTCTGTCCCTGTTGACCGAACTGTTCAATCGCGGCGCGCTGGTACTTCCGGATGAATGCGTTCAGCATTAGCACGACCCGTTTCAATGCAACACCCGGCATCCGTGATGTACGCGAACAGGTGTTTGTCAGGGAGCAGTCCGTACCGAACGAACTGGAATGGGATGGCGAGGATCAGAACGCTGTCCATATCATCGCGACTGCCCGGAATGGTCAGGTGATTGGTACTGGCAGGCTGCTGCCGGACGGCCATATCGGGCGCATGGCGGTATTGCGCGACTGGCGTCAGCAGGGCGTAGGTTCCGCCCTGTTGCAGGCCTTGTTACAGGAAGCTGTCAGCGCCGGCCTGTCGCGGGTGTTTCTGCACGCCCAGACCAGTGCAGTCGACTTTTATGCCCGGCACGGCTTTACCAGGCGAGGCGAGGAATTCATGGATGCCGGCATTCCACACTATTATATGGAACGGGATCTCGGCACGTAACACCGCCCGGACGGTATACTCCCAACAGCATGGAGAATCTCGACACCTACATCCTGGGGCAGGACAGCCATCAACTGAACCTGCAAAGCAGCGCAGACAATGTTGCGGTTACGCTGGCCATGTTGCGTCAAACCCGGCGCACCGTAGACATTTTCTCCCGCCAACTGGACGGTCGCTTGTATGACAAGAGCGAATTCATCACCCTCATGGGTCAGCTGGCGAGCCGCCAACCGCGCGTCCGGATCCGGATCCTGCTAAAGCAGGTCGAGCCACTGGTCTCGCATAATCATCGCATTATCGAGTTGTCCCGCAAACTCAGCAGCAGCATACACATCCGGCTCGTGCATGAGAATTACAAGGAATACAATCAGGCCTTTATGATTTTCGACGATCGTGGTGTAATCAAGCGCCAGCTTGCAGATCGCTATGAAGGAATCGCCAGTTTCAATGACCCCATGACGGCGCGTCCGCTCGGCGCTTTTTTTGACGAAGTCTGGGAGATCAGCCAGCCGGACCCAAACTTGCGCAGGTTATACATATGAAAACAGTCAAATGGATCCGCTGGGTCATGCTTGTCGTGCTGCTGGCAACCGCCTCTGCCGGTTACGCCGCCAAACGGGTCGACAAGGCGATTCACCTGCATCACATCTCGGCGGAAAACCTGTTGCCCTTGATCAAACCGGCCTTGCCTGCCGACGCGGAAATCTCTGGCAGCCTCAATGAAGTCGTCATTGTTGCGCCAGCCACCAGCCTGCCGCAAATCGAAGCATTGGTGGCGGATCTCGACACGCCGCTGCACGCCATGGCAATCACCGTCTCCCTGGACGCCAAAGTGCTCAAGCACAACTCGACCGGACAGGACTATTTTCTTCCCCGGGATCACGTCGCCGTAGCCGGCAACCAGGAAGTCCGGGTACAGGAAGGAAGCTGGGCCGTGCTCCACACCGGCCGGTCGGCGCCCGAAGTGAGTCGCACCGTGAACCCTGATGGCACGGTGACCGAAACCATTCGCTACAATAAAGTCAACAGTGGCCTGCGGATCAAACCGGAATTGCGTGGCACGATCGTCAATCTGACGGTTCAGCCCTTTCAGGAAATGAAACGCCAGGATGGCAGTACCTTTCTGGCGAATGGCCATCCGGTTCCCGTCAACGTCGGACTTGGTGAATGGATCGCGCTCGGCACCGGCAGTGGAAATCCGACCCGCGCCGGCCAATCTGGTGGCAACAGTGCTGCACCGCGTGAATACGAAGTCTTTATCCGCTTCAATGTTATACCCTGAATGAAGTACTGTTAGACATTCATTTGCCGCGTCCTGCTTTCGCCATGTCCACTGCACCGGTTTGCTACACCATTTGTCCCGCCCGTCCGCAGGCACATGTGTTTGGCGTGAGTTGCCACATCGAACAACCTGACCGGCTGGGACAACGCGTATCGATGCCGGCCTGGATCCCGGGCAGTTACATGATTCGGGATTTCGCGCGTAATGTCATTTCAATCCGCGCGGAGTCAGAGGGTCAGCCGGTTACAATCAGCAAGGTGGATTCGAGCACCTGGCAATGCGCGCCCTGTGAAGGTCCGTTGATGATCGACTATGAAGTCTATGGCCGGGACCTGTCGGTACGCACCGCCCATCTCGATACACATCACGCATTCTTCAATGGAACCAGCGTGTTTCTCATAGTGCATGGGCAGGAAGCGAGTCCCTGCCGGGTGGATATTCAATCCCCGCCTGGTAAAGGTAATGACTGGCGGGTCGCCACTAC
>Ga0316585_10000249_pt1 | contig 11556 bp, 10 predicted proteins | sample S_170502SCrBrC_D_FD_204517 | JGI IMG/M metagenome (GOLD analysis project Ga0316585, IMG submission 204517) | Rhizosphere microbial communities from salt marsh grasses in Alabama, United States - S_170502SCrBrC | ecosystem: Host-associated > Plants > Roots > Rhizosphere | place: USA: Alabama...
CAGTGGGTTTTGCGTCATTTCAATTCTGTAGCGAAGAGATATGATCTAATGAACACGCTGTTGAGTTTTGGCATTCATCATCTGTGGAAAAGGACCGCTATCAGAATCATGAACCTGAATTCCGGCGACCGGGTGCTGGATGTGTGCGGCGGCACCGGTGATTTGGCGATTCTGGCTGCCGGACCCGTCGGCCGGTCCGGCCGGGTAATCATATACGACATCAACCGGGCCATGATCGAGGCTGGAGTGAACAAGATAAACGCGTCATTATCGGGAGAACATGTCTGGTTTGTTCAAGGGGATGCCGAGCACGTGTCTTTTCCGGATGATTATTTCGATGCGGCCATGGTGGGTTTCGGAATTCGTAATGTAACTCATATGGATCAGGGATTCAAAGAGATGTACCGCGTGCTGAAACCCGGGGGAAAAATGATGTGCCTGGAGTTTTCAAAACCGACTTCGCCGTTATTCCGATGGTTGTATGATATCTACTCATTTCATGTGATGCCGGCGATCGGTGAGGTTATCGCGGGATCAAGCAAGGCATACATGCATCTAACCGAATCCATTCGAACCTTTGCATTGCCGAATGAACTGACGACTGTATTGAAACAGGTGGGATTTTCGACAGTGACGGAACGTAAGCTCACCAATGGTATTGCAATGATCCATTTGGCGACGAAATGAGACTGATTAAATCCTCGCACCCTAATTTGTTAAATAACCTTCTTGTTAGATTATGCCGTATACCGGACGGCCGAATTTCACTGAGTTGCAATGAGTTGAAAGTGTGAAACGAGAGTTATGAGGTATAACCATGAAATTGAACTGGGCTGAACGATGGGTGGTGAACAATCCCCTTAGGGTATTTCAACAACACATAGAAGTGAAATGGCTCCGGCAAATGATGTCGTTGAAGACAGGAGCGATTATTTTGGAAGTGGGATGCGGCCGAGGTGCTGGCGCAAGATTGATCCATAAGGTATTTAAACCGTCTCAACTGCATATCCTTGATTTGGACATTAAAATGATTAAAGGGGCAAAAACATATCTTTCAGGAGGATCAAAAGATATTATGACGATGTATGTGGGAGATTCTATTGATCTTCCATTCAAGTCAGAAACTCTGGATGCATTGTTCGGGTTCGGTTTTTTGCATCATGTTCCGAACTGGCGCCGAGCCCTTTCGGAGGTCGCCAGGGTTTTAAAATCCGGGGGTGTGTACTATATGGAGGAGCTCTACCCTTCACTTTATCAGAATATAATTACCAAACGTATCCTTCTTCATCCCAAAAATGATCGTTTTACCAGCCAAGATCTTCAAACCGAACTGGATGCAACGGGATTAAGTCTTAAAAACTGTTTTGAGCTGAAAAAAATGGGAATTTTGGGTGTTGCCGTTAAGTCGGATAAACACTAGAAGCCATCTCAAAAAAGTCTTTTGGCCTAATCCACCAGAGGCGGACAAGTCTCTGTGTTGGGACCGAATTCCAACTCCTCGAAATACTTTAGTATGTCTGCGGGTTGAAATTCGGCCCAGCGTTCTTGTCCCGCCGATCTTTGGCGGGAGAACTTGAACCAAAATTCTATTTTTGAGATGGCTTCAAGTTAAGAAATGCAGATTATCTGTTTCTGAATTCGGGTGCGTATTTTGGAGAGGAATCGGCGCGACCGATGACCGTATGTGCCAGGGTTATGTGCTCCACGCTCCTCCAGTCCACACTGAGAAGCTTTGCACCATATGCATCCACTGCAACAGGGTCAAAACCACCAACCAGTTTACCCACGTGAGGTTTGCATTTGGGTCCTCCAAGATGGTGACATGCCAACCCCACGCTTGCGTCCAAAATGGTGAGATCGGGTGTGCGGTATAGGTTCATTTCAAATATTGACCGATGCAGATCCTTATGAAATCTTGATTTTTTCCAAATAAACCCACCGTAATGATCCGGAGGAGCACAACCAAGCATGTTTTTCATGGTGAGGGTAATTTTTGAAAGGAAATGTTTTTTGAGAACCGGAACTGATATCAAAAATGAATCCATTACCGTTCGGGGCATCATAAACTTTGGGAAGATATGACAACGTTGCTGGGTGAGTTCCATTGTTTCGGTATCATTGAGATCCGCCAGAATGATACCATTAGACTTGGCCAGATCCGAGTAACCGAGTTTTCGAAAAGGTCGGTGAGTATTATACAAAGGTGCACCACACCCCTCTCCGATTATGATTTCGGCATTGCTTAAAGATTTTATGTAATCGGCTATTGCGGCCACAAGTTGAACCGGCGTGGTTACAGGAGGCGGTGAAGTATTGACCAGGTTAGGCTTGATAACGACTTTTTTCTGGCTGGAAAGGATATGACCTGCGCCAAGCAATTCCATGAGTGCCGGTACGCTCTCTTTATAATCTTTAAAATCTACAATGCCAAGAGGTGTTTTGTTCATCTCCATCCCCTGAACAACTCATCCCATTACAATTTTGATTACGACGATGATAAGCAATACCAAAGGATAATAACTGGCCATATTGAATAAGGCCATGGCGTACTTTGGTTTCTTTGTTTGATAGAGAAGCCAGGCGGGCAGCATAAAAAAGGAAAGTCCTGTTGCAAAGGCGGCAACCAGAAATGGAAATTCAAAAGGAATAGGAGAGCTGAAAAATACAACCATTGAGAGAATTAGCGATGCAGTCAAAGATCCCAGAATGATTACATTGGCCGATTTTGTGCCCAGTCTAACTGGAATGGTTTTGGCGTTGAGTCGCCGATCCTCATCGATGTCAGTCCAATCATTGGGAACGTTCTGGCCACCGATTTCCCACAAAAACAACCACAGAAAAAGCATGGAAAGAAAAATTGGTGAAGGGCTCGGATCTACGGCAAATACACCGGCAATGGCCCCGGCCGTCTTAACCCCGCCGCTTACAAGGGTTCTGAAATGGGTGACTTTGAGCAATAGACAGTAAACCATTTCCAGAGAACACCCGATAACAAAAATTAAGATACAGACCGGATTTAAGTGGTAGGCGCCCCATATCGCCACAGTTGACCAGCCCACTGTCCAGAAAAATCCTTCCCTAAAGCTCAGATATCCCTGGGCCATGGGATGTCGCACCGTGGCGGCATCCAGATCGCATTCGATATCGAAGTTTCCACAGAGTTTCAATTTTTCTTTATCCACGCGATAATCAATAACATCGTTTAAAGCATATACCGCCGTATATCCTGCAAATGTGGTAATCAGTCCGATTAGAATTACTTCAAAGGAGGGAAACCTGCCAAGCCAGAGCAACGCACCCAATGCAGGTGTGGCCATGTCCAGCAGCCCGTGAGGCGTTCTTGAGAGTGCCCAGAAAAGTTTTAATCTAGAAAGACCGGTATAAGCGCGAATCGACTGTGTCATTTTTTCGTTCGAATTATTAGTAATGTTAATATATTAATAACATTGCGAAAGGGTGCGATTTTTAAGACCGCTTCTCATTAGCACGTAATCCGTCTTTGGGTCAAGGTATAACCATTTCTCGTTTCATATTGATTTCAAACTGTTTTTTTCGTCCTTCCGGTGTTTCATAATTATTATGATACAAACTTGTCTCATAATACAAAGCCGACACTTTTTTTTGATGGATCGATTGATATAAAATCCAATATTGGATTATTGCTGGGAAAGGGTAAGTGGTTCTTGATCAACGAACATCAATGATTATTTCTATATTTCATTTCACCGTCTAACAATAAAATGTTTTTTCGGCATGTTCAAGGGACAAACAATAATGCCTCTTGACACCATATGGCACATTAATTGCTTAGATTTTTGTTATAAATTCAAAACACGCTATCATTTACAGTGGAGAAATATGATGATGAAATTAGATGACATTAAAAAACATCGGAACATTATTAATGCAATAGATTGGGACATGACACCGGAAGAAGCAGTCCGGTTGTATCTTGAATGGGGCAACAATTGGGCCGGCGGCAATTATGTTATACGATCAAAGGATGATACAACCCATTATTTTGTGGTCAACACCTGGAAAGATACCCCCATTGTTTATCTTATACAGAGAAATTCCGAGGAGGCGAAGGAATTGGCTGAGATCGAGATTCCGGAAGTGTTGAAAAAACGATACATCGAAATTAACGGCAAAGCTAGAGGCGTTTACTCTATTGAAGGCGAAATAAAGGATTGGCTGAAAAAAGAACTTGATTCGTAAATGTTAGTTGAAAGCTCATAACTCAACGGGCTATTGCTCAAATCATTTTTCGCTGGCTCTGAAACATTTTTTGATAAATCTAAGGCTCGTTCCAGGCGATTCCAAAACTCGTCCTTCGGGCTCAAACAATTGGAATCGCTTTTCTTTAACTTCGCCAAGATTTATGAGCAAAAAACGTTTCAATGAGCGTTCAAAAAGATTTTTGGCTGGGCAACAACCCGTCTCGATCCATTTGATTATATCGAAGTCATTGAACGATGTGAAGAGAAAACAACACAATTACGCTTAAGGAGATAAAAAGTGGAGAAAAAAATTCTGAATGCAATGAAAAAGGCGGGCAAACCCGTGAGACCCGGTGAGGTAGCCGAAATGATCGGTGAAGAGAGCAAGACGGTTTCGAAGGTCATTGGTGATTTGAAAAAGCAGGGCAAGGTGATATCCCCGAAAAGATGCTATTACGCACCCAGTGAATAGTTTTCCATTAATTGAAATAAATGATTGATTCTTTCTAAAGATCCTGCATAAATAAGGCTGTGGATGCATTGCTATAGAAAATTAAGAAAAGTTAAAGGAGGGTTTTATGACATTTGAATCTTTTGAGGTGCTGATCGAATTCGCAATAGAAAAAGAAAAGGAAGCCGCAGCTTTTTATACGGACCTTGCCGGACAGACATCCTTTTCAGGTGTAAAAGAATCGTTGCTCGAAATGGCAAAAGAAGAAAAAAAACATGAAAGCCTTTTGAAAAATTTGGGAGACAACAAAGCGCTTGTTGAAGAATACAAATTCAAATGGATTCCGGATATGAAACGCAGTGATTACATGGTCAATCTTAAATATGAAGACGGCATGAATTATGTGGATATCCTACGCCTTGCCATGAAGCGTGAGGAGCAGGCTTTAAGGATGTATAATGAACTTCAGAAAAAGACTGACAATCCTGAGAATATAAAGCTTCTTAAGGTGCTTTGTCAGGAGGAGGCAAAACATAAACTCTTTTTAGAAAGCCTCTACGATGACCATATGGCCGAGCAGGGTGATTAATACCTGATTGAGCGTTATCGCTCAATTGTGGTTAATGGTTCTTTTAAATGATCATTCATGGAACAGCCCACTCATTTTTATAATCAGCAAGGCGAAAAAATTGCCGGTACGTTTCATTTGCCCAAAAGGTCTGCCGGGTGCGGGGTAGTTTTCGGTCACTGTTTCACCTGTTCCCGGCATACCCGTATTATTCGCCAGATTTGTAATGGACTGGCTGAAAAAGATGTTTTGGCCTTGCGGTTTGACTTTTCCGGTAACGGGCAGAGCGAAGGTGAATTTTCGGCGTCCAACTATTCCAAACAGATCGCCGAGATGCAGGCCGCATCCGGCGTTATCGCTGAAAAAGGTGCCCGCCGGATCGGTCTTGCAGGGCACAGCATGGGGGCGGTTATTGCCGTTCTTGCAGCAGTTCGAACCAAAAACGTGAAAGCGGTATGTGCGCTTGCCGGTCGATTATCGGGACTGAACGCCACCCATTTTTTCAGTAAAAAACAGTTAAGAGAGCTCGAGGACACCGGCAGAGTATCGTTTAACAGTCGGGGCCGTTCATTACAACTTTCAACTAAATTTTTTACAGATGCCAAGCAGTATAATCTCCCGGAAACCATAACATCATTACAAACACCATTGATGGTTGTCCACGGTGATGCCGACGAAATCATTCCGGTGCAGGAGGCCTATCTGGCCAGAACAATGAATCCTGAATATACGGAGTTGGTTGTAATATCAGGTGCTGATCACATGTTCAGTGCCGAGATGCATCGTTCCCAGACCTCTAAATTGGTGGTGAAATGGTTTAAGGAACACCTCCATGAACCTCTCTGAAACCCTGAGCAAAGACTATATTGATTCAAAATACGAGCAATGGAAAGCTGATCCCAACTCGGTGTCCCACGACTGGCGCTTCTTTTTTGAAGGCTTTGAAATGGGGCACGATATAAGTCGGGAGACAGATGCCGTCTATGACGAAAAGCAGGTTTTAAAACAATCCCGTGTGGATGCACTCATAAGTCGGTATCGTGAAGTCGGACATCTTCTGGCCTGTCTCGACCCTTTAACTTCATGCCCTACGGATCATCCGTTGTTGAATCTTTCCACATTTGATCTCACCCAGAAAGATTTGGATGTAAAATTTTTTGCAAAAGGCCTGATTGAAAATAATTACGCCCCATTAAAAGATATTATCAACAGGCTCAAAGAGACATATTGCCGTTCCATCGGCGTGGAGTTCATGCACTTACAGGACCCTGAGGAACGCAAATGGCTTCAGAAGCGGATGGAACCCATGCGGAACAAGCCCGATCTGAAACCCGATGACAAATATAGGATCATGGAAAAACTTTTTCGGGCGACACTTTTTGAACAATTTCTGCATAAAAAATATCTGGGCCAGACCCGTTTTTCGCTCGAAGGTGCTGAAGCAATTATTCCCTTGCTTGATGTTCTAACCGAAAGGGCTGCATCACAGGGATGCCGGGAGATCATTTTAGGGATGGCCCATCGGGGACGCTTGAATGTTCAGGCAAACATCCTCAATAAGTCTTTTGAGGATATTTTCACTGAATTTGAAAGCTGTTACGATCCGGACGAAGTTTTTGGTTCCGGAGATGTCAAATACCATAACGGGTATCTTGCAGATATAAAGACCCGACAGGGCGAATTGCTGCGCTTCTTTCTGGTCAACAATCCCAGTCATTTGGAATCCGTCAATCCGGTGGTTCAAGGATTTGTCAGGGCTCGCCTGGATATTCTGGGCGACGACAAAAAAAATGCGATCTTACCTCTTCTTATCCATGGTGATGCTGCTTTTTCCGGACAGGGTGTGGTAACTGAGACCCTGAACATGTCGCAGCTCACAGGATACAAAACCGGTGGCACCATCCATCTGGTGATCAACAATCAGATCGGCTATACAACACTCCCGGAACATGCCCGATCTACACGATATGCAACGGATGTGGCCAAGATGCTGATGGTTCCGATTTTTCATGTACACGGCGAAGATCCGGAAGCCGTTGTTCATGTGGCTCGTCTTGCTGTGGATTATCGAAACACATTCAACAAGGACGTGGTCCTCGATATCATCTGCTATCGCAAATATGGCCACAACGAAGGCGACGAGCCCTATTTCACACAACCTCAGATGTATGAGCGGATTCGAAGCCGTCCCACTTTAACCAAGGTGTATTCTCAGGAACTGATAGAGCAGGGACTGTCCCGAAAAGTGGATGTGGAAAATTTGGAGCAGCATATTAACCAAGAATTGGAAGAAGCCCTGGAGACAGTTCGTTCCAGTACCTGCATTTTTCCTCAGTATCGGTTTTATGAAAACTGGAAAAATTTTCACGGACGTTACACCCATGACACGCTAAAAACCGGTGTTCCAGAAAACAAACTTTTAGCCCTTGCCCGCAAACTAAATAGGTTCCCGAATGATTTTTCAGCGAATACAAAATTGGTTCGCCTGTTGAAAAATCGGCTGAACAGTGTGAAAAAAGGAAAAGGTATTGATTGGGCCAATGCAGAGGCCCTGGCCTTTGGCTCCCTACTGATAGAGGGAGACCCGATCCGTTTAAGCGGACAGGACAGTGCCCGCGGTACTTTCAGCCAACGCCACAGTGTTCTCGTTGACACCAAAACCGGCGATGAATATACGCCGCTCAATGCCCTCGATAAGGTACAGGCCCCCTTTCGCGTCTATAACAGTCTGCTTTCCGAAGTCGGTGTGTTAGGTTTTGAATATGGATACTCCATGGCACAGCCTGAGGGGCTTGTGATTTGGGAAGCACAGTTCGGAGACTTTTCCAATAATGCCCAATCGGTTATCGATCTATACATTACCAGCGGGCAAGCCAAATGGCAGCGGTTGAGCGGTTTGGTTTTATTGCTTCCCCATGGTTGGGAAGGTTTGGGGCCTGAGCATTCCAGCGCCCGCCTTGAACGTTTTCTCCAGCTGTGTGCTCAAGAGAACATTCAGGTCTGTAATCTAACCACTCCGGCTCAATATTTTCATCTTCTCCGTCGTCAGGCGAAGGCCAAGTTTCGAAAGCCGTTGGTTATCATGTCACCCAAAAGTCTTCTACGTCATCCACTGGCAGTATCTGATTTAAAAGAAATGACGGCAGGCGAGTTCAAAGGAGTCCTTGAGGACCCGGATTCTGTTCGATCACCGGGCCGTATTCTTTTTTGCAGCGGGAAAATTTATTATGAATTGTTTCAAAAACGCCAGGAAATGAAAAAGACCGATACGGCCATCGTTCGCTTGGAACAGTTCTATCCATTCCCGGAAATTCAAATGAAAAACATTATTCAGAAATACAAGCAGGCCCGACAATATATTTGGGTACAGGAAGAACCTGAGAATATGGGGGCATGGTTTTTTGTACAGACGCGTCTCGAAAAACTTATCGGAAAACCAATTGAATATGTCGGTCGAAATGCCGCGGCCAGTCCGGCAACGGGTTTCCACAATATCTATATTAAAGAACAGGCCGCTATAACAGACAAAGCAATTGGAAATGATAAAGGTTGAAAGCTCAAAGGAGTAATCATGAAAATCGAGGTCAAAATTCCGAGTGTGGGTGAGTCCGTTCAGGAGGCGGTCCTTGTTCAGTGGTATAAAAAGGATGGCGATACAGTAGAAAAAGACGAACCGCTTTTTGTGGTTGAAACCGACAAAGTCACCCTGGAGATCGTGGCGGAAGCATCCGGGATTTTAAAGATCCTGGTCTCTGAAGGGGAGACGGTTTCTATCGGTACGAAAGTCGGGACCATCTCTACAGAAGCGGTCCCAGCTGCAGAACCGGAAAAGGTACCTCCTGAGAAGGTCGAGGAAGCACCAGCAATGGAGAAGGATGAAGAGGTCCAAGTAAAAGCCGAAGAAGTATCCGTGGGACCGGCCCCGGAAGATCTCCGGCCGGTTCTGTCGCCAGCTGTCCGTCGTTTGGTCGCCGAAAAGAATATCGATATATCCGGCATTAAAGGGACCGGCCCCGGCAACAGGATTACCAAAGGTGATGTGCTTCTTTATCTGGAACAGATGCCGTCTACAGAACCGGCCCCGGCCCCATCACCGGCTACGCCAAAGGCAAAAGATGTTGCTCCGTTTATGCCTGAATCCCAAGCCAAACCGATTCCGTCCAAGATGGAAGACGTTACCCGAAAGCCCATGAGCCCCATTAGACGGACCATTGCATCACGCCTTCTTGAAGCCAAACATTCTACCGCCATGCTCACGACATTTAACGAGATCGATATGAGCCATACCATGGCCATTCGTGCACATTACAAGGAGGCCTTTAAAGAGAAATATGGGGTTTCTTTGGGGTTTATGTCTTTTTTTATCAAGGCCTGTGTTGAAGGGCTGAAGGAATTTCCACAAATCAATGCATTTGTTGACGCCAATGATATTGTTTATCACAACTATTACCATGTCGGCATTGCCGTTGGTACCGGCAAAGGGTTGGTAGTGCCGGTTATTCAAAATGCGGACATGTTGAGTTTTGCCGAATTGGAACAGGCCATCGTTGATTATGTGGATAAAATTAAAAAAAACCGACTCGAACTGGCCGATCTTGAAGGCGGGACATTTACCATCACGAACGGCGGGGTGTTCGGTTCTTTACTCAGCACGCCAATTTTGAATACACCCCAAAGCGGCATCCTGGGGATGCACAAAATTGAAAAGCGGCCTGTGGTTGTAGATGATGAAATAATCATCCGGCCCATGATGTATGTGGCGTTGAGCTACGATCACCGCATCGTGGACGGCAGGGAGGCGGTCACATTTCTGGTGAGGGTCAAGGAGTGTATTGAAAATCCCGAAAGGATCATGATGGAGATATAAAAATGGCGAAAAAAAAGATTTACGACCTTATTATTATCGGGAGCGGTCCGGGAGGGTATGTTGCAGCGGTTCGGGCGGCCCAGTTGGGACTAAAAACCGCATGTATTGAAAAGGAGACCCGTCTGGGAGGCGTTTGCCTGAATGTGGGTTGTATTCCAAGCAAAGCCCTGCTTGATTCCAGTGAATACTACAACCTGGCCAAGGAACACTTTGCCGAACATGGCATAAAAACAGGAAAATTGACCCTTGATCTTGCTGCCATGATGGCCCGTAAAGAACAGGTTGTCGAGGAATTAACCGAAAACGTCCGCAAGCTACTTGAAGGCAATAACATAGAAATTTTTAAAGGGACCGCTCGCCTTGCCGGGGAGGATCAAGTTGAACTTCAACAAGATACCGGTTCTGAACGGAAAAAAAGCGGTCAAACCCTCCAGGCAAAATCGATTATTCTGGCAACAGGAAGCATGCCGGTCCAGGTCCCTGGCCTTGAATTTGACGGGAAACGGATCGTTACATCCACTGAGGCGCTCGAGTTTAAAACAGTGCCCAAACATCTGGGTATTGTGGGGGGAGGCTATATTGGACTTGAGTTGGGGTCTGTGTGGCTGCGTCTCGGGGCAAAAGTAACCGTGGTGGAAATGTTACCCAAAATCGCATCTATTATGGACGGTCAGGTGGGCCGGACTCTGGACCGGATACTCAGGAAACAGGGTATGGACATTCGCCTCAATACACGGGTTTCAGGTGCCAAAATTCAAAAAAGCAGTGTCCGGGTCAACCTGGAAAATAACAACAAAAAAGAAACCCTGTCTTGTGATCGGTTGCTGGTTTCTGTTGGGAGACGGCCCCTGACCCAGAACCTCGGTCTGGAAGACATCGGTATTAAGACCGACCCTAAAACAGGCCATATTCTCGTGGACGAATCTTTTCAAACCAACATCCCCAACATCTATGCCATCGGAGATCTTATACCAGGCCCCATGCTGGCTCACAAAGCTTCGGCTGAAGGTATCGCTGCAGTGGAATGCATTGCCGGGCTTCCCGGTGAAGTGAACTACGACGCCATTCCATCGGTGGTGTACACCTGGCCCGAGGTGGCCAGTGTCGGATTAACTGAAGAACAGGTTAAAGAGAGAAATATTCCATACTGCGTAGGCACGTATCCTTTTTCCGGTGCCGGGCGTGCCCGGTGTATGGGAGAGAAGGATGGTTTTGTTAAACTGATCGCCCATTCCAAAACTGACCGGATTCTAGGTGTACACATCATCGGACCGCGCGCGGCCGATATGATTGCCGAATGTGTTCTCGCCGTTGAATTCGGGGCAAGTTCAGAAGACATTGCCCGGACCATTCACGGCCATCCGACCTTTGCAGAGGCGCTTCAGGAAGCGGCTATGGGGGTTCGGAAATGTTCAATTTATGCTTCCTGAAGTAATAAAGTTTAGCCTTT
>Ga0316585_10000251_pt1 | contig 11507 bp, 9 predicted proteins | sample S_170502SCrBrC_D_FD_204517 | JGI IMG/M metagenome (GOLD analysis project Ga0316585, IMG submission 204517) | Rhizosphere microbial communities from salt marsh grasses in Alabama, United States - S_170502SCrBrC | ecosystem: Host-associated > Plants > Roots > Rhizosphere | place: USA: Alabama...
ATCCCGCGGTCGGCGCTTCGGTGTGCGCATCAGGCAGCCAGGAGTGGAACGGGAAAACAGGCACCTTGATAGCAAAGGCTATGAAAAAGCCGATGAAAAGCAGATTTTGCACATTCGCAAACGCTTCCCGCCCTTCTATCAAGTCCGGCAGGGCGAACGTGCCGTTGGTCGTGCCCATGTAAAGAATGGCGATTAACATCAGCAGCGACCCGGCCATCGTGTATAGGAAAAACTTGATCGAGGCATAAACGCGCCGTTCGCCGCCCCAGATGCCGATCAAGAAATACATCGGGATCAATGTGAACTCCCAGAAAACATAGAACAGGAACAGATCCTGGGCCAGGAACACACCCAGCATGCCGATCTCAAGAAGCAGCATGAAGATGTAGTATCCTTTCACATTTGTCGTAATGGCGCTGAAAGAGGCGAACACCGCCAGCATCATGATGAAACTGGTGAGCATGACGAAAAGAATACTCAGGCCGTCAACGCCCATGAAATAGGAAATGCCCCACGATGGAATCCATTGAGCATAATCAACCATTTGCAGGCGTGCCAGGTCCGGATTGTATCCCAGGAGAATCACGATGGTGCCAATGAACGTGGCAACGGCCGTTGCCATGGCAATAAGTCGAATAGCCTTATCCGATTCCCTCCGTAAAGGTTTGAGCAGCAAAATGGCCGCCACGCCAATCAGCGGTAAGAACGTAACGATAGTTAGAAGTGGAAGTCTCATTTTCCCAATTCCCGTTTATCTTGCTATGAACAAGAAATAAATAATTAAAGCCACGGCTCCTAGAAAAACGCTTAGAGCATAAGTGCGCACATAACCCGTCTGCATGAAACCGAATGCCTGGGACAGTTTGCGTGTAACTTTTCCGGCCCCATTGACCACGCCGTCCACACCCTCAGCGTCAAAGACAAATGCCAGAAAGCCGGCGAAGCTGACAAACATATCCCGTATCAGATTGTCGTGGACGAAATCGTGCCAGAAGTTCCACTCCACCGGGAAAGCCAGCCAGTTGGCGAAGCTGTGAAACCAGGGAACGATAGTCTTCATGTACAGCGTTTCCAGAGGTAGAATACTGAACCACCAGATCGGCGTGTTCTGCAGAGGGTCCGGATCCTCTGCCGTTTCCGGTTTGCGGCGGTAGACCATGAACCCAAGCGCCAGGGCGATGATGGCCAGCAGCGTCGAAAGACCGGCCACGAACGGCGAAATTACCACCGGCGTCTTTGGCAGATTTACAAGCCCTTCTGCTGCGTATTCAAATGAAGCAATCGAATGCTCCAGCCACGCCTCCAGCGCCAGCCAGATTCCTTCCGGATGGCCTTCATAACTCTCACTGATAGTCCTGGTCAGGAAAGGCATATTCATCAACCCGCCAATTGTCGTCAGGATCGCCAGGACGATCAGGGGGGCGGTCATAATCCACGGGCTCTCATGCGCGTGTTCCGCGGCCCCGCTTCTCGGCTTGCCAAAGAACGTGAGCTGCAGCTGCCGGCCCACATAGAAGGCGGTCCCGAAAGCGGCGATAACCAGGAGAATGAAGATCGCCTGCACATGCTGCTGGCTGTGGGCAAGAATCTCATCCTTTGACCAAAAACCCGCGAAAGGCACAATGCCCGCTAGGGCCAGCGCACCGACCATGTAAACCGCAAAAGTGACCTTCATACGGTGGCGCAGCCCGCCCATTGTGCGCATATCCTGCGGGTCGAAGTCGCCATGCCCATCATGTCCATGAGTAACTTCATGGTGCCCGTGTTCCATACCGTGAATGACCGAGCCGGAGCCCATGAAAAGCAGCGCTTTGAAGAAGGCGTGGGCGACCAGGTGGAACATCGCCGCCACATAAGCGCCCATGCCCGCCGCCGCCACCATAAAGCCGAGCTGGCTGATCGTTGAATAAGCAAGCACCTTCTTGATATCCCACTGCGTAAAAGCGATCAGCGCCGCCAGAAGGGCTGTGAATGCACCGGTATAGGCCACCAGCTCCGGCGAGCTGATGGTCCCGAACAACTGCACATCGCTGATACGCGCCAGCTCGTATAGAACGTTGCTGCGCACGATCAGGAACACGCCTGCGGTGACCATGGTCGCCGCGTGAATCAACGCCGAAACAGGCGTCGGGCCGGCCATAGCATCGGGCAGCCACACATATAGCGGGATCTGAGCCGATTTACCGGCAACACCCAGGAGGAAGAGGATCGTAACAATCGTCACAATCGCATCGATGGAAAACGATGCCGAGCCGATAGTGACAATTTTCCCTTCTACAAAGAACTCGACAGCCTGCGCGAAAATTGGTTCGTAATTGAGCGTGCCGAAGGTCCAGAAGAGCATCGTCATGGCAATGATCACCGCGAAATCGCCGACGCGGTTGACGATAAATGCCTTGCGGCCGGCATCGGCGTTCATTGCCTTGCCTTCCTCATCCACGCGATCCCACCAGAAACTAATCAACAGGTAAGAACAGAGGCCAACGCCTTCCCAGCCGACAAAGGTCACCAGGTAATTGTTGCCGCTGACCAGGATCAGCATGAAGAAGATAAAGAGATTGAATTCAGCGAAAAAGCGATTGTAGTTTGGATCGCCGTGCATATAGCCGATGGCGTACACGTGAATCAAAGTGCCGACACCGGTTACGACAAGCATCATGGTCACGGATAAGGTATCTATCTGCATGGCCCAGGGCACGTAAAAATCGGCCGAAGGAATATTGATCCATGTAAATAGAGGAATAATTTCCGTGTGATAGCCGTTCGCTATCTCGCTCCCGAACAACGACAGGGAAACAAGGAACGACGCGAATACCATGATTGTGGCAACCCACCCTGACCATCTTTCGCCGCTTTTCCTGTTTGCCTCGACAAAGCGACGGCCGAATAGGCCGTTGAAAAGTATGCCGATGGCAGGGAAAACCAAAATGAGGGGCGCCAGGGCAAATGTATTCATATGTGATACGCTGACCGGTAGGGTGCTATCCGGTCACGTCCTCCTTCCAGTCCAAAACCTATCCCTTGAGCAGATTAATCTCGTCGATATTAATGCTGCGCTTCGTGCGGAATATTACGACGATCAGAGCGAGACCGACGGCGACCTCCGCCGCCGCCACGGTGATGACAAAGAAGACCAACACCTGTCCATTGAGGTCACTTAGATAGCGCGAGAAGGCCACAAAGAGCAGGTTGGCCGAATTGAGCATCAACTCCACCGACATAAAAATGATGATCGCATTGCGACGCAGCAGGACGCCCATGGCCCCGAGCGTGAATAAGATGACGCATAGCGCCAGGTACCATTCAATCGTTACCGTACTAGGCATTGTTACCCTCTTCCTTTCCCTTTCTTCTCCCAAGGACAACGACACCGATAATGGCCGCCAGCAGCAAGACGCCCGTGACTTCAAAAGGCAAAGCGTAATCTTCAAACAGGGTCAAACCTAGTTGGTTGGGACTGGTATCGATCATGGGGATATCGCCGGCTGCCGCCCCGCCTTCGCTGAATATCAGGTACACAAATATACCGATCAAAGCGACGGCCAGGACGATACTCAGAATACGATGAAACTGTTCGCCGGTCGGCACGTCATCCCCGATGCCGCGCAGTTGTTCCGCTCCCAGGAGCATAATCACAAAGAGGAAGAGCACGACAATCGCCCCGGCATAGACAGTTACCTGAACCATCGCTAGAAATGGCGCGTTAAGTATGAGGTAGAAAATCGCAATCGTGACGAAATTCAGCACCAGGTACAACGCGCTGTGCACGGCATTTCGGCTTAGAAGCAGGCCTAATGCCGCGGCGATGGCGATTATAGCCAGAATTATAAAAACGAAAGGATTACCCATAATGTCGTCGCCTACTTGCTACTGAAGTCCAAAATTCCCTGCCTGAATGTACGTGCTACTCTGGATTCTCCATATCTGGGATGGCACGGTCAAAACTGCCTGGCTCTACCGCCTGGGGTGTTGACTGCATGCCGATAGCTTCATCCACCAATAACATTTGCTTGGTATAGATCGCACCGGGGCGGTCGAAAAAGGACAATTCGTAATTGTGTTCGAGCACGATCGCCTCAGTCGGGCAGGCGTCTTCACAAAACCCGCAGAAGATGCAGCGCAGCATATTAATTTCATATGTGCTCGCGTATCGTTCTCCTGGCGAGTACCGTTCATCGTCCGTGTTTTCTGACGCTTCGACAAAAATCGCATCGGCCGGACAGGCAGCGGCGCAAAGCGCGCAGCCGATGCACTTCTCCAGGCCGTTGTCGTAACGCTTCAGCTCATGCCGTCCCTTAAAGCGATTTCTCACCGGACGCTTGACTTCCGGATACTGAATCGTTACCGGCGGTTTAAAAAAGTGTTTAGCGGTGATCGCCATTCCTCTCAGGAGTTCACCAATCATAAATCTCTCCCTTCTTGGGTATTTCCGTCACCAGAATCAGCCGAAAATGGCGCTGACGACGGACTGAAAATAGCCTTCCTCGTAGAGCACGATAAACACAGCCGTAATTACGAAATTCAAGACCGCGATCGGCAGCATCACTTTCCAGCCGAAGCTCATGAGCTGGTCATAGCGGAAGCGTGGCCACGAGGCGCGTATCCAGATCATGATCACTAGTCCGGCGACGATCTTCATGCCCAGGTAAACAAATCCCAGAGCCGGGTATTGGTACACAAATGGCCCCAGAAAGCCGCCAAAGAAAAACACGGCCGCAAACGCGCTCAGGATGATCATCTTCATATATTCGGCCATGAAGAACATGCCAAAGCGCATACCGGCATACTCAACGTTAAAGCCGGCCGAAAGTTCCTGTTCCGCTTCCAGCAGATCAAAAGGATGCCGCTGCAGCTCCGCCAGCGCGGCGATACAAAAGACAACCGCCGCCAGCGGCTGCAAAAATACGTACCAGCCACCGGCCTGGGACTCCGTGATAATCCCCAGGTCCATCGAGTAAGCCAGCATAACCGGGGCCAGCAAAGCTAGGCCCATGGCCAGCTCGTAGCTGATCATCTGTGCCGAAGCGCGCATGCCGCCCAGCACCGCATATTTACTGTTTGAAGCCCACCCGCCCAGCACGATGCCGTAAACGCCGATCGACGTAATCGCCAGGAAGAAAAGCACGCCCACGTCCACGCCCGGCGCGATTGCGAAATAAGGCTCGAATTCGATGCCGAAAATGGTCATCGCCGGCGCCCAGGGAATAACGGCCAGGATCAAAATCGCCGGGATGACGGCCAGCATCGGCGCCAGGTTATAAACAGGTCTGTCTACTTTGGCCGGCGTCGGATCTTCCTTCAGGAACAGTTTCACCGCGTCCGCAGCCGGCTGCAAAAACCCTTTCAGCAGGCGGCGTTCCCCGCCTCCGCGTTTGGGGATCGGGATATAACCAACCCGATTCGGGCCGACACGATGCTGCAAGCGCGCCAGAACCTTTCTTTCCAGCAGCGTCGTATAAGCGAATCCGGTTATGATAACCAGGGAGATGATAAACCCCATAACCAGGGCCTTGATGGCAATCTGACCCGCTGTCATACAACCATTTCCTTTTCTACGATCTCAAATTTCTCGATAACGGCTTCCAAACGGCCCGCGAAATAGGGCACGCCGCGCATAAGCGCCAGGCCCCGCTCTACCACGTCGACAACGGCCACATAGGTCCGATACTCAAGGCCGTTCACCATAACCGAAGCGTGATCCCCTTCGACAAAGCCCAGCTCCGACGCATCAGCGGAATTGAGGATCAATGTTGGCCGGGCAAGACGCGGCGCGATCACCTCGGAGTGATTGATCAGCGTTCCCGCTGTGAATAGCGCCGCAACGCGAACAACCTGCAGCCCTTCAACGGCCGCTGCTTCAACCTGCTCGCCCGCCTCGAACACTTCACCGCTGTCCGCCGCTGCAGTAGCCGGCCACTGCTGGCCCATGCCGAAGCGGTTGGCGATAACATTGCCCTGATAGTAGGCGTCATGCCCGTCGACAATTGGCCACTGCGTTTCCACTCGGGCCAGCGTGCGGTAATTCATGCCCTTATACTGCGGAGCCGCTTTCGCCAGTTCAGAGAAAACCTGTCCGGCGGCGACCGGTGCCTTGCCGGCTCCCAGCCGCTCGCCAATCTGGGCCACGATCAACCAGTCAGGCCGGCTGCTGCCCACCGGCTGGATCGCCGGGTAATAACGCTGCACGCGGCGTTCGCCGCTTGTAAAGGTGCCGTCTCGTTCCGCCCAGCTTTGAGCCGGCAAAACTACGTCCGCCGCTGCGGCCGTTGCCGTGAGGAATAATTCCTGAACAACCAGAAAATCCAAATTCCCACGACCGGCCATCAACCCATCGCCCACCGGGTCCGCGCCTATCACGTAAAGCGCGCCCAAAGTGCCTGCTCCGGCCGCCTCGTAAATCGATCGCGCGTTTTTACCCGCTTCTTTTTGCGCCTTGTATCCCGGCAGCAGTGCCGGATGAATGCCCATATCCCAGGCGCCTTGTGTATTATTGTGCGGCCACACGGGAATTAGCCCGTTGTTCTCACGGCCGTAATGATCATGTCCGCCGCCATTCTTCACCAGCAGCAAATTGCCCAATAAAGCCGCCAGCGTCTCTGTTTCCGCATAGCTCAACCCTTCATAGCCGTAGAAAACGACCAGGTTATTGGCTTCCACCAGCGCATTCGCGGCTTCCACCAGCGGGTCATCAGAGTCAGTCTTCACCTTGGCCGCCGTCAATAAATTCTGCACCGTGCTCAGAGCCCGGCCCGGCCCGTAATAGATGCAGCTCTGCGCATATTTATCCAGCCGCGTCGGCCGTAAATTAAGCACAACCAGTTTAGCCCCGCGATCAACCGCCTGTTTCACGCGCAGCCACCAGATTGGCTCTTCTTCATGCAAATCCGTGGCCACCACCATGATTGCGTCGCCTGCGCCGAGACGTGGGGGCGGTGAAACCTGTTCACTGCTTGTCATACCAACGGCGGCAACCACTTGCCCGCCGCCCAGACGGCGGTTCGCCAGGTCGATATCGTTGCTCTTCAATTCCTTGCGCAGGAGCTTTTGGAATAAATAAAGATCTTCATTGCTCAGGCGATCACCGGCCACGCCGGCTACCGAACCCCTGTGTTGGTCCAGTTTTGCGGCCACCAGGTCCAGCGCCTCGTCCCAACTCGCCTCTCGCAGCTCGCCGTTCTCGCGCACCAGCGGCGTCTGCAGGCGGTCAGGCGCTTCGGCGAAATGATACACAAAGCGATCGCGGTCAGAAATCCAGATCTCGTTCACCAATTCATTTTGCCGCGGCAGGACGCGCTTGATCACGCTGCGCCCGCCCGACTTCGCTTCACGCCGCGTGCTGAAAGCCATATTGCTTCCCGCCGGGCCATGCACCGAGATCGATGGCACGCGGTTCATTTCCCACGGCCGTGCGCCAAAGCGAAAATCGGCCGTTGTCAATGCGCCGACCGGGCAGATGTCCGTCGTGTTGCCGCTCCAGTAGCTGTCAAAGCCGGGCTCAGACATGGTGACGATCTCCAGCCGTCGCCCGCGGTTATGGAAGGCCAGCACCGGATCGTCGACGATTTCGTCCTGGAAGCGCACGCAGCGCGCGCACTGGATGCAGCGCTCGCGGTCCAGCCAGATCAAATCTCCCAGCGGAACATGCTTCGCCAGCTTCAACTTGTCGGTAAACACCATGCGGCTGTGCCCGTCGCCATACTGCATGGTCAGGTTCTGCAAGGGGCATTCACCCCCCTTGTCACAAATCGGGCAGTCCAGCGGGTGGCTAGTTAGAAGGAACTCAATAATCGATTCTCGCGCATCTTCTACCGGTTTGGAGTCGGTGACGACCACCATACCCTCGCTCACCGGTATTGTGCAGCCGGTCTGCAATCCGGGCCCGAAATTGATTTGAGGCGATCCGTCTTCTTCCAAAACCAGTTCACCTGTGACCCGGTCGCGTACAGGACGGCCGATGGCCACAAGGCACATGCGGCACATACCCACTGGCTGCAATTTAGGATGGTAGCAAAACACGGGTATTTCAATGCCGACTTTCTTTGCGGCATCGACCACCAGCGTGCCGCTGGGCACGGTCACTTCTTTGCCGTCTATCGTCAGGTTAACGAGATCACTCATTAATAGCCTCTCAGCGAACTCAATCGAGCCGTTTGTTGACTTCGTTTGCCCTGTACAGCGACCTTAATCGGCAGGTACTGCTACAGGCTGGCTGACCTTCGCTTTGTATTCATCTAAAAAGTGGGCGATTGTGGAAAGCACAGGGCTCACCGCAAATTCACCAAGGGCGCATAAACATTTGCCCTTCATCTGATTGGCGACGCTTTCCAGCACCGCGATATCTTCGGCCGTTCCCTCGCCATGCATTAGGCGTTCTAGAATACGCTCCATCCAGAATGTGCCTTCACGGCAGGGTGTGCATTTGCCGCACGATTCATGGCGGAAGAAATGGATCATCTTCGATGCCGCCCACACCATATCGGTATCCTCGTCCATGACGATCACCGATGCCGATCCCATGACCGAGCCGTACGCATCTAACCCTTCATAAGTCAGCGGTGCATCCAACGCGTCGGCCGTGATCACCGGGCCGGAGCCGCCGCTCGGCAAAAGTGCCTTAAACCCCTTGCCACCGCGCATACCGCCGGCCATTTCAATCAGCTCGCGGTAGGTGGTGCCCAACGGCACTTCGTAATTGCCGGGATTTTCCACGTGACCGCTCATGCACACGATCTTCGGGCCGGGACTCTTTTCCGTGCCCATCGTTTTATACCAATCCGCCCCTTTGACCATGATCGGCGGGATATTGGACATCGTCTCCGTATTGTTGACCACGGTCGGCTTGGCATACAGACCTTCCACCGCCGGGAACGGCGGCTTTGACCACGGCTGGCCCAGATCGCCGGCCAGCGAGTTGATCAATGCCGTCTCCTCGCCGCAGATATAGGCGCCGGCCCCATAATGGCAGTAGAAGTCGCAGTCGAAATCAGAATCGAGAATGCCCTTGCCCAGCAAACCGTTGGCGTAGCACTCCTTCAACGCTTCTTCAAAATTGTAGGCGGCATCCATATACTCGCCGCGGAAATAGTTAAAAATAAGCTCCGCGCTGACGGCGTAGGCGGCGATGAGAGCCCCTTCGATCACCTGATGCGGATTCTTCTCAACCAGTTCGCGGTCTTTGAACGTGCCGGTCTCTGATTCGTCCGTGTTAATGAGGATATACCTGGGAAAAACGCCCTTTGGAAGAAAGCCCCACTTGATACCCGCAGGAAAACCTGCGCCGCCGCGCCCGCGTACATTGGAGGCGCGCACTTCGGCCGTTACTTCCTCCGGCGTCATACTCAGCGCTTTCTTCAAACCCTCGTAGCCGCCATGAGCCAGGTAAACATCCAGCTGGTGTATATCGGGGATATCTCGGTTACGTAGAAGTATGTGTGCCATGACTTTCCATAAATAGAGTGTCTCTATCTCTACACCCTATCTCTAACTCTATTTTCTCGCGTACGCGCTTATTTTCTCAACAACAGACGGTTCTTCCGTTCCATCCTCCGCTTCCGCTCGCAGTCGGGCCAGCAAAGCGTCAAACTTCTCTTCGTCCAGGTTTTCTTCAAACCTCAAATTGCACTGCAGCATCGGCGCCCGGTCACACGCGCCAAGGCACATGACCGCCTTAATTGTAAAGAGCCCGTCGTCCGTCGTCCCTTCCAGCGGGACGCCCAACTTTTCGCAGGCCATCTTTACAAACTCGTCAGCGCCGCGCAGCGCGCAGGCCAGGTCATTGCATATTTCCAGGACATACTTGCCCGTCGGCTCTTCGTAATATAAGGAATAAAAGCCGGAGAGGGAGAGCACGTGCGTCGGGTCGAGATCCAGGATGTTCGCCACCTCGCGCATGGCCTCTTTGCTCATATAGCCGTATTCCCTCTGCGCAAGATGCATCAGCGGCAGCACGGCCGATTTCTTGTCCGGATAGCGAGCGAGCAATCCCTCTATTTCTGCGGCATATGTTTCACTGATCAACGTAGTCTCCAATTGAGAAACCCGGTTTCTCGCAAAAACCTGGTTTCTGTGAAAGTGACCGCGCGCGGTCACCATCAGCGGTCAATATCACCCAGCACGACGTCAATCGAGCCGATGACGGCGACGAGATCGGCCACAAAGCCACCCCGCGCCATGTTCGGCAGCGATGCCAGGTTCACAAAAGAAGGCGTGCGGAAATGGACGCGCGCCGGTTTCGGCCCGCCGTTGCCTCGCAAATAACAGCCGAATTCACCGCGCGGCGACTCGACCCGCTGGTATACATACCCCTCTGGCGCGTCAAAGCCTTCGGTCCACAGCTTAAAGTGGTGGATCACCGCCTCCATGCTGCGCCCTAACTCCGAGCGCGGCGGCGGCACGATCTTGCGGTCGTCGATATTCACCGGACCGTCCGGCAGCTTATCCAGCGCCTGCTCGATAATGCGCATGCTCTGCCAGAACTCTTCCATGCGGCAGCGATACCGGGCGTAGATATCCCCTTCCGTCCGCAGCGGTACGTCAAAATCATACTGCTCATAGCCCGAATAAGGCTCCGTCTTGCGGAAGTCCAGATCGACGCCGGAACCACGCAGGCTTGGTCCGGTCAGCCCCCAGGCGATCGCCTGTTCGGCCGTGACTACGCCGATATCCTTCGTGCGCTTCACAAAAATCGGATTATTCTTCAGCAGCGCTTCGTAATCGGCGATGCGGCCGGGAAAGAAATCGAGGAACTGGCGCACGGCCGGCACGAACTCTTCCGGCACATCACGCCACAGACCGCCCGGGCGAAAATAACTGACCATCATGCGCTGCCCCGCGCACATCTCAAAAATATCGAAAATAAACTCGCGCTCGCGGAAGCAGTACAGGAACATCGTCATCGCCGCCAGATCCAGCGAAGAGGTCCCCAACCATACCAGGTGGCTGGCGATGCGCGTCAATTCCGTCAGGATAACGCGAATCACCTGCGCGCGCGGCGTCGCTTCCACGCCGAGCAGTTTCTCCACGGCCAGGATATAGCCCAGGTTGTTAGACATCGGCGCCAGGTAATCCATGCGATCCGTCATTACCAACGCCTTCGTAAACGTCTTGGACTCCATCGTCTTTTCGATGCCCGTGTGTAAAAAGCCGATATCCGGCGCGACGTTGACCACTGTTTCGCCGTCCAGCTCGAGCAGCAGCCGCAAAACGCCGTGCGTGCTCGGATGCTGCGGCCCCATGCTCAGCAGCAAATGTTCTTCTTCGTCGAGGATCTCCATCCCCGTGCCGACTTTCGCCCGCAGTTCTTCTACCGAGATTTCCTGGACTTTATCGCCCGCTGGGGGAAGTATATCAGTCATCGATCACCTCACTCCTTGGGCGCTGGCTTATGCACAGCAACATCTTCCCAGTTGAAGGAAAATTGAACTTCTTCATAGCCCAATGGATAATCCTTGCGCAGGGGATGTCCCTGCCAATCTTCAGGTAGGAACAGGCGGCGCAGGCTGTTATTG
>Ga0316585_10000253_pt1 | contig 11446 bp, 14 predicted proteins | sample S_170502SCrBrC_D_FD_204517 | JGI IMG/M metagenome (GOLD analysis project Ga0316585, IMG submission 204517) | Rhizosphere microbial communities from salt marsh grasses in Alabama, United States - S_170502SCrBrC | ecosystem: Host-associated > Plants > Roots > Rhizosphere | place: USA: Alabama...
GAATCGCTAAACCAGGAACAACTATGACCAACAAGACTGTGGAACTGCTCGAGCAGCCTGCCGCCAACAAGAGCCGGAATAAAAAAGCGAAGGATCACAAACTGAGCCGCAAGGAAATTTTCAAAAGCGGTGCCTACCCCTATAAAAAGAAAATCTCGACGAAAGCCTATGAGAAACGCAAGCAGGAACTGCAAATTGAATTGCTAAAACTCCAGAGTTGGGTCAAGGACAACGGCAAAAAAATCGTGATCCTGTACGAGGGTCGTGACGCAGCCGGGAAGGGGGGCACCATCAAACGCTTCATGGAGCATCTCAATCCTCGAGGTGCGCGAGTAGTCGCACTTGAAAAACCCAATGAACAGGAGCTGGGGCAGTGGTACTTCCAGCGTTATATTCAGCACCTGCCTACCGCCGGCGATATCGTCATGTTTGACCGCTCCTGGTATAACCGCGCAGGTGTAGAGAAAGTGATGAACTTCACCACTCCAGCCCAATATCTGGAATTTATGCGGCAGGCGCCGGAGCTGGAACGCATGCTGGTACGCAGCGGCATTCTCCTCTTCAAATTATGGTTCTCGGTCAGCCGTGAAGAACAGTTCCGTCGCTTCCAGAAACGACGCAAGGATCCGCTCAAACAATGGAAACTGAGCCCCATCGACATGGCCTCACTGGACAAGTGGGACGCCTATACCGAAGCCAAGGAATCCATGTTCTTCTATACCGATACGGCAGATGCTCCCTGGACTGTAATAAAGTCGGATGATAAAAAACGGGCTCGTATCAATGCCATGTTACATGTACTTAACTCACTGCCCTATGACAACAAGGATACCAGTGTGGTCACCGAACCAGATCCCCTGATCGTTGGCAGGACGTCGGATATTTATGAAGTGGATGAAAAACATATCCATAATGCCCATATCCGCAGTTGAACTTCATCTCTACCCAAAATATTTCAAGAGGAAAGCACCATGACACATCGCCATCTGACTCATGCCCAGCAAGTCGCGGACCGATTCAAGAACATGTTGAGCGAAAGTGGTCGCCAACATGTAGGCCAGGCACATTTCGACGAACTGTCATTGCTGATTGAATCTGCCATCAGTAGCGCCGTTCTGGAAGAGCTGGAGTCTGCTGCGGACAAAATGGACAAACTGGCGCATGAACTGCGTAGTGCTGCTGAACATTTTGACCCGCCGAGTCAGGAAATCAAGTCCGCCTGACCGATAATGAACCTGAAAAATAATTTTAATGAGTATATTTAACGAAGGAGACCTGTATGCTCGGTGAACATCATGATCTGGCCCACGAATTTCCGGAATTCAAGGACCAAATTCATACCCTGAAGATGAGCAATCCCCATTTCGCCCGCCTGTTTGATGAATATGAAGACGTGGACAAGGAAATCTATCGCATTGAGGAACAGATCGAAAACACCTCAGATAGCTATATGGAAGAACTCAAGATGAAGCGCGTCAAATTGAAAGACGAATTATACGCTATGCTAAAAGAATCTTGATATCTGATGTAACAACCGCCCTGTCATAAACTGCAGGGCGGTTTTTTATACCTGCCCGGCAAACAGGGCATGACCGAACCCGGAATAAATACGCCGGAATGGTGGCCGGGTCATTTACCAGGCACAACCGGAGGTTGCCTGTTTCCGGCCGCCACCCGCACCCGAACTACCAATTTTCCGGATATACAGCGCCCGGCGCCGGCTCGAATCCGGCGCCTGAATTAACCTAAGGGCAGAATCATGCAGTCCACTCGTGCTACGGCAGGGCCGCCCCCCGGCCTCCTCCACCCTTGTCAGCGGCTGTTACCACGCAAACAGAGTGGAGCAGGATTCGCATTCTGGCCATACTTACTTTATGCTTTGTTATCCCGAGAAACAGACAATTTCGGGACGAAGTGTTGAAAATATCAAATTTACCGAATCTCAAGGACAATCATATGCAAATTGCTGATAACACAGTCGTTAGCCTCGACTACACCCTGAAGGATGATCAGGGCGTTACCCTGGACACCTCCAGCAACGGCGAGTTCGTCTATCTGCATGGTGCCCAGAACATCATCGCCGGACTCGAAAACGCCCTGACCGGGAAAACCACTGGCGATGAAATTTCTGTTTCAGTCAGCCCCGAAGAGGCTTACGGCGAGCGCAACGATGTTATGGTCCAGGTCGTCCCGCAAGATATGTTTGAGGCAGGCCAAACCATCGAGGTCGGTATGCAGTTTCATGCTGAGTCACCTGAAGGCGATATGATTACAGTGACGGTCACCGAGGTCGAGGGAGAGAACGTGACAGTTGATGGAAATCACCCGCTGGCCGGTCTGAATCTCAATTTCGATGTCAAGATCGTGGACGTTCGTCCGGCAACCGAGGAAGAAATCGCCCACGGCCATGTCCACGGTGCGGGTGGTCATCAGCACTGACCTTCCGGCCTTGTCAGACCTGCCGTTTCCAGCCCTGTATGCTGGTAGTCTGGAGCCATGCACCACTCTGCAACAGGTGGCGATGGTACTGGCTAAAGACGTGCCGCTATATCGCATCTGGTTTGAACCCGGATTCAGTGGCGAAGGGTATGAATGATTCCCGCAATTTCTTGTCGTGCCTCATGCAGCATCCTGATACCCAGTTGCGGGTCAATCCGGCCGAGACCCAGTTTGTCGAAGGCGGGAATCTCGTTTAACGGTGGACCATCGATATGTTTACCGCCGATCAGGCGACTATGTAGCTGGGCGACCAGCACAATGTCGCAGTAGTCGGGCTCCGGTTCCGGATCGCGCATCCAGTTATCAGACTGTTCGGCAACAATTACTAGTTCCTTATCAAACCCCCACTGCTGCAAAAGCATACCTCCAACAAACCCGTGTAATTTACTGACTGCCGACTCAAGCAATCTGGCATCGGTGGACAAATTCAGGTGCTGGTCTGACAGAATCAGAACCGGAAACGCGCCGATATCGTGCAGTAAACCGGCAAGCAAGGCATAGTCCGGGTCGAAGCGCAGCTTGTGCCTTGCGATAACATGACTGATGGCGGCAATCTGGATGCTGTGAGCATACAACTCACGTAGCCGCTGCTTGACCAACATGGTCTGCGGCATATACAGATGACGCATTACCATGCTCATAACCTGACTTTTAACTGCGGCAATCCCTATGCGCTCAATCGCCTGCTGCAACGAATGGGAACCGTCTCCGGTGCGATAAAAGGGGCTGTTCGCCATCTGCACAATCTGGGCAGAAATAACCGGATCAGTCTGAATCAGGCTGACGACCCGGTCCAGATCCGGATTCGGCTGTTCCAGAGCCTGGTTGATCTGCGTCGCGATCTGGGGACAGGTAGGTAAATCCATAGTGTGTGACTGGAAGCGGTGAAACACCTCGGATAACAGTTCATTTTCTTCCGTACTGAGTTCGATCTCGGTAAAGGTATCCTGTGAATCGGATCCGGCCGGATCATCCTCCTTGTGCTGGAATTGTGCCAATAACTGCACATCCACCTGCAAGACTTCAACCGGCTTCCAGCAGATAGCCTTCAAGCCATCGGTATTAACCCTGAATACCGGGTCACGGGCACGCACACTTCCAGCGTTGATCGTCTCCATCACCTTGTCTCCGGCGATCAACATTACCTCGCCACTTAACAGAAAAAGTTTATGTGCCCTTTCATCAACTGCATTCAGTGTCTCGTCATTACCCAGGGTGCGTATCTCAGCATCCTTGAGGATATCCAGCAATGCAATATTATTCAGGTCCCGGAGAGAATTGAATTGTTGTAAATCCGAAATGTCTAGCAGACTTTCCTGGGGGGTCATAGCACAAACAACGATTAGTGTTAATTACAATGCACTCTTGGTAAGAATGCCCCGGTACCGGGCAGGTAAAATACTTGCTGACCGATACGATACTTATCGGCATCCTCCGCCCCGCGTTTAATTTTGTTATGCACAACAAGGTAAGGTGTATGACAAAGGTGATACATTTCTGTACGGTAATCGCTTGGATTGGTCAGCGATCGAAACAGCAGGGTTCTACCCGGCAAGCCCGGCACATTCCGAACGCTGTATGCAGATGAAAGGTCGCTACTGCTTGGCAGGATCAGCCACCGCGCCCGGCTTGCAACCTGCAGTTATCTCTATCTGCAGATTGCATCAGGTACGAAGCTCTCCTGCCAACCCGGCGGATAAGTCTTTCTTTTACCAGTACTTTTTCTTATGGTATATAAAATGCTTGCTTGTCATAGCTGCCTTGATACGTGTCATGCAGTTATCCGACGGAGGAACGCCCACATGCGACATCCTTTCCTGATCTGCCTGATCATACTTGGCCACGTGTTGCTAGCCGGCGGTGTTGCCCAGGCACGGGAGCTAGCGGTAATGAAAACCGACCAGGATCAGGTCAGAGTATGGAACCGGTTTGCGGATGACCTGCACCATGTTCATCAATATCTCATCAGTTCGCATGCCACACGCAAAGTCACTTCAACCGGTGGGTATGCAAACCGTCCCGATTTTTTTCAACAGATAGAGTATTTCGATAGAGATAGCGGACTGTTACTAAGCCGCGTTCAACGTGAAACCGCCAATCCGGCTCGAATACATACCATGGAAATATTTGCTTATGACCGGAATGGTCATTTGAAACGGGATTATCTGATTGCCTATCTGCCGGTGCATCGCAACGCGCCTGTTCAGACCCTGATTAATGTTCATGCCTACAGTGATGGGTTACACAGCTTTCGACAATTTGATGCATCCGGCAACCGGATATACGAACAATGTTCTGGCACTTTCTTTGGCGAACAAATACTGATCTCACTGGATGAGGATGAGTTTCCATCCTCCGGTTCCGGACTTGCAGATGAAACAGAAGAGCAGGCCTATCTGGCCTGCTTTGAATATCTGCCTCTGGTTGCCGACCCGTTTCTCAGCCCGCTAAGCATAATACCGGTTACTGCGACAGAGGGTGTAAACGCCCAGCCATCCACACAGCTTGTGGCAACGGAGCAGAAAATCAATGCGCTGACTTTTCGGTTAATCAGCGAGCCCGAGAATGCCATGCTTTATATGAAGCGGGGTGAACTCTATCTTGTCAGCCACAAGTTTGAACAGGCCATCGCAGACTACAGCAAGGCCTTGCAACTCGATGATACGCTGGATCAGGCTTATTTTGGTCGTGGGATGGCATTAGGTCGGGCCGGCCAGGTTGAGCATGGCATAAAAGATTTGACTGTATTTATCCAGCGCAATCCCGATAGCTCACTGGCCTATACAAAACGTGGCGTACGCTATTTATGGATAGGTGACAAACAAAAAGCCGAATTTGATTTGCGTCGCGCAATTAAACTCAACCCGAATAACGCCGAGGCGCATGATGACCTGGGCGTCATCTTTGCCCAGCGTGGCGACATTCCCCAGGCAATCCACCAATTCCAGACTGTCATCAAACTGGACCCGGAATACCAGAAGGGTTTCCATAACCTCGCCCTGTCCTACTTCATTGCAGGACAAACTGAACCGGCCTTACAGCATATCAACCATGCCCTGAAACTCAGCCCCCGGGAACGTAATTCTCTGTTGCTGAAAAGCAGCATTCTGGATGCGCTGGGACAAACCGCCAAAGCTCGCCAACTACGTGATACTGCAGAATTTCTGCCGGAAGGTAACTGGACGGAGCGTTACCCGATCAGGTAACAGGCCAGGCGCCTAACTATCCAGGCCGCACATCCCGCCGGCACAGCAACTGCCGGTACTACATGCCGGGGCAGCACCACTCCCAAGATTGTTGCGGCTGACCACCTGGCCCCCAGTGGCAAGTTTACGCACCGGCGCGTCGACGGGTGTACTGCCGCTGTCAATATCGGCCCGGGCGCATAACTCACCCCAGGTCCTGATTTCCTCACTCATGCGGTGACGAACTTCAACCACTTGTCCATTGGCTTCACACTGATAATCATAGGTGGGCATTCGGTTAACTCCTGTTTACAGATAGATCATAATGGTGCTTATTATATAGCGGTCGATATTCTGGAATCCAAGCCCCGATGCACACCACACCCGAAATGCTGGGCCACCTGCAGGCCCGCCTGCGTCGCTGCCATCTCTGCCCAGGTATGCATGGGCCGCCCGTGGTTGGTCAGCCTGTGGCGTCCCCATTGATGCTGATTGGCCAGGCCCCGGGCAATCGAGAAATTGAACTTCACCGGCCTTTTGCCTGGACGGCGGGCAAAACCCTGTTTAAATGGTTTGAGCGCATCGGCCTGAACGAAGAGGGGTTTCGCCAGCAGGTTTATATGGCGGCGGTGTGCCGCTGTTTTCCTGGTAAAAATCCCAGGGGTGGCGATCGGGTCCCGAACCGGGAGGAAATCCAGAATTGCAGTGACTGGCTGAGCCAGGAAATCAAACTGTTAGCGCCACAATTAATCCTGCCGGTGGGCAAACTGGCCATTAGTCAATTTCTGCCCGTCAACAAACTCGATACCCTGATTGGCAAGAAATATCACATTGACTACCTTGGCCACGGCGTTGACCTGATCCCCCTGCCTCACCCTTCCGGCGCCTCGACCTGGCACCGCACTGAACCGGGCATCACGCTGTTGAACCGGGCGCTGCAGTTGATCCGGAAACACCCGGCGTGGGCAACCGTGATGAAAGAAGGGTGATGAGGTAATGAATCCCGTTACAGGCGGTTTTACGAACGCGCTACGATTCACTAGCGGACCCTGCATACGATTCTGTATCTCTCGCCTCGGCAACAACATGAATATATCGACCCAGCGACAGGTACGGTTCTTCGCGACAGAATTGACGCTCCATGGCAAGGATGTCCTCGTATGAACGACTGGCCTGCAGTGTCTTGCCCAGATAATCATACAGGACCCGCACCCCGCAGCGACTGACGACGGCAAGTTCCAGCTCGTCCAGCCAGTCATACACCTGCTGCGGTAACAGTGGGTGAGTCGGGGTCAGGCCTGAGGGATGGCCACTGAAATTATCGGATGCCACTTTACGAAAATTACCCCGCGTCAGGTTGCGCCAGATCAGACCGTGCCGGTTATAGAACAACAGTGACAACACCCCGCCAGGTTTCAACCAGGCGACTACCGAGCGCAACGTCTGCTCGGGCAGGGCCTGCCATTCCAGCACGGCATGGCACATCACCAGATCAAATGGGTCGGTAAGATGGGCAGCGAGCTCCTGAATCGAGGCGTGGATAAATTGTACGTTGACACCCGGTGCCTCGGCGGCGAATGTGGCCTGCGCTTCCTGCAGCATGACGGCAGAATGATCACACAACACCAGCTGGTGTCCCAGCCGGGCCAGTTGCCTGGACAAAGGCCCCTGGCCACACCCAGCATCGAGAATACGCAATGGCCGAGCAGTGGGAAGCCGCGGTAGCAAGCGCTGCAGCTCATCTTCCATGATGGCCAGGCGCAGACGGCCCTTTGGCGTCGCGTATACATTGCGCATGAAACGCTGCGCCAGATCGTCAAAGTTCCTGTCAACACACATGGAGCAAGGCAGGTCTTGTTTTCCGGTAACGTAACCGGCAATGCGTAACACCTGTCTTGCGGCTCCCGATCACGCCAACCACTCGAGAATATAATAAATGCGCATGCCTTCCGATGAACGTGACGGCCCGACTACACGGGCAGGATACAGTTTGCGTTTGGGATCGGCGTCTTCCCGGGCGGCCTGTTCCGAGGCCACTACTGTCACAGAATTTTCGGGAACACGGCCCCGGTTGCGCCGTGGTGCATACACCACGGCAAACTGTTCATTGATGACCGGCGCATCTGGATCAAAATGGATACCGCGCATAAAAGTCAACCGCTGCCTGACGACTGTCTCGCCTGGATCAGCCTTCGGCTACCTCGGGCAGGTTATGCAGAGCAGCATCGATTGCTTCAGCCGGATACTCATAGTCATGCAATTCACCGCTGAAATATTTGTCGTACGAAGCCATATCAAAATGGCCGTGACCGGATAAATTGAAGAACAGGGTTTTGGCTTCGCCGGTCTTTGTGCATTGCCTGGCTTCGTTGATTACGGCACAAATTGCGTGATTGGATTCCGGTGCGGGAATGATCCCCTCATTGCGAGCAAACAACACCCCGGCATCAAACGTCTCCAGTTGATGCACGGCCTGGGCTTCGATCAGGCCTTCATTATAAAGTTGCGAGACCAGCGCTGAGTCACCGTGATAACGCAGACCCCCGGCATGAATGCCGGGTGGTACAAAGTCATGACCCAGTGTGTACATCTTCATCATCGGGGTCAGCCCGACTGCGTCACCAAAATCATATGCATAGTGGCCGCGGGTCAGACTTGGACAGGAAGCCGGTTCAACTGCCACCAGCCTGACTTCCTTGCCGGATGCCTTGTCAGCAAAGAACGGGAATGCTGCGCCACCGAAATTTGAGCCGCCTCCGCATGGTGCGAATACCATGTCGGGATAATCGCCCACCTTTTCAAACTGTTTTTTGGCTTCCAGGCCAATCACCGTCTGGTGCAACAGCACATGGTTTAACACCGAACCGAGTGAATAATTGGTATCGTCACGGGAAGCCGCCTCTTCCACAGCTTCGGATATGGCAATCCCCAGCGAGCCGGGCGAATCGGGATCGCCGGCCAGAATCTTGCGACCGGCTTCGGTCTGATCGGTGGGGCTGGCCAGCACCTCGGCGCCCCAGGTCTGCATCATAGAGCGGCGGAACGGCTTCTGTTCATAGCTGACCTTGACCATATACACGCGCACTTCGATGTCGAACATCTGCCCCACCAACGCCAGTGAGGAACCCCACTGCCCGGCACCGGTCTCGGTAGTCAGTCGCTTGATGCCCGCCTGCTGGTTGTAATACCCTTGCGCCACGGCGGTATTGGGTTTATGAGATCCGGCCGGGCTGACGCCTTCGTATTTATAATAAATCCTGGCTGGCGTCCCGAGCGCCGCTTCCAGACGATGGGCGCGGTACAGGGGAGATGGCCGCCACAACTGATAAATCTCCCGCACCTTGTCGGGAATATCGATCCAGCGCTGACCACTGACTTCTTGCTCAATCAGCGCATCGGGGAAAATGGCCGACAGTGCTTCTGGTCCGACCGGCTTACCATCCGGTCCCAATGGCGGCGTGGGTGGATTCGGCATATCAGCAATTACGTTGTACCACTGGGTTGGTATTTCCGATTCGTCGAGCAGGATTTTTGTCTGGGACATCTTCGCCTCTCCCCATTGTTGTTTACGTAATTAAAAAGCCCGGAAATCTCCGGGCCAATACAAGCTGAATCTTATTCCATCACCATGGCCTTGACCGGCCGTTTTTCCAGCGTCCATTCATGCATGGAACCGTCATACAATTTCACATTCTTGTTGCCCATCAGTTCATGCATCACAAACCAGCTACCGGAAGCAAGATGACCGCTGTTGCAATAGGTAATGGCGGGTTGACTGCTATCGACACCCATCGCGGTGGCGAGTTGTTGCAACTCCTCGACCGGCAGGATTTTCGCACCCATACCGTGTTCGGTCAGCGTCACGTGCGGCAGGTACTTGGCCCCGGGAATATGCCCCTTTTCATAGACATAGCCCTTGCGCCAGGTGCCCAGATAAAGATCGATCGTACGGGCGTCGATCAGTTGGGCGGATTTGTCCTGCGTGGCTTTCGCCACATCATCACTGGTAGCAAGTATGTCCTTGCGTTCAGCAGTGGCGACCCAGTTACCCTTGGTCGGCTTGACCGGTTTGCTACTGACCTTGTGACCATCCTTGATCCATTGGGCCGTCCCGCCATTCAAAATCGCCATATTGTCATGCCCGAAATACTTGAGTTGCCAGTACAGGCGGGTGGCCATGGTCATATCAAGGCTGTTTTGTCCCCGTGATACGATGATGATAGTACTGTCCTTGTTGGCACCAACGGATTGCATCAGCGCTTCAAAGCTGGCTTTGTCAGGCAGCATCTTGTCTACTTGCTTGCCATTGATCGTCTGCTTGGCGCGGACCTTTTTGTAGTCGACCATCCGGGCACCCGGGATGTGCCCTCCCACCCTGACCAGTTTTTGCTTGCCGGATTTCTTGTCTGTCTTGAAAGCAGGCTTGGCTGTAAAACTCTTGGTATTGGCGCGAATGTCCAGAATGACCACATCATTCATATTACTGGCCAACCATGCGGTATCCACCAACGGTCCGGGTGCCGGTTTTGCATAAAGCCCGTACGGCAATGCCAGTAACACCAGGATGAGCCCAGTCATGCTTCGTTTGATCATGTTGCGTTCTCCTCAGATTGATTCCCCAGTTGCCTCGCTTGCCGGCTGTTCTTGTCAAACAGCCTCACAGTATAAGCACAGCCATCATGCTTGTAACCCCGCAGGCCATTGAAAAACCTGAATAAAACTATCAGCTATACAGTCTGGCCCACCAGCCAGGTCTGGAGCATGTCCAGCAGATTGATCGGTACCGCGGACAATTCGTAGATGGCCCGCTCCTGCAATACCTCCGGGAGCGGCTGACCGGCAGATTCAGCCGCCAGCGCAGCGTCCCGTTCCTGCAGTAGCTGCTGCAGCTCGGACAGATACAGACCCAGCATACCCGCCAGCCACCGCTCCAGCAGACTGTAGCCGGCCGGATCAACCGTCAGTGCAGCCATGATGTCTGCCCACAGGGTATCGGCATCCAGCCAGGTTCCTCCGGTAACCCAATTGTTGACGGCAAACCAGCGTACAGGCTGACCCTGGCGATCCATACTGAGACCGGCCACATGGCACCATCTCGTCTCCGACTCAAGTGAGGTGGTGGCCACAAAAAGATGGAAATGGCCGTGCTCACCGGATCGCAGATAGGGCTCGGTATGGACATGGTAGTAGGCGCGCAGCGGGCCATCCCCGAAACGCAGCCGACCCGGTGGATATTTTACCCCCTGTTCAATCCGGTCCGGCTGCGCCAGCACTTCGAGTACCGGGTTGGTGTGTCGCTGCCCCATTTCCAGCAAGCACTGATAGATCGATTCTGCCGCCGTTGTTGATAATTCGAAAGCCGGTGTCATGGGGGGGTTGAAAACGTCATTCCAGGCTGCAGGGTGTTTCGTCCAGACTGCAGGGACTCTCATCCATACTGCAGGGCGAGTCCAAACTGCACGGGCTGTCCTCTTCATAATAGCCACCGCTCGTAACATGCTGCGGCACGGTCGGCTCGGGCAGCGTGTGCCGGGTATGATCGATGGCGACGGCAATGGCCGCCAGACCGATGGCGGAGCCCATGATCAGCTTGCTTTGTTTACGTCTCATGTCCGGTGCCCCGGTGGCTTGTCCATACCGATAAATATCCGCAGGTATACTCCGGCGATGCTTCCGCCAAAGCCGGCCACCAGCCACAACCAGCCGTGCAGGCTGCCGGAAGCCAGGCCGGCAAACATACCACCGATATTGCAGCCAAAGGC
>Ga0316585_10000258_pt1 | contig 11420 bp, 6 predicted proteins | sample S_170502SCrBrC_D_FD_204517 | JGI IMG/M metagenome (GOLD analysis project Ga0316585, IMG submission 204517) | Rhizosphere microbial communities from salt marsh grasses in Alabama, United States - S_170502SCrBrC | ecosystem: Host-associated > Plants > Roots > Rhizosphere | place: USA: Alabama...
CTGGGGAGTTATCGCCAACAACCTGACTGCCTTAGGCAAAGGACTCAGTTCTCGATGATTAGATTGGTAAAGTTCAAAATCCCGGGGGCAAATCTGCCCCGCAGTTTAAATCGCAATGGAAACTAGTTAAGTAAGCACTATTGGTCCCTGCAAATAGCCCATGCTAAAATTGCCTCTAGAATTATACCCTGGAGGTGACTACTGAATAGTCTAGAACTGGCCCACACTCTGGTCGATACAATCGTCGACAGGAAGGGGAGCGACATTCTGTTATTAGATATTCGTGATCAGGCGGTTTTCGCCGATTACTTTTTGATTTGTAATGGTGAGAACGAACGGCAGCTTAAGGCGCTGGCGGACCACATCACCGAGGATGCCAAGAAAGATGGGAATGTTCCCGTGATGGGTATCGAAGGAGAGGCGTCCTCCGGTTGGGTCTTAGTAGATTTCGGTGACCTTATTGTACACCTGTTCTCACCTCAACAACGAGACTATTTTCGCCTTGAAGATATTTGGGATCAAGCGCGGGTCGTGATGCACATTCAGTGATGAATTGTCTTTTGTTCTGCTGAGCGGTTCAATTGAATATTTAACTCAAGTTGTCACTTTTTCATTTCTTCAATCGAGATTGGTCCAATTTTTATATCTATTCCCGTAATCATATAGCGATTGAAATTGGACCAATCTAATGACAAGAAGGTTCATTATTTCAATTATTCGCAAATCCAGGGTTCTGTAACGCGCGACCAATCTACAAGTTCATCTTCCGTAAAAAACAAGCTAACTTCTTTCAGGCCATTTTCCGGGCTGTCAGAGCCATGAACCAAATTACGGCCGACTTCCATGCCTAAATCGCCGCGTATGGTCCCGGCCGCCGCCTCAACAGGCTTTGTGGCTCCGATGGTATTACGCGCGGCGAGGACAGCTTCGTTACCCTCCCAGGCCATGGCGACTACCGGACCGGAAGTGATATAAGCAACCAATCCTTCATAAAAAGGGCGGCCTTCATGAACTTTATAATGACGTCTGGCTAATTCTTCAGACATCTGTATAAATTTCATGCCGATCAACTTCAAACCGCGGCGTTCGAAACGGCCGATAATTTCACCCATTAAACCGCGTTGTACACCATCGGGCTTCACCAATATCAATGTGCGTTCCATTTAGTTACTCCAAATATACTGCGCTGCAATTCCAATAAACCCTTCATCTCCAGGCACGGAACACGCGCTTTTTCAACAAAGAAAAAGAGACAGCTTTTCCGACAACTGTCTCTTGTTAAATTCAAGCCGGGTCGATAATAACGATTTTCTAAAAATGGTCAAACCCCTTCCGGTAAGTCGCAATCGCCTTTTCAGTTTGGCCGACCTGCATATAGGCATCTCCCAGGAGGCGGAACAACTTGGGGGATTCGCCATTATTGTCAATAAACGCTTCCAGGGCTTTTACGTCTTCTTCGCTAACAGATTCTTCATCAATAAGCTGTTGGTACTTAGCGATTGTGCCCTGAAGGTCGCTCTCAACAGCTTTTTCCTGAGGCTCGACGGCCGTTTCTGGACTCGATGAACTTAATTTGGTCGAAGAAGCAGGCAGCGGTTCTTCCTCAACGAGCCGTTCGTCATCCTTCTTCAGCGGCTGCTGAAAATCGCGCGCGGCCAGTTCCTCCATCCAGGCAACTGCCTCATCGGGATCTTCCGGCATCTCGCCCAAAACATCAACATCATTGAGCGGTTCTTTCTTGGCCTCCCCTACCTCATCAAGACGATCTTGATCCGCCTTGCCGCCCTTTGTAGCGAGCGTATCCGCTTCCACAACGGCTTCTGGTTTGGCTGGCTCCTGCTCCTTATCTAAGGTTCCTAGCCAATCAAGCGCCTGCTGCGGATCACCGGGCATATTAAGGGAAACATCTGACCAATCATCCAGCGCTGAGATTTCCTCAACAGCAGCATCCTCACTTATTGATTGGTCCGTTTCTTTCTCTTCGTCGATGACCTTTTCCGTGCTCCCATCGCCATCCAGGGTTTTTACCCCTGGAACAAGGTCTGGTTCCGGATCGGGGTCCAGACCTATTGCCAGGCGGTCAATAATGGCCAACGCGGAACTGAGTGACGTGACCGGCTGGTTGGCATCGAATGAAACATTGGTCAGATCTATGCCCTGTGCGACAGCCAATTGTTCAAGATAGGTAAGCGCACGGTCAATATCATAAGGATCATTAATCGTGCTGCTGGAAGGAATTTCGGTCTGGGAAACTATTTCTGATCCTAGCAAACGATCGGCAACGCTGGGCAGCTCTTCCAAGGGAGAGCTTTGATCCACTGCCAGCTGTTCTAACCAGGCCATGGGATCGGAATCCATGGCAATGTCCGGGGAATCCGGCAGCGGATCAGATAACGATTCTGATGCCGGTTCTTTTTCAGAGGCGGAATCAGGCTTTGGTTGATTAGTAACCAGTGTTGGCATTTCATCTATAGGCATACCCTGCCCCGCAGCCAGCTCCTCTAACCAACTCATTGCTTCTTCAAATCCTTCGACAGAGCCGGTCTGGGCGAATGTCTGTCGTTTTTCTTGGGACGGCTGATTCTGCTGATCCGCATCGCTTTGATTCTTTTCAAATTCCGCCAGTTCCGCATAAACGTCCGACCACTGCATTGTCGGTAATTCTTCCGGCGTGATGGAAAGTTCACCCTCGTTAATGGCTGGGTCGTTTTCTGTAAGGGAATCCTTTGATTGGACACCTTTATTATTAGCAGATTTATCGATGGAGATTTCTTCCGAGCTATCTTCAGGAACTTCTTGCTCGTCCATGGTACAAATTCTCCGAGTTGCCTTGATAACGCATGTGCCCAAACATATCGGCTTAGGTAAACATGCGGATAATGACTCTATACAACAATCGGGTTATTGATATTATGTGAAGAATCCGTTAATTTTGCAAGTCGCGACTTTTGAGATAGAGGAGGAGTTCACCAACATCTTGCTCGGGCTTTGGAGAGGGTCCTATAGGATCCCAGATCACATCCTGGCCTAATAGTGCCGAAAATGTATTGGCAATGCCCAAGGTTAAAACATCCTGTTGGTATCCGCCTTCAAGTACGAATAGTAAACGGCCGTTACAAATAGAATTAGTCAGTTTGATCAGTGACTGGACTAAAATTGCATAGCCGGTGAGACTTAAAGCGGCCATCGCCAGAGGATCTTGCCAGTGCGCATCAAAACCAATTGAGACCAAGAAAATTTCCGGCCGAAAATTTTTTGCCAAAGGGCTAATATATTCTTGAAGAACGCGCAAATAACCCATGTCACCAACTCCCGGTGGAAAGGGCACATTCGCCGTGTAGCCTCTTCCATTCCTGGTTCCAATCTCATGAATTCCGCCAATTCCAGGATAGAAGAAAGGTGCGAAAAGATGCATGGAAACAAACATGACGGAATTGTCTTCGAAGAAAATATCTTGTGTCCCATTTCCATGATGGACATCAATATCCAGGATGAAGACCCGTTGAACACCAAAATTCACCTGGGCATGGCGGGCGGCCACGGCGATATTGTTAAACAGGCAAAACCCACCGACATGATCAATTTCCGCATGGTGTCCCGGTGGTCTCACCAAAGCAAAGCCGTTCGTTGCACGGCCGTTCATTATGTGATCGACGGCGCGACAACAACTCCCGGCGGCAAGTTTAGCCTGTGCATAGCTGTCCGCGGTGGCGTAAGTATCCCCCCCATCCAGAATACCACCCCCCTGTGTACTGACTGTTTTTACAAAATCAATCAACCCCTGTGTGTGCACATGGCGTAATTGATCGATCGTAGCCGGCACCGGTTCTACAAGTGCCAGTTTGTCAAGCAAACCCATGCGCTCGAGCGCCGGTAAAATCTCGGCCAGTCTAGCATTGTTTTCGGGATGGTGTAACTTAGTATGTCTAAGCGCCGGAACATGAAAAATCAATGTAGTCATTGACCACGTTAACCTATCCGGTCAAAACACTAATTAATCCATTACCATTGCCGAATACAATTATCAGACCGGCAAAAACAACAGAAACCATAGACATCAACTTTATCAGAATATTTAAAGAAGGTCCCGATGTATCTTTAAAAGGATCGCCGACCGTATCACCAACGATGGATGCTTTATGAGCCTCTGATCCTTTACCGCCATAATGACCCTCTTCAATATATTTCTTGGCATTGTCCCAGGCGCCACCGGAGTTGGACATCATCATGGCCAGCAAGAAGCCTGTCGCCAAACCACCGGCCAAAAGCCCCAATACACCGGCCACACCGAATAAGACACCAACCACGACCGGAACGGCGATGGCGATAACTGCCGGCACCGTCATCTCACGTTGGGCGGAAAGGGTGCTGATTTCCACACAGCGCGCATAATCCGGTCGTGAAGTACCGGCCAGAATTCCCGGATCTTCGCGGAACTGGCGGCGAACCTCTTCGACCATATCGCCGGCAGCACGGCCGACTGCGCGCATTGTTTTTGCCGAGAAGAAGAAAGCTGTCGCCGCTCCTGCAAAGAGACCGATCAGAATAAAGGGATTCATCAAAGAAAGATTGTAGAAAGCGGCAAAATCCACGACCGTCATTTCAGCGACCTTGACGCTTTCACCGGCTATCATCAACGTCTCAATACCCCGTAACTCACCTAGAACAAGACGCACTTCCTCAAGATAAGCCGCCAACAAAGCCAATGATGTCAGCGCCGCTGAGCCAATAGCAAACCCTTTCCCGATTGCCGCCGTCGTATTGCCTACAGCATCAAGTTGGTCGGTGCGTTGGCGTACATTTGAGCCGAGTTCGGCCATTTCCGCGTTGCCGCCAGCATTATCGGCGATTGGACCATAGGCATCGGTAGCCAATGTAAAACCAAGCGTTGATAACATGCCTACCGCGGCGATACCCACACCGTAAAGCCCCATCATAATATTCTCGACTCCGCCGAGAATGTAATAAGACAAGACTATTCCAATACCCACTGCAACGACGGGAATCGCACCGGACTCCATACCAACGGCCATACCCTCAATAATGGTAGTCGCCGAACTTACTTCCGCCTGCTCAGCAATACCGCGAGTCGGTTTATAAGCGTGTGAAGTATAATATTCCGTCGCCTTTCCGATGACGATCCCCACAACAAGACCCGATACGATAGCCACCCATACAGCAAACCAGTTAGGTAATCCCAACAAATAGAGTAAAGGGACCGCCAGAACAGCGATCCCAATCGAACTACCATATAACCCGCGGCTCAGGGCATTAATTAGTTTTTCTTGTCCGGCGTCCTCATCCGCGCGGACAATGTAAACAGCCAGAATGGAAAGAACCACGCCCAGGGCGGCAATCACGATAGGGGCCGAAATATAACGCAGCTGCATATCCAGCACCGAATAACTGCCCAGAAAGGCTGAACCGGCGGCGGCAACTGCGGCAACACCGAGAGCTGATGTAGCCAGGATTGATCCCGCGTAGGATTCATAGAGGTCTGCCCCCATCCCGGCGACATCGCCCACATTATCGCCCACATTATCGGCGATCGTGGCTGGATTTCTTGGATCATCCTCGGGAATACCGACTTCAACTTTGCCGACAAGGTCTGCGCCGACATCAGCAGCTTTTGTGTAAATACCGCCGCCGACACGGGCGAACAAAGCCTGGGTTGATGCACCCATACCGAAACTCAACATCGTGGCCGTAATGACCGGCAAAGGATTGATTGCCCCACCGACAAAACTGTTCGGCAAAAAGGCGGTGAATCCATAATAAAGAACCAGGAACCAGACCGTAATATCAAGCAGGGCAAAACCGACAACCACCAGGCCCATCACTGCGCCGGCCTTCAAGGCGATCTGCAAGCCGCCGTTTAAGCTCGTACTGGCGGCATTGGCTGTTCTCGCCGAGGCATTCGTAGCTGCTTTCATACCAAAAAAACCGCATAAGGCTGAAAAGAACCCCCCCGTGAGAAAGGCAAAAGGCACAATCGGATTCTGCAAACCCATGAAGGACATGATCAGGAATAAAATGAAGAGAATCGCAAAAACGATCCCCACAACGCGATATTGTCTGGCCAGATAAGCGCCGGCCCCGTCACGAACAGCTTCTGCAATTTCAATCATCTCCTCCGTACCTTCACTTTCATTCATTACCTGGCGGTAAAAAATGTAAGCGAAGCTCAAGGCGAGAATCGCCGCTATCGGCCCCAACCACCACAACATGGGCAAGGCTGGTCTCGTTGCATCAGTAGCTTGTGCAAAATTAAATGCGATTTCCATGTAGTATGTCCACCCTTCTCTTTAGGCTCGATTATTCTATGGCAGGCATTTCAAAATGTAGGGCGGTAAGTTTCCTTATTATGATCGCCATTCACATTGTTAAAATGCTTGCCGGGGATTGATCGCAAGGATTGTAACGAACGTGACAAATGGTGTCAAAAATAAGCATACAAAAATGTAATAGTGACCCTTACACCGGATTTGTCTATTTTCAACAAAAAACTTGAATTCAATTGAGAAATACTGCACAATAGGGCAGGAGAAGAGGATGGGCTGCCAGGCCGGAGAAAACGGTTCTTTTGTTTTCTCAAACTATTAACAACCAACGAACGCCGTTACCAATATTTTGGGAGGAAATTCTGACGTATGAGTACCCTCAATCTGACATCATTTGAGACTATTGCAATTTGGTTGGTTCTCGCTATTTCGATAATCGGGCTCGCTTATGCTTTTTATCTGAGAAAACAGATTCTGGCAGAAGATATGGGCACGGAAGAGATGCAAAGAGCCTGGGAAGCTATTCGTGAAGGCGCGGATGCCTACCTGAATCGCCAGCTGCGTACGATCCTCCCCTTCATCGCCATCTTGACGGTTTTGCTTTTCCTGAGTGTGTACATCGTGCCACCCACCGAGGAAGCAATGTACCGCTTCGCAGGATACAGCGAGGATACGATCAAGTTAATCATCGGTCTCGGCCGTGCGCTGGCTTTTGTCATGGGAGCAACATTTTCGTTAGCAGTCGGTCAAATCGGGATGCGCATGGCTGTGCAAGGGAATGTGCGTGTCGCCTCAGCTGCGCGCTACAGTTTCAAAGAAGCGCTGCGTATCGCCTATCGTTCGGGAACAATCACCGGTATGTTGACCGACGGCCTGGGATTATTGGGGGGAACACTCATCTTCATGTTCTTTGCCGGCGCTTCACCGGACGTTCTCTTGGGCTTTGGATTCGGGGGGACCTTAATCGCTCTTTTCATGCGTGTAGGCGGCGGTATTTATACAAAAGCCGCCGATGTCGGCGCTGACCTGGTCGGTAAGGTTGAAGAGGATTTACCGGAAGATGATCCCCGAAACGCCGCTGTTATCGCCGACCTCGTGGGTGATAATGTCGGAGACTGCGCGGGGATGGCGGCGGACATCTTCGAGTCCTATGAAGTGACCATCGTGTCAGCCTTGATCCTGGGCATTACTCTGGCGACAATGACAGAGCACATTCAATGGATTCTTTTTCCCTTATTTGTTCGCGGAATCGGCGTTCTTTCCTCCATTGTCGGCACTTATCTTGTGAAAGGTGACTCGGATGAGCGAGGAGACGCGATGAAGGCGATCTTTACCGGCTTTTTAACGTCCGCGGCAATTTCGGTTGTTCTTTTCGGCCTGGTCGCTATTTTCTATATGCGCGACGTCCCAGGGGGCTGGTGGCGGCCGTTTCTTTCAACGGCCGTCGGCGTCGCCCTGGCAATTGTTATCGACCGCCTGACCGATTACTTTACAGGCAGTCATGGCAAACCGGTTCAGGAAATTGTCGAGAGCACAAGCGGAGGGCCGGCAACAACCATTTTATCCGGCCTCTCAGAAGGGTATGAATCCAGCGTCTGGAATATCGTTGTCATTGCGGCAACTATCGGCGCAGCAGTGTTAATTTATTCAGGTGTGGCCGTCGATCAATTTGTTAGCACCGGCATAGCATCAACCGCAGAAGCCGTGCGGCTTACTTTCGTCCTCTATGGGGTAGCGCTTACCGGCATCGGCATGCTGACTTTGACTGGGAATAATGTGGCTATGGACTCCTTTGGCCCGATTGCTGACAACGCCAATGGCATCGGCGAAATGACGGGCATGGATGATAACGCGCGGCAAATCATGGCCGACCTGGACTCGGTTGGAAACACAACCAAGGCCATTACCAAGGGCATCGCCATCGGTTCGGCCGTTATCGCCGCAGTATCCCTCTTTGGAGCCTTCATCACCGACGTCACAAAAATCGATCCGGAGGTTCTTGCCTCCGGCATCCGCATATCGAACCCGGTTGTCTTCATCGGTATCCTGCTTGGCGGCGCCCTGCCCTGGCTGTTCTCCTCCCTTTCAATCCGTTCGGTGAGCCGCGCCGCGAAGAAAATGGTGGACGAGGTTCGCCGGCAGTTCCGCATTCCAGGTATCCTGGAAGGGACTGTAAAACCCGATTACACCCGCGCGGTGACGATCTCAACAGTAGCCGCACAGAACGACCTGATTCCTCTGGCTATCCTGGCCGTCTTTACACCGATTCTCGTGGGCATGCTGCTTCGCGTTGAGGCGTTAGGAGGCTTCCAAGCAGGCATAATTCTGGCCGGGCAGCTGCTCGCCGTTTTCATGACCACTTCAGGCGGCGCCTGGGACAATGCGAAAAAGGTTATTGAAGATGAAACAAGCGATCCAGAGGCAAACACCGGTAAAGGCTCAGAACGCCATAAAGCCAGCGTGGTCGGTGACACGGTCGGCGATCCATTGAAAGATACCGCGGGACCGGCACTGAACCCGATGATTAAAGTGGTTAACCTGGTAAGCTTGATCGTCGCCCCAATCATTGTCAAATACTCGGGATTCAGTCTGGTTACGGTGCTGATAATCCTCTTGCTCGCGGCCCTGGTATGGTGGGCCATCAATCGCTCAAAACGCGAGGAGCCGGAAATTGTGGACGTCGAGCGGGTGACGGTCTAAGCTGTGGTTCACTCACAATAGAATTGTTTTATACGATATTTGTGCTAGAAACTGGTCATTATGATATCCTGGGATAAAGGAGAATTTTCACCATGACCGTTCATCTATATATGTCCTTAATTCCGGAAGCCCTGATCGCTTCGATGCTCCCACCCGAGGAATTTGGATCTTACTATTCGGTAGGTTCAAAGAAGAAAACACGGGGACAGGCAATGTTCATAGAACTGGATCCGGATTTCAGACATGAATATTTTGATATCGAACAGGGAATCGCCCGCTGCGTTCCCCATGATGATGGCTCTCCCAAAAAATCAGTTTATATAGCCACCTATAGGGTGCTAGAACATATCCCATTAACGGATGTCGATACGCTTTATCTAGTCACAAAATTCGGCGAAAGCTTACCCTTGGAACGAAGCTATGAATACCCTTCCAAAGAAGAAGGGTTATATATGTACCAGGAAATCGCGCCGACACACCCGCTGGTTGTCAGCACGTTGGAGCCAGTGGAGATGTACCGCTTTTTAACCCAAGATCCATCCAGCCTGATCCATTTACCGGCGATTTGTTTTGTTGAACTACGTCTGGGAGAACTGGCAAAGGATCCGGAAAACGGGGAAATTGCAAATCTTCCGTATGACAATGTATATCATTTACGTGATGCGCTCGTGGCCGTCTGTTCGGCCGATAAAACCGTGCACACAAAAATGGTTGACCGTGTCCATACTGTTGAATATCCCTATCGAATGATCGACAGTGGGATTTACGTCGGTAATGAAGAGGAATTGGCTTTCTTCCCACTGCCCCCCAGGGAAGAATTACAAAATAAATATTATCGCTGGTGGCGGTCAGCTAATATCTCGTAGAACAATAATTAAAAACAAAAAGGTCAGAGATGAAAAAAACATCTCCGGCCTTTTTTATTTAGCAGCTAAATCATTCGGCTAATGTCGAGAGGTCACCTTCATCTTCGCCTAAGGCGCGCGCTTTTAGAACACGCCTCATGATCTTGCCGGACCTTGTTTTGGGCAAACCTTCGACAAACTCGACGCTCGAAGGTTTGGCAATAGGTCCTAAATCATGGCCCACATGATCGCGCAGTTCTATGGAGAGTTTTTCACTGGGTTCAAAGCCCTGACGGAGAATGCAGTAGGCGCGGATTACATTTCCCCGCAGCTCGTCGGGCACGCCGATTACGGCCGCTTCAGCGACAGCAGGATGGCTGACCAGGGCGCTCTCGATTTCGGCCGTACCCAACCTGTAGCCGGAAACTTTAATGACGTCATCAATACGGCCGATAATCCAGATATAACCATCTTCATCGCGCCGGGCGCTGTCCCCCGGTAAGTACCAGCCTTGATCTTCGTAGCGGCTCCAGTACTGCTGAACATACCTGTCCGGATCACCAAATATGGTACGTAACATCGCCGGCCAGGGGGTTTTAATCACCAGATAACCTTCCTCATTATCCGGGACAGTTTCGCCGTCTTCATCGACAACATCGACAACAACGCCAGGGAATCCGCGCGTCCCCGAACCCGGCTTAAGCGGTACACAGGGCATCGGGGTAATCATGAAATTACCCGTTTCAGTCTGCCACCAGGTATCCATTATGGGACATTTTTCATGGCCGATAACGCGATAATACCACCTCCAGGCTTCAGGATTAATCGGTTCACCTACGGAGCCCAGGAGGCGCAAACTGGAAAGATTGTGACGATTAGGCCAGCTTTCGCCGAAGCGCATCAGACCACGAATCGCCGTCGGAGCCGTATACAGAATCGTAATGCCATACTTGGCAATCATGGACCACCAGCGGTCTGGATAAGGATGGGTAGGCGCCCCTTCATACATAAAACTGGTCGCCCCTAAGATGAGTGGTGCATAGACAATATAACTGTGTCCCGTTATCCAGCCCGGATCGGCCGCACACCACCAGATATCTTCCGGTTTGATATCGAACACCCACTTCAACGTCGTCGATGTACCGACCATATAACCGCCATGCGTATGCAGAATGGCTTTCGGCTTTCCGGTGGTTCCCGAGGTATAGAGGATAAACAGCGGATCCTCCGCATCCATCACTTCCGTAGGCGCGTGCGGATCGGCTATGGGCAAGGCCATCAAATCATGGTACCAATGGTCGCGATCGGGCACCATTTCCACCTCCTGGCCGGTCCGCCGCACACAAACCACGCTCTGAATCGTCCCCGCACGGGCGACCGCTTCGTTGGCAATTTCCTTGAGGGGTACGATACTCCCGCGCAGCCAGGCACCATCGCAGGTAACCAACACTTTGGACTCACTGTCATTAATGCGGTCAAGCAAAGCCTCTGTAGAAAAGCCGCCATAAACGACGGAATGCATCGCGCCGATTTTGGCGCAGGCCAACATGGCGATCATCAGTTCCGGGATACGGCCCATGTAAATCGTCACACG
>Ga0316585_10000261_pt1 | contig 11388 bp, 6 predicted proteins | sample S_170502SCrBrC_D_FD_204517 | JGI IMG/M metagenome (GOLD analysis project Ga0316585, IMG submission 204517) | Rhizosphere microbial communities from salt marsh grasses in Alabama, United States - S_170502SCrBrC | ecosystem: Host-associated > Plants > Roots > Rhizosphere | place: USA: Alabama...
GAGGGCGAAGGACTCCAGACCGCCGGGCCACTCCAGCTGGATACGCGACTCCAGCGCGGCCTCGCTCAGGACGCTCCTGTAGTCCAGGGCCCGCATCAGAAGACCCGCGTCAGCGGACCTGAGATCCAGGCTCAGCCTCGCGCGACCACCCGCGGGTCCATCCACCCAGGCGGCCTCGCCCTGCGCGCGGGTCTCACCAAGGCCCTGGAAATCGACCCGCCGAACGCCCAGGCCACCGGGCTCCGGCCGCAGATCCAGGCTGAGGCGCCCCAGGCCCTGGTCCCCCCAACGCAGGTCCGCCACGCGTAGATCCAGGGGGGGAAGCCGGGCCAGCGCACCCTGGGACGGCAGCGGAGGGGGCGTGTCGCGGGGACCTGCAGGAGGCAACAGAGGCGCCAGATCCGCCCGCGCGAGGCTAACCTGCCAGGGGGCCCCGGAGCCGGGATCCGGGAAGCGCAGGTCGCCGGCCAGCTCCTGGGATGTCACCTCCAGCCGCAAGGGACCGTCCCCCCGCCCGATCCGGAGGCGGGCGTCGGTCAGGGCCCCTGCCCCCAGACCCAGACGGGCAACCCGCAGGTCCAGCTCGGGGGCCCCGCCCCCGGGAATCGGGCCCGAGCCGATCACCGGGGCGGCGTCACCCCGCCCCGCCCGGAACCGGGACCACCAATCGCCCCAGGCGGGCAGGTCCAGCGCCTCGATCGCGCCTTCCACGACCAACCCCTCGCCGGCCGGAGGCCCCGCTGGCGCCCGAGCGTCGGTCCCGACGACCACGCGCCCCGCCTGGAGCCGCGGCCGGTCAGCGGAGAGGTCGACGGAAAGGTCCAGCCCCAGGTCCCCGACACGCCCCCCGAGCCGCAGGGACCGACCGGGCAGCAGGACACCCTCCAGCGCCAGGGCACGCGCCTGGGCGGCGGACTTGCCCAGGGGCGGCGGGAGGTTCAGGGCGAGACCCTGGAGGTCGGACCCCAAGCGCCACCGGATCGGTGAGCCGGCCGACCCCAGATCGGCGTGGCGCAGGCCCAAGACCAGCTCCCACGCCGTCTCCCCCTGGGCCAGGGACCAGGCACGCGCGGGCAGCTGCTCGGCCAGGTCCGAGACGGGAATACGGGAGCGGGCCCGGATCTCGGTCAGCGCGGCCCCCGGCTCATCCGCGTCGCGGGTCTCCACGCTGATGTCCAAGGGTTGCCCCCAGAGTCGCGCCCGACTGGCGCGCCCGCTGAAGGCGGTCTCGGTGAACGCGATCTCGCCCGCCAGGTCGGTGAGCGCGACGGGCGAGCCCCTGAGGGTCAGCTCCGCGGGCCCCGGCCAAGTCAGGTGGCCCACGACGGCCAGCGGCTCCCCCTTCCTGAGCGGCACCTCCAGATCGAGGGTGAGGTTGGAGTCCCCGGTGACCTCCAGGCTCCGGGCGAGGGCACCCAGGCGCGCGGCCAGGGGCGTCTCCTCCAGGATGCGCAGCCCGTCCGGGAGGGGACCCTCGGCCTGCCCGTGAATGCTGATCCGGCGCACGCCCCACAGGTCAGGGATGCCGGCAAGCCCCGCGGTCAGGTGGCTCCCCAGGATGCGCGCCGAGTCCACCCGAATCTCCATCCCCTGGTTGACGAAATGCAGGGCCCCCCGGGCCGCCTCGATGGGGGGCCAGCCCTCCCGATAGTCCAGTCCCCCGTCCTCGATCTCGGCGAGGAGCTCGAAGCGTCCCTGGTGCTCCCGAAACGGGAAGCGGCGAAGGGGCCCCCGCAGGATCAAATCGGCCTGTGGGACCACACCGCCGACCAGGGACCGCTCCAGCCATTGAACCAGCTTCGGGTGCATGACACCGACCGGGAGATAGGTCCGGGCCCGGGAGCCGACACCGTCGTGGAAGCTCGCGCGCAGGTCGATGAAGGGGCCCGGCCCCGCGGACGCACGCGCGACACCGGCCCCGGCCGGCAGGTCCAGGGCGAAGCGGACCCGCCCGCCCAGGTCCGGATTCTCCAGGATCAGCTTGCGCCCGGTCAGTCGAAGACCGCGGCCAGGCCCCCCGGTCCAGCTCAGGATGCCGCTGAAGCGGTCGAGATAGAGGGCGCGGTCGAAGAGGGGCGCCAGATCGAGGCGCAGCCAGTCGGACCCGAGGCGCAGCTCCCCGCCGTCCTGGTCCCCAGACAATCGGAAGTGCAGCCCACAGATCCCGGGGACTCGACCGACCCGCTCCACCCCCACGCCGCTCCCCCGGGCCGTCACACGCCAGCGCGGGCGCTCGGCCGGTGACTCCAGGGCGAATGCGACCTCCTCCAGTCGCCCGCGCGGCGCCAGGGCGAGGATCGACCGGGCGGCCTCGGGGAGGTCCGCGGGGCACAGCGGTCGCAGCGCGCCGAGGAGGGAGAGATCGAGCCGGTCTGCCGCGAGTTTCAGCCCCTCTAGGCCGCCCTTCGACCCGAGCCCGAGATCCAGGCCCAGGCCCGCGACCCCGGACCCCAGGGATTCTAAATCCAGCTCCCGGATACCGATCTGCCAGCCGTCGGGGGTCGGGGCGATGCGCCCCAGGGCGCTCAGCCGGTCGATCTCGACCTCTCGCACCGCCGGCGGGACCTCCTCGGGCCCGCCCCCCTCGGCCTCGGCGATCGGCCCGCCGTCCTGGAGCGGGGCCGCGAGCCGCACGCCATCCAGATCCATCCGGCCCAGCACTTCCTCCAGGCGCCCGTTGCCGAGCCGAAGCCAGGCCTCGATCTCCAGACCCTCCGCGTCGGCCCGCCACGGGTCGAGCGCGGTTCGCCGCAGCGTGCCGAGCCAGTCCCCTCCCTGGAGGTCCAGGTAGAGGCGGCCGCCCCAATTGCCGGGATCCAGTCCGTCACCGCGCAGGTCGCCGAGCAGGCGCAAGCGGGCGTCACCGCCATCCCGTCGCCCCCCCGAAGGTGCGGGACCATCGAACAGGGGACGAGCACTGAGCTCGAAGCGGTGCACCTGGCCCTTGTTGCGCAGGCTCAGCTGGACCTGGGTGAGCCGCGGCAACGCCCCCGGCAAGCGGTCGTCGACCAGGGAGACCTCGCTGTCCGCCAGGTTCAGGCGCCCCTGCCTCAGAAACAGCTCCAGGGCGCGGGGATCGTCCGATTGCAGCGCCCCCAGGCCCTGGATCCGCAGGCGCCCATCCGCGAGGCGATGCAGGACCAGCCGGGCCCCCACCAGGGTCGCCGAGCGGATCTGGGGCGACCGCAGACGCAGGGAGGCGGGCAGATCGAGCTCCAGCTCCAGGCCCGCCAGACTGAGGACATCCGGCCCACCCTGCGGGTCCTCCAGCACCAACCCCTCCAACCGGAGGCGGGGCGTCCACCCGGAGAGCCCGACCGACAGGGCCCCCATCCTAACCGGCAGGCCGAGCCGCTCGCCAAGGGCCGCGGCGACCTGCTCGCGATACTGGTCCGCCGCGGGGAGCACGAGTCGCACGGCGGTGATGAGCACCGCCAGCGAGACCAGGGCGATGGCCCCCAGGAGGGTCAGGCGTGCGAGGGTACCGCGCAGGAAGTGGATCATGGGGAGAGTGGCGAGTTGCGAGGGACGAGCTGCGAGCCGTCGTTGAGATCGGCGTCCCATCCCCTTCGGACCGACGCGGTGTCTGCCGCCTCGCGACCAGCAACTCGCCACGCGCCACTCATATCAACACCACATCGTACTGCTCCTGGGTGTACAGGGACTCGGCCTGGAGCCGGATGGGCCTGCCGATGAACTCCTCCAGCTCCGCCAGATGGGCGGACTCCTCATCCAGCAGGCGGTCCACGACCTCCTGGGAGGCGAGCACCAGCAGGGTCTCCACCTCGAACTGACGCGCCTCCCGCAGGATCTCCCGGAAGATCTCGTAGCAGGTGGTCTCCGCGGTCTTGACCGAGCCGCGGCCGCCACAGCAGGGGCAGGGCTCGCACAGCACATGCTCCAGGGACTCCCGGGTACGCTTGCGGGTCATCTCCACCAGCCCCAGGGACGACACCTCGGTGATGTGGGTCTTGGCGTGGTCCCTGGCCAGGCACTTCTCGAGGGCACGCAGCACCTGGCGCTTGTGCTCCTCCTCCGTCATGTCGATGAAATCGATGATGATGATGCCGCCCAGGTTGCGCAGTCGCAGCTGACGGCAGATGGCCTGGGCCGCCTCCAGGTTGGTCTTGAAGATGGTCTCCTCGAGGTTGCGGTGGCCCACGAAGGCGCCGGTGTTGACATCGATGGTAGTCATGGCCTCGGTCTGGTCGATCACCAGATGACCGCCGGACTTGAGCTGGACCTTGCGGCTCAGGGCCTTCTTGATCTCCTCCTCCACCCCGTAGAGGTCGAAGAGGGGACGTTCCCCCTGGTAGTACTCGATGCGGTCCTTGATCTCCGGGATGTACTTGGAGGCGAAGGGGATGGCCCGGTCCACCGTGGTCCGGGAATCGATCCGCACCCGCTCCACCTCCGGGGTCACCAGGTCCCGCAGGGCCCGCAGGGCGAGTGGCAGGTCGTCGTGGATCAGGCCGATGTCGGTGGCCTGGAGACAGCGCTCCTTGATGCCACGCCAGAGCTTGGTGAGGAAGTCCATGTCCTTGACCAGGGCGTCCTCCCCCACCCCCTCGGCCGCGGTGCGGGCGATGAAGCCGCCGTGACCCTGGTGGGTCTCCACATAGCGGGTGAGGATATCGCGCAGGCGCCGGCGCTCCTCCTCGTCCTCGATCTTCTGGGAGACCCCCGTGCTGGAGAGGGCCGGCATGCAGACCAGGTAACGGGAGGCCACCGAGATATTCGTCGTTAACCGGGCGCCCTTGGTCCCCAGCGGATCCTTGACCACCTGCACCACCAGCTCGTCGCCCTCGCGCACCAGCTCGTGGATGTACTCCCCACGGGACTCGCCCTCGGCACCGATGATGTCGGAGGCGTGAAGGAAGGCGGCCCGCTCCAGCCCGATATCCACGAAGGCGGCCTGCATCCCCGGCAGGACGCGACACACCCGGCCCTTGTACACATTGCCGACGAGGCCGCAGCGCTCGGCCCGCTCGATGATGATCTCCTGGACCACCCCGTTCTCGACGACCGCGACCCGGGTCTCCGGGGGGGTGACGTTGATCAGGATCTCCTCGCTCATGCCGGCACCTCGGGAGCCCCCAGCCCGGCGATCCCGAGGTCACCGGGGATGACCTCGATGCCGACCTGGGCGAGCAGCCGACCGGTCTCGAACAGGGGTAGCCCCATCACACCCGAATAGCTGCCGTTCAACCCCGAGACGAAGAGGGCACCGTAACCCTGGATCCCGTAACCCCCGGCCTTGTCCCTGGGCTCGCCGGTGCGCCAGTAGCGCAGCACCTCATCCTCGTCGAGCGTCCGGAAGGTCACGCGGGTCTCGCTGAGATCGGTGCGCTCCCCGTCGTCGGCGATCAGGGCCACCGCGGTCAGGACCCGGTGGGCACGGCCCGAGAGGAGCCGCATCATGGCCAGGGCGTCCTCCCGGTCATCCGGCTTGCCGAGGATCAGCTCACCGACGACCACCGCCGTGTCCGCCCCCAGGACCGGTCGGTGATCGGATCGGGGCAGGGCCGCGCGGGCCGCCCTGGCCTTGTCCGCGGCAACCCGCAGCACATAGTCCTCGGGCTGCTCGCCTGGCAGGCGGGTCTCGTCCGTATCCGCCTCCACCACGGCGAATCGCACGCCGATCTGGTCGAGCAGCTCGCGTCTGCGGGGGGATCGGGAGGCCAGGTAGATCTGGTAATCGGCGTCGCTCATGGCCAGCCTTTGGTTCTTTATCGGTCGATCGGGCGGGCCCGGGCCCACCGATCCCTCAGCCACGGTGGTAGGGGTGGCCCTTCAATAGACTCCAGGCGCGGTAGATCTGCTCCGCGACCAGCACACGCACCAGCTGGTGAGGGAAGGTCAGATTGGACAGCGACCAGCGCTGATCGGCCCGCGCCAGACAGGGCGCCGAGAGTCCGTCCGCTCCACCGACCAGCAGGGCGCGGTCACGCCCCTCCCCCATCCAGCCCTGGATCCGCCGCGCCAGATCCTCGGTGCTCCAGGCCTCGCCACCAAGCGCCAGGGCCGTGACGCCGGCCCCCTTGGGGATTGCCTTGAGGATGCGCCCCCCCTCCTCGATTCGAGCCTGCTCCGGGCTTGCGCCCTTGACACGGCGCAGGGGCTCCACCTCCACCAGATGCAGGGCGCACTCGGCAGGAAGCCGCCTGGCGTATTCCGCGTAACCCGCCTCCACCCAGGACGGCATGCGCCGGCCGACGCTGATCAGATGAATCCGCATGCACCCCCGCTTTCACCGGAATTTCGGATGATAGCCGGGCGACCACGGGTGCTGGCAACCGCGACCCTCCGATTGGCCGATGGGTCAGCGGTTATACTGACCCGACTCCCCACCGCCCAGCGGATCGAGCAACCCATGCCAGCCTCTCAGCCCGTCGCGCCAATCCAGGACAAGCCCCCCCTCGCGGAGCGACTCAGGTCGCGCATCCTGATCCTCGACGGGGCCATGGGCACCATGATCCAGCGCTACCGTCTCTCAGAGGCGGACTACCGGGGCGAGCGCTTCAGGGATTGGCCACGAGACCTCAAGGGCAACAACGACCTGCTGGTCCTGACCAAGCCCGAGGTGATCCGCGAGATCCACGAGCAGTACCTGGAGGCCGGGGCCGACATCCTGGAGACCAACACCTTCAACGGCAACCGGCTCTCCCAGGCGGACTATGGGCTGGAGGACTACACGGCGGAGCTGGTCACCGCCGCCGCCCGCCTGGCCCGGGACTGCGCGGACCGCTGGACCGCCAAGGACCCGGACAAGCCGCGCTACGTCGCAGGGGTCCTGGGGCCCACCAGCAAGACCGCCAGCATCTCACCGGACGTGAACGACCCCGGCGCCCGCAACACCAGCTTCGACGAGCTGGTGGCGGTCTACACCGAGGCCACCCGGGCCCTGATCGCGGGCGGGGTGGACTCGATCCTGATCGAGACCGTCTTCGACACCCTGAATGCCAAGGCCGCCGCCTATGCGGTCGACCTGGTCTTCGAGGAGGACGGGCTGGTGCTGCCGGTGATGATCTCCGGAACCATCACCGACGCCTCGGGACGGACGCTCTCGGGACAGACTGTGGAGGCCTTCTACAACAGCCTGCGTCATGTCCGACCCCTCTCCATCGGGCTCAACTGCGCCCTCGGACCCGATGCCCTGAGGCCCCACGTGGAGGACATGGCCCGGGTCGCGGAATTCTACACGTCCTTCCACCCCAACGCGGGACTGCCCAACGAGATGGGCGAGTACGACATGACCCCGGCGCAGATGGCCGGCCACATCCAGGAATGGGCCGACTCCGGCTTCGTCAATATCGTTGGCGGCTGCTGCGGCAGCACCCCCGACCACATCCGCGCCATCGCCGCAGCGGTGGCCGGCAAACCCCCGCGCCACCCCCGGCCCAACGATCACCGGATGCACCTGTCAGGGCTGGAACCGCTGGACGCCTAGGGAGTGCTGCTTCATTGCGCTTCGCGCGCGAGCCAGGGAAAGTCAGCCATACGCAATGGCCGGCCCCACTCTTGCCCGCAGCGATCAGGCATGGCGCACGGCGCGGAAATGACCTGAGTCGAAGCGGGAATGTCGCGGACCCACGGGTTGCGGCCGCTTCATCGCGACCCGAGCCGCCTGATCCCTTTCTGCAGCTCCACGCTGGCGAGCAGGATGAGGGCAAGGCCCAGCAGCGCCAGCCACTGATTGAGGCTGACGGGGGCGATGCCCAGGACGTCCCTGAGACCGGGCGTGTACATGGCCGCGATGTGGACGAGCTGCGCGATGATCGTGCCGAAGAGCAGCAGCCGGTTTCGCAGAGGGTTGTGCCGGAAGACGGACAGGGTCTCGGAGCGGCTGTTGAACGCCTGCACGTTCTCGAACAGCACCATCAGTAGCAGGATGCCGTTGCGTGCCTCCTCCACCGCCCAGCCCTGGGCCAGCATCCAGTCGTAGACCAGGAAGGCGAGGACGCCCATGACCAGGGCCGACACCACCACGCGCTCCACCATCAGGCGGTCGAAGATGGGCTCCCTGGGCGGGCGCGGCGGGCGCTTCAGCTCGTCCCCCTCGGCCGGCTCGAAGCCCAGCGCCACGTCCTGGATCCCATTGGTCACCAGGTTGAGCCAGAGGAGCTGCACCGCCAGCAGGGGCAGCGGAAGGTTGACGATCAGGGCCAGCAGGAACAGCACGATCTCCGCCGCCCCGGTCGAGATCAGCAGGAAGATGACCTTGCGGATGTTGGCGTAGGCGATCCGTCCCTCCTCGATCCCGGCGACGATGGACGCGAAGTTGTCGTCGGTGAGGATGATCTCCGCCGTCTCGCGGGCCACATCGGTGCCCCGGTCGCCCATGGCCACGCCGACCTGGGCGGCGCGCAGGGCCGGCGCGTCGTTGACCCCGTCGCCGGTGACCGCGACGAAATGGCCGCTGCGCTGCAGGGACTCGACGATCGCCAGCTTCTGCTCCGGCGCGACCCGGGCGAAGACGCGTGCCGTAGCGCACAGCCGGTCCAACACCTCCGGACCGGCCCCGGCCGCCTCGGCGATCTCGGCACCGGTCGCGACCCGATCCCCGTTAGCCGTCGCGCCGTCCATCAGATCGAGGTCGTGGGCGACGCTTCGCGCCGTGACCGGGTGATCGCCCGTCACCATGGCGACCTGGATGCCGGCACGCCGGCAGGCCTCCACGGCATCCTCGGCCTCCGCCCGCGGGGGGTCGCTCAGGGCCACGAGGCCGGCGAAGGTCATCCCCCGCAGCTGATCAGGATAGAGGCCGTCCGAGGCTGGGGCGGCCTTCCCCGTGGCAAGCCCCAGCACCCGGTAACCCTCCCCGGCCAGCTCCTCCGCCTGGGCAAGGATCTCCTCGCGGATCAGCGGCAGCGGTCCCGTCCCGCTGGCCATGTGACTGCACATCGCCACCACGGTCTCCACCGCCCCCTTGACGAAGATCCGGACCCCCTCCGCGCCCCGGTTCAGGGACGCGGCGTAGCGATGCTCCGGCTCGTAGGGAATGGTCGCGATCTCAGCCCAGTCCTGCCTGCACGCCTGCTGGGTGAGTCCGGCCTTGTGGGCGAGGGTGAGCAGGGCCAGGTCCACACTGTCGCCGTGGCCTCCCCAGGTGCCGTCGTCGCGCCGCGCCAGCACCGCCTCGTTAGCCAGGCAGGCGGCCTCGCAGAGGGTGGCCAGCAGGTGCCCGTGCTCGTCCATGGTCGCCCCCTGGGGCAGCAGGAAGATCCCCTCGGGCACCAGGCCCTCGCCGGTCACCTCCCAGGGGGGCTGATCGGGAAACTGCACCCGGCGCACGGTGAGCTGATTCACCGTCAGGGTCCCGGTCTTGTCGGCGGCGATGTAGGTGCAGGAGCCCAGGGCCTCGACCGCGACCAGCTTGCGGACGATGACGGCGCGGCGGGCCATGCGGCTCATCCCGACGGCCAGGGCCACGGTGATCGCCACGGGCAGACCCTCGGGGATGGCGGACACGGCCAGCGCCACCGCGAGCAGGAAGATCTCCCCGATCGGCGAGCCGCGGGTGAGCTCCACGATCGCCACCAGGAGCGCCGCGATCCCCACGGCCAGGGCGATGCGCTGGGTGAAGTGCTCCATGCGCAGGATCAGGGGCGCCTTGACGCGCGACTTGCCGGTCACCGAGGCGGCGATGCGCCCGAGCTCGGTGCTGGACCCGGTTGCCACGACGAGCCCCTGGGCCCGCCCCGTCTCCACCAGGGTCCCGGCGAAGGCCATGTTGGCCCGATCGCCGAGAACGTCCGAGGCCCCCAGGGCCATGGCCGGGTCCTTCTCCGTGGCCACGGATTCCCCGGTCAGCATGGACTCGTCGATGGTGAGGTTGTGGGCCTCCAGCAGCCGCAGGTCCGCGGGGATCTTGCCCCCGGACTCCAGCAGGACGATATCGCCCGGCACCAGCGCGTGGGTGTCGACCTCCAGGGTCTCGCCGCCCCGCGCCACCCGGGAGCGGGACGCCACCAGCCCCTGCAGGGCCTGGGCCGAGCGCTCCGCCCCGAGCTCCTGAATGGTGCCGATGATGGCGTTGATCAGCAGCACCGCGAAGATGAACCCCGCGTCCGTGTACTCCCGCAGCCCGAGGGAGACCAGGGCCGCGATCAGCAGGACATAGATCAGCGGGCTCTTGAACTGGCCCAAAAAGATGCCGGCCAGGGTGGGCGGCCTCTCGACCGGCAGGCTGTTGGGGCCGAAGTGCTCGAGGCGCGCCGCGGCGGATTCCCGCGAGAGCCCCAGACGGGAGCTCCCGAGCCGCTGCAACGCCTCCGCGGTCGAGAGGGTGTGCGGCGCGTCGGGCAGCTCGGGAAGTTCCATCGCGAGGGCATGGAGGGGGCAATGGGGCGGCGGCGATCCACTATACACCCGTGAAAGGTCAGCTTTTCGCTCTGGCCCGAGGGAGCTAGCCGACCGCTCTGAGAATCCTAGCCACTCGCCACGCGATACTCGCCACGCTCAGGGGCGATGTCACTCCAGGCATAGCACCCACGCCCGGCGCTACACCGGAACCCAGAGATCCCCGAGCTGGATGGTCACGGCGTCGAACGGTGCGACGATGACCAGGTCATCGTTGGCGAAGCGGCCGATCTCCCGCGACGTCCCGTCTTCCAGGGCATACGCCTCCAGGTTGCGCGCCTTGGGGTCGACCAGCCAGGAGAAGGCGGCCCCGTGGCGGGCGCAGATAGGGAGCTTCACATCCCGGTCCAGGCTGGCGCTCGCCGGCGAGAGGATCTCGCAGACCCAGTCGGGGACCACCCCGAATCGATGCCCCTAGGGGATCCGCGACATCCGCTCCCGCCGCCACCCGGCCAGGTTGGGGACCAGGACCTCGGTGTCCGGGATCAGGTGCGGCTCCGGCTCATCGATGATCCACCAGCCCCCCGGACCGCCGCCCCCAAGCTGGAAGGGCACTCCCAGACGCATCCCGAGCACGGACCCCGCAAGCCCTTGGGGCCCGCTCGTCCGCGGCTGCGCATGGAGCTGACCCGCCAGGATCTGCCGGGTCAGGCCCTCCGGCAGGCCAGAAGCTGTTGGTAGAGCGTGGGTCGGGTGTGGACGTGCATCGGGAACAAGCCCCGGTCGCAAGGCGACGCAAGCAAGTTGAGCCCCACCACACCCACACAATCCTCCGCAGCGCCGTGCCACAAGCTCACCGGGGTCTGGCCGGCATTTCCCCTCATTCTGGGGTTCGCGGCGTTCAACCCCTGAGGACGCGGCCGACCTTCCGAAACCACTTCGGCCGGAGCTGCCGATCAACCCACCCCTTCCCAGGGGGCGGCTTCACGCGCCGCCGGGTCGCTGCAGGTGATTGCTCACCCGCGGCTCCCACAGATCCGGACGTGCCCAACTCGGGCATCCGGCTCCTCGGTCTAAACAGTCGCT
>Ga0316585_10000262_pt1 | contig 11364 bp, 7 predicted proteins | sample S_170502SCrBrC_D_FD_204517 | JGI IMG/M metagenome (GOLD analysis project Ga0316585, IMG submission 204517) | Rhizosphere microbial communities from salt marsh grasses in Alabama, United States - S_170502SCrBrC | ecosystem: Host-associated > Plants > Roots > Rhizosphere | place: USA: Alabama...
TAGTCGTCGTGGTCCGCCTCGAAGCGCGCGACGTGCGTGTCGATGCCGATGCCGGCGGTGACCGCGAAGGCGCCGATCCAGTCCGGCTTCCCGCTGTCGGCTGGGGCCAGGTAATCCGCGAGCGAGACATTGGGCTGGCCCTTGCCGGCACTGCGGAACATCTGCTGGCGCAGCATGTGCAGCTCCGCCAGCTTCTCGCTGCGGGACTCGTCCGAGTAGATGGCGATGTCGTCGTCGCCGATGCTGTTGGCCGGGAAGAAGCCACAGACGCAGCGGGCGGTCAGCCAGCGCTCCTCGACGATCTTGTCCAGGAAAGGCACGGCATCATTGAGGAGCTTGCGGGCCTCCTCGCCGACCACCTCGTCATCCAGGATGGCCGGATACTTGCCGGCGAGCTCCCAGGCGTTGAAGAAGGGCGACCAATCGATGAAGTGCTTCAGATCCGAAAGCGGATAATCGTCGATGGTCAGGATGACGCCGTCGCCCACGCGTTCCAGCTCCACCTTCAGGTCCATGCCGGGCGGTAGGGCGGTGTCGTCGTCCAGGATGGCCGGCCGCGGCGGCGTGTAGTCGGCCCAGTCGATGGCCACCTTGTTGGCGCGCGCGTCATTGATCGTCATGAACTTCCGCGTGCTGCCCCGGCCCTCGCGCTCGGCGCGCATGCGCTCGTACTCGGCGGCGATCCCCGCCACGTAGCCGTCGTGCTGGGTCGTGCTCAGCAGGTTGCTCACGACGCCGACGGCGCGCGAGGCGTCCACCACGTAGACGGTCGGCCCGCTGCGCTGCGGGGCGATCTTCACCGCCGTATGCAGCTTGGACGTGGTGGCGCCGCCGATCAGGAGCGGCATATGCATCCCCTGGCGCTCCATCTCCTTGGCCACGTGCACCATCTCGTCCAGCGACGGCGTGATCAGGCCCGACAGCCCGATCATGTCCACCTGCTCCTCCCGGGCACGCTGCAGGATGGTCTCCGCCGGCACCATGACGCCCAAGTCCACCACCTCGTAGCCGTTGCACTGAAGCACGACGGCGACGATGTTCTTGCCGATATCGTGCACGTCGCCCTTGACGGTGGCGATCAGGAACTTGCCGTTGCTCCTGCCTGCCATGCCGGACGCCTCCTTCTCGGCCTCCAGGTAGGGGAACAGGTAGGCGACGGCCTTTTTCATCACGCGCGCGGACTTGACCACCTGCGGCAGGAACATCTTGCCGGCACCGAACAGGTCGCCGACCACGTTCATGCCGTCCATGAGCGGGCCTTCGATGACCTCGAGCGGCTTGTCCGCCTGCGCGCGGGCGGCCTCGGTGTCCTCCTCGATGTAGTCGGTGATGCCCTTGACCAGCGAGTGCTCCAGCCGCTTTGCGACGGGCCAGCTGCGCCACGCCTGGTCCTCGGCCTTGTCTGCGGCGGCGCCGTCGCCCTTGTACTTGGGCGCGATGTCGAGCAGCCGCTCGGTAGCATCGTCGCGACGGTTGAGGACGACGTCCTCGACGGCCTCGCGCAACTCCTCGGGCAGGTCGTCGTAGATAGCGAGCTGGCCCGCGTTGACGATCCCCATGTCCATGCCCGCCTGGATGGCGTGGTACAGGAACACGGCGTGGATTGCCTCGCGCACCGGGTTGTTGCCGCGGAACGAGAAGGAGACGTTGGAGACGCCGCCGGAGACCAGGGCGTTGGGCAGGGTCTGCTTGATGGCGCGCGTCGCCTCGATGAAGTCCACCGCGTAGTTGTTGTGCTCCTCGATGCCGGTGGCCACCGCGAAGATGTTCGGGTCGAAGATGATGTCCTCGGACGGGAAGCCCACATGCTCCGTCAGCAGCTTGTAAGCACGGGTGCAGATCTCGACCTTGCGCGCCTTTGTGTCTGCCTGGCCCTGCTCGTCGAAGGCCATCACGATGACGGCGGCACCGTAGCGCCGGCAGAGCCTGGCTTGCTGGATGAACTTCTCCTCGCCCTCCTTCAAGGAGATGGAGTTGACGATGGGCTTGCCCTGCACGCACTTGAGCCCGGTCTCGATGACCTCCCACTTGGAAGAGTCGATCATCACCGGCACCCGGGCGATGTCCGGCTCCGCGGCGGCCAGATTCAGGAAACGCTGCATGGCCTCGACGGCGTCCAACAGCCCCTCGTCCATGTTGACGTCGATGACCTGGGCGCCGTTCTCCACCTGCTCCACGGCCACGGACAGCGCCGTGTCGTAGTCGCCCTCCTTGATCAGCCGCTTGAAGCGCGCCGAGCCCGTGACGTTGGTACGCTCGCCGACGTTGACGAAGAAGCTGTCCTTGGTGATGTTGCAGGGCTCCAGCCCGGAGAGCCGGCAGGCGGGCTCGATGTCGGGCGCCCGGCGCGGCGCGAGATCGGCGACGCCCTCGACGATGGCTTTGATATGGTCCGGCGTGGTGCCGCAGCAGCCGCCGACGATGTTGAGCCAGCCCTGGCGCGCCCAGTCCACGACCTCCTTGGCCATCTCCTCCGGTCCCAGGTCGTAGCCGCCCAGCTCGTTGGGCAGGCCCGCGTTTGGGTGCGCGGAGACGCGGCACTCGGCAATGCGCGCCAACTCCTCCACGTACTGGCGAAGCTCCGCGGGTCCGAGCGCGCAGTTGAGTCCGATGCTCAGCGGTGCGGCGTGGCGCAGGCTGTTGTAGAAGGCCTCGGTCGTCTGGCCCGTCAGGGTGCGGCCGGACTGGTCCGTGATGGTGCCGGAGATCATGATGGGTCGCTCCACACCGTCCTGATCGAAGACCTGCCACACCGCGAACAGCGCCGCTTTGGCGTTCAGGGTGTCGAAGATGGTCTCCACCAGGATGATGTCGGCGCCGCCCTCGATGAGCCCACGGGTGGCCTCGGCGTAGGCCGTCACCAAGGTGTCGAAATCGACGTTGCGAAAGCCCGGATCATTCACGTCGGGCGAGATGGACGCGGTGCGGTTGGTGGGTCCGAGCACGCCGGCGACGAAGCGGGGCTTGTCTGCGGTGCTATAGCCGTCCGCGGTCTCCCGGGCGAGGCGGGCGCCGGCGACGTTTATCTCGTAGACCAGCTCCTCCATGCCATAGTCGGCCATGGCGATGCGGGTGCCGTTGAAGCTGTTGGTCTCGATGATGTCCGCGCCGGCGGCCAGATACTGGCCGTGGATGTCGGCGATGACATCGGGCCGTGTCAGCACCAGCAGATCGTTGTTGCCCTTCAGGTCGCGTGGCCAGTCCTTGAAGCGCTCGCCGCGATAGTCGGCCTCCCCGAGCTTGCGGCGCTGGATCATGGTGCCCATGGCGCCGTCGAGTATCAGAATGCGTTCGGCGAGGTGCCGCTGGAGGAGGGCGGTTCGGTCTGTCATAGCGTTACTGCCGTGATGCTGGGCTCCGGGTCGCCCTGGCAGCCCGGAGGAAGGGAGATCGTCGGTGTCGGATCGGCCTGATCGATGGTGCTAGCTTGACGCCGCCTGGCGCCGGTGCATCGACCGGCGCGGCGCCGGGCGAGCCGGCTTCAGCCGGCCCAGACCGCGATATTGCCGGGGCTGAGCGGAGCCTGTACGGTTCGGGATCTTGCCGGTATCGGGCGCCAGCCGCGCGCACGCCTAGGTTCGCCGCAGTTTGCGCAGGTACCGTTCATCCTGCTCGTGCCCGTCCCAGACAACAGGCCGCTCTAGCCACTTCTGGATGAAGGCCCAGGACGCCCGATAGCCGTCGTGCGGCAGCGCACAGGCCGAGCAGTCCTTACGTTTCAGCCCGTTGTTGTCCTCGAACACCTGGTACGGACCGGGGCACTCGTAGGCAATCAAAGGACAATAACAAAACAGGCAATTGAATTCCCGCTTCACGCCTGCGTGGCATGGCAGGAACGGGCATTCATGGTTGGTGAAACCCTTGAAAGCCTCGTTGTCGGTCGTGTCTTTCGGCTGCATGATTCGGAAGATGGACCTTGGGCCGAGCGCCAGGAGCCATGGCACAGACCAAGCAGTTAAGGCCGCCGACGCTGTCGCCAAGTCCGCGCTTCTTTCCGCGGGATGTCCGCTTGCGCCGCACTGTCCCGGTCGCCGCCCGGATCCGCATCCGCAGCGGGTCGCTCCGGCACCGGCTCCTACGTCTTGGCCGATTCATGGGGACCCGGCGGCAGACAGGCGGCGGGTTGACCGCTATCATCCGCCGCCCCGGCAGCATCGATGCCACCGGGGAACGCATCGGCCGGTCCCGCAAGGGTCCATGTATATCCTTCCAGTGACATCCCAAACAGGAGCATCCCATGGAACAGACCTTCGTCATGGTGAAGCCGGACGGCGTCCAGCGCGGCCTCGTCGGCGAGATCCTCGCCCGCCTGGAGCGCCGCGGCCTCAAGCTCGTGGCCGCCAAGTTCATGCGCGTATCGCAGGAGCTCGCCGCCGAGCACTACGCCGAGCTCAAGGACAAGCCCTTCTACCCCGGTCTCATCGACTACATCACGAGCTCCCCGGTGTTGGCCATGGCCTGGGAGGGACGCAACGCCGTCGCTGCGGTCCGCCAGACCCTGGGCGCGACCAAGCCGTCGGAGGCCGCCCCGGGCACGATCCGCCACGACTACGGCATGGACGTGGGCCGCAATCTGACCCATGGCTCCGACTCCCCGGAGAATGGCGCCCGCGAAGTGGCGCTGTGGTTCAAGCCCGACGAGCTGGTGGCCTGGGATAGGGCGACAGACGCCTGGATCTTCGAGTAGGCCTAGGAGTCGGCGTTCGGGCGCCCGGCGCGGCCCAGTAGCACCTGGAGCGGCTCCGAGGAGCGCAGATGGATGTCCCGCTGCGGGAAGGCGATGCCGATGCCAGCGGCGCGGAACTTGTCGTCGATGGCCTGGTGCAAAGCGGTCATGGTGTCGATCCGGTATTCCATGGTCTGCAGATAGCAGCGCAGTACCAAGGTCAGCGCGTCATTGCCGAAGCCCTCGAAGGAGATCAACGGCGCCGGGTCATCCAGCACGCGCTCGTTCTCGCGCGCCACGTCGGCGAGCAGCCGCAGTGCTTTGCGGGTGTCGCTCCCGTACTCGATGCCCACCGGGATGACGATGCGGTTGACCTGGTCGCTCAGCGTCCAGTTGATGACTCGGCCGGTGATGAGCTCCTTGTTGGGCACTAGCAACTCCTTGCGGTCCCAGTTGCGCACCGTGGTGGCGCGGATCTGTATGCGGGTGACGACGCCGTCGGTGTCGCCGATGGTGACGACGTCTCCCACGCGCACCGGGCGCTCGAACAGGATGATGAGGCCGCTGATGAAGTTGGCGACGATCTCCTGGAGACCGAAGCCGATGCCGACGCCGAGCGCCGCCACCAGCCATTGGACCTGTCCCCAGGACAGGCCCAGCGTGCCAAACACCATGAGTGCACCAACGGCCACGATGGTGTAGCCGGTCAGGGTGATGATGGTGTAGCGGCTGCCGGCGCTGACGGCGCTGTTTTGTAGCAGCAAGATCTCCAGCAAAGCCGGAAGATTCCGTGCGGCCGCGATGGACGCGGTGACGATCACCAGCACCAGGCCGATGTCCGCCAGAGTGACTGGGATGGCCTGCTCGGCGCCGTCCACAGTGCCCTTGTAGCTCCAGAGCGTCACGCGCTCGAAGACGTTCAGCGCCGGCAGCACGTCGGACCAGATGAGCCAGAGGCCGACGATGGCAGCCACCAAGATGGCTAGGTTCAAGAGCTTGCGGGACTGGGTGTCGAGGGCATCGAAGTCCACCGCCTGTTCCTGCACCGCAAGCGCTTCCGCGCCCTTGGCCTCTGCGGCCTTGGCGGCCTCGCGCTGGGCGCGCCGGTCAAGCGCCGCCTGCAGGGCCAGCCGGCGCCGGGTCACCAGCAGCCAGCGTGCGATGAGCTGGTGCGCGGTGACAAGCCCGAGTGCCAGCCAGAGCTCGTCCACGAGGGACTTGAGGAGCGTGCCGGAGGTGTAGAGAAACCCCGCCAGCGCGAGGCCGGCGAGCGCCATCGGTACCCCTACCATCATCGGGTACCAGATCATCCGCAGCCGGTTCAGCCAGCCATCCGGCTTCTCGGCCAGCCGGTGCTTGAGTGTGCCGCGGGTGGGATGGAGCACGAGTATTGTCAGCACGGCGAAGCCGAGCTCGAAGAGCGCCAGGGACAACCGCCCCAGCGTGCCGGTGAACTCAGGGTCTCGGTAACCGTACACCAGAGCAGCGACCAGGCCCACGGGTAGCAGCAAGGTCAAGGCCCAATAGGTGGTGCGGCGCACCAGCAGTAGGGTGTCGTTGTGCCAGCGGAAGTGACGGTCGGCGATGCCACCCCGCATGCAAAGCATGCGAAACGCGAGTAGGTAGTACATCGCCGGCACGATGGCCATCAGCGCATCGCCGAGTGCTTTGGTAAAGGCGTTCGACGCCAGCGAGCCGCTGAGCACGAAGCCCACGGTGAAAGTCAGGAGCGGCCAAGGTGTAGACGCCAGCAGCGTTAGTCCCAGCGCCGCGAGGGTGTAGCGGAAGTGGTCGGTACTGATGCGTCGCAACGGCTCGGCGCTAGCGCGGATGGCCCGCCTGAGCCTCGCGCTGCGCCAGAGCAGCAGTGCCACCGTTGCGAGTCCGAGCCACAGCTCCGCGGAGCGCGCGGCCTCTTTGGCAAGGGTGTTGCCCACCGCGGTCCAGTTGTCCGGGCGCACGAGCCAATATACGGCCTCCGGCAGCGCGGCAAAGGACTGCTTCGCGAGTGGGCTGATGCTGCGCACCCACAGTAGGCGCTCGGACAGGTAGCGGTCATAGCGTTGCGTCACCTCGCGCAGGCGCTGGGCAGCGAAGTCCACCTCACCGAGGGCGCGGCGGTAGCTGTCTTCCATGTCGAGGGCGGTGCGCAGCAGTTTGCGACGGCTCGTCGCCTGGGCGCGCAGCTCCTCCTCCAGCTGCGGGCGGAATGCCGCGGACAGCGCGTCCGGCGGCAGGGCGTCGAGCTGCAGCTCCACCCAAGCATCCAGGTCGTCGAGCTGGCGCAGCTCCTCGCGCCAGCGGATGGACAGCAGTGTGCTCTCGGCGATGCGGTCGGCGCGGTCGATGGCCTGTCTACGCAGCCGGCGCGTGTCTGGCAGCTGAGACCGCTGATCGATGAGCACCTGGCCCTGGGCGCGGTTGAGGCCGGCCGCCTCCAGGCGCTCGCGGGCATTGGCAAATTCTTCTTCGATGCGTGTGGTCGTCTGCTCGATGTCCGTGCGTTGCTCGTCCAGTCTCGTCAACGCCGCGGTGGTGTCGCCGATGGCGCTGCCCAGCTCGGCATTGCTCTCGACCCATTCCTGCACCAGCGGATGGGCGTCCGCGGCGGCGGCGCGCTCGGCATCCAGGCTCTTCTGCACCGCCGCCGCGGTAGCGGTGCGCAGCTCGTCGGCGCGCGCCTCCAGTGCCTTGCGCAGCGCCTTGGCCTGCTCCAGGCCGAGCTGCTCGCGCTCTCGCTTGACCAGAGTGAGCTGGCGGCGGGCGTCGGCGCTCAGGATCTGCTGCTCCAACATCTGCCGCTCCGCGCGCAGCACGGCTAGGCGCGCATGGCGTTTCCACGCGCTCAGCTCGCGGGCGCGGTCGGAGACCGTGTCGGCGTCCGCCGGGGCGGCGGTGCTATCCAGTTCCGCTAGCTCGGTGTCGATGGCGGCGGCGCGCTCGCGCAGCTTGGCCGGCTGCTGATCGTCGGCCTCCAGCGCTTCGCCGAGCTTGGCGATGCGGGCCTCGATGGCGGCGATGTCCGCCTGCAGGGTGGCGATGCGCGACTCGACCGTGGCGAGGTCGGCGTCCTCGGGCAGGTCGAGCTTGGGCTCCGTTGGCGATGCTTCGGCCTGCGCCAGCTCGGCGCGAATGGCCTCGATTTCCTGCGGGGCATTCTTGATGGAGGCTGCATAGTCCGCCGCGGCCGTATCGAAGCGCTCTGTCTCGGACAGGTCCTTGCGTACGGCGTTGAGCTCACCGGCGAGCTTGGTCCGTTCTGCTTCGGGGAGGTCCGTGGCCTTCTCGAGGTCTTGGATGCGCTGCTCGACCAGCGCCTGACTGAGCTCGCTGCCGATGGCGGTGCCGTCGGCGTCGGACGTGCTTTCCTGCGCTGTGGCCTGACCGATGAGGCAGAGTGCGAGTACGGCGCACAAGCTGCGCGACAACGTGGACCAAAGGACATGCCTTGGGGGCATGGGCCGGATTGGGCTGGAGCTTAAAGGGGTCACGATGGACGGTATCTCCTGTATTGCCCGTGGTGTGCGATTGGACGTTTTGGTGACGTGGGTCGCGCAGGGCTCAGGGCGCCGGGGCGCGTCCGGCCGAGGACCGGATAGCCCGGACTCGGGAGGCGGTTGATGCGCGCTGCCCCGCTAGCGGCGAGCGCGCCGTGCGGCGCCGGCCTTGTCTGGGTTGCGCAGCAGCACATAGACGGCGCCGGTACCGCCGTCGCGCCGCGTGGCGGAGCAGAAGGCCAAGACGTCAGCACGCAGCCGCAGCCAGTAGTTCACCTTGCACTTCAGTACCGGCTGGCGCTCGCTGGCCCCGCGGCCTTTGCCGTGGATGATGCGCGCACAGCGCACGCGCCGAAGGCGACAGTCGGCAAAGAAGTCCTTCAGTAGTGCGCGTGCGTGCTCGGCGCGTAGCCCATGCAGGTCCACCTCCAACTCTGGCTCGATCCGCCCGCGCTGGAGCTCCGCAACGACGCGCTTCTGCACGCCGGGACGTGCATACAGCAAGTAGTCGTGGGTCTCGACCTGGCTTTCGGCGAGGAGCTCGAGATCCTCGGGCTCGTCTTCGGGTGGCTGGGGGCGGGGCACCGGTGGCGGGCGTTGGCGGTAGGGCTCCGCCTGATTGGCTGGCAGCGGCTCCGCGTCGCTGACAGCCGCACGAAATAGTTCTGAATCAGAGTCGTGGAGCTGCTTGTTCATCTGGATTATGATTGTCGATACCGACCTGGGTGCGCCCAGACGTCCCATGCCGAGCGGGCGCCGAGCCGATCGTTCCGGGTATCATGCCAGCGCCCGGCCCGACCCTTCAGGTTGGCGGCCATGCGAACCAATGTCGGGCCATTGAGCAGGGGTCCAACCGGCGCCGGGACCTTGGCCGAATTGGTGGACGTCGTCCGTGACGGGCTCCGAGGACTGCCGATGGGCTGCGCAGAGACGAGCATGAACATACTGATCAGCAACGACGACGGCTATCGCTCACCTGGGCTGCAGGTGCTCGCCCAGGCGCTGTTGCCGCTGGGCAGGGTGACGGTGGTGGTGCCGGACCGCGACCGCAGTGGGGCGAGCAACTCCCTGACCCTCGACGTGCCGATCCGCGCCGAGCGGCTCGACAACGGCATTATCCGCGTCAATGGCACCCCGACGGATTGTGTCCACCTAGCCATCACGGGTCTGCTCGAGGCGGAGCCGGACCTGGTGGTGGCCGGCATCAACCACGGCCCGAACCTCGGCGACGACGTCATCTACTCCGGCACCGTGGCTGCTGCCACCGAGGGCCGCTTCCTCGGTTTGCCCGCTATCGCCGTGTCTATCGCGGCGCATCAGCCGCAGCACTTGGAGACCGCCGGCGCGGTGGCGGTGCGGCTGGTGGCCGGGCTGTGCGACGCGCAGCTGAGCCCGAGCACCATCCTCAACGTCAATGTGCCCGACGTGCCATTGCATGCGCTACGCGGCTTCGCCGCGACCCGACTCGGGCATCGCCACAAGGCGGAGGCGGTGTCGCGGATCGAAGATCCGCGCGGGCGGCCCATGTATTGGATCGGGCCGGCGGGACCAGAGCAGGACGCCGGGGAGGGCACGGACTTCCATGCATTGCGCTCGGGCCAGGTGTCGGTGACGCCGATCCAGATCGACCTGACCCGCCACGGCGCTCTGCCGTCGTTGGGTCAGTGGCTGGACAGGCTGCCTTGAGCGCCGGCGCTGCCGCCGTCGAGACCGGCGCCGGCCGCGGCGCGGGCCATGCGCGTGCGCGGCTCAGGCTTGCCACCCGGCTCGCGGCGGCGGGTATCACCGACGACCGAGTCATCGGCGCCGTGACACAGGTGCCGCGGCATCTTTTCGTGGACGAGGCGTTGGCCACCCACGCCTACGACGACGCCGCCCTGCCCATCGGCCACGGTCAGACCATCTCCCATCCCTACACCGTTGCGCGCATGACCGCCGCGCTGCTGGCGCCGGGCTGCTGCTCCACGGTGCTGGAGATCGGTACTGGCTCCGGCTACCAGACCGCGGTGCTGGCGGCGCTGGTGCGCCGTGTCTACAGCATCGAGCGGGTAGCAGCGTTGTGGCAGCGCGCGGACGCACGGCTCAAGGCGCTGCGCTGTCGCAACGTGCGGCTGCGCTACGGCGACGGATCCCTGGGTTGGCAGGAATATGCGCCCTTCGACGGCATCCTGATAACGGCTGCCGCCGACGGCGTGCCGCGGCAGCTGGCTGCGCAGCTCGCGCCCGGCGGGCGTATGGTGCTGCCGCTGAATGGCGCGGGCGGTCAGTTGTTGGTGCGCCTCACGCGGACCAAGGTGGGCTTCCGCCACGAGGTGCTGGAGCCCGTCACTTTCGTGCCACTGCTCGGAGGGGTCGCCTAATGCGGTTGTTCTCGGCGTTGTATGACCGGGTGATGCGCTGGTCGCGGCACCGACACGCGCCCTTTTATCTGGGTGGGTTGAGCTTCGCGGAGTCGTCGTTCTTTCCGATTCCGCCGGACGTGATGCTGGCACCCATGAGCATGGCACAGCCGGCCCGGGCCTGGCGCTTCGCCGCACTGACAACGGTGATGTCGGTACTGGGCGGATTGCTCGGCTACCTGATCGGACAGTTCGCGTACGATCTCATCGCGCCGTTGGTCGGGCCGGGTGGGCATTACCACGCGGCATTCGCTCGCGCCGAGGGCTGGTTCGGGCGCTGGGGCGTTTGGGCGGTATTTCTGGCGGGGTTCTCGCCCATTCCATACAAGATCTTCACCATCTCCGCCGGCGTGCTGTCCATGGCACTGCTGCCTTTCGTGATTGCCTCCGCGGTGGGGCGCGGCATGCGCTTCTTTCTGGTGGCTGGTCTGATGGCTTGGGGTGGGCCGCCGATGGAGCAGCGCCTGCGGCAGTGGGTGGACGGCCTCGGCTGGCTCTTGCTCGCGCTGGTGGTGCTGGTGCTGGTGCTTCGGTGACGCGGTGATGAACCTCCTGCGCGCATGCTCGGCGGCGGCGAGCCGCGGACCGCGCGGCGGACTGCGGCTTGCGGCGACATTGCTGCTGGCGGCGCTGCTGGCAGGTTGCGGTGCCGGCGGCCTTGCCCCGGTGGACAGCCGCGACGGTTACGGTCCGGCACCGCCAGGCTACTACCGCATCCGCCGCGGCGACACGCTGAGCGAGATCGCCGAGCGCAGGCGCATCCGCATGCGCACGCTGGCGGGCTGGAACAACCTGTCCCCGC
>Ga0316585_10000263_pt1:2500-11351 | contig 11351 bp, 9 predicted proteins | sample S_170502SCrBrC_D_FD_204517 | JGI IMG/M metagenome (GOLD analysis project Ga0316585, IMG submission 204517) | Rhizosphere microbial communities from salt marsh grasses in Alabama, United States - S_170502SCrBrC | ecosystem: Host-associated > Plants > Roots > Rhizosphere | place: USA...
AGCGCTTTGAAAAATCGTCGCGTTCCAGCATGCGCGCCACGGTATGCCGGGCCGCGAGCCGGATCAGTTCGGCAGAGTTCATTTCATTCATCCAGCTGGAATTGAACATCACCAGGGTCTTTTCCGGATCAAGGATCTTGAAGATCTGCTGCTCGTAGGTGCGGGCGTTCTCAATCACCTCATCGCGGGTTAACGGGGGTCGGGTGGCGCTCTTGCCGGTAGGATCACCAATCATGCCAGTGAAGTCACCGATCAGAAACAGCACCTCATGGCCCAATTCCTGAAAGGTGTGTAGCTTGTTAATGAGTACCGTATGGCCCAGGTGCAGGTCAGGCGCGGTCGGGTCAAAGCCGGCCTTGATGCGTAGCGTGCGGCCTGATTTGAGCTTGTCTACCAGCTCGTCCTCAACCAGGATCTCCTCGGTTCCTCGCTTGATTTGCGCCAGCGCTTCGGTAACCCCACTCATACAAGCATTCTCCCGCCCTACGAAAAAGGGGCGTAGGGTACCACAAATTACGAAAAACCCGATTTCGCCCGGCAGACTGACTAATACGTCAGGATTTGACGCTTGACGCATTTCAGGCTATTTTAACAAGACTACAAAAAATCAAGAAATTCCGTGGATTATCATTCATTTCTTACAAGGGACTATAAGTCTCTACTCGACAGACCGCTACCGCGCAAACGCCGCTGGACGGGGCTGCATACCCTGCTCCTGATCAGCGCAATCGTGGTGGTGGCGACTATGCTTACTTTTATCTCCAACGACGCCTCGGCGACCCGGAGTGTCCCGAGCGCCGTGGCAGCAACCGGACCGACATCGCTAAATGACCGTATCACTCTTCCACTGGAATTCCCGGTACTGAAAGGTGCCACGCACGATACTGCTGACGATCCGGACAACCTCGCGTCACAATCAGAATTACCGACCGAATTACACTGGGCCTCAGACAAGGTGCGCTCCGGTGACTCGCTGGCGAGTATTTTCAAACGCCAGCAGCTCGATCCCACCGATCTTCACAACATCATGCGGCTGGGCAAAATTACCCGTACCCTGTCGGCCCTGCAGCCGGGTCAGATGTTCCGTTTCCAGGTGAATGAGGCTGGCAAGCTAGAAGCCATGGAATACGAAATCAACCAGCTGGAGTCCCTGCTGGTTTCCCGCCAGCCTGACGAGCAGTTTGAAGCCCGGGCCATTCAACACACACTGGACAATCGCCTTGCCTACACGGCCGGCAAGATTTCTACATCCCTGTTCGAGGCCGGCAAGCAGGCCGGTATGACCGACAACCTGATCATGGAACTGGTGGGGATTTTCGGCTGGGACATTGATTTCGCGATGGACATCCGCGCTGGCGATCACTTCTCGGTACTGTATGAAGAACAGTTCCTCGAAGGCGAAAAGGTCAAGGATGGTCCTGTCGTCGCGGCTGAATTTACCAGCCAGGGCCGCACTTATCGCGCCGTCCGATACACTGATGCCAACGGCCGCACCAACTATTACACCCCCGACGGTCACTCGATGCGCAAGGCCTTCCTGCGCACCCCGGTGGATTTCCGCCGCATCAGTTCCCGCTTCGGTGTTCGCCACCACCCCACCCTGAATCGCATGAAAATGCACAAGGGTGTGGACTATGCCGCCAAGAGCGGCACCCCCATCAAGGCAGCCGGAGATGGCAAGATCGTTTTCCGCGGCCGCAAGGGCGGTTACGGGCGGGTGATTATTATCCAGCATGGTGGGCACTACAGCACCCTGTATGCCCATATGCGCGGCTTCAAGCGGGGCCAGTACGTCGGCAAACGCGTCAAACAGGGCCAGATTATTGGCTATGTTGGCAGTTCTGGCCGAGCCACCGGGCCGCATCTGCATTACGAGTTCCGGGTCAACGGCGTGCACCGCAACCCACTGACGATCAAACTACCCAACGCCGCGCCCATCAAAACAGCCTATCGGCAGGATTTTGAGCTCAAGACCTCCGGTCTGTTGAGCCAGCTCGACCTCTACAAACGCACCCAGATCGCGCTTGGCAAGCAGTAACCCGGACATCCCTTTCCGGCCAATCCGATGACAACGCGCTATGTCGGTCTCATGTCAGGCTCCAGTCTGGATGCCATCGATGCGGTACTGGTGGAATTCGAACATGACACGCCCAGGCTGCTCGGTCAGCTGGCGTATCCTCTCAACCCAGAGTTGAAGCAAATCCTTGATGACCTGACCCGCACCGGCCCTGACGAGCTGGCGCAAGCCTGCCATGCCGATGTCCTGCTCGGACACCAGCTTGCTGCCGCGGTACTCACCCTACTAGACCAGACCGGTATACCACCCGAATCTGTCCGTGCTATCGGCAGTCATGGCCAGACGGTTCGCCACTACCCCGACACGGACACACCGACAACATTACAGATTGGCGATCCGAATATCATCGTCGAACAGACTGGCATCACCACCGTAGCGGATTTTCGCCGTCGTGACATGGCGGCTGGCGGCCAGGGTGCACCGCTGGTGTCCGCCTTTCATCAGGCCATGTTCCAGCTCCCGGACAAAGATCGGGTCATCCTGAATATTGGCGGGATTGCCAACCTAACCCTGTTACCCAATATTGCCAACGCACCGGTAAGCGGGTTTGATACGGGGCCAGGTAATGCCTTGCTTGATGCCTGGATAACCCGGCACCGCGATGAACCATATGATAACGGTGGTAATTGGGCAGTCCGCGGACAGTTGCAGAAGGAGTTGCTTACCGCCTTGCTGGGCGAACCGTATTTCTACCTGGCGGCCCCAAAAAGCACCGGTCGGGATCGATTCAATCTGGAGTGGGTGGAAAGCTGCTGGCCGTCGCTGGCAAGCCTGCCACCCGCCGATGTCCAGGCCACCCTGCTGGAGCTGACAGCAATAACCATTGTCGATGCCTTGCGCGAAGCACGCCTGACTGACTGGGAGTTGCTGGTCTGCGGCGGCGGTGTCCACAACACGGCATTGATGCAGCGGCTGGCAACCTTGCTCCCGGGTACGCGAATCGAAACAACCGCCAATTCAGGTGTCGATCCGGACTGGGTGGAAGCGATGGCCTTCGCCTGGCTGGCCCATCAGACCCTGGAAAACAGGCCCGGCAATCTGCCGGCCGTAACCGGGGCGGGCCATCCGGTTGTACTTGGCGGTATCTATCCGGGCCGTGCCGGAATCTAAGCCGGCAGACAGGTTAACCAGCCTGTTGCGTTTCCACCAGCATAGTCTGTTGATCCTCATCGTAGTGCGCAAAGCCGAGACGGTTCTTCTTGGCGAAATACATGGCCACATCGGCCTTGCGCATCAGGGTATGCATATCCTCGCCATCCGCGGGGTAACTAACGATTCCGATGCTGACCCCGACATTTAGGCGATGGCTATCGATATCGAAAGGCTTTTTAAAAGCCTGGATGATTTTTCTGGCCACGATCTCGGCCTGTTCCGGGCTTGGTGCATCCGGCAGAATCACCGCAAATTCATCCCCGCCCAGTCGTGCGACCATATCATGTTCAAACTCAGCTCTGGATGCAGGGTCGATGCGTGTTACCACATCTGAATCCCGTAACACATTGGGAAGACGCAGACCCACCTCCTGCAGTAGTTGATCCCCGATGTGGTGCCCGAGTGAATCATTCACCTGTTTGAAGCGGTCCAGGTCCATCAGAAACAGACTAAACCGGCTTTGGTTACGCCGATTACCATTGGTAAAACCTTCCAACCGCTGGTTCAGCTGATACCGGTTTGGTAAACGCGTCAGCGCATCAGTAAAAGCCAGGTCCTCTAGCTTGTCGTACATGCCATTCAGCTCGGCCGTCATGTCGTTGAAACCACGGGCCAGCTCTGTAATTTCACGCGTTCCCCTGACCTCGACAGGCCGGCCGATCTCACTGCGGTTACCCTGTAGACGGTGCAGTTGTCGGGTCAGATTCTGCAAAGGATGGATCGTTGTGCGACGCACGAGCCAGAATGCGATGAGCATGGCCACCAGTGTCGTCACGGCTGCCGCCAGCATGACCACCACACGGGTGCGCGCCAGTTGCTCGGTCAGACTGCCAGCATTTTGTTGCACCGAAATCAACAGACCGTCCTGATCACCGATAGCGGAAAGCTGGTATTCGATTACCGGTTCTTCCAGCAATATACCCTGCGCTGTTTTCCACTCTGGGTCGCGATACATTTCCTGCTGTCGATCGATACTCTGAATGCGCACCGGCAGGCCGAGGGTTTCACGGATTGGTAGCAGGACATGGATTGGATTGGTCGTGACCACCAGGTAACCCGTCAGGTTGTAACCGCCGATGGGCATTAGCACGGAATAGTAGATCTGCGTGCCTACCTTGCACAGTCCACTCATAACCTGCATGCGGTCCAGGCCCGTTCTGCGCCTGGCTGCGTTGAGTTGGTCTACGCAAATCAGCGGGACATCCGCCTTGCGAACATCACCAATCAATTCCGCCATGTGATTGAAGCTACGCCCGTAGACAGCCAGATTCACCACATCAAGATCAGCCGCGGACAACGGTGGGTGCCGCACCGAATCCTGCAACAGTTTCTTGAGTTTCTTAAGATTATGGCGCTGAATCGCCTCGATAAAGTCAGGCTGACCCAGTAAATGACTGCCCAGGTTCCGCGAACCGATATCCACTCCTTTTATGAGATCGGCACTGCGCAGGCGCACAAGTTCTTGCAGTGCTTGCTGCTGACTATTCAGGGTCAGTTGGCGATATGTGGATCCGGTCAACAGGGCCAACACCAGTCCAACTGCGCCCATAAACAGAATGGTCGTACCAAGCAGTTGGGTAATGGAGGGATGAAATGGCTTCACAAGGACATCCGCGGACAGTAAATTTCTTGCAAGAACAGCACGGTAATAATGGCATGCCGCTCTTCTTGCCAACAATAAAACAACAGCTTAACTGAACCTATCGGTCAATACCGGGGAGGACTTGATAAACCGTGTAAAAATGGAGAATTCGATCACTTTTTCGTTGTGATCTCAAAAGATTGCAACCGCCCGGCAAGGCTAGCGCTTTTCGATTGGAACGTACTTGCGTCGCGGTTCGCCCGTATAGATCTGGGTTGGTCGAAAAATCCGATTGTCCGCCAGTTGTTCACGCCAGTGGGCCAGCCAACCGGCGGTGCGGGATATGGCGAAAATTGTGGTGAACTGATCGGGGGGGATGCCCATTTCCGTATAGAGTAGACCGGAATAGAAATCCACATTGGCGTAAACGCCTTTTTTAGCCAATCGATCTTCACACACAGACTCGACAGTCTTGGCAACTTCGAACAGGGGATTGATGTCACCACCTTTTTGCTCGATAAACTGATCCATCAGCCGTTGAAGAATCGTGGCGCGCGGGTCCTTGGTCTTGTATTCGCGATGACCCATACCCCAGATTACTTCCTTTTTAGCCAGGCGTTTGTCAACGTATTCCTCAACCTTGTCGGGGGTTCCAATTTCCCGCAGCATTTCCAGCACTTTCTGGTTGGCACCACCGTGCAATGGACCTGACAGGGCGCCGATGGCCGCGGTGATGACACTGTAGGGATTAGCCAGGGTCGAGGCGTTCACCAATACCGCAAAAGTGGAGGCATTGATGGTATGTTCTGCATGCAAGATAAGGCAAACATCCATAATCCGGGCCAATAACGGATCAGGTTTTTTACCCGTAAACATGTAAAGGAAGTTTTCTGCGTAGTTGAGATTCTCACGCGGCTTGACCGGATCATAACCGTTGCGAATGTGCTCCCACATGGCCACGATGGGACTCATGCGGGCCAGGATCTTGACAGTGGTATTGTGAATATAATTAAGGTCATTACAGGCCGTATCGCCAGTCAGGCACTCGCTGCCCGGATAAAACATGGCGAGACTGGACACCACCGTCTGAAGCATTTCCATCGGGTGCCCATTTGCGGGCAGGTTTTTCATCAGGCCGCGGGTATGGAACTTGATGCGCCGGTTTTCGACCAATTGGAGACTAAAGTTCTCCAGTTCAATGCGATTTGGCAGCCGACCGTCCATCAACAACATGGCCGTTTCTTCAAAGGTGCTATTGGCGGCAAGATCCTCGATGGAGTAGCCCCGATAGGCGAGGATGCCTTTCTCGCCATCGATATCCGAAATGTTCGACTTGGTGGCAGGAACGCCGGCCAGGCCAGGAAGGTATTCACTCATCACATGGCTCCCAGTACCCAGTTGCCCGGTACCGCTTGTCGGGACCGGATAGATTTATGACCTTTTATACGGGAATGAAATTCGCTCGCGCTTAAGCGAACAAGGATGACACATCGTGTCATCCCTCGATCAGAGTTTACTCGAAATTGGTGGATTCAGACAGAGAAGGAGGAACCGCAACCGCAGGTGGTCGTTGCATTGGGATTGCGGATCACGAATTGGGAGCCGGACAAATCTTCCTTGTAGTCGATTTCGGCGCCGGTAAGGTACTGAAAACTCATGGGATCCACCAGCAACGTGACCCCTCCATTTTCCACACGATTGTCACCCTCTTGTTCATTTTCGTCAAAGGTAAAACCATACTGGAAGCCGGAACAGCCACCGCCAGTGACGAAGACTCGCAGTTTCAGCTTGTCATTCCCCTCTTCCTCGATCAATTGCCGCACCTTTCGTGCGGCATTGTCGGTAAATTGCAGGGGGGATGTCGTTTCAGTAGCCGTATTCATCTTGATTTAACTCCGGTATCGATACATCAATGCAGCCAGCGGGGCGACATTATCTTAATCTTGAGTAATATAGTCAAGAATCACCTGCCACCAAGCTAGTATCCTTTTCCTTGTTCAGTGACACCACCTTTTCATCCGGCTGGTGCACCAGGTTCCCATTGACTTCAGCGCCCATGGCCATTTCAATCAGGCTGTAATAGACATTTCCGTCAACCCGGGCGTGTGCCGCCAGTTCAACGTGGCCCGTCGCATAAACGTCGCCAACAATTGTTCCATTAATGACTACATTGGGGACTTTTACCTCACCTTCAATGGTCCCCCGCTCACTCAGGGTCAGGACCGACTCTTTGTCCTTTTCTGCAAGAACACAACCTTTCACAGTGCCATCCACATGCAGACCGCCGCTGAACACGATGTCACCGTGAATTTCGGTATTCTGACCGATCAGCGAATCTATCTGCGCAGTCTGTATCGGTTTTTTTCTGTTACCCCACATTGTTTTGCTCCTCTGTCGGCCAGTCGATGGTTTTTTCAATCATGTCATTGGTACGGCCCCCCGGCTGGATTTGCACCATCGCCCGTAGGGGCTGAAAGCCCTTGGGCAGCACCAGATCACCTTCCAGACTCTGAAAGTATTTGAAACGGTAATTCAATTCCTTGACCGACTTCTCGCTAATCGCATCGAGATTCAGTGTTCTGGGCTGTCCGTTCATCAAACCTTCGATCTTCAACTTCACTTGCCCTACCGCCATCCGATCGTTTTTCAGCACCTGGGTCAGGACCACCGTATACCGGTAGGTGCGCTGACTATGCGGCTCGATGCTGAAGCGTTGCAACCTCAGGCCACGCGATGCATCGCGTGGCGACACGATGCCACGGTAAAAGGCCAGTTCCTTTTTCAGCTCAAGGACCTCTCCCTGCAAGATTTTCAATCGCTGATCGAGAACCTCGCTGGCCTCTCTTTCCACCTGCTTGGCCCGCTGCAGTCGGGCTTTTTCTTCCCGCAAGTCGCTGACATCCTGTTGCAGATCTTCAATGGTTACCATCAGGGCAAGCCGTTCCTGATCCGCCTCGAGACTGCTGTACCCTGCTTGATATCGGCCGTAATCGAACAAACTCCAGCCGCCCACGATTAATCCAACCAGCCCCAGTATGATCAGGGCACGGGATTTCAGCGGGTTATGACGTTTGACCTTGAGACGCATGGATTGTTCTCGTTGATTGTTCTAGGGTAATAACGCAATACCGTCCAGACCGGCCGTTTCGTCCAGACCAAACATAACGTTCATATTCTGAACCGCCTGACCTGCAGCGCCCTTCACCAGATTATCGATCACCGACAGGACCACAAGCGTGTCGCCGCCCTGCGGCCGATGTAGTGCAATACGGCAGGAATTGGCGCCACGGACGCTGCGCGTTTCCGGATGGCTGCCCGCGGGTAATATATCGACGAATGGCTCATTCCGGTAACGTGCTTCATACAGTGCCTGCAGATCACCGGCCGTCTCGTTCAACGTGGCGTAAAGGGTCGCGTGGATGCCCCGAATCATTGGCGTCAGATGCGGAACAAAGGTCAGGCCCAATTTGGCATCTGTGGTCTGTTGCAGACCCTGACGGATTTCAGGTAAATGCCGGTGACCGGACACGGCATACGCCTTGAAATTTTCGCCCGCTTCACCCAACAAGTTTGCCACAGAGGCCTTGCGGCCGGCACCACTCACCCCCGATTTGGCATCGGCGATCAAATGACTGACATCGACTAGGCCGTTTTCCACCAGGGGCAGGAATCCAAGCTGCACGGCGGTGGGATAACAGCCGGGATTTGCCACCAAGCTAGCGGTGGCAATGTGTTCCCGATTGACCTCCGGCAAGCCATACACTGCCTGCTCCAGTAATTCCGGGCAGGCGTGGGGCTGGCCGTACCACTGAGCCCATTCCGTTGCGTCACGCAGCCGGAAATCCGCGGCCAGGTCGATAACCCGCACCCCGGCTTCCAGCAAGGCCGGTACCTGCTGCATGGCAACCCCGTTGGGTGTGGCAAAGAACACCAGATCACATTGTGCGAGTCCTGCCCCGGCTGGCTCGACAAATTCCAGATCCACATGCCCGCGCAGGTTGGGAAACATATCAGCCACTGCCATTCCCGCCTCGGAACGC
>Ga0316585_10000264_pt1 | contig 11349 bp, 13 predicted proteins | sample S_170502SCrBrC_D_FD_204517 | JGI IMG/M metagenome (GOLD analysis project Ga0316585, IMG submission 204517) | Rhizosphere microbial communities from salt marsh grasses in Alabama, United States - S_170502SCrBrC | ecosystem: Host-associated > Plants > Roots > Rhizosphere | place: USA: Alabama...
TTTACGGAGGAGTACCATGAAATTAGCATCCCGCATGCTTGCGGTGCTGCTTGCGCTGGGCCTGTCGATGACAAGTCTGCAAGTAAACGCTGCCGAGAAAAAAGAGTTCGCTGACACCAAGATCGTGCTGCAAATCAGCGATTCCGATCCCTTCAAACAAACGCTGGTGCTGAATGTCGCCAATAATCTCATCAAGCACTACGGTCCTGATCAGGTTGAAATAGAAATCGTCGCATTTGGCCCCGGTTTGCGCCTGTTATTCGCCGAAAACGTCAACAAGGACCGGATTCAGAGCCTGGTCGGCAACGGTGTCCGTTTCGCCGCCTGTAACAACACCATTCGTAACATGGGCAAAAAGCTGGGCCATCCCCCGGAACTGAATCCGAATGCGGTGCATGTTTCCGCCGGGGTAGTGCAGATTATTGATCTGGAAAAAAAGGGTTACATGCTCATCAAGCCCTGAGTCATTGATCAAGTTATCGCTGAATAAAATTCAAAAAAAATGTTTGGGAGTTTTACCATAATGAAAATTTCAATCAAGAAAATTGCCCTGGCTGCTGCCAGCGCAACGATGTTTTGGGGGCTGGTTGGCCCGGTGCAAGCCGCCAACTGGCTGGAATTACAGGGAACGGAACCTGCTGGCGCCGCGCCGCGAGCCAAGGTCTGGGGTTTCATCCAGCCCGAATACCAGTACACGGAAAACACGCCGTTGAAAGCCGGACCGTGGCAAGGACAAGATGCCGTATTCAACCAGATGCGCCCCAATCTGGAGTCCAATTCCGGGTTCAACGTTCTCCGTGCCCGTGTGGGTGTGCGTGGCACAGCCATGCCGCTGGACAGTGATGTGAACTATTTCTTCCTCGCGGAATTTGGTAATAACGGTATTACCTACCCAGCCGGCGGTTTGGGGAATGCGCGCGTCACCGATGCGAGTATTACCCTAAACCAGATCCCGGGTGCCCGGGTACGCGTCGGGATGTTCAAGTATCCCGGCTCGGAAGAAGGCCTGCAGGCCATTCACGTCATGGACTATATCAATTTCACCCAAATGAGTAACGTATTGTTGCTGGAACGTTTCTTTGGCAATACAGGCACCGGTACGGCAGGGCCAGGTTTCTGTCCAACGGCCGCGGGAGAGGAAGCCTGCTCCAATAATCCCATCGGTCCTGTGGGTGCGTTTCGTGATATTGGTATCCAGGTCTTTGACTGGTTCAATGTGGGTAAATGGCAGAATACCTATGCCGCGATGCTTGGTAACGGCAATGGCCTGATGCCGAATAACAACGATGCCTATAACTACTACCTGTACTGGTCCTCCTCGCTGATCTTCGCGGGTAAGGGTGTACGCGTCCAGAGCTGGAAGAGCTTTATCTGGTACCAGAGCGGTAGCCGTTCCATATCGACCGCCCCGAATGGTGCAGGTGGCGATGTGGAGGACTATCAGCGCACCCGTTACGGGCTGGGTACCACCTTGCGCAAGGGTAAGCACCGGTTTGCAGCGGAATACACCAAGGCGGAAGGGATGATCTTCAATGGCACCGATGCCGGCGCGATTCCGGGTGCGGTAAGTAATAACGGCAATTTCATTGCATCCTGGAATGTGGCCCCGGAAGGCGAGGCTGATGGCTGGTATGTGCACTACGGTTACGCACCGACCCAGGCATGGGAATTTGACATCCGTTATGACCAGCTCAACCGTTTGACCGACAACACGGCGGGTGAGCGTCAGTTCGAGACCTGGACTCTGGGCGCACAGTATTTCTTCAACCGGAAGACCCGCCTGGTCGTCAACTATGAGTGGCGCTATGGACAAGCGCCGAATGAAGACAGTTCATCCACCCCAAACACCATACTTGAAACCATAGATAATCGCATCTCAACTGAGATCCTGATGATTTTCTAGGGGTGTTGTCTCCCAAAATGGACCCCGGTTTCGGCCGGGGTATTTTATGGTTGGGCGGTATCAAAGAAAAAAGAGACAGGGTCAGTTTATGCTGGAGGAGGCCATCACGGACAGAACAATAAACAGGGACGAATCGATAACAACCTGCACCTGGTCAAGTAAGCCATTGAACAGGAAGTACGGGCCGCGATTGCGGCCCGTTTTTTTATGGGAGCAGGGCAGAACGAAAAAGAACAGAATAGATGAAGAGGATCATGCACAAGGTTGAGTGTGCGTGAATCAGTATAAAGAGCACAACGGGATTATCTGCGCTTGACACTTATTTGCGGAACAGCCACAGAATAATACTGAATACCAGGCTGAGCAGGATCATGCTGGTAATGGGGAAATAGAAGCGGAAATTCTCCCGTTCAATGACGATATCTCCCGGTAACCGGAACAGACCAACCTTCTGTAGCCAGGGCCAGAGCAGGCCGAGCAGGACCAGGAGAATGCCAAGTGAAATGAAGAGGCGGGGCATGATATGTAATAACCGGGGGGCACGAGCCAGGGATGAGGTATTGTTCCCTCGTCCCCGGGCCGGGTTATTTCAGGGTTTGCAAGCCTTCTGGCGTGCCCAGCAATAATACATCAGCCGGCCGCATGGCAAACAGACCGTTGGTGACGACGCCGGTAATGTTGTTCAGTTCCTGCTCCAGCTTGACGGGTTCCATGATTTCCCAGTTATGGACATCGAGGATGATATTGCCGTTGTCGGTGGTGAAGCCTTCCCGCAGAACAGGCTCGCCGCCCAGTTTGACGATTTCGCGTGCCACGTAACTGCGAGCCATGGGGATCACTTCGATGGGCAGGGGAAATTTGCCCAGGTAATCAACCAGCTTGCTTGCATCCGCAATGCAGACGAAGGTCTTGCTTGCGGCCGCGACAATTTTTTCCCTTGTCAGTGCGCCGCCCCCACCCTTGACCAGTTGCAGGTGGCGAGTGGCTTCGTCGGCCCCGTCGACATAGACTTCGATACCATCTACTGCGTTGAGGTCATAAACCGGGATACCGTGGCCCTTGAGGCGCTCGGCACTGGCGACGGAACTGGCGACGGTACCCTCGATTTTGCCCTTGATGGTGGCCAGTTCATCAATGAAGTAGTTAGCGGTGGAGCCGGTTCCAACCCCGACAATTGTTCCGGCGGGAACGTAATCGATGGCGGCCCTGGCGACAGCCTGCTTCATTTCATCCTGATTCATGTATTTTCTCCTGCACCGGCGGACCATTCCCTGGTCCGCCATTGTTGATTTGTCGAGAGATCATTATATTAGGTATCCGCCAGCCGCATCCACCCAGGGATAACAACAAGCGCATGAACACACCCACTGACGAGCAATATCTGGAACTCATCCGGCACGCGCCGGTATACGAGGTAGCCAGCCGGACACCACTGGAGCGTGCTGGCGGTCTGTCCGCCCGGCTGGGTAATACGGTTTTTCTCAAGCGCGAGGACCTGCAGCAGGTATTCTCGTTTAAATTACGTGGCGCCTATAACCGGATGGTGGTGCTGAACGAGGCTGAGCGGAAGCGGGGCGTTATTGCAGCTTCGGCCGGGAATCACGCCCAGGGCGTGGCACTGGCGGCACGGCGCCTGGGGGTTGCAGCGACCATCGTCATGCCCAAAACGACGCCAGAGATAAAGGTTGAGTCAGTGCGTGAGCTTGGCGCCTCGATCGTGCTGCATGGCAATACCTATGACGATGCTTGCGAACAGGCCGACAAGTTGGCGGTGACCGGAGACCTGACTTTCATACATCCTTATGATGATCCGCTTGTGATTGCCGGTCAGGGCACCATTGCGATGGAAATCCTGGAGCAGGTGGATCGACTGGATGCCGTTTTTGTCCCGGTGGGTGGCGGCGGCCTGATTGCCGGAATGGCACTGTGGATCAAGGCGCATCGACCTGAGGTGCGTGTCATCGGCGTGGAGCCGGATGATGCCCCCTGCATGTACGAGGCTCTGCTGGCCGGGGAACGGGTGATATTGGATCAGGTGGGTATCTTTGCCGATGGAGTGGCAGTGCGGCAGGTGGGTAAGGAAACCTTCCGCGTGGCGCGCGAGTACGTCGACGAAGTGTTGCTGGTCAGCACCGACGAAATTTGCGCTGCCATTAAGGATATTTTTGATGATACTCGTTCTATCAGTGAGCCAGCTGGCGCATTGGCAGTCGCCGGTGTCAAGAAGTATGTGGAGCGGGAGGGCATTCAGGGCCAGACCCTGGTCGCTATCGACAGCGGCGCCAATATGAATTTTGATCGTCTGCGCCATGTGGCGGAGCGCGCCGAGCTGGGTGAACGGCGTGAAGCCCTGTTTGCAGCGACGATCCCTGAGCAACCGGGCAGTTTTCGCCGCTTTTGCGATGCTATCGGCCTGCGGGGTATCACGGAGTTCAATTACCGGTATGCAGACCCGCGGCGGGCTCATGTGTTCGTTGGGGTGAAGATGAACCAGGGAGAAGTTGATGTGCAGAGCCTGTTTGAGAAGCTGGAACGGGACGGTTATCGATGTGAAGACATGTCCGACAATGAAATGGCGAAAATGCATATCCGCTACATGGTGGGTGGCCGGGCAAGTGACGTGAAGCACGAGTGCCTGTATCGCTTCGAATTCCCGGAACGACCAGGCGCATTGATGCGATTTTTGAACCGGATGGGCGCACACTGGAACATCAGTCTGTTCCACTACCGAAATCATGGTGCCGCCTACGGCCGTGTCTTGGTTGGCATGCAGGTCCCACCGGAGGAAAGTACCCGGCTGCAGGCATTCCTGGAAGAATTACAGTACCCCTTTTGGGATGAGACCAACAATCCGGCGTACGACATTTTTTTGAGGTGATGACCAGGCAAAATGATGCCAAACGCCGCCGTATGGTGGACTAGACGTTGGTCAACAGTGGGGAAGGGATATTTTATGTAAAAAAAGGGCCTGCAAATGCAGGCCCTTTTGTTTTCCGGCTAAAAACCCGGCTTAACTAACGACGGCGAGTGCCCTTCCTTCTGGCCTTCTTCTTGGCCGCGGTCTTCTTTGCCTTCGTCTTAGCAGCCTTTTTCTTGGCTACTTTCTTCTTCGCCTTCTTTTTGGCCTTTTTCTTGGCTACTTTTTTCTTCGCCTTCTTTTTGGCCTTTTTCTTGGCTACTTTCTTCTTCGCCTTCTTTTTGGCCTTTTTCTTAGCTACTTTCTTCTTCGCCTTCTTTTTGGCCTTTTTCTTGGCTACTTTTTTCTTCGCCTTCTTTTTAGCCTTTTTCTTGGCTACAGTCTTCTTGGCCTTGGTCTTAGCAACCTTTTTCTTGGCTACTTTCTTCTTTGCTGCTTTCTTTTTGGCTTTTTTCTTTGCTGCCATGAGTACAACCCTCCGAGTTGAGCACTGAGTTTAAGTGAGTATAGACAAGTAAAAAAAAAATACTAGTAAAGTGAGTTAAATTTTACTGCTTAACGTTTGTATTGTATGTACTTTATCTTCTTGCGCCAATATTTTTACATTTGTTGAGTTTCACAAGCATTGAATACTGATTTTTTTCGATTCCGCATCGATTCGTTATCAATTTTTAGTAAAAGTAACTTCAAATAATGACTGCCGGCTGTATTTCGGCAATATTTCAGAAAAAATTAGATCATTTTTATCAGTTTGCGGGTGAATTTATTAAAATTTCTTGTCTGGCAGCCATAAAATCGATATTACGGCGATAGGAAACCGACATTTTTTCCTGTTCAAAGGGTCTTGGGTTCATTTTTACTCTTGCTGTAACTGAATTTGGTTGGATTTGATTGATGTATTCGAAAAATCAGAGTGAGGTGCGGGGTAAAATTGAAAAAATTCAGTTGTTGAACAGCTCACAACGGGAAATAAACATGAAAATATCTGCTGCACGCCATGTCAGTAGTGGTTTTATTCCCTGTTTTCCGCCAATGAGGAATTAAAATCGACGTTACGTCTGATTTCTTTACTTTTAGCAATAGCCAGATAAATAAAAACCCGAAATACAGCTGGAACAACAATCAGGAAAGCATGCAACGGCCGATCAGCGCCCGTATTTTTATAACGTACCTCGGCTTTTCTCTGTAGAAACCCTCTCAGAAGGGTCCATATTGCGTTAAATTAGGGAAATCATGACGATTAAGTCTTGTTTTCAAGTTTTAGAATAAAATCCCAGTGTTTTTTGCTAACCGGTAACACGGACAGACGATTTCCCTTGCGTAATAGCAGCATTTCTTCCAGCTGCGGATGGTTTTTCAGTTCCTGCAGGGTAATGTTGCGCTTCAGTTTGCGTTTGTAGCGGATATCCACCATGAACCAGCGCGGGTTATCCGGATCACTTTTGGGATCATAGTATTTTGCATCCGGATCCACGGCAGTAAAGTCGGGATAACCTTCCTTTACCACCTCGGCAATGCCAACAATTCCTGGTTCCTTGCAATTGGAGTGGTAAAAGAACACCAGATCCCCCTTTTTCATCTCATCCCGCATCATATTGCGAGCCTGGTAATTGCGTACTCCTTCCCAGTGATCGGTTTTTCTGGGTCGATTGGCGAGGTCATCAATGCCAAAGACATCCGGTTCGGATTTCATCAACCAGTAATTCATGCCGGGTCTCCAATAGGCAGGGTTCAGTTAGCCTGTCGTCGGGTGAGTGTGCGGGGTGATGCATTCATACCCGGATGATACCTTGTTCGGTGGCAATGCCGTCCAGTGGTACGTCCCAGGGGTAGACCGGGAGCGATGCCTGTTGCTGAAACTGGTAGGCGGTACCAAGTAGGCGGGGTCTGTGCCAGATTCGGCGATGGGTCAGGAAGGCAAAGGTCCGATCATAAAAACCACCACCCATACCAAGCCGGTTACCGTTCGCATCGAAGGCTACCAACGGTAGCAGGATGAGATTGAGTGCATGGGGTTTGAAACGTCGTTCGCCCGGATGATGTAGCGGTTCGGATATTCCGAAGCGGTTCGTCCATAAGGGGCTGTGCGGGGCATATGGCAGGAACCACAGGCGCCGACTGTTGCGCGGCCCAATGACGGGCAGATAGCACTGCTTGCCGGTCTGCCAGGCGTATTCGATGAGGGGTTGCAGGTCGATCTCGCCATCGTTGGGTAGATAAAAAGCGATGCGGTGGCTATTGACGAACAATCGGGAAGTGGCAACGTGCTCACAGAGTTGTAGCGAAGCGTGGCGCCGTTCGGCTTCACTCAGGGCACACCGTTGGCGGCGCAGCGCCTGGCGAAGTTGGTTGCGATTGCTCATGGATAGTATTAAGAGGGTGGGCGCCCCACATGTACCGTTGTGATCTTCGCCTTGAACCTGGGGTTCAAGTGGGGGCGTCATCGGCACATCAGGCTTTCCGTACGTGCGGACATGCACACAATGCCGGAATCAGCTCCCGGGGGATGATATTACGGCTCAAGAGTTTCCCGATACACTGACGAGTACTGCAGGAGCGCCCATTGTTCGTATTTCAGCTTTATGTGGCCATATATAATGGCGCAACAATCAGATTTCCAGTTGCCGGCTGCGATACAGCGCATCTTCAATCTTGGCTTCCAGTCCCTTGATGCGCTGGCTAACTGTGGCATCGGTCTTGCCGGCACTATTCGCACCGGCGAGGAGCTCATTGGATATATTCAGTGCCGCCATCACGGCAATTCGATCGGATCCGATTATCTTGCCGGTTTCGCGGATTTCGCGCATTTTTCGATCCAGATAGTCAGCGGAGCGAATCAGGTCGTGGTGTTCCTCCTCGGTGCAGGAAAATACGTATTCCTTGTCGAGAATTGTTACGGTGACGGCTTTTGTGTCACTTTTTTCAGTCATTTTCCAGTGCCTTCAGCCGTTTGATCATGGCCTCGACCTTGGTGCGGGCCATTTCGGTTTTTTCGATGAGATCAGTGCGTTCAGTCAGTAGACTGGTCTGGCTGGTCCGCAGGGTCTTGTTTTCCTGCTGCAGCCGTTCTACCGCCTTGATGAGGTCATCAACACGGGATTCAAGTTTTTTCAGATCCAGCTCATCCATTGGTCAGACACGTTTTTATTTGGTTAGAGTGATTATCGGTAAATGCTTTTGTGTTCAATATAGAGCCGCTGGCACACAGGGTCAACGGTTGAAACAGGGGACGGGGCGCGTATTTCTGCCCCCACAATTGTAAAATCCATTATTCTAGGGTTCTTGACCGTGTTTTCTGGCGAAAAATCATGACCTCGATACTCCCCGAGCATGCGCAACTGAGTCAGGTTCTGCAGCAACAGCAGGCCGGTGCGGATGCGGCCGAATTTCATGGCCAGCTATGCGGCTTGCTGGCCGTTGACAGTCAGTTATCGTTGACAGACTGGCTCGCGACTGTGCTACCCGATGTGGTTGTCGCCAGCCTTCCCACCAATGTGCAGACAGTATTCCAGGCATTACTGGAGAACAGCCGTAACGGCCTGCGAGACGAGAGTTTCGGATTCCAACTTGTGTTGCCGGATGATGATACGGACCTGGCCGTGCGGGTTGAGGCGCTGGGACACTGGTGCCAGGGTTTTCTGCTGGGAGTGAGTTCCGCGGGTATCAGCGATCCCAAGGTCCTGCCCGGTGATTTGCCTGAAATTCTCGACGATTTCTTGGGAATTAGTCAGGCGGAAAGCTATGAACTGGCCGATGAGGAAGAAGATGAGGCCGCCTATACTGAGCTGATGGAATATGTTCGTATCAGCGCCCAGCTGTTTTGTGAAGAATTGCGCGTTCAGTCCACTTCTTCACCACCGACCACGCCAACCGGCGGCCAACTGCATTGAACGACCCTTCTGCTAGGGCGGATCGATTTCTGGCATAATGGGAGCATGAATGCAAAGGAATTCAAGCGCCGCCGCAAGCATCTTATGGAGATGATGGGCGATAAGTCGGTCGCCATCCTGCCGTCTTCACCGGTGCGCCTGCGCAACCGCGATGTGGAGTACAAGTATCGTCCGGACAGCGATTTCTATTATCTCACCGGCTTTCCCGAGCCGGAGTCGGTCGCGGTACTGGTACCCAATCGGGAACACGGCGAGTACATCCTGTTCTGCCGGGAAAATGATCCTGAAATGGAAACCTGGAACGGACGGCGAGCCGGCCAGAACGGTGCGGTCAGCGAGTATGGCGCAGATGATTCTTTTCCCATTGATGATATCGATGACATCCTGCCGGGTTTACTGGAAGGCGCTGAACGGGTGTTCTACACCATGGGTACTCACCCCGATTTTGACCAGCGTCTGATCGGCTGGGTAAACCGGCTGCGCAAGCAGTCGCGTGCCGGGATCCATACCCCCGGCGAATTCGTTTCTCTGGATCACCAACTGCACGAAATGCGGTTATATAAAAGTAGCGCCGAGATCCAGGCAATGCGTCAGGCCGCAGCTATCTCGGCGGAGGCCCATCGCCGCGCCATGCAGATCTGCCAGCCCGGGATGAAGGAATACCAGATCGAGGCGGAGCTGGGCCATACATTTATGACCGAGGGTGCGCTATCGCACGCCTATGCGTCCATTGTGGGAGGGGGCGCCAACGGCTGTGTTCTGCACTATGTGGAGAACCGAAGCACACTGAAGAATGGCGACTTGCTGTTGATCGATGCTGGCGCCGAATACGATTACTACGCCTCAGACATCAGCCGCACCTTTCCCGTTAATGGCAAATTCAGCCGCGCCCAACGCAGCCTGTATGAGCTGGTGCTTGAAGCGCAACTGGCGGCCATTGAGCAGGTCAAGCCAGGCAATCACTGGAATGATCCGCACGAGGCGGCAGTGAAAGTGCTAACCAAAGGCATGGTCTCGCTCGGCCTGCTCAAGGGGTCGGTGAAAAAGCTGATCGAAAAAGAAGCCTACCGCGAGTATTTCATGCATCGCACCGGTCACTGGCTGGGCATGGATGTGCATGATGTGGGTGATTACAAGGTAGAAGACGATTGGCGCCTTTTGGAAGCCGGCATGACCCTCACTGTCGAACCCGGTATCTATATCGCGGCCGGCAGTAAAGCGGCCAAAAAATGGTGGAATACAGGCATTCGTATCGAAGATGATGTACTTGTGACGAAAAAAGGTTGTGAAGTGCTTTCAGACGGCGTGCCAAAACAGCCGGACGAAATCGAAGCCCTCATGGCGGCCGGATGATGAAGTCGACAGATACCGATTTCGACGTAGTCATTGTCGGTGGCGGCATGGTCGGCGCCAGCCTGGCCTGTGCGTTGGGCGCTACACCGTTGAAAGTCGCGGTAATCGAAGCGACACCGTACACGGCAGATACCCAGCCAAGTTTTGATACGCGCACGGTGGCCCTGGCTTATGGCTCGCGCCAGATTTTCGATAGCCTGGAGTTGTGGGATCCCATTACCGCATTGGGTGTGACACCCATCAAGCGGATTCATGTTTCGGATCGGGGCCATGCCGGCACCAGCCATCTCGACTGTCAGCGGGAAGATGTGGAAGCGCTGGGCTATGTCGTCGAAACCCGGGTACTCGGCCAGGTATTGCATTCGGCCGTACAGGACCTCGCGAATGTCACTCTGCTTTGTCCGGCACAGGTCACCGGTGTTGACATGCAGGCCAACCGGGCCAGTATCAATATACAGGAAGGCACTAATAGCCGAACCCTGACCGGCCGATTGCTTGTTGCGGCTGATGGAGGCAATTCATTAATCCGCAACCTGCTTGGAATCCGAACCTTTCGCATGGGCTACGATCAATCTGCGGTAATCGCCAACGTTGTTATAGATCGCCCCCATCGCAACATCGCCTACGAACGCTTCACCGCCGAGGGGCCGATGGCCCTGTTGCCAAGCCGTGGCACAGACGGGGTGGATAATACCTATGCCCTGGTCTGGACCGTCAGGCGCGCCGGGCGGGAAGGGGTGCTGAAGCTGGATGACGAGACGTTCCTGCACCAGCTGCAACAGCGCTTCGGCGATCGGGCCGGGCGGTTCGTGCGTGTTAGCCAACGTTTTGTCTATCCGCTCGGCTGGATGCAAAGCCGGGAGCATGTACGTGCACGGTTGGCAGTCATCGGCAATGCTGCCCACACCTTGCATCCGGTTGCCGGTCAGGGTTTTAATCTTGGCCTGCGCGATGTAGCGGTACTGGCACAGGTCGTGCTGGATGGCGTGCGAAACGGACGTGATCCCGGATCGCTGAGTTTGTTGCGTGACTATGCGCGCTGGCGCCAGCGCGATCACATACAAACAGCGCTGTTCACCGATGGTATTGTGCGCACCTTCTCCACTCGCTTTGCCCCGGTAGCCCTGGCGCGCAATATCGGTCTGACCCTGGTGGATATACTGCCGCCACTGAAGCACAGCCTGGCGCGTCATGCCATGGGGGTGGGCGGTAAGTTGCCGCGTCTGGCGCGCGGGTTGCGTCTGTGACACGGCAGACTGATTTCGATGTCATCATCATGGGCGCCG
>Ga0316585_10000267_pt1 | contig 11327 bp, 8 predicted proteins | sample S_170502SCrBrC_D_FD_204517 | JGI IMG/M metagenome (GOLD analysis project Ga0316585, IMG submission 204517) | Rhizosphere microbial communities from salt marsh grasses in Alabama, United States - S_170502SCrBrC | ecosystem: Host-associated > Plants > Roots > Rhizosphere | place: USA: Alabama...
AGAATAAACTTGGTCGTCGTATCGGCATTCCACAACTTTTCCATGACCATTTCATGGAAGAGTTTGTAAAATACGTGGGTTCTAAACTCAACTTCAAGTTTTGCCAGATCGAAATAAAGATGCCCGGCCCGCGCTTCAGAAAAATCGATTAACCAGAGCGGGACATCTGAATTCGCTTCCAGCAAAATATTACCCGCGTTCAAATCTCCGTGTAGGACAGGCGCAATGACCGGTGAAGGAACGATCATATCTTCGCGCCCGACTTCCCAGAGCAAAAAGCGTAGGTTTTCTAGCGGGGAGAGGAAATTAGCCGATGCCAGGTCGAAGAAATCGGCTTCGAAATCATAGTCGCTGCCGGTAATATCACTGATCTGCCGGGCCAGGACCGTCTCCTGGGTATCACTCACCAGGCCGCGAATGGCAACCTTTTTGCCGCGCCTGAAGACCGGATGATTAAGTAAATCATGCTGGGACGGTTGGAGGAATACCTTGAAACGCAAGATGGGATGTTCCTTGTCTTGCAGCAAAGGATCGGCTGGAAATTGTTCTACCAGGGTATCTTGCAGGTAGAGAATCCCTTCGCGAGAGTATACCTCGGCCACTTCAAAATTTCGCAGCAGCACTTCCGGATGCTCGCCTTCGCGCACGGCCGTATTGATTTCGTTTAATGTTTTATAGTTGGGAACGGTCGATACCGTGGCCAAATCGCGGGAGTCGAGGACATACTCGGACGCGCTCTCCCCGTCTTCCACCCAAACAGCGCTTTCAATGATCATCGTTGGCGGTAAAACCCGGCTGTAGAGAGGCGCCCAGTAGCGCATTTCTGTTTCCGTCGAACCGCTATACAACTCCTTCAAGCTGTCGTGGAGCTGGTAAAGAATCTTATCCAGGAGTTCCCTGCGCACGCTATTTTGATCCTGCAGGAACTGCGTCAAGGTCATCGCATCCCGGCTTGATCCGGCGAGGCTGTAGCAGGCTCCGGCAAGGTGCTGAGCGCTGACGACTTTCCCACGGATTTGACCCACCTGCCGGAAGAGACGCGGCTGAATAAGCGTCTCCTGCTTTTCTTGCACGGCCTCCATGTCATCAATCGTGCCGATCTTCAAAATCCGCTTCAGCTGATGCCTCGGTTTAACGGTATAGATACGCGATCCACTAAAACCTTCATCCATACGAAATATTTGAATGACATCGCTGGTGGCGAACAGCCTTTTGATAATATACTGCTCCTCCGGATTGCGGCGCAGCGAGTCCAGGTCACCTAAACCAATTCCCGGTTCTAAGCGTGGCTTTATTTCATCCCGGGCATAATAATCAAAAACATCTTCCCAACGTACAGGCAGAAAAATATGAGTATTGATGTCTTCAGCCAGGTTTTCAATCTGCGGGGCATTTTTGAGATAATGCCAGGTCGCGCCGGATCGCAGCAGGTAACGCATCACATCATCGGTGTGATCGGAAAAGACAACCAGCGGCAGCCAGGGAGAAATTTCACGCAGCTGGGTGACGAACATCGTGACCGAAGTTAAGGGGTGGGCATCCGCATCAATGAAAATCAGATCGATCTCGTCATCGGAACGAACGGTTGTCAAGGCGGCAAGAAAATCAGGGATATTGATAAACTGGAAATCAGATGTATGGGCGAGCACATTAAAGGGAAAAATCGATTCGGACACAGCACCGGCGGTCGGAACCGAAAAAGATTCTCCAACACAAATTGTTTTTAGCTTCATGATTTTCCGAAAGCTAAAACGCCTGTCAGCAGCCATTTGTTTTCTCCCTTTATTCGATAACGTTTTACTCAGAAACCCACCAGCATCATAAGCCGAGTCCGTCCCATTGTTCGCCGTTGGGATCCTGCTCAACTACAGCCTGTAGAATTTGCGACCATTCTTGCACACTCCAAAGTTCCAAATGATCGTACATGCCGGTGAGAATCACTTCATTTTGAATACCGGCGAACTTCCTTAGCGAAGCCGGTAAGGTAATCAACCCATCACCATTTACTGACAGTTCAGCAGCATCAGAAAACAGCCGCCTGCGAAGGGTACGCACAGCATGATCTGAAATCGGCTTGCCCATCAGCTTTGCGGCGAGGTCTCGCCACTGCTGTTCAGAGTAGAGAATGAGATTTCGTTCAAAGCCGCGAGCAACAACAAGGGTGCCCCTTAGTTCACTTAGAACCTGGTTCGGCAGCACCACCTGCCCCATACTGTCCATGGCCTGTCTGTATTCGCCCAGTAACATCGTATTATCAAGGTGCGCAGGATTGGTTCACTCGATCCGCGAGTGAAATTAATAAAAACAAAAAGTCAGAAGCAACGAGCCTCCTGCGAGAAGCAAGCAGTGAGGAAAATCCGCTAAATCTGACTATCTAATTTGGGTACTACTGATAAATTAACTTTGATGAAAAGCGAAGCAGTCGGGACTTAATGGAGAAATCATTATGTCATGTTTCGCTATTGGGCATAATTATGTCTAGTTGTGTAAAGTTTGTCAAGGAAAGAACTAAACAAACAGAGAATCATAAATATCCAACAGCTCTTGGGCAGATTTTTCCCAACTAAATCGCTGCACCTGTTCGAAACCAGCATCGACCATGGCGGCAGCTAAACCAGGATCGCTCAGGACTCGGTCCATGCCTTCACTCCAGGCTTCAGGCTGCCGTGGATCAAGGTGTAAGGCTGCCTCCCCTCCTACTTCAGGCAAGCTTGAGCTGTTCGAAATGACAGCCGGCACGCCGCAAGCCATCGCTTCCAAAACGGGCAAACCGAACCCTTCATATAAGCTGGGGAAAAGAAACAGGGAAGCCGCGCTGTAAAGAGCCGAGAGATGTTCGTCCGCGATAAAGCCCAAAAAACGAACGCGATCAGCAATTCCCTGGCGAGCTGCTTCAGCCATCATGTTATCCTCAAGCCACCCTTTGCCTCCGGCGATGAAAAGGTTGTGGGGGTAAGACCCGGCAATGGAAGCAAAGGCCTGGATTAACATCTGGTAATTTTTGCGTGGCTGGATGGTTCCTACGGAAAGCAGGTATGGGGCATCGCCGAGATCATAAATCTTTTTAACCTTGTCCAGGAGAAGCGGGTCCTTGACCGGCTGATAATCTTGGTTCACACCACTGTATAAGACGGTAATCTTATCTTCCGGCACAGCCCACTGCTCCATGAGATCCATCTTTGTGGAGTTGGAATCCGCCAGGACATGGGCAGCCCGGGATACTGACCAGGGAACAACACGGTTTAGATAGTTAACCAGTACAGGTGGAAAAGTATCTGGAAAATGAATGAATGAGAGGTCGTGAACGGTGAGCAAGGTGGGTATATCACCGGATATGGGTGGCAGGACAAAATCCGGTGAATGAAAGAGATCCAGTCGGCCGCTGAACAGCTGGACAGGAACAGGTAAGCGCAGCCGGTACCACAGTCTATACAGCCAATGTTCTACTAAGGGTGCGGGGCGGTAGGTTATTTTAGATTGGGAGGTCAAGGAATCGAGCAGCGGCTGGTTATTCTTCAGCCGTTCTGATGGTATTCGCGCTGAAAATAAGGTATAGCTATTTTGAGAATCGAGGTCAACCAGGGCGCGTACTAACTCACGGGTATAACGACCAATTCCCCCACCTTGAGTTAAAGCCGATGTGATATCAATGCCAATTTGAGGGGCGGCCATCACTCGACATCATTGTAGGTCCAATAGCGATTGGCGAAGAAGTTCCAGAACATCACGACTACAACCGAGACAGCAAGCGCCCCGTTTTCACCCAGGCGAACTGCGTAAGGAGTGAGAGCCGGGATCATGGCTACAAGCGAGGTCATGGGACCATGTAAGAGGGTTATGATGGGAATACGGATGAATATACCGGCCAGACTGACCAGGGTGAACATCACAAACTGCCGGCGGCTGGATTTTGAACGCGAGTCCGGATAGGTCCAGTAGCGGTTCCATAAAAAATTGGAAATGATGGCCGCGATAAAGGAAATTGTTCCGGCAAAGGTCGGTGCTAAAGCCTCCGCTTGCAAGGAAGAGAGGCCCAGATTGACAAAAAAAGTATTGAGGGGTTCGCCAACGGCTAACAGATTATGGAATGGGCCAACCAGAAGGTTGAATATGCCAAAATCAACAACGAATCCAATAATGCCGACAACAGCAAATTTAAGGAAGCGTTCTGCTTCCTTTGGATTGACGCCAAAGCGGCTTGAGGCTTGGGCAACAGCGGTAATCATTAAGAATTTTCTTCCAGATAATCTATATTCTCAATGCCCTGCAAGGCATGAAAATCGACCAATTGTAATAAACCCAGCAGGACACCCAAATGTATATAGATATTGTTAACGTATAATTTATCAACGCTGTGGTGAATTGTAAAGGCGGTCCATACACCAATCAGGCCTAAGGCAACGCCGCGGACGGGCCAATTTTCTCGCCTGAGAACGCGCAAAGTCTGCCAGAAAATAGCTCCCCAGAGTAAGAGATACGCTGAAAAGCCGATCACGCCCACCTCTGCCAGAATGTTCAGATAATAATTGTGGGCATGTCCTAAGGCATCCGGCCAGTTGAGCAGGGCGTGATCAGCATAGGCGGTTCCATAGTTGCCAAAGCCCACACCCAGCCACGGCCGTTCGCCGGCCATATCTAGAGCGGCCTGCCAATGGGCTAATCGTTCCAACACCGAATAATTATCGTCGTTGATATCAACGCCACGCACATCGCCAAATGTCAAATCTTCCGCGAATCCGCTTACTCTGGTAACGATTGTTGGCGGTAGAATATTCGATTGGTAGAGCAGAAAGATGCCCATAAGCGCGGCAAATAACAGCAGCAGCCCATAGCGCAGGTGTTTGGGCCAAAAAAAGACCATGACGGTTATTCCGGCCAGAAAACCCATCCATGCGCCACGGCTCCAAGAGAATAAGAGGGCGATTGAAGTCACGGCCGTTACGCTAAGAACCGCCAGCAAGAGAATGATCGATTGCAGCAGCTTACGATTTCGTGAACCGGATTCCCGGCCGGTTGAGCTTCTCATGCGGCTTATCCAGGCCATCAGCAAACCAATCAGGACGCCAAGAGCCAGCAGCGCCGTCATGTTCATATAACCGCCAAAAGGATTCGGCTGCTCAAAGGTTCCAAAAGCACGGTAAAAACGGCCGAGTACGATAAAGTGCTCAGGCCCTTCACCGCGTAACATAAACTGCCAGATGCCGATAAAAGCCTGGAACACTCCGGCGAGCATGACCATTACCAGGACCCACCCAATCCCAACTACTAGGGATTGCTTGCGGTCTATGAATTTCTTACGACCCAGGTCACGACCAAGATCGGCAACCATCACCATAACGGCCGTGATTTCGATCCACTTAAGGACTTCAACCAAGCCCAGCACAATGTCAGGGGCGGACAACAAACTCACAAGCCCCACGACGATAAACAGCGTGAGCGGAAGCAGCAAGAAAATTCGCGGCAGATTGAACTGTCGGGCAGCAAGCCGGCGGCTGATCCAGGCTGCCAAAGCCAGCAAAAGAAGCAGCTGCCCGCTGTCAAAGGATGCGCCGCCAAACCAGACACTCTCAAGCGCCCCAAAAGGTCCGGCAATTAAAGCCAACCCAAGGACGAAGAGGGGTTGAATCAAGGCCAGAGTGACGACGGTAATCACAACGAGCGCGGCTGCGGTCCAGTTAAGGGGCAAAAGTGAGAACAGCAGCCCGGTCGCAGCCGCAGCGATAATCAGGACAAGTGGACCTGGCCAGTTATTGAGATTTCCCCACACACGACGGGAAACCTTATCTGATGAGAGAGCGATCAACATTTAACCGTCCGGGGCTTTAACCATCATGTTTTACCGCGGAAGAAGGCGATTGTTTTCTCAAGCCCCTCGGCCAAATCAACTCTTGGCTCCCAACCTAATATTGATCGCGCCTTGGTAATATCCGGCCGCCTTTGCTTGGGATCATCTTTCACGCGCTCATCCTTCGGCTGGATGAATTGAATGGAGGAATCACTGCCGGCGATTTTGACAACCGCTTCTGCAAATTCATAAATGGTCATTTCCGTGGGATTGCCTATGTTTACGGGCAGCACCTCGTTCGACTCAAGCAGTCTAAAAATACCTTCCACCAGATCGGTATAGTATTGGAAGGATCGGGTTTGAGTTCCTTCGCCGTAAACGGTAAGCGGTTCGCCATTTAGAGCCTGACGAATGAAATTAGGCACGACACGGCCGTCGTTGAGACGCATTCGCGGGCCGTAAGTATTGAATATGCGCACGATGCGCGTGTCTAAACCATGGTAGCGATGATAAGCCATAGTCATCGCTTCGGCAAAACGTTTAGCCTCGTCATAAACCCCACGCGGGCCGATCGGGTTAACATGTCCCCAATAGGTTTCCGGCTGGGGATTCACCTGGGGATCCCCATAAACTTCAGAGGTTGAAGCAAGTAAAAAGCGCGCCTGTTTGGCCAGAGCCAAGCCCAGGGTATTGTGGGTTCCTAAGGAGCCAACTTTCAGAGTGGGAATTGGATATTCTAAATAATCATTGGGACTTGCCGGGGAAGCAAAATGGAGGACCGCATCGATGGGGCCGGCAACATAAATATATTTACTGACATCATGTTTGATAAATTCAAAGCGCTCGTGGCCAATAAGATGGGCGATATTGTCCATATTACCGGTAATCAGGTTGTCCATACCAACAACTTGATGACCTTCATTTATGTAACGGTCGCTTAGATGGGACCCTAAAAAACCCGCCGCTCCTGTAATAAGTATTCGCATGCTTACCTCAAATTTAATTCACCATGCTGCTCGTAATCCGGCAGATGGTCTAGATCGCTAAACATATCACCTCACTGAAGAAGGAATTCATTTGTTATTGTAGCCGGGGCAACCTATCAAGACGACTTAAGAACTCAAACGGCCGTTATACGATCATGATACGTACCTCTTGTAAGTATACAGGGTATCTAAAAATGGCTATAATAAGGCTCTGACAGATTTAAGGGCACCTTTTCTAAACCCACTTGCATTATTTACAATCAATCTTGAAAAACCCTGGACAGAAGCAGAATGAATAGACACATTTTTTATTCTGCTGTCCCGTAAAATTCCCACTTGGAGGTTGGAATGTCACAGAAAGAACGTAAACATATCAAGGTAACTTACTCAACGCTGGCAAGCCCAGATCCACTGCTGCATGAGTATTATGATGAAGCAGTCGTCGAGGCTAGAGAAAACTTCGGCCAGGTATATCCCATGTACATTAATGGCGAAGAAAGATTTGCGGATCAGACATTCGCCAAGGTAAGCCCAATTGATACGGATATGGTGATAGGTTACTTTCAAAAAGGTTCCGAGCAGGATGCGCGGGATGCGATTCAAGCAGCCAAAGCAGCCTTTCCCACCTGGAAAGATACTCCCTGGCAGGAGCGAATCGCCATTATTCGCAAAGCGGCCGACCTCATGAGCGAACGCATCTACTATATGTCGGCGGTCATGTCAATGGAAATCGGCAAGAATCGCCTCGAAGCGCTCGGTGATGTGGAAGAAACGGCCGATCTCCTGCGCTATAACTGCGACGCCATGGAAAAGAACAACGGCTTCAACATAGCCCTGCTTTCCGAGAGCGAACACCACCATAACCGCAGCGTGCTCAAGCCATACGGTGTTTGGGTCGTCATTTCACCCTTTAATTTCCCAGGCGCGTTGGCCGGTGGGCCTAGCAGCGCGGCACTTGTCGCCGGTAACACCGTCGTTCTAAAACCGGCCACGGATACGCCATTCACCGGTTGGCTGCTCACCGAATGTTTCCGCGATGCTGGAATTCCCGCCGGCGTATTTAATTTTGTGACCGGCAGCGGCCGTACGGTTGGCCAGACGCTGGTTGACCATCCCGACACGGCCGGCATCACCTTTACCGGCAGCTATGATGTGGGCATGAAAATCCTGCGCGAATTCTCACATAGCAAATTCCCGCGCCCGGTTATCGCCGAGATGGGCGGAAAGAACCCCACGATCGTCAGCGACAAAGCGGATATGGATAAAGCAGCCATGGGCGTTATGCGTTCGGCATTTGGTCTGCAGGGGCAAAAATGTTCCGCCTGCTCCCGTGTATACGTCCATAAAGACGTCAAAGATGTGTTCGAAGCCAAACTGGTCGCGCTCACTGAGCAGGTCAATGTCGGCGATCCGACGATCATAGAAAACTTCATGGGTCCGGTAGCCAATGCTGGTGCCTACGAAGATTACAAGCGTTTCGTGGCTGATCTGAATGAAGCAGGAAACATCCTCTATGGCGGCGTAACATTGGGTGAGGAAGGCTACTTCGTCGCCCCTACAATCGTCGACGATTTACCCGAGGACCATTATCTTTGGAAACATGAGATGTTCCTACCTATTGTCACCATCGCCGAATTCGACGATTTTGATGAAGCCATGGAAAAAGCCAATGATGTTGAGTATGGATTGACGGCCGGTTTCTTCAGTGAAGATGAAGAAGAAATCCAGTGGTTCCTCGATAACATCGAGGCCGGTGTTGTCTATGTCAACCGTCCCGGCGGCGCAACAACCGGTGCATGGCCGGGTTACCAATCATTTGGCGGCTGGAAGGGCAGCGGCTCAACCGGAAAAGCTGCGGGCAGCTTTTACTACGTACAGCAGTACATGCATGAACAAAGCCAGACGGTAATTGATTGATCCTGGACTGAGCACAGACCCATTAACAGATACTGATTGTTAAAAAAAGCCTCCCTGATTTAGATGAATTGGGGAGGCTCATGTTTAACCAAGGAATATGACGCGAGAATATGGGCAATGAATAATTCTAAGCTTTGTACAATGTCAGAGGCGGTCGGCCGATTTGTCAAAGACGGCAGCATGGTTGCCATTGAGGGGTTCACATCCTTCATTTGTTTTGCGGCGGCGCATGAAATCATTCGCCAAAAAGTTAAGGACCTCACACTTGTACGCATGACGCCGGACCTTGTCTATGACCAAATGATCGCCGCCGGCGTGGCCAGCAAACTGGTGTTCAGCTATTTAGGAAATCCCGGGGTTGGCAGCCTACACTGCGTGCGACGGGCGATGGAAAAAAATATTCCCCAGCCGCTAGAGATCGAAGAATATTCACACTTCGGCATGGTCGGGCGTTATATCGCCGGCGCAAGCAATCTGCCGTTCTTCCCTTTACGAAGTTACGTCGGCAGTGACATGCCGGCAGCCAACCCCAAAATCCAATTTGTACAAAGCCCTTACAGCGATGAAGAAATCGCGGTCGTTCCGCCGCTAAAGCCCGATGTGGCCTTTATTCACGCCCAACGAGCGGATGAACTGGGGGATACGCAGCTGTGGGGTTTGTTGGGCATGCAAAAAGAGGTTGCCTTTGCCGCGAAGCATGTTGTTATCGTTGTTGAAGAAATCGTGGCCGAAGCTATCATCCGGCGCGATCCCAACCGCACACTCATCCCCGGGCTGATCGTCGACGCGGTCGTTTACGAGCCCTTCGGTGCTCATCCCAGTTACGTGCAAGGTTATTACGACCGCGATAATGAATTCTACCTGGCATGGGATCAGGTATCCCGAGATCAGGAGACTACAGAAGCATGGTTGGAAGAGTGGGTTTATGATTTGCCCGATCGGCAGGCTTACCTGGACAAACTTGGTGCGGAACACCTCAACAGTCTCGATGCCGGAATTTTATATTCACAGCCAGTCAACTACGGCCGTTATGACTGAACAGGCTTTTCGAATCAATTAACCCGGTTGATTAATCCACATGATCAGGTCGAATCTGATGCGACCGTCTACCGAGACTGACGTGGCCAATATTTTGCAAGAAACAGAGCAACATCGTGCTCGGCGCGGCATGTGGTTCGTACTGCTGGCATCCGTTTTATGGGGGACAACGGGGACAGCCCAGGCGTTGGCTCCAGCCGGCGCAAGCCCCCTTACGATTGGCTATGTTCGCCTCACCCTGGGAACCGTCGTTTTATTCCTGATCGCCGCCCAGCAAGGACACCTTAAAAGCTTAAAACATTGGCAGAGCTGGCCGCTGCGCACCACCATATTGGCCGGGGCAGCCGTCGCCGCCTACCAGGTATTTTTCTTCGCCGGGGTCGCGCGCACCGGTGTTGCAGTCGGCACAATTGTTGGTATTGGCAGCACACCGATCGCAGCGGGTATTCTAACCTTTTTGGTGTTTAAAACCTTTCCAGGTCGGAAATGGGCAGTCTCAACCTTTTTAGCCCTCATTGGCTGCGCGTTACTGATCCTTTCCGGTGGCGACCTGAGTGTGAACGGAGCCGGTATTCTGCTGGCGATGGCCGCGGGCACCAGCTATGCCTTGTATACGTTGCTGACGAAACAGCTCCTGGAAAACAAGCCGCGCGGGGCGGTGTTATCGATCACTTTTCTCATCGGCTCGCTTCTCCTGCTGCCAATATTATTCATCGGGGATTTTAGCTGGCTGGCAGAACCACGCGGAATTCTTGTTGCTCTTCATCTGGGCGTGATCACAGTCGGTGCAGCCTATACCCTTTATGCAATGGGCCTCAGTATCATATCCGTCGCCGCTACAGCAACGCTTACCCTGGCTGAACCATTGACAGCCGGGCTGCTGGGTATCTTCTTACTTGGCGAACAGCTCAGTACCATGGCCGTCATTGGGATATTATTACTACTTTCAGGGTTAATGATTCTTGTCTTGAACCCTCGCGCTTCTTTGAGACGGCCGACGAGGAATAAATCCTCGATACAAGCCATTGATATCGGCAAACCGACTAACAACGGAGACATGTAATGGATTACACAAAAAATGAATTGATGATCGTAAGTGCATCTCGCGCCTTACAAGGGAGCCGCGTCGTCTTTGTCGGTGTTGGGCTGCCCAATATCGCCTGCAACCTCGCGCGGCGCAGCCATTCACCACAAATTGAACTGGTTTATGAGAGCGGCGTCTTCGGTGCACAGCCGGCGCGCCTGCCCCTCTCAATTGGCGACCCGACCCTAGTCAGCGGGGCCACTTCGGTAACGAGTATTGTCGATCTGTTTATGTATTATCTACAGGGTGGACTCGTTGACGCGGCCCTGTTGGGAGGCGCGCAGATCGACCGCTTTGGCAATCTTAATACCACGGTAATAGGGGATTATGCACATCCAAAGATCCGGCTCCCAGGTTCCGGAGGCGCATGCGAAATTGCAATAAATGCCCGAAAAATCTTGATGATAATACGCTTAAAACGGCGGGCCTTTGTCGAGAAATTAGATTTTCTGACCAGCCCCGGCCACCTTAATGGCGGAGACGGCCGTGCTAAACTCCACTTACCCGGGGCAGGACC
>Ga0316585_10000268_pt1 | contig 11327 bp, 9 predicted proteins | sample S_170502SCrBrC_D_FD_204517 | JGI IMG/M metagenome (GOLD analysis project Ga0316585, IMG submission 204517) | Rhizosphere microbial communities from salt marsh grasses in Alabama, United States - S_170502SCrBrC | ecosystem: Host-associated > Plants > Roots > Rhizosphere | place: USA: Alabama...
TTCAACGGCCGATCGCCTGCTGGCCATCGCCGAAGAAGAGCAGGAGATTTCTATTCGCTCCCTCGCCGGTTCGCTGGCCGATTATAAAAGAGCCACGCGCCGCTGGTGGCAGAACGTCGAACGCCACCTGCCGGAGCTGGATTTCACCGACCACCCCATCTATTTTGTGTCCAGTAATACGCACAGCATGCCCAACTTACTGAGCGGTTATGCCCTGGAACATGAAGAGCTGCTTCATGACTATATCGAAACAAGCGGCTCGGCGGAGATGAACCGCGAATATAATGATATCCTGGCCAGCAACGTGCCCAGCAGCATGGAAAATTATCTTTACTATGTGCTGAAGAAATACAATTCCGAGCACAAGGGTCAACGCATGCAGCAGTTTGAGATCGAGCGATCGTTAGGGATAGACCGAATCCCCAGCGGGCACGCTTTTGATATCGAAACTCAAGTCGTACGCTTGAATAAACTCGATCCGCAAAAGCTGGACCCCCGGCTGCGTATTCTCGGTGTAGAGCTGTTGAACCAGAGCCAGGCGTTGATCATCAATATTGATTATCCGCTGGGCCTGGCCGCCTACCAGGTACTGACCGAAGTCGCGCGCAATGTGGCTCACGTGCGCGGTATTTATGTGATGGGCAAGGCGGCAACGCTAAACGGCCGTATCGGCGATGTCATGATCCCCAGCGTCGTTCATGACGAACACTCGCTGAACACCTATCTATTCAATAACGACATCAAAGCGGATGCCATCGCGCCGCATCTCGTTTATGGCACCGTCCTGGACAACCAGAAGGCGATCACGGCTCCGGGAACCTTTTTGCAAAATGAAGGATATATGGACGTCTTTTATCGCGAGGGATTTACAGACCTGGAGATGGAAGCCGGCCCTTATCTGAGCGGCGTCTACGAAATGGTACGCCCCACACGTCACCCTTATGATGAAATTGTCGATCTGCATAACGCTCCTTTCCCCATCGGCATCATCCATTATGCTTCAGACACCCCCTTCAGTAAGGGCATGAATTTAGGCACGCAAAACCTCTCCTACTTCGGCATGGACCCCACCTACGCTTCGATGATTGCTGTGCTGCGGACAATCTTTGAATACGAGATTCGCCACGTTCAGGAGGATCTAAAAGCAGTATAACTTCTTTGATGTTCTTATTTTATTGATGTTTATAATCACTACACGAATTTTCAGAGCTCCGCGCTTTGCTCCGAGAAGGGATTTTAGACGCGGACGAGATCGGGTGAGCACTGAAAATATTTATAAGGAAGCAACATGAGCACGACCAATCTGCAACGCTTACAGCAAGTTCGCGATGCATTACCCAAGTGGCAGGTTGAAGGCCTGCTGGTTTCTAATCCAGTCAACTGCCGCTGGCTGAGCGGCTTTAGCGGCAGCTTCTCCTTCCTGCTAGTAACGGCCGATAAAGCGCTCCTGGCCACCGATTCACGCTACTGGATTCAAGCCGCCGAGCAGGCTCCGGATTTCGAATTATTCCAATCGCAGCGGACCATGGCGGATATGGCCCGGTTTGTTAACGCAACGGATGCGGCCGTTATCGGCTTCGAAGCGGACTGCGTTACCTACAAGCAGGGGCTGGAACTACAAACACTCGAGGGCATATCCTGGCGGCCGTTGAACCAGACCCTCGAACCGTTGCGTATGCAAAAGTCGGCCGAGGAGATCGCACTTATTCAAGCCGCGGCGGCGATCACCGATGCGGCGATGACCCAGATGTCCGACTTCCTCGTTCCGGGGATGGCCGAGGCCGAACTGGCCTGGCGCCTGGAGAGCCGGATGCGCGAACTGGGCGCTGACGGCATGGCTTTTCCACCCATCGTCGCCTTTGGCTCAAACAGCGCCCTGCCGCATCACGCGCCGGGAGAACGCAAACTTCAAGAAGGGGATATCGTCCTTGTCGATATGGGAGCGCGCTTGAAGGGCTATCACAGCGATCTCACGCGCACTTTTTATTATGGGAAAAAGGCCGATCCCAAGTTCCTGGAAATCTTCGATATTGTCCTCGCCGCGCATACGGCAGCTATGGCCAAAATCAAGGCCGGCGTTAATACACGGGAAACGCACCTGGCCGCGGCTGATGTCATCGCCGAAGCTGGCTATGGAGAGCATTTCGGTCATGGCCTGGGGCACGGCTTAGGCCTGGAAATTCATGAAATACCCTTCCTCTCGGCCACGCGCGAGCCACAAATCGTTGTTAACCACAGCACGGTAACCGTGGAACCGGGGATCTATATCGAAGGCTGTGGCGGCGTGCGCATCGAAGACCTGATCCTGGTCACTCCCGATGGCTGCCAAGCAATAAGCCACTGCCCTAAAAAGCCCAATCTAATTACTCCGTGACCTCTGTGTCTACTCAGTGTCATCCGTGCCCTTATTTTTCGGCCAGGTGACTATCATAGATCGTCAGAAAACGAGGCACAACCACACGCCAGTCATAATTTTGCGAAAACTGTAAGCCTTGCTCGCCCAGCTCTATGCGCTGGCGTGGATTTTCAAGCAGGGTCGAGACCTGGCCGGCAAATGCTTGCGCGGTATCAGCGATGAGGACATCACGGCCGTCAATAACCGGGAAGCCTTCAACGCCCACGGCCGTACTGACCACCGCCCTACCCGCAGCCAGCGCCTCGATCAGTTTCAGGCGTGTACCACTGCCTACACGAAACGGCATGATAAATACCTTCGCGCTGTCGAGATAGGGCTTGACCTCAGGCACCCAGCCGGTCAGGGTGACGCCGGGGAGCCGGCGCAGTCGCTCCAGGCGCGGATGCGGCTTTTGGCCGACGATAGCCCATGTGGTACCTGGCCTCTGTTCTTGCAGCAGCGGCCAGACTTCATCGGCGAACCAAAGCACGGCGTCGACATTTGGCCGGTAATCCATCTTGCCGCTGAAGACGACGTCGTAGGCTGTGGGCTCAGCAGCAGCGCTTTCTGTCTCGCTGACAGGGTGATAAGCAGCGACATCAATGCTGTTGGGAATCACGGGAATAGAGCCGGAGGGTAAACCGGCCAGGCTTTGTAAAGCCTTGCTGTCCGCCTCACTGACGGCCGTTACCCGATCCACGGCAGCACACACCCACGCTTCGTAAGCGTTGAGCCTTGCGCTTTGCAGCTTTGAATACAAAACCGCCGGCAGCCGCCTTAAACTCCCCAGATCTGCCTCCCCCGCGCGCTGCTGGAGCAGGGTCTCCGCGTTATGGGCATCATAAATGAGAGGTAGGTCAGGCACCGCCTCGCGAAAGATGGGAATCGTCCAGGCCAGTTCAATGCCCTCGATCTGGGCAATATCGAAAGTTTGTTGGCGCAGCAGCTTGCGCAGCGCCGCTTCATAATCAGGAGACAAGAGGCGCAGGGCCATATCCGGCTGGCTCGTTGAGACCATCTGCCATAAGCGGCGGCTGAACAGCCGTCCCGGCGCGGGTACGGTGACGATTTCGGCGCACAATTCTTCAAGCTGCGGCGGTATTAGCCCTGGGTTATCGGAATCCGTGTAACTCAACAAAATGACGGAATGTTCCTGCGCCAGGCCGCGCAGAATGTGCAGGTTGCGCAGGCTCGTCCCCTGATAGGCCGGAAAAGGTAATTGAGGCGTCAATAACAGGATTTTCATCAATCGACTTTGCTCGCTACCGCACCGTAAAGAGCCAGCGTCTTTCGCGCCGTCTCCGGCCAGCGGAATTTCTGCGCCTGCTTACGGCCGTTAGCAACCACGCGCGCACGAAACTCCTGGTCGGTTAATAATAAGGCCAGCGTATCCACCCAGCCATCCTCATCAGTCAGGTCAAGAATCAAGCCTACGGGTCCGACAATCTCGGGCAAAGAGCCGCGATCGCTGACCACCACCGGGCAGCCGCAGTGCTGCGCCTCCAGCGCCGGCAGGCCAAAACCCTCATACAGTGACGGCGTGGCCAGCGCGCCGGCGGCATGGTAAAGATGCTGTAGCTGCACGTCGCTTAGCGCATCAAAGTGGATCACCTCGCGCGGCGAAAGATTTAAGGCATCAATGGTCGTAAATATCTCTTCGTAAAGCCAGCCCTTACTGCCTACCAGCACCAATGGGACCTCAACGCCTCTTTCCGCGCGCATGCGGGCGTAAATGCGCAGCAGCATCGGCAGATTTTTGCGAGGTTCCAGCGTGCCGACGGAGAGATAAAAACCTCGTTGCAAGCCAAAATGATCCAGCGTGTGCGCAACCTGGGATGGGTCGACGTCCTGCAAATACAAGGGGTTGGCAGCCAGGTGAACGGTCGTCACCTTCTCAGGTGGGACGTTTAATTTTTTGATAAGGTCTTGACGGGTGGCGTGGCTGTCGGCCGAGATCGCATCGGCCGTTTGCACAGCCCAGGCGATCTGATCGATATAATAGCGCCGGCTTTCATCCGTGAGCAGTTCCGGAAAATAGAGGAAATTCAGATCGTGCACGGTAATGATTCGCCGCGCGGCGCCGGCTCGAGGAGGAATGAAATCGGGACTATGAAAGACATCGAGGCCCTGGCCGGCCAGTTCAAGCGGTAGCGTCCAGCGTTCATAGCGGTGATGGGGCGGCGTCCAAACGGTCCGGCGCTGCCAGTTTTGCGAATCCAGCGGTAAAAAACTGCCCTGCTCCTTGCGGCTGTGGAATACCAGGTAATCGTTCTCGCGGTCGAGTTCGGCCAGCGCGGGCATCAGGTTTAGTACATATTGGCTAATGCCGCCTATGCGGTAGGTCGGCAGGCGGCAGTCGATTCCAATTCTCATGAGAAGATTTTTGCCCAACCTCTCTAAAAAGTCCAATCCAGATGCTCACCTTCGACACCAATGCTGTCCTATATCGCATTGAGTCTATTGGCACTCCGTCCGGATACCTGTTAGCATCTTAATAGACCCTTGTTCAAATTAGGAGGAAACCCATGTCCGAAACATCAAACCAGGCGGTTTACCGCTCGACGACGGCTCTTGCCGCCAATATTGCGACTATTTTATTTGGTATCGTGATTGTTCTGCAGCTTCTAATGGCAATCGGCATCCTGCCGGTGACTATGTTTTGGGGCGGCAGGCAGACAGAACTTACCTTGGGCTTAAGGCTAACCGGTGTAGCCGCCGCGATCATTCTTGCTTTGTTTGCCTACGTAATCCGCCGCCGCGCGGGACTCATCAGCAGCCCACCCCCATCGACTCTGATTAAGATTCTCTCCTGGGTGATTACCGCCTTCATGGTCTTTAATACTTTAGGCAACCTGACTTCGCAGAGCATGACCGAAAAGATTATCTTCACCCCGCTGACAATCTTGCTGGCGATATGCTGTTTCATCGTATCCATCTCAAAATCATCATAGGGGCCACTCCATGAATTGAACTTTTGAGCACTCGCATCCTGTCCTCGAAATCGCTATAATGCCCTCGCCTGTCATTGATACGGCCGTCTTGCTAAGGACATCCATATCTCTGCACAGTCAAATGAAAGATGGGTTTGGCTCGAAAACAGAGGTTATGAGACGGCAAAGGAGAACAGGATGGCTGAAAATACGCAAAACACCCAAAAAACTGAGACCAGCGAACTGTTGCGGAGAATGGAATGGTTCGATGAACAACGGCGCAAAACTGCCCGGCGTCTCAGCGAAATGGAACAAAAATTAGAGCGCCAGGCAGGGGAAGTCGCGCGGCGTGATGAGCGGATTGAGGACCTGGAAAAACAGTTAAACGCGGCCACGCTCAAGATCACGCGCCTGGAGGAAGTTGACCAGCGGCTTCAGAAAATCCGCGAGGAATTATTCAATCAGATCGAGCAGTATGACAAGCGCCGCGTATTGGCCGAGCAAGAGATTGACCGGCTACGCCGGGTTGAGCACGAAGGTCTCTCCCGTGAAATCGCGGATACACGCAAAGAACTGCCGGCAATCGGCCGTTTGCAGCATGACATGGAATTGAGAGTGGCCGAGGAAAGCCGGCTGGCCAAGCTAATCGCCATCTTGCAATCGGCCATCGATCCCATACGCAATCAAATCTCCGAATGGGAGCGCTCATTGGCATTCCTGGAAGAAAAGGAAAAACAAAACAGCCGCAACATCGCCGAAATCCAGACCCAGCTGCTGGAAATCAGCAAGCGTTGGGACCCCATCAACGCCCGCATAGACATCGTGGCCAATACCCTGGCCAAATCAGAATCGACGCGCCAGGACATCATCGAAGCCCAGCTTGAACAGCGCGAGATCATAAAGAAATGGTCGGAGCAAATTCAAATTGGTGAACACGACCGCAATAAACAACTTGAAAACTGGCGCTATGTCCTGCAAGAACATAAGGACACGATGGAAAAATATGCCCACGAATGGATCAATTACACCGACCAGTATAAGGCGGCGGGCGAGGCCGTCAAGCAGCTGGCCGAATGGAAAAAGCAGTCGGAACAACGGCAGCGCGAAACAACTGAAATGCTGCGCATCGAATTGAACCGCATGCAGTCACGGTGGGACGGGTTCCTGCTGAAAGACGAGCAGAAGTGGAAAAGTTCGGAAGTAGATATCCAACAGCGCTGGGATGCCGCCACCCGCAACAACAACGCGGTCCAAGAGCGAATTCATGAACTTGAGGAAAAATTGCTCGAATTCGAAGATGAAAAAGATACGATCTGGCGCGTGCAAACTGCCCAAGCGGATGTCATGAGAAAACTACCGCGTATCTGGCAGGAAGAGATCGAGAAGGCCAAGGCGCAAGATCCAAAACGCCGCCGTCAGCCGACAGTCGTGCCCGTGCGTGAGGAATAATTTAATAGGGAAGCGGATTTCTAAAGAGTTGGCTTCTTTTCAACTCCGATAAATCATGGAACAGTCACTGCATGTAATCGGGACGGCCGGCCATGTCGACCACGGTAAATCAACCCTGGTTAAGGCGCTGACAGGCATTGATCCCGACCGGCTCGCCGAAGAAAAGGCGCGCGAGATGACTATTGATCTGGGATTCGCCTGGTTGACGCTCAACGACCAGGAAATCGGCATCGTTGATGTCCCAGGCCATAAAGATTTCATCGAAAACATGCTCGCCGGCGTGGGCAGCATCGAACTGGCGCTGCTTGTTATCGCCGCAGATGAAGGCGTTATGCCGCAAACTACCGAGCACCTGGCCATTCTAGATTTACTGCAAATTAAAGAGGGCATCGTAGTCCTGACCAAGATTGATCTGGTCGACGATTCCGACTGGCTGGAGCTGGTTACGCTGGATGTCGACGAGGTCCTGGCTGGAACAGCCCTAGAAGACGCGCCAATCCTCCCTGTCTCCGCCTATACCGGAGAAGGCTTGGAAGAGCTTAAGACGCTGCTTGAAGAAAAGATGAGCGCTATGGGCACGCACCCGGATTACGGCCGTCCCCGGCTTTTTGTCGACCGCGTGTTCACCCTCTCCGGCTTCGGCACCGTCGTAACCGGCACCCTAACCGGCGGCACGTTCTCCGTCGGCAACCAGGTGGAAATCGTGCCCGGCAAACAAAAGGCACGCATACGCGGCCTGCAGACTCACAAGCGCAAACTCACCACCGCCTACCCAGGCAGCCGCGTAGCCATCAATCTCACCGGCGTCGATCGCGATCAGGTGCAGAGAGGGCAGGTCATAGCCGGCGTGGGCACCGTCGACGATACGATCCTTGTCGATGCCGCCTACAGCCATCTGGCCGATGCGGGGAACCCGTTGAAACACAATCAGCAGGTCAAGCTCTTTATCGGATCGGCCGAGGTATTGGCGCGAACGCGCGTGATTGGGCAGAAGGAAATCGCGCCGGGAACTGAAGGATGGCTGCAGCTGGCCTTAAGTGAGCCGATCGCCGCTTCCCGCAATGATCGCATCATTCTGCGCCTGCCATCTCCCCCGACGACCCTGGGAGGCGGCACCATCCTGGACCCTCACCCCGGCCGGCGTCACCGCCGTTTCCGCCCGGAATCCATCGACCGTTTGCAAACAATGGCCCTGGGAAGTCCCGAAGAAATCATCTTCATGACCCTGCAGCGCCGCCAGCCTCTATCCAGGCAGGCCTTAATCGAGCAATCCGGTCTTGACCACGACATCGCCCAACCGCTAATAGACGAGATGCTCGAAGAAGATAAGATCCGCGATATTGGAGGCCTGATCATCAGTGAGAGCGGCTGGCAGGCCATCCTAAAAAAGGGGCTCAGCACCTTGCAGGCATATCACAAACAAACGCCCCTCAGGCTTGGCATGCCGCGCCAAGAGTTACGCAGCAAACTCAAACTCTCCCCGCAAATGCTCAATGCCTTGGTGATTGAGAGCGTGGAAAAGGGATGGATCAAGGACGAAGGCACCGTGCTGCGAGCATCCGATCACGAGATCAGCTACTCAAAAGAACAAGAGCTAAAAATAGATTCGTTGCTGCGGGAAATGAAACGGTCCGGAGCCAGCACACCTTCGGTGAAAGAATCCCAATATAAGCTCGGTGAAGATCTTTATTATTCGTTGATCGATATCGGCCGACTGCGGCAGCTCAACGCCGATGTTGTTTATGAGCAGGAGCAGTTTTCAGCGATACAGGCGCGCGTGATCAAATTTCTCGAACAACATGGAGAGATTGACGCCGCGCAGGCCAGAGATCTCTTGCAAACGAGCCGCAAATACGCCATCGCCATCCTGGAACATCTTGATGATATCAAGCTAACCAGGCGCGTAGGAGATGTGCGGGTCCTGGTCTAATACCTCAAAATCCACCTGATCTCGCCTCTTTCTCCACATTTCGCGTGAACAATTTGATAATAATAGCTATAAGTTTAACTTAATACTTTACATATCACCCTCATATAGAGTATATTATGTTAGCTGATCATCTCGACATAATAATTCCAAGGTTGATCGGTGGATAGTAGTTGCTCGACGTGAACACAAGCAAGGAGGTTCTGATATGCTTAATTTAAAAAGCCAATCAACACGCTATGCAGGCTTGATTTCGGCCGGCCTGTTGGTAGTCGTTTTAGCCCTATTTATTTTTGCCCCCACCGCAAATGCCGCGGAAGTTCCCGCGCAGTCATCTTGCAACTGGCTGGGTAATTATTGGAACAATACGGATTTAAGCGGCCAGCCGACGCTGGTGCGCTGCGATGAAGCCATCGACTTCGACTGGCATGGCCTCTCGCCGGATGTGTCCATCAATGTCGATAATTTCTCGGCGCGGTGGGTACGCGTTTATAATTTCGCTCCCGGTTCGTACCGCTTCCAGGCAACAATGGATGACGGGATGCAGGTCTATATCGATAACCAGCTTATTATTAACAGCTGGCAAGAGGGGAATGTGCGCACGATTGAAGCGGATGTCAATCTCTCCGCAGGTCAGCACCAAATAGTCGTCAACTATTTTGAAAAAGGCGGCAATGCAGTCGCCGGATTCACCTGGTATGCGCTTAATACACCGGTGAACCCAACTCCACAACCGCCAATCATCCGGCCACCTTCCCAACCTTCCCTCCCATCGAATCCAAACGTTGAATATCCGGTGGCTGAAGTCAAAGCATCATACCTCAATGTTCGATCCGGCGCCGGTGTGCAATTCCCCGTAATCGGTGTCTTGCACCGGAACACGAAAGTCTTCCTTATGGCTAGAGAAATGAGCGGGCGTTGGGTATTAATTAACACAGGTGATGGACTACAGGGATGGGTGAACCGTTACTACCTGTACACGACCTTCCCTTATACGAGTCTTCCGTTCGCCGGAGTTTCCGGTGGGCAGCCGCAGCCGCCGACCCAACCACAGCCACCTTCGCAGCCGCAGTATGATGCTTACATCAATACCGGAGCGCTGAATGTTCGTAGTGGACCGGGGGTCCAATACCGCGCAATCGCCGTCGTTCAAGGTGGACAAGGCGTGTATATCGTCAACCGAGATGCCAATGGCTGGGTGCAAATACAAATTCCGGGCAGTGTCACCGGCTGGGTTAACGGATACTACCTGTCAGCTCCATAATCGTATCCGCGAAGCACTCTCAATGAGTGCCGGTTACAAACTTCAGATTGTCGTCCCAGGGACCTGACTTCACCAGGTCCCTGGGTTTTTGATTCCTATTCGTAATGTTTGGTATTGATTTCCCACCTCCAACCGCTGATGTGCTTTGGGGCGCGCTGCTTATACTTGTCATTCGCATCATCGGCATGACCGCCAGCACTGTCCGTGTCTTGTTCATGATGCGCGGGAAAAGAGTGCTGACTGCTTTTGCCGGCTTCTTCGAAGTTCTGCTTTATGTGATCGCCATCGGCTATGTGGTCAACGACCTCTCCAATATCTGGAACATCCTTGCCTACTGTCTCGGCTTTGTGGCCGGCACTCTGGTCGGCATGTGGATAGACGATTATACTGCTACCGGTTTCGTCAATGTGCGAATCATCTCGCGCTATAAAGCGCAGGCGATCATCGAACAAATTCATGAAAACGGTTATGGGGCGACGGTCGGCTGGGGACACGGCCGTGGGGGGACAGTCGGTATGATTCTGGCCATTGTGCTGCGCAAAGAAGCGCCGGCCGTGATCGAAATTGCCGAGAAGATCGATCCCGACGTCTTCATCACCATCGAGGATGCGCGAAGCGTGCGCCGCGGCTATTGGCGCATTGGCCAACATTAAATCTCAATTCGGTTTTTTAAAGCACTGCCATTTACGCCCCTGCCTACTTTGTTTATAATCCAGACAGGGTGACTATTTTATTCAAGTTGTCACCTTGTTAATTCTTCAATCGAGATTGGTCCAATTTTTAAAAATCTAAATCCGTAATCATATGGCGATTGAAATTGGACCAATCCGTAGCAACTCAGTTTATTTATTAAAAAATCAGGTCGCAAGATTATGTATAAAACGATATTAGTCCCCCTAGACGGTTCAAAACGAGCGGAAGCAATTCTTCCCCATGTCAAAGATATGGCTGCGCATTACGGCTCATCAATAGTTTTTTTACGGGTCTTTGAAATATCGCTGATCACACCGGAGATGGCGGAATTTGATGATGAATATAAAGCGCTGCCTCATCTAAGCCGCGAACGCCTTCAGGAGATGGTCGCCGACGCGCAGAATTATTTACGCGGGATAACAAAGCAGATGGCCAATCACGGCATCCGCAGCCGTTTTTGCGTGGAACACGGACCGGTGGCGGCAACGATTATTAACACGGCCCGCCGGGAAAAAGCGGACATTATTGCCATGGCCAGCCACGGAGCCAGCGGTCTCGAAGGCGTTTACTATGGCAGCGTCGCCGCCGGTGTGCTACAGCGCGTAGACCGACCGCTGCTCATTGTCCGCTCGTATGAGGTGGACGAGTAGTTATTTTTCTAATTAATAA
>Ga0316585_10000272_pt1 | contig 11293 bp, 10 predicted proteins | sample S_170502SCrBrC_D_FD_204517 | JGI IMG/M metagenome (GOLD analysis project Ga0316585, IMG submission 204517) | Rhizosphere microbial communities from salt marsh grasses in Alabama, United States - S_170502SCrBrC | ecosystem: Host-associated > Plants > Roots > Rhizosphere | place: USA: Alabama...
AAGGTTGCGTTCAATTATGTTGAACAGCGCATTTCCACTAAATCTTTTGGTTTCACCCATATGAATTTCATAACCCGTCGCTTCAATATTTTTCCAAAAGAAACGGGTCCGGGTGGTTGTTTTAGGAGCTTTTAAAACCGTTTCAACCGGTAAAAGGTCGAGTCCTTTGGAGGTGCCGGGTGTTCCTTCCAGCCCATTGGGATCGTGAACAAAACGGCCCATCATCTGATATCCGCCGCAAATACCTAAAACATGCCCTTCCGCATCGCAATATTTATGTATGATATCCGTCCATCCGATTTTTTTCAGCCAGCGAAGGTCCCATCTGGTATTTTTTGATCCAGGAAGTATGATTGCTTTGAAATTCGTAAGATTTTGGGGCTTTTCAATAAAATTTACATCGATTCCTTTCAGGTTTAAAAGCGGATCGAAATCATTAAAATTTGAAATATGGGGCAGGCGAATGACGCCAATTGCCGGAGTGTCTTTTTCTGTCGTTGATATACTAACTGGATTTTCGATAACAACAGAATCTTCTGCTTCAATGCGGAAGTGGTCGTACCAGGGGATCACACCAAAGACTATTTTTCCTGTTTTTTCTTCCAACCAGTTTACGCCATTTTTAAAAAGGTTTAGGTCGCCCCGAAAGCGGTTGATGATAAAACCTTTGATCATATGTTGCCGTTTATTTGAAAGGCATGCCAATGTTCCTATAATCTGGGCAAATACACCGCCACGGTCAATGTCTGAAATTAAAACTACCGGCGCATCAGCATATTCAGCCATGGGAAAATTGACGATGTCATTTTCCATGAGATTTACTTCAGCACAGGATCCAGCCCCTTCCATAACAATAACATCATATGCTTTACGCAAGCGGTCCAGTGAATTACAGGCTTTCGAAAACAGCACATTTTTTTTGTCGTTAGGTTTACTTGCCCAATTCTCTGTCATAACTTTACCGTGAAGCACAATCTGAGAGCCGATATCACTTGTGGGTTTTAGCAGGATAGGGTTCATATCAACATGGGGTGAAATTTTTGCGGCCTCGGCCTGAACAATCTGGGCACGTCCCATTTCAAGACCTTCAGGGGTGACGCCTGAATTATTGGATATGTTTTGGGCTTTAAAAGGCGCAACCCGCAGCCCTTTTTTCACCAAAATTCGACACAGAGCCGTTGTAACGATACTTTTTCCCACTTCAGAACCTGTTCCCAGGATCGCTATAGCCGGTGCTTTTCTCATAGGAAGTTCTTATTTTAATTCAAATCGTATGGGCACCCTGACCCACATGTCCACTTTTTCATCTCCAATCATACCGGGTTCGAATAGCCAGTGTTTTACCGTGGATGTTGCCGCATTGTCTAAGAGTGGGTGGCCACTTGATTTAAAAATCTTTAAATCATTCACTTTGCCGTTTTTGTTTACCAAAACGTCCAACAGGACGTTCCCCTGATATCCTCTCATTCTTGCAATTCTGGGATATTTGGGAGAAGGATTTGATCGATATATTGGTATAGCTTCATGGATTATTTTAAGCGGCGACAGAGCAGAGGAACTTTGTTTTGTCGCTTTTAAAGTTGTTTGTGATCCAGCAGGTCCGGTATTCATGTGAGATTCGCTTTTTTCAGTGATTTCCTCCGGGATGGTTTTTGAAACCTCATTTTCTTTTGGTTGAACCGGAATCTGAACTGTTTTCTTGGGCGGTGTTTTTACGATGGATTTAGGTTTCTTTTTCTTTTTTTTAACAACGGTCGGTTTTTCTAAAACCGGCTTTGGTTTTTCTATAGAAGGATTCGGTATTGTTTTAATCGGTATTGCAGTCAACGTCATATTCAAGGCTTGGGGTTTGGGTTTATTGAGAATAACGTTTTTAGTCCATTTAAAATTTATTCCTAGAAGAAGTCCGTGGATTCCAATGGCAATGAATCCTGCTGTCAGTAGCTGTTTCATTGATGTTGCTCGACTTCTGATTGCAGTGAAATTCGATGGATTCCTGCCATTTTGATTTGATCCAAAACCTGAAAAAGTTTCTGGTATGACAGGCTGCGGTCAGCAAAAAGAAGGATGCCGACGTCCTTATCGGTATCAGCTTTTGTTTTTAAAAACGATGCAATGTCATTGAGTCCGATCTGCTCTTTGTCAACATATATGGTTTCATCTGATTTTATGGTAACTGAAACGATAAGTTCTTTGTCGATTTTAGCAGAAACAGATGTCGGCAATAATACCGGCAGTCCTCGATGAACAGCCATGGAAAGCATTGCATATATAAAAAACACTAGAAGAAGAAAAACGATATCGATCAGAGGGAGCATTTCAATTCGTACTTTTCTGCTCGTCTGAAAGTTAACTTTCATTTTTAATCTCCTTTGTGTCCGCCATTGTTGCTGATCAGTTTCTCATAAACGATTTCAAGACTGGTGGCATACTTTTCAATATCAAGTGCAGCTTTTTCGATCCGAGAATTAAAAAAATTATATGGAAAAACAGACAGAATTGCAATTCCCAGTCCTGTAGCAGTTGTGATCAGGGCTTGCGCTATTCCAGCAGTAACTGCCTGCGGATGCTCAATACCTGTTGTGCCAAGAACTTCAAAAGAAAGTATGATTCCGATGACCGTGCCGAAAATACCTAACAAAGGTGCCACAGTTATCATGGTGTCCATAACCGCCATATATTTTTGCATTCGTTTTATTTCTTCAGCAGCAGCGGCTTCCATGGCCTTAGCCATGGAAAAGTCACGATGAAGGATTCCGGTGACGAGAATCTTTATAATATAATCTTTTGATCCTCGTGTCTTTAATCTTATAGATTTCCAGTCTCCAGTTCGGCACATATCCAAGACTTCGTCAACCAACTTCTTGTTTCTGTTTTTATCCATACCGATCCAGAAAAAAATTCTTTCAATGATGACGGTCATTACAATGATGGAACAGGCCAATAAAGGATACATGACCGGTCCGCCGCTTATAAATAGATCAAGCATATGTACTCCTGTTGAAAATCGGCAAATGTCAAAATTCGTGAGTTCTTTAACATTTACTATATATGAAAATATAAATAACTCAAGTTCTGCATCATAAGCAGTTAACAACTCTTAGATGTCGCAGGCCAAAAAAAATTTAATAAGGTAAAATATATCATTGAGTATTACCGTTTTAGCATCGTTTCAGTATATTTTTACCACAAATTTTTCCTGACCTACGACATTTTAAAGGCATTGCTCAAAGTCGAGAGAGATGAAACTTGAGTAAAAATTAATAATCAATCGTAACTCCTGCAAGAAAGTTTATTTCGGGTGATGGGAAATATCCGGGTTCTGTTATTGGAAAGGTACTTATGCCACCATATTCTGAATATTCTTCATCCGTAATATTGTTTATGTTCAGAAATGCCGTCATTTTTTTCCACTGATACTTCAGTTTCGTATTGACAATCAAATAATCTTCCTGATCCTCAAAAGCGTTTGAAAAATCACTGATAAATGGTCGCTTTCCCACATAGATGGCGTCAATGTTTAGTGAAAAACCTTTGCCAAGGGTAAAAAGACCGCTGAGTGCAGCTTTGTTGTTCGGCACGTTTGGGACATTATTATTTTCAAATTGTCCGCTCGTAAAGGTTGCGTCGGTATAGGTGTAGTTTCCACTTAATGTGATTTTTTCAAAAGTTTTGGATAAAGAGATCTCAATACCATCTCGGCATGTTTTACCGTCATAATTTTCATTGGCAAAAGCTGTGGGGTTATAAAAAAGCTCGTTTTTTGTATTAATACGGAAAAAATTAACATTGGCGTAAAATGTTGTTGTAAAATGGTGACGAATTCCAAATTCATAATTGTCGGAAGTTTGAGGCACCAGAGTTGTATCAATGGTATTGGTAAAAAAGCTAAAGATTTCATCAAAAACCGGATATCTGAAGCTTTGTGCGAAGCTGGCATATATCGATGAATTCTGATGGAATATATAATTGACACCTGCTGTAAAAAGGTCTTCGCTCATTGTTTTACTGTCCGGGTTGCTTGGTTTGAAATTGAATTTTGCCCGGTCATATCGATACCCCCCGGATATTGACAGATTGTCCCAAGGACTGATCTCATCGTGAATATAATAACCATAATTTTTCTTTTTGAGTTCGAATATTCCTGTAGATGGGAACCCTAAAAATATAGAATTATTGGTAATGTCTTCAACGATATCTGTATAATCGAAACCGACAACAAGACGATTATCAAGCCCCCCTACCTTTTCTCTAATAACGATCTGTGGCGACACGGCGAAGGTATTGATATCGGTGTCTCCGGTAAAGCTTCCCGCGTCAAATGATGCAAAAGATAAAGAGTTTCTTTTTCTAAAAGAGATATCCATCATAAATTTGCTGTCGCTTAAAAAAAATATCTCAGGACCGCCTTTTACATAATAATCTTCGATATCGGCAAAGTCATCGGGTTGAAGTGACTCTGTTCTTGATGCTCCGGCTGCAAATTCGCTGGTTTTGATGGCGCCTGGAAGTCCGGTGCTATCTTTATGATAGCCGCTACTTAAGTTCCATTTCACCATATCGTTTTGATAATAACCCAGATTAAGCCCCAGATCTTTGGCTTCGGTATCGCTGTTATCCCGGTATCCACTTGAAGTCAAATAACTGCCTGATAGTGCATAAGACCACTTTTTTTGAGTTCCACTCACGAAAGCGCTTCCTTTAAACGTGTCATAGCTTCCGCCATTAATCTCGGCTCCGGTTTTAAATGCTTCTCCTTCTTTTGTGATGATATTGATCACACCGCCAGCGGCATTATCTCCATAAAGAACACTTCCTCTACCACCTCTGATAATTTCAATTTTCTTTATCCTGTCTAATGGAATTAGAGACCAATCAGAACCACTTAAATCGGCTTCATTGATGCGTCTTCCATCCACCAATACCAGTGTATTTAATGGTGCAGTCTCACCGAATGCCCGAAGGTCGACCGTATAGGTTCGACGGTTCCCTGCGATATCGTTAACAAGGACACCTACCTGGTTTCTTAAAAGATCAGGAACGTCATAGGCTGTGCTGTTTTTAATATCCGTCTCGTTTATTACAGTTACATTTGCCGGTACAGATGATATTTTTTCTTCTTGCCGTGTGGCAGTTACCACTACTTCTTCCATGGTTGTTATGGATGATTCATCTTTCGCAGGATCCTCTGCCCAACACAATGGTGCAAAAAGAAAAAACACAAGGAGCCCTAAAAATAACATTCTTTTTTTCACGATTTTCCTCCTTTCCAAAAAATATTAATTTTTGGATCCGGGGAAAAAAAATCCCCGGACCGAAAGTTAATCGATCCGGGGATTTCCCATTTTTATCCTCAAGATCTAACCAGGCATCATCCGTCCGCGAAGGTTACTTAAGAACTTTGAAAAACGGTTCTTTTTGCTCGATTTGTGTTTTTCAAAGGTATCAATGCCTTTTGTTCAGACAGGTCTTCTGACTTCCCCGCCCTCTCAGCGGCCTTCCCATTCATATACGAAAAGTGGCATACCGTGGCCAAAAGGGTTCCTTTTACCGAGACCTTTACAAAACCTCCCTTTTTGCCCGATTTCTGCGTCAGGCGAAAGTTTTAATCCTCGAAATACTTAATGTATTACTGTGGTTAAAGTTTTCGCCTTCCTTGAACTTGAACAAAAATGAACATTTTTTAATGGTCTCTTACCAAATAAACTCGGTAAAAGGCAGGGTTACAGCGGCGGGCCCGTCCCCGATTTTAACGGGGTTCCCTATTAAGCTCACACCCGAAATATTAATAGAAGCTATCTCAAAAAAGTCCTTTGTCTCAATCCACCAGAGGCGGACAAGTCTTTGTGTTGGGTCCTCGTTTCAATTCCTCGACATACTTGAGTATGCGTGTCGGAGATCCCGTCAACAGGCGGGGCGGTTTGAAACTCGGTCCCGCGTTCTTGTCCCGCCGATCTTCGGCGGGAGACCTTGAATCAAAATCCTTTTTTTGAGATTGCTTCTAAATGCCGGGTGATACGAGCATCTGAACAATTCTCCAATCCAATTAAGGAAAAGCGAAATGAAAGTCAAGAAAAAACATGAGAAGTATGAATTAAACTTCATGCTTCTTCCAGACACTTTCAAGATATTTCAGAGAGACATTTAGATAATCAAAAGAAAAGACCTCTATGGATACAATGCCTCTGAACTGTTTTAACATTCTAATGATAGTTTTTAAATTCGATTTTGACAAAAGATCCAAAGGCTGATGGTCTTTGTTTTCGTTGGCTCCATGGAGATGGATAATTGAAGTTCTGTCTTTATATCTTTCAAAAATATCTTTCATGTCCAATTCGTATAAAATTAAATGGCCAAGATCCATGCAAACGGAAAGATTAAATCCTATCAAGATGTCTTCCACCCATTCAAGCGGATAATTCAGGGTCTCGATGGATATTATCCTACTGTTGAAACCAAAGCTGCATAACGTATCCATGCTTTGGTATGTACACTCCTTCCATCTTTTAACCTGTTCACTTTCAAAATCACTCTCGCCATACGGCAGGTGGAGGGTATACGAAGTTGGGGAGAGGGGGGCTGTAAGGTCCATGACTTGTTTTATGGTTTCTATGGCAGAATGTCGCGTTGAAGAATCCTCTACACCCATAGATATATCAAGGGGGAGGTGAATATTGTAGGAAATATCGTATTCATTGGATAAAGAGAGCAGTTCTTTTATTTCATGATTTGACGGCAGGCTGTTCGGAGCGCTTTCAAACAATATCAGCTCAATTTCATCAAGATACGGGGCAAGCATTTTAACATTTTGGACATAACCGTCAGGATAAATGAATGATGTGGTTCCGATTTTAAAAGGGAATATACCTTTGTATGATTTTGGCAGGGCAGGGTACATATAAAAAGTTACAAGTGAGCTAATCCGCCGCAGTGCCTCAGCGGACAAGAGTGTAAAGTGATCTAAAATTTAAAAAATATTTAAACTGCACATTCTCAGTTAAATGATATTGAAACAAACAAGAAAAGGAGCGATTCAATGATTTCGGTCATGGCCCCCAGCATGTCGCCGGTAATGCACCCCATGCGTTTTTTATAATAAAATATGATGGTAATGGTCAAAAGTGCAAAAACAAAATTTAGCCAGATTCCTTTCCATCCAAGGAAAATGGAGAGTATAACCGGAATCAGCATCCATTGGAAGGCGGATAGCTTTATTGGTTTGTCAAAAAAATCATATCCGGTGCCACCGTCAGGTCTGCCATACTCCAAAAAGCGGATACCGAAAATCATGGCACATCTGGAATAGCTAGGAACAAGCACAAGCAACAACATCCGATGATCATTTAGGGACATGATGCCCCCCCATTTAACGGCCAGGGTACAAATGATGGCTACAAGTCCCATGACGCCGATTCTGCTGTCTTTCATAATTGCCAGTGCGTTTTCTCTGCTTCGGTGTCCTAAAACACCGTCGGCAGTATCACCTAACCCGTCCAAGTGAAGTGCGGCGGTCATAATAACCAGAAGAACAACATCAAGAATTGCTGTGATCTGTGGCGGCCAAAAGCGTATTGCCACATGATCGAAAATAGAAAGCAGTCCGCCGATAATCAAACCGACGATCGGAAAAAACGGAATCATACCTTTGGGATCATAGATAGATGATTTTCCAAAAGGTATGATGGTTAGAAATTGCAGTGCAGCGATTAAACGTTTCATTTTATTTTTACCGGAATACCGGCCACCATCCAGATGACGCGGTCCACGCAGTTTGCTACTTTCTGATTGGCAAATCCAGTGATATCTCTAAACAGTCTCGCGAGCCTGTTTTCAGGGACTATTCCGGTTCCAACCTCGTTTGATACCAAAATCACCGGGCATTCGGCCTTTACAATGGATTGAGTAAGTTTTCGAATTTTCGCATCTATTTTTGTCGGGTCTTCGTCCTCCATCATAAGATTGTTGATCCAAAGGGTCAGACAATCGATAAGGATCACGTTTCCTTTTTGGCGATGTTTATTAATTGTTTCAGGAATAAGAAGCGGCACATCAAGAGTTTTCCAGGCACTGCCTCTTTGTTGTTGATGACGTAACACCCGCTGTTCCATCTCTTTGTCTTGGGGCATGCAGGTGGCGATGAAGATCTTTTGTCCGGAAATCTGGTCCGCTAAATGAAGTGCATGGCTGCTTTTGCCGCTCCTGCATCCGCCGATAACAAGAATTGTTTCTTTCACCAATTACTCCCTGATTGAATATTTTCGTGGAACCAACGTCACTCGCGGGAAATTGCCCAGCGGACTTTCATCTACCAAGAGTGTGCATCCATAGGTTTCTTCCAGGGTTTTGTAAGTAAGCACTTCATCTGGAAGCCCCTGACACACCACTTGACCTTTGTGAAGTAACATCAGATGATCCGCATACATGGCTGCAAGATTGACATCATGGGAAACCATCACAATGGTAATACCCTTTTCTGTTTTGAGTTTTTCCATCAAGTCCATTATTCGAACCTGGTAGGCAAGATCCAGGGATGCTGTAGGTTCATCTAACAGGATGATGTCAGGCTCCTGGCAAATTGCCCTTGCAATATAAACCCGTTGCTGTTCTCCGCCGCTCAATTGATCAAGTTTTCGATGCGCCAGATGTTCCAAGCCGGTAAAGGCGATGGCTTGATTTGCGACTTCCAGATCATTTTCTTGCTCGAGTCCCAGTATGCCGAGATAGGGTGACCGTCCCATGAGTACAATTTCGGTTACGGTAAATGGAAAATCAGCAAAAGTCATCTGCGGAACAAAAGCAATGGTTCTTGCTAAAGCTTTGCGATGATACTGATCGATGGGGTGATTCAGGATCTTTAACTCACCGTTTTGAGGTTTTAGAATTCCGGATATGACTTTCATTAGTGTGGTTTTGCCTGAGCCGTTTGGGCCGATGATAATAAAAAAATCTCTTTGAGGAACTTGAAAGGAAATGTTTTTCAAAACAAGGGTTTCCCCAAATGAATGACTCAGATTATTAACATAAATTGACGGTTTCATTTGCTGGATCTTTTCAATAAATAAATAAAGAGCGGTGCGCCGATCATAGCAGTTATAACACCGGCAGGTATCTCTCCTTGTTTTGGAAGGATTCGTGCCAGAAAATCGCAAAACACCATGTAGGTACCTCCGCCGAGGATACATGCAGGAACCAGCACCCGATGGTCCGGACCAAAAACAAGTCGAAGCAGGTGCGGCATGACCAGGCCGACAAATCCCACAAGACCGCAATAGGATACCGTTGCACTGACCATAAATGACGTTGCCACTAAAAGCGTAACGGTAACAAGTTTAATGTGGACGCCCATGGTCTGGGCCATTTCCTTTCCCATGAGAAGCAGATTCATAGGATTGGAGAGCCAGAACACCAGAAAAAAACATGGCAAAAGTATTGCGGCCAGAATGCCGACTTGTTGCATATCTCCGAAAGAGAGATCTCCCATTAACCAGAAAATGATATTGTGGAGTCTGGAATCCTGTGTCATGGAAATCAAAAACATAATTACTGCCGCACAAAAGGCATTCACCATTACCCCTGAAAGAAGGAGCGCATCTTTTTTCAGAATCGTCTGCCCGGAGGACATAGCCAATATGAGAAGGAGGGTGGCGATACTTCCGCTAAAAGCAGTCAAGCTCACTCCCGGAAACCTGGAAAAGCCCATGAGAATACCTACAATAGCGCCTATCGCAGATCCTCCTGAAATCCCCAAAATATAAGGCTCTGCCAATGGGTTGCGAAGCAGGGCCTGAAAAACAAGACCGCCTAAAGAAAGTGCAGCTCCCACCAGCGCCGATAAAATGACTCTCGGGAGGCGAATTTGCCATATAATGGAATGCATCATGGAGTCGGAAGTGCGAATTCCAACAATAGTTTGAAAAACAGAGCGTATTGAAATTTGGGTTGGACCTGAGGAAAGACCCAAAAACATGACAACCATTAGAACAATCAGCAAAAAGAAAGAAATTAAAAAGAGACGTTTTAACAATACGGGCTTAGCGGTAATCACTTTGTTCCCTCAAAAAGTTCGGGATGAATCAGCTTGACCATTAATTCCAAACCATCCACCAGACGCGGGGTTGGACGGTCAAAAAGATTGGAGTCTTCTATAAAAATTTGATGATTGCGGACTGCCGGCATGTTCGGCCAGCGGTTCCATTCAGCCTTGACCTGTTTAAATATGGCAACCCGCGCCATTGAAGTGATAATAATCACCTCCGGTGAAAGTGCCAGAACCTGTTCGATACTGTAACGCGGATAGGCGATTGGACCTTGGGCTACGTTTTTCCCTCCGGCAAGGACGATGAGCTCGTTGCTAAATGTATGGGTTCCTACAGACACAATAGGTGAAACACCGATTTGAAAAAAAACCCGTGGGCGATACGTGGTTTTTGCAACAAGGGATTTAACCTTTTGAATTCTGAGATTCATGCTTTGTACGAGTTTGTCCGCTTTTTCCTGAACATTTAACAGTTCGCCTACTTCCTGAACGGTTTGCATGACGGATTCCAGATTTCCGGGATTAACGGCATAGACAGGTATTTTCAAAGATTCCAGACGCCGAGCTACAGCTATCGGATTTCCGTCCTTAATCGCAATACAAAGATCCGGTTTTAATGCCACTATTTTTTCAAGATCGAGCTGAACATAAGATCCGACCTTGGGAAGCTTTACGGCTTGGGGTGGAAAATCACTGTATGTTGTTACGCCTTTTAAACGGTGGCCCTGGTCCAAAGCAAAAACAATCTCAGTAATGCTTGGGGCAAGAGATACGACTCGCTGAGGTTCATCCGATACCGTGACGTGCCGTCCCAACTGATCTGTTAGGGTTTTGTTGGCAGATGCCGTCACCGATAAAATTAAAGGCAATACCGTTATCATTAAAACGATGGTTATGTATCTAAATGTTACCATGTTTTTAATCGTGATTGTTTTACTCCTTTGGAACAAATCGATCTCAATAGTCTTCGCTTTCAGCTTCGCCCAACAATATGGAGCTTCAGGTGTGATTAAATTTTTGACTGGAAGCTGTCTGAGTGGATTAAGGATCGTTTTGAAAGAACCAAAGCCGACTTGACTTTATGGATGAAGCCTTCATATGAAACAGATTTTTATTAATAGCCCGATCAGGTTCTTTCATTACGAGCCTTTATTCACGAGTTCTTTCAGCAAAAATTTAATTATACCTGAAGCGAAAATGTTTTCAAAAGGCTAACGTGCTGCCAATAATAAAAAAACCGGACCGAAATACATCGAT
>Ga0316585_10000273_pt1 | contig 11270 bp, 8 predicted proteins | sample S_170502SCrBrC_D_FD_204517 | JGI IMG/M metagenome (GOLD analysis project Ga0316585, IMG submission 204517) | Rhizosphere microbial communities from salt marsh grasses in Alabama, United States - S_170502SCrBrC | ecosystem: Host-associated > Plants > Roots > Rhizosphere | place: USA: Alabama...
GACCATGCGGTCGATTTCGTCGTTCGACAAACCCGACGAGCTGGTGATCTGGATCTTCTGCTCCTGACCCGTCCCCCGATCCTTCGCAGAAACGTGGAGGATGCCATTGGCGTCGATGTCGAAGGTCACCTCGATCTGCGGCACGCCGCGCGGCGCCGGCGGGATACCGATGAGGTGGAAGCGGCCAAGGGTACGGTTGTCACCCGCCATTGAACGCTCACCCTGCAGCACGTGGATCTCGACCTGATTCTGGTTGTCGTCGGCGGTCGAGTAGACCTTGCTCTTGCGAACAGGAATCGTCGTGTTGCGTTCGATCACGACATCGGTGATCCCTCCCAGCGTCTCGACCCCGAGCGACAGTGGGGTGACATCGAGGAGAAGCACGTCCTTGACGTCACCGGCCAGCACGCCGGCTTGAATCGCAGCGCCGATCGCCACCACTTCGTCTGGGTTCACGCCCTTGTTCGGCTCTTTGCCGAAGAAGTCGGCGACCACCTTCTGCACCAGCGGGATTCTGGTCGATCCGCCTACCAAGATCACCTCGTCGATGTCCTTGGCTTCGAGCCCGGCGTCCTTCAGCGCCTGGCGGCACGGCTCCATGGTCCGCTGCACGAGCGGCTCGATCATCTGGTCGAACTTCGACCGCGACAGTCGCAGCGACAGGTGCTTCGGTCCCGATGCGTCCGCCGTGATGAAGGGGAGGTTGATATCGGTCTCGAGGGTCGCCGAAAGCTCCATCTTGGCCTTCTCAGCGGCCTCCTTGAGACGCTGCACAGCCATGCGATCCTTGGACAGGTCGACACCCTGATCCTTCTTGAACTCCTCCTCCATCCACCCGATGATCAGGTGGTCGATGTCGTCTCCACCGAGATGGGTGTCACCATTGGTGGACTTGACCTCGACGACCCCACTGCCCACCTCGAGGATGGAGATGTCAAAGGTCCCACCGCCGAAGTCAAAGACGGCGATCGTCTCGTCTTCCTTCTGGTCGAGCCCATAGGCGAGAGCCGCAGCGGTGGGCTCGTTCACCAGCCGCAGCACTTCCAGGCCGGCGATCTGGCCGGCGTCCTTGGTGGCCTTCCGCTGGGAATCGTTGAAGTATGCGGGCACGGTGATCACGGCCTGGCTCACCTTGCCCCCGAGATAGTCCTCTGCTGCCGCCTTGAGCTTCTGCAGTACCATCGCGGAGACCTCGGGCGGTGAGTACTGCTTGCCCTCGGCCTCGATGCGCGCGGTGTTGTTTTCACCCTTGACGACCTTGTAGGGAATGGTCTTGATTTCCTCAAGAACTTCGTCGTACCGACGCCCCATGAATCTCTTGATCGACGAGACGGTGTTCTCGGGGTTGGTGACCGCCTGGCGCTTTGCCACCTGCCCCACGAGGCGTTCGCCAGAGTTTGTGAAAGCCACCACCGAAGCAGTCGTGCGATTCCCTTCCTGGTTGGGAATGACAACGGGCTTGCCGCCTTCCATGACCGCGACTACCGAGTTGGTGGTCCCGAGATCGATTCCAATCACTGTAGACATGCTTGAGTCCTCCTCAACTTTCGCTACCGAAACTCAATATAAAACCTGAGTGATAATTTGTCAAGTTCTGAATAAAAATTCTCTAACTAGGTTCTAAGTGTATATGATTAAGGAGCTTAGCCGGATTTACTCAAAAGGATGTGTCACCAGAGGAATGGGCTGCGACAGATCCAAGAACAACCACGGGTCAGTCGAGAAGTCGGACCCCTGGACCGGTCCGCTCTGAATCCTCAACCGGAGCCTCCTCCCAAGCCAGGCTGCGGCTGATGATCAGAGTCTGAACGGGCTGACCCTTGCCGTCGGACCCGGTGACCAGCATCTTGCCCCCACGGGTGACCATGCGATATGGCCGTCCCCAGGGATCTTTTGCGGGAATCCCCGGCACCCCGGCAAGGAGCTCATCCAGCCCGTCCGGATAGAACCCGTGAAGGAAGAAATGGGTCTCCCCGGCTCTCGCGACCCGATCCAGGCCGATCCACGATGCGCTCTTGACGACGTAGCGATCCCAGAATTTCTCGCCAAGGGAGAATCCCGGATTCAAAGGGTTTCGCGGTATCATCATCAACGAAAACGCGAGCAGCGCGAGCAGCGGGACGACCAGCCACGGCAGTGAGGATGGACTGAATGACGGCGCCGACTCCTCCTTCACCTCACGCCGCAACTCGCGTGCGATCTCCTCCTGGCTTGCTTCTCGGATCAGCCCGCGGTCCTTCAAATCGGCCAGGGCCTTGCAGGTTTCGAACTCGACCAGGGTGCTTTCGAGGATGATCTCGTTGATCGAGTTCGTGCCGTTGACCAGCTGATAAACCGTCATCTGGGCGTCGGATACCTGGTTTCCCACAACCTCGTCGGAGTCAGCCTTCTTCTCCCGCTCTTCGAAGCTGAAACCCAGCTCTTCGAAGTCGTCGAAGGTTGCGGTCACCACTTCCAGCTCGCGAGAAGGATCCACCTTGATGTACACCGCCTCACGGTCCGGGATCCGCTGGTCGATGAACGGCCACTCATCCGTCATCCGGGCGCCTTCCATGATGATGGAATCGGCGGCCATCGGTTCCATGAGATCGCGGTCGTAATCGATGTCGGTTTCCTGCGAGAAGTGATACTCCCCGTCCGACCACCTGAAGACGCGATATACGATCTGGAGAATCTGCTGATGGAGGGCGATCCTCACGGTGTCCACCGGTACCACGTGGTGATCGATCAGAATCCGCCCGAGGCGCTGCAGGGTCTCCTCCTGCCTGCGCAGGGCCGCCTCGAGCTCCACCTCGCTCACCTCGCCACGTTTGGTCAGGATCAGCCCGATCATGTCCTCGGGGTGCTGGTTGAGCGTCGATGCGCCGACGATGCAACCCTCGAGAAAGGAAACGGTTACGAGATTCTCGTCGTTCTTCAGCGTGAGCACGCCGGTTTTCCGCTGCAGAGAAATCAGCTGCAGGATATCGGCGAAGGAAAAGTCCAGGAGAGTTCCTTCCAGTGCCACGCTACCTCCGTGTCCACGCTGTCGTCACCGAGCGCGCCACCACCGCAAGCCACAGAAGCAGGAGAATTATCTGTAGCGGCAGCACAACCGCCATCGGCTCGATTCTGGGAAGGAACATGCCAGCCCACAGCAGGGCGCCGGTCAGGAAGAACCATCCGAGGAACGCCGCCAGCATCCCCCACCCCAGACCTCCTGCAAGCACCCTGGAGCTGCCCGGGAAGAGAAGGCCGGCAATCCTCCGGAAGGCGTTGGTCCACGCCTCCCAGACTTGAATCTGTTCGAGCTTGCTGGTCTGCTGCTCGATGGAAACGACGTCCCTCCTGAGAAACACCGAAACGCACTGTGAGCAGTAAACCGGGCTCTCCCCAAAGCCCTTCTCGAGCCGGTACATTTTGCCGCACTTGGTGCACTCTCTTGCGGGCGGGTAGAAGCGGATCCTGACCAGGAGAACCGCGAGACCGAAGAGACCTCCGACGAAAAAAACCAGGGAAAACGCATTTGCCAACTGCGCCCTCGGCTTGACCGGGGAGGCGACTACTCCCGCGGCGAGCTCGAGGTCCTGGGGAGATATGGCCACCAGCTCCTCGACGTCGGCTTTGCCCAGCCGCGGATAGCGGATGCGCGGATCACGTCCGCGCAACCCTCTCGAAGCTTCGTCGCGGCCCGCAATTTCTCGCGCCTTGGCGCGCGCCTCGTCCCCTTCTTGAAAGCGTCGGCTGAGATCGTACGCTAACGAAAGGTTGTGGTAGGCGAAGGCGTTCTGCCCGTCGATCTGGAGAGCGGCATTGTAGAGCTGGATCGCCCGTCGTGTGTCCCCGTCTTCCATCGCCAGGTTGCCCAGAAACACCAGAGACAAAGCGTCGTCGGGATCCGCGAGTGATGCCTTCTGGAACTCGACCTTGGCCAAACCAGGCTCACCGTGCATGCGAAGGAGCTCGCCGCGGATGAGATGGAACGGCGACACCTCTTGAAAATCGCGCTCGAGATCGGAGAACTCACGAAGGGTTGCGAAGTCGATCTGGCGCTCGTCGAGCATCGTGCCCACCCTGTCGGCCAGCTTCGGGCCGCGGAGCAGTGCATCCTGCATCCAGCCCAAGGCCGGTCCGACCAGCGCGAGCACCAAACAGGCAACGCCCGCCCACACCCTGAGCGCAGGGCGCAGGTACACCCAGGTCAGAGCGAACAGGTAGACAATCAGCCACACCGGTCCGAGTCCCGCGAACAGGGGAAGCAGAAGGACCGCCACCGCGAAAACCCACGCGTTCGCGGGCTGAAAGAGACGCCCTCCCAGTTCGCGGGCATCGTAGACCACTTCGCGCACAGTGCGGGCGGTGACGACGATCACCATTGACGCGAACGCGAGCCCAACGGCGAGCCCGACCCAGATCGCACACCAGATCAGCAATCCGCGGCGCGTCGGCTCGTACAAAAAGAGGGCAATCCAACCCTTCACATAGCTTCCTACCGCCTGCAGCGAATCGCCTTGGCGCCAGCTCCACCGGGCTTTCAGAAAATAGGGAGACGGAAGCTTGGGATCAAACTCCTGAGCGGCCTTGAGCATCGCCTCGCCCTGCACAGTCGGGTGCACAGCGGCCCACGCCACCAGAGCCGAGGCAAACGCGCTCATCCGCCAAACGGCAAGCTCCTCGGCCTCCTCTTGCACCGCTTCTACCTGCTGATCGAGACCGGTCCCTGCCCCGGTGGCCAGGCCCCCTTGCAGCTCACGCCATCTGTCCATCAGGCTGGCATCGAGAGATGCCGAAGCGAGAACTCCGGCGAGAATAAGGGGGAGAACCCGCCGTATCATCGTGTGCTCTGCACGAACAACGTACGAAGTTGGAAAATGATGCTCGACAGAACCTGGGCCTCCTCCGAGGTCAGGTTCCCTTTGGTCTTCTCCTCGAGAGCCCCGAGATAGTCGATGAGGCGTCGCGCTTCAGTGGGTTGTGCCGGAAATCCCTCTGCTCCGAGGAGTAGCAGCTCGGCCTGGTGAGCCAGCATGGCCACCAGCTCGAGAAACCCGCCTGGAGTGGCGGTGCCTCGACCGGCTGCCTGTGCGGGACCCGGCGGCCTCGCGCCTGGCTCACCAGCCTGTCGTCCACTCCCTACAGGCTTCGTCGGCCCGCCTGCGGGTTCCTCCGGATTGGCCACATCCGGGACCGGCGTTCCGACATCGGCCGGTGCCTCTTGCGGAGGCGGAACATCCTGTCGCGGCTCTCCGTCGTCCGTGAATCTGCGACGATCCACGACCTTGATCTTCTCCGGCGGCGCCTTGGACTCCTCCACCGAATCCCTCCCCCGTGAAAGTGTACCGCTTTTAAGAATACTACGGAGCTTTCGCGGTCCTTTCAAGCGCTGTCGTGGCACGTGGTGCAGGTTGACCCGAAGCTGGCGGTACCTCAGGAACGAAAGTCAGCCTTCCTCTTTTCGAGAAACGCCGCCGTTCCCTCGCGCATTTGTTCGCTGGCGGCTCCGATTGCGAAGAGATTCGCCTCCAGTCGGCAGGCGTCCTCGAACGACATGGTCAGACCGTGGTTGACCGCCTCGATACAGAGGCCGACCGCAAACGGTCCGTTCGCGAGGATCGTCCGTAGCAACGAGGTCACGGTTTCCTCGAGGTCGCCCTGGTCACAGACCGTCGTCGCGAGACCTATGGTCACGGCCTCTTCGGCGCTCACGTTGCGGCCGCTGATCAGCATGTCGAGCGCTCGACCGCGGCCGACCAGCCGGGCCAGCCGCTGGGTACCCCCGTAACCCGGGATCAGGCCGAGCTTGACCTCAGGCTGCCCGAAGACCGCGTTGTTCGAGGCCACCCGGAGGTGACAGGCCATCGCCAGCTCGCAGCCGCCGCCGAGGGCAAAACCGTTGACCGCGGCCACCACTGGTTTGCTCAGTCGCTCGATCCGTTCGAAGACCGCCTGGCCGCGGAGAGCAAACTCCCTGGCCTCGATCGGGCCGAGATGGTTGAGCTCGGAGATGTCAGCGCCCGCGACGAAGGCCTTCTCGCCGGCACCGGTAATGACCAGCGCCAACACGTCGTCGTCCGCGGATGCGGCCGCGATGGCCGCATCGAGCTCGCTCATGGTCTGCGCGTTCAGAGCGTTCAGCTTCGTTGGCCGGTTCATGGTGATCCACAGGGTTCCCTCGCGATTCTCGACCAGCAGGTTCTCGTAGCTCATGCTTCCCCTCTCGGCCCGCAGTTCGGGCTACTGCAGTGTACCGTGCAAAGAAAACCGCGGCGACCGGAGCCGCCGCGGCGAGAAGATCGTGTCGTGCTCTGAAACTCAGTCGAAACCCGAAGGGCTCACGGCCCTGTAGCTGCCGATATCTGGGCTCACAGCCCTGTCGATGCCGAGATCAAGGACGTGGTTGACCGAGAACCCGTGTCCCATCCTGTACGCCAAGTAGTCGCGAAGCTTGGTCAGCTCGCGACGGAGGAGCGCCGCGACGTAGGGTTCCGAGGCGGGTGCGTCGCGGTCCGTGGGAAGGTAAATAATGCCGAACTGGAGCATGACGTCCGCGAGCTCGCCATGGGTCAGCTTCCCATCGGCCTCCCAGGTCGAAGGGACCAGCCCCAGTTGCTGCACCTTTTCAAGCGCCGTCACGGGGTCAGGAATGGTGTCCGTGTAGCCCAGAGCCGCTCTCAGCAGAAGCTGGGCGAACACACCATAGGAAACCGCGTTGTCGTCGTCGGAGGCCGCTGTCGCCTGGGCGGGCACCAACAGGAACCCGATACACACCATCAACGAAGCAACAATCAGCCGCCTCATAACAACCTCCGTGTACGACCATTGTAGGTCTCGTCTCCCCTGCCGTCAATGAAAGCGCCCGATTCCCGGACCTCGCCAAAGACCCAAAAACCCAAGGCAGGACGATGCGAAAGACCAAAACCGGTGCTCCCAGGCCCCGCAGCCGGGCCGGCCGCATCCGGGTGGCCGGATTGCAGAGGCCCGCGTTACGGGAGCTCAGCCTCCTGATCGCGGCCGTAGGTTGCGATCAGACCCCGCAGGCGGATTCTGATCCCCTCGCCGAGCATGGCCGGCGTCAGTCGGAACCGCCAATTTCCATCCCCTACCGCCGGAGTGTTCATGCGGCAGTCCGAGCCCAGCCCGGCGAGGTCCTGGTGGGGCACGATCGCCAGGTCGCACACCGAGGCCATGGCAAGCCGGATCAGCTCCCAGTTGATCTCCCGTCCCGAGCTGGCGGTATAGCGGCGGACGAGATCGCGCTCTCCCTCGGTGGCATCCTCCAGGTACCAACCCACGGAGGTGTTGTTGTCGTGGGTCCCGGTGTAGACCACGAGGTCGCGCTCGAGGGCGTAGGGAATGAAGCTGGATCGCGGCTGCGGAGAAAAGGCGAAGTGGAGGATGGCCATGCCGGGCAGGCCAAGCTCCTTGCGCAACGCGACCACGTCCGGGGTGATCTCTCCGAGGTCTTCCGCTACCAGTGGCAGGCAGCCGAGGGACTTCGTGACCGCGTCGAACAGGGCGCGACCGGGGCCTTTCTGCCAGCGCCCGTTGATGGCGGTGGTGGCATCCGCCGGCACCTCCCAGCTCGCAGCGAAGCCCCGAAAGTGATCAATGCGGACCGCATCCGCCAGCTCGAGCGCATGGCGGAGACGCTGGATCCACCAGGCGTAACCATCGCGGGCCATGCGATCCCAGTCGTACAGGGGATTGCCCCACAGCTGTCCGTCGGCGGAAAAGTAATCAGGCGGAACACCGGCAACCACAGTCGGACGGCGCTCTGCGTCAAGCTGGAAAAGCTCCGGGTGCGACCACACCTCGGCGGAGTCGCGGGCCACGAAGATCGGTATGTCCCCCAAAATGTCGATGCCCAGCCTGGCGGCTTGTCGTCGAAGGGCGTGCCACTGCCGGAAAAACAGGAGCTGGCAGAACTCCACGAAGGCCAAGGTCTCACGGTTGTTTTCCATCCAATCGAGCAAAGCCTCGGGCTCACGGAGTGCCAACTCGCGTTCCCACTCGTACCACGGAAGCCCCCCATGGGCATCCCGCAACGCACGGAAGAGCGTGTAGTCCTCGAGCCAGTCGCGGTGCTCCTCGCGGAACGCCGCCAGCTCATGCTCGAGCCCGCTTGGACGCCGATCTCGGAAGGTCTCGAAGGCGCGCTGAAGCAGCCCGTTCTTGACCCGCGCCACCTCGGGAAACTGGACCCAATGGTCCGGTAGGTTCGGGACGGCGGCAAGATCGGCCTCGCTGAGCAGCTCATCCTCGACGAGAAGCTCCGGGCTGACGAGCAGCTCGTTGCCGGCGAAGGTCGAGATGGCCGAGTATGGAGACTCCCCGGGGCCTGGCGGATGGAGCGGCAACACCTGCCACCACCGCACGCCGGCGTCAGCCAGCCATTCGAGGTAGGCGGCTGCCGAAGGGCCGAGGTCGCCGATGCCGAATGGGGACGGCAGGCAGGTCGGGTGCAGCAGAACCCCGGCGGATCGTCGACCATCCATGGGCCGATGGTACCCGAACTCGGGCTCCGTTGGGGAAAAGCCGGCTCACCCCGTCTGCATCACCAGAACCCCTCCAGATACCCCGCCTCTCCGTGCTACCCTTCATCGCCACGCACCGGCGCCGCCGGACGTGCCGAGGAGGACGATGCTGCCGCCCGTTCATCTGACCAGGCCCACTCCTGAGCAGTTTCGCGACCGCTTTCTGCACCACCTGCGCTACACCCGCGGCCTCGAGCTGCGTCACGCGCGTCCCGCCGACCATCTCGCAGCCCTCGAGTTGGCAGTCCGCGAGTCGATCATTGACCGCGAGATTCTCACCCGGCGGACATATGACGAGGTTTGTCCGAAGACGGTGCACTACCTGTCGATGGAGTATCTCCTGGGCAGACTGCTCCTCAACAACCTGATCGCCACCGGGCTTCTGGATACCGTCCGCGAGGCCATGCAGCTGCTCGGCTTCAACCTTGACACCATTATCGACGAGGAACCCGACCCGGGGCTGGGCAATGGCGGGCTCGGCCGTCTCGCCGCGTGCTTTCTCGACTCTTTGGCCACCCTCGACTATCCGGCGTACGGTTACGGCCTCCGCTACGATTACGGCATGTTCCGCCAGGGCTTCGAGAACGGCTGGCAGGTAGAGCACGCGGACACCTGGCTCGAGGGCGGCTTCTCCTGGGAGATCTCACGGCACGACCTGAGGATCCCGGTCCGTTTCGGCGGGCGGGTCGACTGGATTGTCGGCGAGGGCGGCAAGCACCGGCCGACCTGGGTCGACTGGCGGCTGGCCTTCGGCACTCCACACGACGTCCTCGTCGCAGGCTACCGCACCAACACCGTCTCGATTCTCCGCCTGTGGGAAGCTGAAGCCGCATCGGAGTTCGATTTCCAGATCTTCTCGCAGGGGAACTTCGTCAAAGCGGTCGAGGAGCGCGAGCGCGTCGAGTCGGTGACCCGCGTCCTCTACCCGGCCGACGACATCGAGGCCGGGAGACACCTGCGCCTCATGCAGGAGTACTTCCTGGTGGCATGCTCCGTCCGCGACGTCATGAACCGATTTCGGCGCCGTCACGGCGAAGCCTGGGTTCTGTTGCCGGACAAGGTCGCATTCCAGCTCAACGACACCCACCCGGCTCTCACCGTGGCCGAGGTGATGCGCTTTCTGCTCGACGAGGCGGGCCTCAAGTGGGTCCCGGCCTGGGAGATTACCAGGGCGGTCTGCGCCTACACCAACCACACCCTTCTGCCCGAGGCCCTGGAAACCTGGCCGGTCCAGGTCATGGAACCGCTCATTCCCCGGCACGTGCAGATCATCTACGAGATCAACCGCCGCTTCATGGACTCGCTGAAAACGCGTTTCTCCGGCCACCCGGACCGCCTCCGTCACATTTCGATCCTCCAGGAGGACGGAGAGAAACGTCTGCGCATGGCCAATCTCGCCATCGTGGGCAGCCACCGGGTGAACGGTGTCGCCAAGCTTCACACCGAGCTCCTGCGCACGAGAGTGGTGAAGGACCTTGCCGACCTGTGGCCCGAGCGCTTCGTGGCCATCACCAACGGCGTCACGCCGCGACGGTGGCTGCTCGCCTGCAATCCGCGCTTGGCGGCGGCCATCACCCGACGGATCGGCGACGGATGGGCGGCTGACCTCGAACGAATCGGCGAGCTCGAGGCGTTCGCCGAGGACGCCGAGTTTCAGGACGAGTTCTTCGCGGCCAAGGCGGCCAACAAGAGGGACCTCACAGCCGAGGTGCAGCGCCTGTGCGGCGTCGTGCTCGACCCCGATTCCCTGTTCGACGTGCAGGTCAAGCGCCTCCATGAGTACAAGCGCCAGCTCCTCAACGCGATGCACATCATTCTGTTGTACCGTCGGCTCAAGGCCAAACCCAAGAGCGACCTCGTTCCCAGGAGTTTTATTTTCGGCGCCAAGGCGCCACCTTCCTATCGCATGGCCAAGCTCATCATCCGCCTCATCAACGGCATCGCCGAGGTGGTGAACTCGGATCCCGACATCGGAGGACGCCTCAAGGTCGCCTTCCTTCCCGACTACCGCGTGACCCTGGCAGAGAAGATCATTCCGGCGGCCGACCTCTCCGAGCAGATCTCGACCGCCGGCATGGAAGCCTCAGGCACCGGCAACATGAAGCTGGCGTTGAACGGCGCCCTCACGATCGGCACCCTCGACGGCGCCAATATCGAGATTGCGGAGGCCGTGGGGAAAGACAACATCTTCATCTTCGGCCTCACCGCGGCCGAGGTCGAGGAGCGTCTGACCACCGGGGCCCACCGGCCGTGGAAGATCTACCGCGCAGACGACGAGCTTGCCGGCGTCCTCGACGATCTCCACAACGGCACCTTCGCCGGTGCGGAGACCTCTCAGCTGGGCGACATCTGGTCGTCCCTGATGGAGCACGGCGACCGCTATATGTGCCTGGCGGATTTTCGCTCCTATGTCGAGGCCCAGGAACGAGCGGCTGCCCTGTACGGCAATCGCCAGGCGTGGGGGGCGGCAGCTATACGCAATATCGCCGCCATGGGTCACTTCTCCTCGGACCGCGCCATCACCCAGTACGCCGACGAGATCTGGAACCTTGAGAGGGTGGCGGTTGAGGGGAACGAGTAGGAAGTCAGTTTTGAGTTTTGAGTTTTGAGTTTTGAGTTACTGGCGCCCTACGGGCGCCGTGACGCACCGCCACCAGCGGGTGGTTCATTGGCTTCTCCTTCGGATGAGCCTTGAACCACTCACGCTGCCGTCGACGGGTGTTGAATTATCGGATAATTCTCAATTCTCAATTCTCA
>Ga0316585_10000274_pt1 | contig 11264 bp, 8 predicted proteins | sample S_170502SCrBrC_D_FD_204517 | JGI IMG/M metagenome (GOLD analysis project Ga0316585, IMG submission 204517) | Rhizosphere microbial communities from salt marsh grasses in Alabama, United States - S_170502SCrBrC | ecosystem: Host-associated > Plants > Roots > Rhizosphere | place: USA: Alabama...
TGCAGATTTTGAGCCGTTTTTTGCCGCGTGAGTTCTTGAATGCGCAGCAGCTGCTGGTCGCTCTGGCGAAGCTGGGCAGTTTGCTCGGCGTTGTAAAGCATGAGGGCGGCTTGCTGGCTGAGCAGCGTTAAAATCTCCAGATCACGATCATCAAAAACGGCCGCATCCCAACGCTGTCCCACGGCGAGCATGCCCAACAGCCTGCCGGAAATAAAGAGGGGTAAGAGGACGCTAAACTCACTTTTGAGCGGCTGCAGCCAATCCGCCTGTGGATTTTTTAAGCGAATGGGGCGATCGATTAAGTCGTCTGGAGGGTGGAGAACTTGCGGAACAGTGCTTTGTAAACGGCCGTCCGTGGCCGATAACTGCATTGTATCATCCGTCATCAACCAGCAGGCCGCACCTGCAAACGAGAGTTCATGGCACAAAGTGCTGACGATATTTTGAGCCAGTTCAAAGCGGTCGTTATATGGTTGGGTGGCCAAAGTATGTCCAAATTGCTTTACGGCGTGGTAGTTGATCCGTTCCCAATTAAATAGACGGCCCAGCCAGCCGCGCCAGCTGCTCTGCCAGCCCCAAATCAGGCCGGCAATCAGGAAGAGCACAAAAAGGACGGCCGTCGGTGGGAATGATAGATCACGGATCAAGTTTGGCGCTCGCCAAAACAGCAGAGCGACAGCCCCATTTGCCAGAAAGCCGCTAACAGCCAGCATGAGCGCCAGGAACAACCAGTTCTTGTCTCCGGCAAAGGTGTTGTATCGTAAGCTGATGGCGGCAAAGGCGAATGGCACAACCAGGGCCAGGTAGCGTGTATCGGCAAGCGATTGCATAAACAAGATCGTTGAGTTCGTACCCGAGACACCGTGGATCGCAAACCAGGCAGCAGGCAGGAAAAGAAATAAGGCCAATAACATGATGCGCGCTTCTTCACGATAGCGTGATTTTTCCGGCAGCAGCACCGCTTCCCCAAGCACGCGCGCCAGCAAGAACAGGATAGCAATGATGATCAGGTACTGAAAGGTATTAAGCCACGCCTGGTCCAGCCATTGGGCCAGAGGGGTGGTACCGTTGTGCCAGACTATGACTTTGGCCAGGAGATAGAAGAAATATAACAGGAGCGCCAGAAGATAGATGGGCGGTAAAAGCACCCGCGATAGGCGCTGCCATCTTGGATACGGGAAACGAAAAGCGAGATGGATTAATAAGGCGCCGGAGAGGGTGACGGCCAGCGCATGCAGTGGGTTGATAAAGGACAGAATATATTCTCGCCAACCGCCAAAAATGAACAAGGATCCCTGGTTTCCCAGGATGATAATAGTGAAGGCGCATAAGATGAGAACGACCAGGCGCTGCTTGCTTTCTGCGCCTGAAGCGCGATAAAGGATCATGGCCAGAAGCCAGTAACAGGCGGCCAAGATAACGGTCAATAGCATCAGGTCGCCATATTGCGCCCAGGAAAAAGGCTCTAATGGAACCGCAAAGGTGATGAGGCCCCCATCCCGGTTGACGGTAACGTCTACGGTCCTGCTTCCCTGATCCCAAATGCTCTGATAAAGCGCGGCTTCTTCTACGGGTTTCAGAATATCGTTAAACGGCGTTTCATTCACCTGAATGAATGTGTCGTCGATCAGGGGCCTTTCCCCCGTTGTATCCCACCACCAGGTTGGCGTGTTCCATTCCACCACCATTTGGGTCTGGATTGGGTTGTAGTAGGTGATGAAGCCGGGAAACGGACGGCCGACATCAACGGCCAGGCTGATCAGGCAAATAATGCCGTAAGCAGCGGAAGCCAGGAGCACCCAGCCCAGCCAATCGGTGTGCCATCGTTTTGTGGGCATAGCTTACTGTTCTCGAATATCGTGCAGCAAACAGGCGATCGTGATGATTGGCAGTGGGCGTAAGTCTGGCGCTTCCTGTTTCATTTCCGCCAATCCCAGCTTAAGATACACACGAGAGATAATGTTGTCGACGCTCCCCTTTGTTAGATTTGTTCGTTCGGCGATGGCCGCCGGCGTATAGGCCGCCGCCAGCAGGTAAGCGATTTCTTTTTCACGGGGTGATAGGGTATCCAGTTCCGCCAGCGCCTGATCGATCCAATAAGTTTCACCGGCAGATAGATGGGAACGTACGGCCGTTTCCAAAATATACCGGTTAGCGATCTCAGATTGGAAAATTGTACGCCCGGCCTGCACTTCTTCTAAAGTAATCTCCAAGCGGCTCATGTCGCCCCCTTTGTGTAAAAAGGCGATGCCGCGCACATATTGTTGAGCAAGCTGGATAACTTCTTGCTCATATTTTTCATGAGCGGAAAGCAAAATGATGCCCATGGTGGGATACGATTGTTTGAGCTTTTGAGCCAGGGCAATGCCATGGGGTTCTGTGGGAGGCGAGCTGTTCCGGTGATCTGCATAAAGGGGCAGCCGAATATCGACGATGGCTGTTTGGGGTGGGCTGTCCAGTACCAATTGCCAGGCCGTCTGGACATCCCCGGCTTCACGGACCCGGTAATGCATCGCTTCTAAATAAGAACGAACACCGCTGCGGGCAAATGCATCATCATCGATCACCAAAATATCAGTCACTTAGTACTTTAACCTCCCTCAAAATATAAGAGTAGTTTCTACCCTACCTGAAGGTGAGATGTGATCCGGCCCGGCGTGCGAATAGTCCGTTTGATGCACAGAGGCAAAAACCGCATAGAAAGAAAAACATGATCCTGATTTTAGCATCTTCGTGAATTTTTACATCATGGTGAAATGAAAGAATGCACCCCTGCTCGCGGCGGTGCATGATACCATTCCGGGTGCCTGTATGCCGTCTATTTTGACGGCGAAATTGCCGGTCACGATTTGGGGGTTCGGTTCGGTGAGTTTGTGGGCGTGTGATATTTACCTGCCCACATCTTCACCAACCTGCCAGCTTTTAGACACGTAGTGGGAGTAAACCATGAAACGTAACATATTAATTATAGTAGGTCTGGTTATCCTATCAGGATTCGTTTATCTCCTGGCTTCCGGGCAAGATTCGGCCGTGGCCCAGGATTCCCAGCCAGTGAAATTAGATCCGGCTTCACCCAGCAGCGAAACCGCAGTGAACGACATAATTGCCTTGCAATATAAAGCGACCTGGGGTGTTACGGAAGAGCCCTACCTCATTGACACCGGTCATCATAACGGACCTAATGGTGTGATGGTGGATGCCGGTGACAATCTCTGGGTGACTGAGAGTAATGGATCGCGCGTGCTGATGTTTGACAGCAGCGGCGTTTACCAGCAGATGCTGGGCCGGACGGGCATAGCTCGGGATTGGGGAATCTATCTCGTGGAACCTGTGGCAGCGGCTGTTGACAGCAGCGGTAATGCCTGGGTTTCAGATCGTGGAACACATCAGGTTAAAAAATATGACAGTGCCGGTAATTACGTGCTGCATTTGGGTGAGAAATGGAATTCCGGAAGCGACAATGCTCATTTTGACTGGCCGCATGGTCTGGCCGCTGACAGCAGCGACAACCTTTATGTTGCTGACCGTAATAACCACCGTATTCAGATCTTTGACAGCAGCGGTGGTTATCTGGCGACTATCGGCGTAAGCGGCGTGGCCGGTACCGCCGACACGCATCTCGATCAGCCGGTTCTTATATACATCGATAATACCGACAGGCTGTATGTGGCGGATAGTGACAATCATCGTGTGCAAATATTTGATGTTTCTAATCCGGCGGCGGCGACTTACCTGGCCACACTAGGAATGACCGGCGAATCCGGCGCGGACAATGCGCATTTTAATTGGCCGTTTGGGGTAACGGCCGTTAACGGCAAAATTTACGTCGCCGACTTGGCGAACCACCGGGTGCAGATTTTCGATGCCGCCACCTATGCCTACCAGGCTACGCTGGGTGGGTCTCAAGGTACGGGAAATCACCAGTTTCAATGGCCCATCGATGTGGCCGTTGACAGCAGCGGGACCATCTACGTAGCCGACATTGGCAACGATCGCGTACAGGTCTTCAACAGCAGTTACGCCTATGTGCGCACCATGGGCGTTACCGGCGTCCCTTACGAAACTGACGGGAATCATTACTTCCTTCCCTATCATGTTGACGCGACTCAAGATGGCGGGTGGGTAGTGGTTGAGGCAGATGGCCATCGCCTGATCAAGCTCAACGCCGACGGCACACAGGCCTGGACCATTGGTGAGCCGGGTATCCGAGGAGATGACGATACGCATTTATATTGGCCGCACGGAGTTGCCGAGCACAGCAATGGTGACATCTACGTCGTTGACAGCGGTAATCAGCGGCTGGTACGCTACGCGTCTGATGGTTCCTATTTAGGGCAGTGGGGTGGTTATGACGGTGGCTTTGGGTCTGGAAATTACCAGTTTGATTGGCCGTTAGCCGTTGCCTTTGGCCCATCTGGCGACATTTTTGTTGTTGATGCCAATAATCGGCGGGTTCAGGTTTACGACCGCAATTTCACTTATAAGACTACATTGGGTGTAACTGGTGAAGCCGGGAACGATAATGCACACTTTGAGTGGCCGCAAGACGTGGCCGTAGATGGTGAGGGTAACATTTATGTGGCGGATACCAACAATCATCGGATTCAAGTGTTCAACAGCAGTTATGGTTACCAGAGAACGATTGGCGTAACCGGGGAATGCGGTAATGATAATGTACATCTTTGTGGTCCTTATGCGTTAGACTTTGACCGCCAGGGCCGCCTGTATGTTGCAGATTCTTGGAACCAACGCGTCCAAATTTTTGACGCGGCGGGAAACTACCTGGAAACCATTGGCGGCGAGTGGGGTGGCTTGCCCGGGCAGTTCCGCTCTCCTTATGGAGTTGCCGTATCGAAAACTGGACAGGTCCTCATAAGTGATAGCGAAAATCAACGCCTACAGTTATATGAGTCCTTCGGGGATGTGTTCATACCATTCATTATCCGCTGATACGGGGCGGCACAGCATTGGCCCAAAGTTATTTAATGGGGCTCGGCGAAATCAAAAAAACAGGAACCATTGCCACTTTCACGTTGGCTAAGGTTCGGGAAATGGTTAATGAAGCAGGCAACCTGGTTTGCTTGCTTAAGGATCGAATGGGTGAGCTGCACACAGAATCTTTACGCTCTCGAAAAATACAGTACCGGTTAAAAGTACAGTAAGGAGTTTAAGATGTTGAAACAACGGTTTTTCTCTTTTATTGTACTCATAGCTTTATTGCTAAGTGCAGCATGCACCTCGAATCGGGAGAATATCGAGCAACCTCTCGAGTCAAGCAGGCTGGAAGAAAACGATGAGGCTGCTGAAGGGAGTGAATCGGCAACCACTGAACTGTCCCAAGCTGCAGCAGCGACAACAACAGTGACGGCGACAATAGAGCCTACGGAGACATCGACAAGCACGCCGCTGCCGCCCACGGCTGCCGCGACAATTACCCCTACGCCGACGAACACGCCTATACCCACACCTACACCCAAACCACTCACCCCCGCTAATTTCGGCTGGGAAGGGACAGACACAGACACTCGCCCATCTTTTCCTGACGAAGAGCGGATCAAAGATGAGATCCTCTCCTGGTATGAAGAGAGCCAGGACGTCACCGTCGCAAGGGAAGACATAAAAAATGCCTGGTACACGGCCGAAGACGGCACCATCTATTGGCGACCCTACTTTACATCCCAAATGGGCAAGGACTTTTTCTTGTTTACTTTTGAACCACAAGAGGATGAGCAGGGTGTTGTTTCATTGAGATGGGGTTGGCGAGTTCTTAATCTCAGCTCCCTGGAACGATTAGGCATTATCAGCAATTTGACGGATGTTCAACTGCTGTGGAGTGAGAGAAACAACAAGCCCTTGACGGCCGTTGAAAAAAATGGATCGCGGCTGTGGTATGCGGATGAATTTGCCGGTGTTCTTCTGTCGTACGACGAAGATCTGAGTGCATTTAACCTACCGGCCAAACCCGAGCCCGCATCGGATTATGTCGTCGTCCTAAATTCTTATGGTGATAATGAATTTTATTTATTTCCTTACGACGAAAATGCCGAATTGACGGCAGGCATTGCCAGACACCATGAAGGGCCAACACATAAATTAGTGAATAATCAATGGCAGGAAATCAATGGTGCGGATTCAATGACTGCAGTGCCAAGAATTGCTTATGTCGGCTATGACGAAAGTGAGAACGGTTATCTCTATGTGGATGAAGTATTCAGTAATAGTCGATCTACACCTCCTATGTTCTTGCGCAACAACATTGGAACGGCAAAGGCCGTTGCTCCAGCACCTTATTACTTTGCTCAAGGGACACCTGCTGTACCGGCAACTCCAAGTTGGTCGCCAGACGGCCGCCTGATAGCATTTATAACTGAAGTGGAAGGGCAGCATTTCCTGGCGGTATACGATACGGACACGGGAGAGATTCTTACCTTAAGAAGAATTGCGGCTAATGCCGCCATAGCTGAACTTATAACCTGGTCTCCTGACGGAAACTGGATTCTTTATAAGCTTGTATCCCCAAGCGATTTAAATGGAGGCATCTGGAGTACATCATATCCTGATGGTCAAGCTTATTACATTGGCCAGGGCTGCCATGCAAAATGGATGGAAGAGAATAATGAAACCATGATTATTTATAATCCACATTGTTATGTCAACCAATACGAAATAACCTATCCCGATGGTTCTGAAACTGGATTAACTATCAATGCCCCTGATGAAACCACCCATCCTTACGACGACTTATTTGGTTACCTACCCGATAAGCATGCGATTCTTTTTTCTCGCTCAAATTTAGAAAATGGGACTTTTGACCTGTTTTTACTACCGATCGATGAAGACGAAGAAATTCACCTGGCAAGCATTCCCAATCCTGAAAATAAAAATTTCTATTTAGGTGATTATGCTTTTTCTCCAGATGATAAATGGCTTATATGGAGGAATACTGATGGGAGTGGTACTTCAGTACTCAATTTAGAAACCCAAGAGTTTAGGGTAGAACCTGATTGGCATCACTTTACCGGATGGGCTCCTGACAGCAAAGGATTTGGTCAGGGAATGCAAATCGTAGATATAGAAACCGGGGAAATACAAGCTCTATTTACGCTGCCACCAGAAGTTCATAATGTTATTGCCTTTCGATGGGATACTGGATTTGATTTAGATTGGGTAGAACGCGCGAATAATTGAAAGTAATACCCTGTTCAATGGCCTAGAGGACCGGTTGCGGCCTTTCAAGCCGCTCTTCAATGGGGGCACGGCCGATATGCCTGTACAGGATCCAGCCCAATACCAGGCTGAGCAGGATGGTGCCGGAGAACACGATCTCACCGGGGTAGATCCTGGCCGCCTCACCTAATACGAAGGCCGGTACGGCGACGCGCCCCACGAGGAAAACGATCGCCGGTGCAAACACGGCCGTGGCCCGGCCCAGGTCCGTTTTAGCGCGCAGCAGACCGGCGGGAGCGAGGACGAAAAATAGAAAAACCATGCCTGCCATGTAGAGCGGCAGCCCTGGCCAATCACGGTAGGGCGATCCCCACAGATAATCACTGTCGCCAAACAGCAGCATATAGCCGCCGAAAACAGCCGGCAGCGCCAGGATGTTGTACCGCCGCGCCGCTGTCAGGCCCACGGCCACCAGCATCAAGGCTTGCAGCGGTTCGAAGAGAGCGGCGGCGAGAATTTCGTGCGGCCGGAGATTGACCGGAGCACGCTGGCTGAGGTGAACCAGCGGCAGAAGACCGCTCAGCAGAATCAGCGCCATCACAACAAGAGCGCTTTTGGGGATACGATCCCCGCGCAGCAGGGTGTAGAAAATGCCCACAGCCAGCATGCCGTTCAGGATCGTGGTGACGGCCATCGAAAGGTCAGGCCCGGCAACCGGCCCGGCCAGGGATGACAGGCTTGTGCCCGCCATGAAAGTCAGTGCCCAGGCCAGCATGCCCAGCGGGAGCAGTGCCCAAACGGGGAAGCAGCGCCTGCGCCACACCATGATTGGTAGGACTAGAGCGAACAGCGCGATGTAGACGACGCCCAGCACGTTAAGCGCCGGGCCGAATAGATCCGCGTGGCGGCGTGACAGCGCCATATACAGTCCGGGAACGGCGGCCATCAACACGGCCGGCCAGGGAACAGGATCGAAATTACTCGCGCGCAGCGCCGCCCAATGCTCCCTTCCGGCGTTAGCGATCCCATCGCCAACCAGTTTCAGATAGAGCGCGGCAGCGGCAAGGCGTCCTTTGTCCCGCACGTCGCGCTCCAGATCCTGGGCGTGCTGCAGCATGGCTTGGCCATACGTTTCACGGTGGTCCGCCGGATAGAGGTGCAGTAAAACGCGGTAAAGCCGTTCGGCCGTTTTCATGGCGCCGCCCCAATCACATTTTTATTGCGCGCAATCGCCACCATCCTGGCCAGGTGTTCGCTCTCCGCGGCCAGCACATCCCGCCCCAGACCGCTCAGCGCGTAATAGCGGCGGCGCGCATCGTCCAGCGCTGGGTCGGGGCGTTCGGCCGTTTCTGCAATAAGACCTGATTTCAACAGCCGCTTGATTGCCCCATAGAGTGTACCAGGCCCCATTGATACGCGGCCGGCGGTGCTGTTTTCCACTTCGCGCATGATGGCATAGCCATGCTTTTCACCGTCGGCCAGAGCCAGGAGAATATGAAACACGGATGGGGTAAGCGGAAGATACTGTGCTGTATTATCTCTTGATCCTGGCATAGGTAAATAAATCCCTTGGTATCGTTTCGCGATATACTATATCGTATAACGATATAGTAACAGATTTCGGCAATCTGTGTCAAGAGAGTGATCAGCCGTCGGCTGATGGCTGACAGCTGACGGCCGATAGCTGATCAAGGTATCATGCTCCCCATTTTTAAGTTAAGATACGCCCCATGATTTTCAAAACAATTTCCCAAAAGATCGTTTGGTCCTGTCCCTGGTACAGCGTTCGCCAGGATGAGATCGTCCTGCCTGACGGCCGTCCTGGTGTCTACAACGTTGTGCAAAAAGAAGCGGCCGTATGGGTCTTACCCGTGACCAAGGAGAAACAGATAGCCTTGATCCGCAGTTATCGCTATACAGTTGATGATTGGTGTTGGGAAATCCCGGCCGGGAGCCTTAAGACGGGACAAAGCCCGGCCAACGCTGCGCGCAGTGAACTGGCGGAAGAGGTGGGCGGCCAGGCGGGGCTGCTTGAATATCTCGGCCAATCCTATATGGCCAACGGCATTTGCGACGAAGTCGGCCATTTCTTTTTGGCTATGGACGTCACCTTATCTGAACCCGCTCACGAAGCGGCGGAAGTGATCGAAGTGCATCTCAAATCGATTCCGGAGGTGTTAAAAATGGCCCGCGCCAATGAGATCAACGATGCCCCATCCGCATTGGTGATCTTATTATGCGCCGGTCGCTTGGAGGTATTGGCTGGATGACAACTACATGGGAGGGGTGATAGCCGGTTTACTACGCGCGCTGCCGATGGCGTTGATGGTGACGGCGGTAGTGATGATAGCCGCGCCGGCCATAGCCGGGGGAGAGGGTTTTTCGCCGATGATCAGAAAAACCCAGAGGGATAGCAGAATCGGCGCTAGGGTCTGGATGAGGATCGTCTCTACAGCGCTTAGCTGCTTGATGGCTAGGGAAATGATGATGAAAGTTAGTCCTAGCTGGAAAATACCGAAGTAGAGGATGATCCCGACTTCGCGGATGTCGACCGTGTTATCGCCCAATAAGATAAAAGGCAGGCCGACAAAACCGGCAATCAAATTACCCAGTAAGATCGTTTCCGTCGGCGAGCCGTCTTTTTGCGCGCGCATGGCAATGAGGGCCAAGGCGGTGCAGACGCCGCTGAGGATGGCTATCAAATTGCCCCACATACCGGTTTGAGTCAGCTCGCCGCTGAAGAAAAGCAGCATCCCCAAGCCGACGACAGCGATGGTCATCCACTCCCGGCGCGACGGCCGTTCGCCTAAGAGCCAGATACTGAATAGGGCGACCCAGATGGGCGATGCAAACTGTATGAAGACGGCGTTGGCGGCGGTGGTCCACTTCGTGGCCTGGACAAAGGTGATGGTCTGCAAGGCGAAGAAAACAGCGCCACCAACTTGTGCCTTTGACCAGGTAAAATTTGGATGGCGCAAGTAAGCCCAGACAACGACTGCCGCGACGAAGCTGCGCGCGCCGTTGAGGGCCATCGCATCCCAACTAGAGAGTTTGATCAGCACGCCGCTGGTGCTGCCGAGGAAGACTGAGAAAACAAGGCCGATGACGGCGCGGGATCGAGAAGACATAGAATGGGGAAATCAGACGATGGTTATTGCGGATTTTGGATCGCGGATTTGGGATTTATAAAGAAAGGTAACGAAGTTGCACCTGAATTGCTTATTTTCATCGTCAGGAATGATACCCGAGTTTCGAAGATGGCGGGAATTATGATAAGGTGGCTTGTAAACCGAGATGGGAGGTTTGAAATGACTTACCAGGATGAGCATTCACAAAAAGAACTCAGGGCGGATTTTGACAATTGGGCTCAAACCTATGATCAGGAGGTCGGAATACCGACGGATGACTTTCCTTTTGCCGGATATGATCGTGCTTTAGAGACGGTGTGGCAGAAGGTGGAAGCTGATCCGGGTATGTCCGTCCTCGACCTGGGCATCGGAACGGGCAATCTTGCAAAGTTATTTATGGAATCCGGCTGTCAGGTGTTGGGAGTCGATTTTTCGGCGGAGATGCTGGTTAAGACGCGGGAGAAATTTCCAAAGCTGGAACTTGTCCAGGCTGATTTAACCCTGGATGAATGGCCCACAGCGCTTAACCGCCGTTTTGATCGCATTGTGTCCAACTACACTTTCCATGAGTTCCCTCTAGAGACTAAACTGCATATCCTGACACTGCTGGCGACAGATCATCTGCATGCCGACGGCCGTATTGTCATCGGTGATGTCATGTTTCCCACTCTGCCTGCCCTCAAGAAAGCCAAAGAGGATTTTTCTGATGTGTGGGATGATGAGATTTATTGGTTGACGGATGAGACGCGCGCCCTCTTTGAGCCTCGCGGATGGGCACTGGCCTATTTCCCCGTTTCCTTCTGCGCCGGGGTGTATGTTTTTACGCCGCCGGCTTTCGATACTGTTTAGTTCTAGAAAAATTATCGGACGGAGGAAAACGGTCCCTAATTGCTGCTCATTCTCCCAGGGCTTGCCGAAAGGCGGCGATGTTTTCAGCGATGGTGCCGGGACCGCCGAAGACGGCCGTTC
>Ga0316585_10000275_pt1 | contig 11263 bp, 12 predicted proteins | sample S_170502SCrBrC_D_FD_204517 | JGI IMG/M metagenome (GOLD analysis project Ga0316585, IMG submission 204517) | Rhizosphere microbial communities from salt marsh grasses in Alabama, United States - S_170502SCrBrC | ecosystem: Host-associated > Plants > Roots > Rhizosphere | place: USA: Alabama...
CCGATCTGGCTCATGCTGCCCCCTCGTTGAATGCCCACTGGCAAGGTGATGGCTCCTGCGGGAGCGTTGGTGGTGAATGCGACACGATCAGGTGCTTTTAAGCAAAACTCGCACCAAACAACCTTTGTGCAAGGCTGGTAGCGGCCATGCCGGCCGGAGGAGTGCCGCGCGAGTTGGTCGGAGTGTCGCGCTCCAAGGCAACCCGGTGACGAGTTGCCGGAGGTTTGATCTTGCCATCTGGAACGAGGATTTCACTTGGCAAGTCCCGGATTCCGCTTCGCTGCATCCGGGCTACGACTTGAACAAGTCCTCGGCGGCTTCGCGTAAGGCGTCCGCGTCCGGCGCCGCGCTGCCGGCGTCCTTCGGCAAGCTGGCCTCGAAGTAGCCGCAGAAGTTCGCACGCTCCTTGTCCGCCACCGGGTCGGCGACGGGCTCGGCGCAGTCGTTGGGCCGGCCGCGGGCGTACCAGCGGCAGTTGCGGCAGGAGTGGGTGGACTTGCGGCAGTTGGGGCAGGTGGCCTCGCGGGCGTAGTCCAGGTCGGTGAGCTCGGCGCCGCAGTGCCAGCAGCGGCCGATGACGGGGTGGTGCATGGCGTTGACTCCTGCTAAGCGGTCTTGTGCGAGATGAGCATGCCGGTGTTGCGCAAGTCCTCGTGGCCGTGACGCCGCGTGCCCGGGCATCGAGCCGGGAACGCAGCGAGCCGGCTGAAAGCCGGTGGTCCCAGTGGACGCGCACCCCGCACTGCTTACTTAACCTTCACCCGTCCGCAGTTGCTCGGTCAGCTTCGACAGCTCGCGCTGCATTTCCAGATTCTGGAAGGGACGTAGGGCCGGCACCTGGCGGCGCAGCAGGCCGTCGAGGAGCTTGCGGCTGGACTGCACCAGGTCTACGAGCTCGCCGGAGACACGCACCGTTTCGTAGGTGTTCCAGGCGGCGGCGATGTCTTCCTGGAGTGCGGCGCGGGCAGCTGCCACCTCGTTGCCTTGGTCTTTGAGGTAGCGTTTGTACACCTCGGCGGCCTCGATGGTGAGCGCCTGCGCTTCGAGGTTGGCGTCCAGGATCTCGGCCTTTTCGGGGTGCTGGCGCTTGAGGGCCTTGGTGTCGGCCGAGAGGGCCCTGGCGCGGTCGGCGATGTCGTTGATCTCGGGGATGTAGCGCTGGTCGATGGCCTGCTCCACGTCCAGATGCATCTGGCTCAGCGCCCGAAGCAGCACCAGGTACATGCCGTAGTAGCGGCGGGCCGCGTCGAGGTCCTCGCCGCTCTCGCGCATCAGCTCCTCCAGCTGCGCGGTGATGGCCTTGACGTTGTCGAAGACAATGCCGAGGTCGACGATGTTGTCGCCGACGACGGTGGAGAGTAGGAATTCAAGCTGCTCGTCCGAGAGCTCTAGTCCCATGCCGCGCAGCTCGGCGGCGAACTGCTGTTTGATGGCATCGAGCTGTTGCTCGGCGCGGGCAATGTTGCGCTTGCGCTCGTCGATGAGCTTGTCGTAATCGGTAACGGTTCGCTCCACCAGGGACTTCTCGGGGGCGGCGACGCGGGCCTTCCGGAATTCGTCGATCTCGGCGCGCGCTTCGGTAATGGTCTGCTCCAGGGCGCGGATCTGCCCACGGTACTGCTGCACCGGCGAGGTGGACAGGATCTCGACCGAGGCGTTCAGCAGCGCGTCGATCTCCGCCTGCGCATCCGCTTGGTCGCGACGGAACCAGGCCTTTGCCGGCAGGTCGCGCTGCGCCTCCTGCAGCGCCACGGTCTCCTCCAGCTTTGGCACCACGTTGGTCCAGACCTGCCCGAAGGGATCCGGCTCCGCGGGTGTCAGCGTGTCGCGGGCATTGTCCCAGGCCTCTCGCGAGCGCTGCCACCAGTCGCCGGCGGTGTCGCGGGAGTACTCCCACAGCGAGCCGGCCTGCTCGGCGGAGCGCTGCCACAGGTCCCGCGCTTGGTCGGTGATGCCTGGCCCCGGCGAAGACATGTCGGTGGGCGGTGCGCCTATATCGTCCTGGGCGAAAGCGCTCGTCGCCATCAGCAGCGCGGTAGGCATGAGCAGGAAGAGTCGCGGCATCGGTATCTTGATCTCGGTGTTTCGTCGCAGCACGTCGGGCAATAAGTCATTGTACTTGAAGCGGCGGGCCAGCCCGGCGCGGGGAAGCCGATGGGGAGCGTCTCGTCGTTGCCGCCATGGTCACGGCGCACTGGAGCACCGTGTCGCCGCGCGCTCGCATCTGATGCGGGTCTTGCAGGATCCGCCGCTGCTTGTTGGCAGCGCGACTGTCTGTTACCGTTCCGACTCGCTCAGGGTCTTGCCCCTGCAGCCGATCAATGGTGGGCGCCGTCGGTCCCCCCGCAACGCGAAGCCGTGAACCCGGTCAGGCCCGGAAGGGAGCAGCCGCAGCGGTGGCAGTGTGTGCCGGGGTGTGGCTGGCGGGGCTCGCCGCCCAACTCGATCCGGACCGGGACCCTCACGGCTGGCTTCTCGGGTGGCTCGCGCCGCTTGCACCTGCCCCGGTTGGATCGGTGCCGGTACGCTAAACTGCGGCCGTCGTCCCGAAACGTCCCGATCCGTTCAGCCACCGATGACTTACCAGGTGCTCGCCCGCAAATGGCGCCCGCGCGTCTTCGCCGACCTGGTGGGGCAGGATCACGTGGTCCAGGCGCTCTCCAACGGGCTGGAGCGCGGCCGGTTGCACCATGCCTATCTGTTCACCGGCACGCGGGGCGTCGGCAAGACCACGCTCGCGCGGATTCTCGCCAAGACGCTGAACTGCGAGCAGGGTGTTGGCCCGACTCCCTGTGGCATCTGCTCCACCTGCACCGAGATCGACAGCGGCCGTTTCGTCGACCTGATCGAGGTGGACGCGGCCTCCCGCACCAAGGTTGACCAGACCCGGGACCTGTTGGACAACGTGCCCTTTGCGCCGGTGCGCGGGCGCTTCAAGGTTTACCTCATCGATGAGGTGCACATGTTCTCCACGAGCAGCTTCAACGCGCTCTTGAAGACGCTGGAGGAGCCGCCGGAGCATGTGAAGTTCGTGCTCGCCACCACGGATCCGCAGAAGTTGCCGGCGACCGTGCTCTCGCGCTGCTTGCAGTTCCATTTGAAGCGCCTGCTGCCGGAGCAGATCCAGGGTCGCTTCCGGCAGGTGCTCGAGGCCGAGGGGATTGCCTTTGATGGCTCCTCCCTGGCGTTGCTCGCGCGCGCGGCCGACGGCAGCATGCGCGATGGGCTGAGTCTGCTCGACCAGGCCATCGCCTTCGGTGGTGGCCGGCTGGTCGCGGACGAGGTGCGCCGGATGCTCGGCACCCACACCGGCGATCTGGTGCCGGCGCTCGTGAGCGCGCTGGCCGCCGGCGATGGCAAACGGCTGCTGACGGAGATGGACCGGCTCGCCGAGCTGACGCCGGACTTCGCTGCCGTGCTGACAGAGCTGATCAGGCTGCTGCACCGGGTCGCGCTGGCGCAGCAGGTGCCGACGACGGTCGCCGACGAGGACCCGGAGGCCGAAGCGCTGCGTCGCCTCGCCGCCGATGTGCCGGTCGAGGACGTCCAGCTCTTCTACCAGATCCTGCTGACGGGCCAACGCGATCTGCCGCTGGCGCCGGACCCACGCACCGGGTTCGAGATGGTGCTGTTGCGGGCGCTGGCGTTCCGTCCGGCCTCGGTACCGGCGGCGTCCGGTGGTGGTGCAAGCGTGGGTACCGGGCGTCCGAGCGCTCCCGCGGCTGCGGCGGGGACGCCGCCCACACCACAAGGGCGTGCCGGTGATGACAGGGCAGAGGTTGTCGTGGATCGTGCCGGAGAGGTCGCGGCGGGGACGCCGCTCCCACGGGCGCAGACGCCGGGTACTCGAGTTGCAGCGGGAGCGCCCGCTCCAGTGCTGCGGAGTGCGGAGGATTGGCATCGGCTGGTGGCGGCGCTGCCACTGGCGGGGCTGGCGAGCCAGCTGGCGGCGCACTGCGCGCTGGTGAGCTGGGATGGCAAGCATCTGCGCGTCGCCCTGGCGGAGTCGCTGGCCAACCTGCGCGCCGCCGGCGCCGAGCAGCGCCTGGGCGCCGCGCTGGCGCAGACCCTGGGTTGCGAGGTCGCGCTCAGCATCGACACCGTCAGGGGCAATACCGCCATCGGTGACGCGGGCGCCGAGGCCACGCGCCTCGCCGAGACCCCCGCCGGCCGCGATGCCCAAAACGCGGCGGAGCGCGCGGCCGCTGCCGAAGCGGTCATGGATGCCGACCCGGTGGTCAACGAGCTGAAGCGTCGCTTCGATGCCGACTGGGTGCCCGGCAGCATCCGGCCGACCGAGTGACGGCGCGTTGGCCCGGAGAGGGTCGGGAGGACAAGTGCGGCGCGGTTCAACATTGCGCGGCGTGGCGGTTGCAGGAACGGTGGATTTCGCTGCGCTCATTCGCCCTACGGCCTACAATTCCGACCTTTGGCCTTCGGGACTCGGCCCCGCTGGAGCCCCACAGGCCGTGCCAGCAGCCACCCGGGTCCGAGCGCTGCCCCCGATCCAAACGACAGAGGTGAAACCATGAAAGGCGCATTGGGCGGAATGTTGAAGCAGGCGCAGAAGATGCAGGAGGATCTCAAGGCGGCACAGGAGAAGCTCGCCACCGAGGAGGTCACCGGCGAGGCTGGCGGTGGGATGGTGCAGGTGACCATGACCTGCCGGCACGAGGTGAAGCGCGTGCAGATCGACCCGTCGCTGATGGGTGACGACAAGGAGATGCTGGAGGACCTGATCGCGGCTGCCGCCAACGATGCCGCGCGCCGGGTCGGCGAGCGCACCAAGGAGCACATGTCGGGCATCACCTCCGGGCTGCCGCTGCCGCCCGGCTTCAAGTTGCCTTTCTGAGCAGGCCAGCCAAGACCCAAGGTGTCTGATTCGGATCTGCTGCTGGACCTGATGGAGGCCTTGCGTTGCCTCCCCGGCGTCGGCCCCAAGTCCGCGCAGCGTATGGTGTTCCACCTGCTGGAGCGCGACCGCGAGGCCGGCTGTCACCTGGCGCGAGTGCTGGCGGATGCTATGGTGCGTATCGGCCACTGCCGCGAGTGCCGAACCCTCACCGAGCGCGAGGTCTGTACCCTTTGTGCGAGCCCGGCGCGGGACGAGACCCTGCTCTGCGTCGTGGAGCAGCCGTCGGACATCGCTGCCATCGAGCAGGCCACCGACTACCGCGGGCGCTACTTCGTGCTCGGCGGCAGACTATCGCCCTTGGATGGTATCGGCCCCGAGGAGCTGGGCTTGGAGCGGCTGCGCGAGCGTTTGCATGGCGGTCGGGTACGTGAGGTCATCCTCGCCATCAGCCCCACCGTGGAGGGCAGCGCCACAGCCCATTACATCAGCACTCTGGCGACCGGCAGCGACGTGCGCCTGACGCGCATCGCCCACGGTGTCCCCTTGGGCGGGGAGCTGGAATTTGTCGACGGTGGCACCCTTGCGCACGCCTTTGCCGGCCGCGTCGGGCTCTGATGCCGGCTGCCTGGTCGGCGCCCAAGTACCATGGCCGAAGGCGTCGGCGACCGGGGCCAAGCAGCCGGCCGCGACGGCGCTCAATACCCAAAACATGCCCACGCAGGAGCCTTCTTGAGATGTCCGAAGACACCATTTTCGGCAAGATCGCCCGCGGTGAGATCCCCGCGGACATCGTCTATGAGGACGACGACGTGGTCGCCTTCCGCGACCTGAACCCGCAGGCGCCGACCCACGTACTGGTGGTGCCGCGCAAGCCAATCCCGACCCTCAACGATGCCGGTGCCGAGGACGCCGAGCTGCTTGGCAGGCTCTTCCTCGCCGCCGCCAAGGTGGCGCAGCAGGAGGGTTTTGCCGAGCAGGGCTACCGCACCCTCATCAACTGCAATGCCCACGGTGGGCAGACGGTATTCCACCTGCATGTGCATCTGCTCGGCGGCCGGCCCCTGCAGTGGCCGCCCGGCTGATGGGCGTCCATCATTCCGTGGCACTGGGATCCCCGCCGCCCTGCGCCGCGCGAGCGGCTGACGAGCCTGGTCTTAGCGTTCGTCGCCTTCTTGGGCATTTGTGCACGGGTCTGTCCCGTGGTCGCTGTGGCAGCACGGGCGCGCGCCAATCACCGACATCGGGCCCTGTCGTGCCTGCCGACGACCCTCGACGGCTTTCAGGTTTGGGCGCCAAGGGTTAGGATTCCGCGATTCGCGCCGGGCAGCATCCGGTACGCCACCAGGAACCAGAGCAGGAGCAGCATTCCCAGCCGATGGCCGTGCAGATCCCAAACCAAGCCGCCGTTGCCGCCGCCCCGGCATTCGAGCTCAAGGCGTCGAGCTTCACGCTGCCGGTGATCCGGCTGTTGTCGCTCGACATGGACGCCGTGGAGGCGCAGCTCACGACCAAGGTCGATCAGGCGCCGGGGTTCTTCCGCAACACGCCGGTGGTCATCGACCTCAGCGAGCTGGCGCACGAGAAGGACAACGTCGGCTTCCCCCAATTGGTCGGGCTGCTGCGCGGGCTCGGCATGATCCCGGTAGGTGTGCGCGGCGGCGGCGCGGCGCAAAACGAGGCTGCCCGCGCCATGGAGCTCGCGATCCTCGGGGACAGCGCCCGCGCCGCTGGACGGCAGCAGCCGGCGGAGGGGGCGCCGGCCGAGCCGCAGGTCGACGCTCCGGTAGGCGACGACCACGGCGACCATACGCCGGTGTCCATGCTGGTAGATCGCCCGATACGCTCCGGCCAGCGCCTGTACGCCGCGGGCGGCGATCTCACCATCGTCGGTCCGGTCAGCTCAGGTGCCGAGCTGATGGCCGATGGCAACATCCACGTCTACGGTCCGCTGCGTGGGCGTGTCATCGCCGGCCTCAAGGGGGACATCGGCGCACGCATCTTCTGCCGGTCGCTGGAGGCGGAGCTGGTCTCGGTGGCGGGGCACTATCGCGTTAGCGAGAACATTCCGATGGACCTCAAGGGTCGCAGCGTGCAGGTCTTCCTCGACCATGAGGTGTTGCGCATCGAGCCGATCGGTTGATGGGTCGGGCTCGTGGCGCGGATGCGATTTCGAATCAGAATCAAGACTTGGGAGAAACCTCTTTGGCCAGAATCATCGTCATTACCTCGGGCAAGGGCGGGGTCGGTAAGACTACGACGGCCGCCGCCATGGCCATGGGCCTGGCACAGCGGGGGCATCGCACCGCGGTCATCGACTTCGACGTCGGCCTGCGCAATCTCGACCTCATCATGGGCTGCGAGCGGCGCGTGGTGTACGACTTCGTCAACGTCATCAATGGCGAGGCGAATCTGAACCAGGCCCTGATCCGCGACAAGCGCTGCGACAGCCTTTACGTGCTGCCTGCATCCCAAACCCGCGATAAGGATGCGCTGACCCAGGAGGGCGTCGGTCGCGTGCTGGATGAGCTTGGAAAGGGCTATGACTACATCGTCTGTGACTCCCCGGCGGGCATCGAGCACGGCGCCACCATGGCCATGTACTACGCCGACGATGCCGTGGTGGTCACCAACCCGGAGGTGTCCTCGGTACGCGACTCCGACCGCATGCTCGGCATCCTGTCCAGCAAGTCGCGCCGCGCCGAGTCCGGTGACGAGCCCATCAAGGAGCACTTGCTGCTGACGCGCTATTCGCCCGAGCGGGTGGAGCGTGGCGAGATGCTGAGCGTGGATGACGTGCAAGAAATCCTGTCGCTGAATCTGATCGGCGTCATTCCGGAATCGCAAGCCGTGCTGAACGCCTCCAATGCCGGCATTCCCGTGGTCCTGGACAGCGAGTCCACCGCCGGCAAGGCCTACAGCGACATGGTGTCACGCTATCTCGGCGAGGAGCTGCCGATGCGGTTCTTGGAGGCGGAGAAAAAGGGCATCTTCAGCCGAATTTTCGGGGGGTGAGCCGTGGGTCTACTCGACGTTTTCCGAGCCAGCCGCAAGAAGGGGTCTGCCGCCGTCGCCAAGGAGCGCCTGCAGATCCTGGTGGCGCACGACCGCGCCTTCCGTAACCGCCCGTCCTACCTGCCCAAGCTGCAGCAGGAAATCCTCGCCGTCATCCGCAAGTACGTGGAGGTGGACATGGACGCCGTCTCCGTCAACTACGAGCAAGACGACGCCCAGGAGATCCTGGAGCTCAACATCGTGCTGCCAGAAGCCGCCACGCGCGGCTAGCCGGACGGCCGGCGTAGCGCCGGCTCTGCATGCCACGACACCTGCATTGCCGCGCTCAATCGCCACCGGGCTCCATCGCGCCCGATCATTCCCGCGCCCGTGCCACTGCCCTGCGGTGGCTCGCATCCCGGCCGCCCCGCGGTCCCACGCACCCACCACGCTCGCGAGCAACCCCGCCGTCTCTTGATCCGGTGCTGTTCCCACGGCGGCCGGATGCGGTGTCAAGGTCGCCAGTCACCGCTCGTGCCCTGCCTTCCCCCTGCTACGGCTCCGCAACCGGGCAAGCACAGGGCGTAGGGCGGATAAGCGCAGCGTATCCGCCGTCCGTGCGCATGTAAGCCATTGATCTCGCCTTCACCAGGTGCGGTGCAACGCCACGTTCCGCTTCTGCTGGCGAATTTTCGCCCAGTCTGTCCAGTGTCGCCGCGCATCTGCCGACGCTTGATCATGGCGGCCGAGGTGGCTGTGCGTGACAACCCGCGAAAGGCGAAACGATCGAGGCCCCGGTCCCGCAGCTTTGCCGCGGTACCGAGAGAAAGGCGTGCGACTGGCGCGGCTCAGGTGAGCGCGAAGGGGCGGGTCAATTGCTCGTAGCTGGGCAGGTTGATGCCCTCTGCGAGTGCACCCTGGTATTCCTCGCGCAGGGCGTCGAGGGTGCCATGGTAGGACTCCAGCATTTCCTGGAGGTCACAGCGGGTCTCGGTGTCGGCGTCGCCGAGTTCGTCGAGGCGCTCGTCCAAGCCCGCGAGTTCGGCTGTCATGTCGCGAATCTTGGCCGCGACCAAGGGGATGACAACGGCGAGGTCTCGTTCGCTGATGGATCGCATGGGTAGTCACCGGTTGATCAGGCGGAGAAGTACAGGGAGTTGCGCGCCCTCTCGACCGCCTTGGCGATGGCGGCACGGGCGAGGGTGTCGAGAGCGCCTTGATAGGCATCTATGGTCATGGAGTTTCGGCAGCGGATCGAGTGGTGCGTCTGATCCTTTGTGCTGGGGGTGTGCTTAACGTCCAGGCTCCCCGGTATCGCCGTGCCCTCCGGTAGCAGGAAATAGAACCAACTGCCATAGCCGAAGCAACCGGGGGATCCACTCACCGACACGCCTTCTTTCCAGCTGATGTACGGCTTGTTCTGGCTGTCGCGCTCGTTGACGCCACGCACCCAGGTAACCCCGCCGGCCGTGAAGGTGGTGACGTCCGGGGGGCGGATGGAGCCGTCTGCACGCTGAAAACCTTCGTAATCCGGATACAGGCTGCCGGCGCCCTCGTTGTCGCCGAAATTGCTCGAGCGTTGCGGTTGCTTCTTGCCCCAGGCCTTGGCCCGGCAGGCTCGGTACAGATCTTGCGGTATTGTGGCCATAGGGACCTCGCGTATGGAACCCCTGTCTTCTCACAGTACGGTGGCGGCGACTGGCGCTCGCGCGGCTTGCGACAACGTGAGCCCGCGCGCCTGTGTCGCGCACGGCCGAAAGCGTGCCGTAGTGCTCAAGCTCAGTAAAGGGAAATAGCACACACTAGCGAGGCTGCGCCTCAGACCGACGAGCCATGATTTTGCTGCACTGCACACAAAACTTGACTCATCTGCAAGCATTTGGCGCCCACAAGCAATCTAGTGCCATGCGGCGGAAATCCCGACTCCAGTCGATGATCTGCCTAGGGCGGACTGAAGTCCGCCTGCCCCGGCCTGTCGACTGATGTCCGCGCACCTGGGGGCGGACGCGCGACTGCCTGGGTGGTGCCCCGTGCTTAGCCGCCGGCTCAGGTCAAGAGCCGCCGCAGCACCTCCGCATAGATGGCCGCCAACTGATCCAACTCGGCCACCGCGACGCACTCGTTGACCTTGTGGATGGTGGCGTTGACGGGGCCGATCTCCAGCACCTGGCAGCCGGTGGGGGCGATGAAGCGGCCGTCAGAGGTGCCGCCGGTGGTCGACGGCTGGGTCTGGATGCCGGTGACGGCCTCGATGGCGTCGCGACCGGCATCGAGGAGCGCTCCAGCGGGGGTCAGGAAGGGCAGCCCGGAGAGGTGCCAGTCGAGTTGGTAGTCGAGGCCCGCGGCGTCGAGGATGGCGTGCACGCGCGCCTGGATGGCCTCTGGCGTTTGCTCGGTGGAGAAACGCAGGTTGAAGATGGCCGTCAGCGCGTCCGGGATGACGTTGTCTGCGCCGGTGCCCGACTGGATGTTGGAGAACTGCAGGCTGGTGGGGGGAAAATGGTCATTGCCGGCGTCCCACTGTTCTGCCGCCAATGCCGCCAACGCCGGGACGGCGCGGTGGATGGGGTTGTCGGCGAGCTGTGGGTAGGCAACGTGTCCCTGCTTGCCCTGTACCCTGAGCCGTCCGGTGAGGCTGCCGCGGCGGCCGTGCTTGACGATGTCGCCGAGGCGCTCCTTGCTGGATGGCTCGCCGACCAGTGCGTAGTCGATCTGCTCGCCGCGGGCGGTGAGGGCTTCCATGACCTTGCGGGTGCCGTCAATCGACGGACCTTCCTCGTCGCTGGTAATCAGAAAGGCGATGGATCCCTTGTGATCCGGGTGCACCGCGAGGAAGCCCTCGGTGGCCGTCATCATAGCCGCGAGCGAGCCTTTCATGTCGCAGGCGCCACGACCGTAGAGCACACCGTCGCGAATGGTTGGATCGAAAGGGTCGGACTCCCAGCGCTCCAGCGGTCCGGGCGGGACAACGTCCGTGTGGCCGGCAAAGCAGAATAGCGGGCGGTCGGTACCGCGCCTGGCCCAAAAGTTGTCCACGTCGCCGAATCGCATGGGCTCCACCGTGAAGCCGAGCCGTTTCAGCCGCTCCATCATCAGCGGCTGGCAGCCGGCGTCCTCTGGGGTCACGGATCGGCGGCTGATCAGCTCGCAGGCGAGCTGCACGGTGGCGGAGGGCTGCTTGCTCATGACGCGAAGATGGCTTGATACTGGTCCTCGGAGAAGCCGACGTGGCGCTCGTCACCCGTATCCAGCACCGGTCGGCGGATAATGGAGGGCGTCTCCAGCATCACTCGAATGGCGGCTTCCTCGTCCAGGGTGTCACGCACCGAAGGCTCCAGCTTGCGCCACATCTGCCCGCGCTTGTTGATGAGCCGCTCCCAGCCTAGCTCGGCCACCCAGGCGCGCAGTCGGTCCTCG
>Ga0316585_10000276_pt1 | contig 11246 bp, 8 predicted proteins | sample S_170502SCrBrC_D_FD_204517 | JGI IMG/M metagenome (GOLD analysis project Ga0316585, IMG submission 204517) | Rhizosphere microbial communities from salt marsh grasses in Alabama, United States - S_170502SCrBrC | ecosystem: Host-associated > Plants > Roots > Rhizosphere | place: USA: Alabama...
TCACAGCCGGCCATCAGTTCGGCTTCCTCGACGGCCTTCTTGATCGATTCCACGGTCGATTCGATGTTGACGACCACGCCTTTGCGCAGTCCGATGGACGGGTGCGAGCCGATGCCGATAATGTTGAGCTTGTCACCGGAGACCTCTCCAACCACAGCGCAAATCTTGGTCGTACCGATGTCCAGACCGACAACGATTTTTCCCTGTCCCTGCATTTTCAAACCTCCTGCTAAGCCGGTGACGACGCTGGCGCGTCTGGTGCCGGCACATTGTTCGATATCTTGCGGTCCCTGTGGCCGGTCTCCGATGCCTTTCCCTTTTCGTAAACCGGCTCCACGACGATGCGCTCCAGGTTGGTCAGATCCACCATTTCCACTTCCCGCCATCCGTCGGGGCGATGCTGCTGCAGATAAGCGAGGAGCCGCCGCAGCACGCTGTACTTTCTCGCGTAATCATGGAAGCCGAGCTTGACGGTCTTCGGGCTCTTGCGCGTCTGCAAGGTGATGCCGGTCTCACCGTCCACCTTGATTCGGGAAAGATGCCGGTTGGGGATGACGCTGTCAGCCGGGGTTCCGAGTCGCAGAACGGTGACAACCGCCGTAAAAGGAGAAGCCGACTTCTGATCGACGGTAGATTGTTGGTGTGTCTGTTTTGCCGGGAGGCCGGTACCGCCTGCGGACGGTTGCAGTTCGATATCCGCATAGCGAAGCCCCTCGATTACTGGCAGATTGTTGGTTTCTCGGGGTGCCACCTCCTTGAAAATGGTCCCGGCATCATCGAGCAGGAATTTGCGGCCCAGGTCGATAACGGCCAGGGCGCGATGTTCCCGAATGGAGATATGAATCCCGTCCGGTACTTCGCGTCGGATTTGCGCGTCGGCGATCCAGGGCTCGGCCAGCAATCGTTTTCGGGCGGCGACCGAATTGACCGCCAAGATATTGGAACCGGGGAGGATTCCGGCCTTTTGCCAAATCTCTTCTCGATTCAGGCGACGGTTGCCCGTTACGGCAACCGTCTTGGTTTTTAACGCGTTGCATTGGGTGACCACATCGTGGCAGAAAATAAAAAGAATGCTAAGCAGGACCACACCGATTCCACCGGCTGCCAGCTTCAGTCCACTGGAGACCCAATGGCGGTTTTTCTTCGACCGCTGCCGTTTGAAACGGTTTTGCCTTTTACGCCTAATGCCCAACAATTTTCACCTCGGGGACGAGGTCAACCTCGAATTTCTCGGCCACACGCTTTTGCACCAGTTCCATGAGGGCCAGGATGTCGCGGGCGGTTGCGCCGCCGGTGTTGACGATGAAGTTGGCGTGCCGGGTTGACACGCGTGCGTTGCCGATCTGTCGCCCTTTGAGACCGGCCTTTTCGATCAGCTCGCCTGCCGACCGATCCGGGGCCGGGTTTTTAAAGAAGCAGCCCGCGCTCGGTTGGTCGGTCGGCTGCTTGGCCGTTCGCACCCTCAGGATCTCCTCGGCTTCGTCCGCCAGCATCTTCGCATCTCCCGGTTTCAGTGAAAAAGAGCCGTTGACGATGATCGGGATGACGCCTTCGTCGTTCGGTACACTCTTTTTCCAGGAAAGACACCGATAGGAGAAATCGAGTTCGCTGCGGACGAACCGTTCCCGCCTGCCGTTCGGTTGCAGGCAGTCGATCGATTCCAGAACATCCGCCATCGACCCTCGGGCTGTTCCGGCATTCATGATGATCGCCCCGCCCACCGTTGCCGGAATGCCGAGCGCGAAGTTCAACCCCACAAAACCGCGCTCGATGCAGAACCGGCAGAGGGACCGCAGTTTGACCCCGGCCTGAGCCGTCAATCGGACGTCGCCGCCACCTTCCGTCGTCCAGATATCTTTCAAACACCGGCCCAGACTGATGACGACACCGCCGATGCCGCCGTCTTTTACCACCAGATTCGAACCGTTTCCGATGACCATCCAAGGCTGTCGGCACGACCGGCACCAGCTCATCAACTCTTCCAGGCCGGCCGTATCGGGCGGTGTTACGAAAGCTTCGGCCGGTCCGCCGACCTTGAAATAAGTATGCCGGGTCATCGGCTCGTCGAAACGGACATGGCGGCCGAACCGTTCGGTCAACCAGTTTTTTTCTTCGGTGCCCAGCGACATAGAATCCATTCTCGTTTAAAAATTGACACCCTTCTATCATTAATGACTCATTATCCTTCACTTCCCCCCGGTCCCAGATCCCGCAAAATTTCCTCGCCGACTTTCCACACGTCGCCTGCACCCAGCGTCAGCAGGACGTCCTCCGGAACGAGGATGTCCTTCAGGCCGGCCACGGCCGACGCGATCGTCTCCTTGCAGATCACCTCCTTGTGGCCGTGCTGGCGAATGCCGTCGCACATGGAGCTGCTGTCGACGCCTTCGATCACTTTTTCACCGGCCGAATAAATCGGCAGGACCAGCAGTACATCCGACTGGTAGAAAGAGCGCGTAAATTCGTCAAAAAGGGCCCGGGTTCGGCTGTAACGGTGCGGTTGGAAAACCACCACCATGCGTCGGTCCGGCCAGGCCTCTTTAGCGGCCTGCAATGTGGTTTTTATTTCAGTGGGGTGGTGGCCGTAGTCGTCGACGATCGTAATGCCCTTGACATCGCCCTTGATTTCGAGGCGTCGTTGCACTCCCTCCACGGTTTCGAGGGCTGCCTTGACAGTCTGAAAAGGTATGCCCAGCTCAAAGCCCACCGCCACGCTGGCCATGGCATTGTAAACATTGTGAATACCGGGCAGATTGAGTCGGATATCGCCCAAAGTTTCCCCTTTGTGGTGAAGAGTGAACCGGCTCCGCAATCCTTCAAAGGTCACGTTGCGGGCCTGAATGTCGGCCTGGGTGCTCATTCCGTAGGTTGCGTAGCGTTTCTTGATCTCGGGGATCAGGCCTTGAACAGACTCGTTGTCGAGACACAGGACCGCCAAGCCGTAAAAGGGGATACGGTCAATGAATTCGAGGAAAGCGGATTTGATGGCGTCCAGGTCCGGATAGTGATCGAGATGTTCACGATCGATGTTGGTGACAACGGCAATGGTCGGGGACATTTTCAGAAAAGAGCCATCGCTTTCATCGGCTTCGGCCACGATGAATTCGCCTTCACCGAGACGGGCGTTGGTGCCGATGCTCTTGAGTTTGCCGCCGATCACAACCGTCGGATCGAGCCCGCCGCGGTCGAGCACGGCGGAAACGATCGAGGTTGTGGTCGTCTTACCATGGGCCCCGGCGACGGCGATGCTGTACTTCAGCCGCATCAACTCGGCCAGCATCTCGGCCCGAGGGATGACCGGGATAGACGCCTGTCGGGCGGCCAGAACTTCAGGGTTGTCTTCATCTACGGCGGAAGAGATAACCACGACATCGGCGTCACCGACATGGTCTTCGGCATGACCCTTGAGAATGAGTCCACCGAAACGCTTCAACCGTTCCGTGATCTCCGATGATTTGAGGTCTGATCCCGATACCGTGTAGCCGAGGTTCAACAGCAACTCGGCAATGCCGCTCATTCCGATGCCGCCGATACCGACGAAGTGGATATGGTATTTTTTACGATACATGACGAAGTCAGGTAATGGGCAATCGGTTATGGGTAATGGGTAATCGGTTATGGGTGGTGAATGATGTCATTTTAAAAAAGATTTTTTTCCCTGACCTATGACCTGTTACCAGTTATAAACGTATAACAGTCGTCGACGATCAAACGCGCGGCTTCGGGGCGGCCGAGTTTTCTGGCCTGCTCTGCCATGCGGTCTAAGGTCGTCTGATCGGTTGCAAAGCGGTCGATTCTTTCTGCCAGTTTAGCGGCGGTCAAATGCCTCTCCTCGATCATTTCGGCCGCATCCCGCTCCGCCAGAGCTTCGGCATTGAGCCTCTGGTGATCGTCCGCGGCAAAGGGGAACGGAATGAAAAGCGCCGCCTTGCCCACGGCGGTGATCTCGGCCACTGTCGTCGCCCCGGCGCGGCATATGATCAGGTCCGCTCGCCGGTACCGGCGGTCCATGTCGTCGAAGAAAGCCTCGACCACAGCAGTGACGCCCTGGGCCGCGTACGCCGCTCTGACACGGTCTTCGTCCGCCGCTCCGGTCTGATGCACGACCCTGATTCGGTCTTTTTGTCGGATGAGCCCAAGGGCGTCAACGACCGCCATGTTGATGGCGTGAGCCCCCTGGCTGCCGCCGGCTATCAGAATGTTCAGAACGGGCGCCTGTTCCGGTCGTCCTTTATCTTTGCAGTCTTCGGTCGCTGGCGGCTGCAGAATTTCCCGTCGGACCGGATTGCCGGTCAACCGGACCTTGCCGGTATCGAACCGGCCGGCCGTGTTTTCGAAAGAGACGTAAATGCGCCGTGCAAAACGGGCCAGGGCCCGGTTGGTAATGCCCGGCAAAATGTTCTGTTCGTGCAGCACCACCGGTATGCCGGTCATCCAGGCCGTCAGCACGACCGGACCGGCGGCATAACTGCCGACGCCCAAGACCAGATCCGGCTTAAAGTTTCTAATGATCCAACCGGATTGAACGATACCCAGCGGAATGAGCGCGAATGATTTGAACTTCTGCCAGATACCCCGTCCCTTGATGCCCGCGACGCTGACCGTTTCGAGGGCAAAACCGGCGCGCGACAAGGTGTTTCGTTCAAATGGATTTCCGGTGCTGACAAACAGAACCGCGTTCTGTGCATTCCGGGCCATGAATTCCCGGGCGATGGCGATGCCGGGAAACAGGTGCCCGCCGGTGCCGCCTCCGGCAATCAACAGCCGTCCGACGGTTGAGGAAACCACCGGTGTTGCACAGAACAGGCCGGTAAATGCTTGCTTGAGATCATCGGGCCGCATGACCGCGCCTCCGTTTGGTGATGATTGTACGCCGGCCGGTGGAACTGATGTTCATCAGGATACCGATGGCGGCCATGTTGACCAGCAACGATGTCCCGCCATAACTTAAAAAGGGCAGCGTCAGGCCTTTGGTCGGGAGCAAGCCCAGAGCGACGGCCATGTTGACGCAAACCTGGAGAAGAATGCCGACCGTGAGTCCCAGGGCCAAAAACGACCCGTAGGTGTCGGTTGTGTTGCGGGCGATACCGATCCCGCGCCATAGGATGGCGCCGTAGAGTCCCAAGATGATGACGACGCCCACCAGGCCGAGTTCCTCTCCGATAACGGAAAAAATAAAGTCCGTGTGGGGTTCGGGCAGATAAAACAGTTTTTGATACCCCCTCCCGACCCCAGTGCCCCAGAAACCGCCCGTACCGAAGGCCATCATGGAGTGGATAATCTGGTATCCTTCGCCGGTCGGGTACTGCCAGGGGTCCAGGAAGCTCATCAATCGTTTCAGCCGGTATGCGGCATGGGTCAGCATGTAGTAAGCCGCCGGCAAAAGCATCAGCACGGTGATCACCAGGTAAGTGATGCGTACGCCGCCGACAAACAGCATGATCCAGGTGATGGTTGCCAGGATGACGACCGAACCGAAATCGGGCTGCGTTATAATCAGCACCGAGAACATTGCCAGCACGACCATGTGCGGCACATAACCGATCGAAAACGCCTTGATCTGTCCCTGTTTCCGGTCCATGGAATAGGCCAGGTAGAGTATCAGTACCAGACGCGCCAGTTCCGACGGCTGAAAGGTTACCGGCCCGAGACGCAGCCAGCGGGTCGACCCTCCCGCCTCGACACCGAGGCCGGGGTAGTGAACCGCCGCCAGCAAGGCAAGGACCAGAATCAGCAGCGGATATGTCAAAGGTCGGTACCAACGATAGGGAACAAACCGGCAGACGATGAGTATGGCCGCGCCGGCCAGGGCGAAAATCGTCTGCTTTTTCAAGAACAGGTAACTGTTGCCATAGCTTTCACGGGCGATGGCAGAACTGGCGGAATAGACCATCACCACGCCGATGCCCACCAGAAACAAAACCGGAAAGAGAAGCCGGACGTCGTAGGCCATTAGCGATATTTTAGGTTTGTTTTCCCCCACCGGTTGCCTCAATCCGCCCCCTCGAGGTTCTCGACATTGCGGCGGAAGTCTTCGCCCCTGCGGGCATAATTCTCGTACATGTCAAAACTGGAGCATCCTGGGGACAGAAGAACGACGTCCCCGGCCGATGCGATCCTGCTGGCGGTTGCAACGACTTCCGCCATCGAGCCGGCGCGGCTCGTGATCACCGCGCCGTCGAGGGCGGCGGCAATCTCGTCACCGGCTTCCCCGAACAGGATCGCCTGCTTTACGCGTTGGCGAAGGCCCTCTTTCAGAAGTCTGAAATCGCCCCGCTTGTTACGGCCACCCAACAGAAGTACGATTGGCGCGCTGAAACACTCTATGGCCCGCAGCACGGCACTGATGTTGGTGGCCTTCGAGTCGTCGTAATAAAGGACCCCTGCGATAGCGGCCACAAATTCAAGGCGGTGCGGCAGGCCGCCAAATTGCTGTAAGGTGTCTCTAACGGCCGACGGCCGGCCGCCCGTGGCCAAGGCGGCCAGTGCGGCGGCGGCGGCATTTTCGATATTGTGTCGCCCGAACAGCCCGATGGCGGAACGGGAAACGAGCGCTTCGGTCCCGTCTTTGGTTTTCGCTATATCCAATTGCTCTTCTGGTCGCCATAACCGGGTGTGGAAAACGATGGCCTCCTCGGTTACCAGCGCCCCTTCGACGCTGGCCTGCTGCGTGACGACACCGGTTCTACCGAAGAACAATTTTTGGCTGACAACGTTTTTCGAAAGCTCCGTCACACGGATGTCGGCACTATTCAAAATGGCAAAATCAGCGGGCCCCTGATTCTCGAAAATGCGACCCTTCGAGCGCATATAAGCATCGAGATCCGGGTAGCGGTCCAGGTGGTCTTCGGCGATGTTGAGCAACACCGCTACCTTCGGCCGGAACCGTTCGATGGTGTCGAGTTGAAAGCTGCTGATTTCGACCACGATGACATCGGCCTTTTGATCGCTGTCGACATAGCTGATTAAAGGCGTTCCGATGTTGCCGCCGACAAACACCTTCAATCCGGAGCGTCTGAGCATGTCTCCGACCAAAGTGGTGGTCGTCGTCTTCCCATTGGTGCCGGTGATGGCAACGATCGGCTGCCCGATAAAACGCGACGCCAGTTCGACTTCCCCCAAGACGGGAATGCCAAGTTTCCTTGAACGGTCAAGCGGTGCCGCGTCCTGAGGCACTCCTGGGCTGATCACCACCAGGTCCGCGGTTTCGAAAGATTGCGGCCGGTTTCCCCCCAATTCGAGTCGAACCCCCTTTTCACGCAGGGCCAGCGCTGCGGGTCTCAGTTCACCTTCAGAGACCGAATCGGTCGCCGTGACCACCGCTCCCCGCTTCACCAAAAAGGAGGCCGTGGCGACTCCAGTCGCGCCAAGGCCCACCACCAATATTCTTTTGTCGGCCAGTTGCATAAATTAACATAAAAAAAACAGGTAATGGGTTATAGGTTAAATTCAGGTAATAGGTCATCGGTCGCGGTTGGCAATTTTTTTACATAGATAGAATCTCTTACCCATTACCTGCTTTTTTTTATCTCAGCTTCAGCGTGCTCATCGCCAGCAGCGCCAGGGCCAGCGCAATGATCCAAAAGCGGACAATTACCTTAGGTTCGGCCCATCCCTTCAGTTCGAAATGATGGTGCAGTGGGGCCATTCTGAAGATTCGGCGCCCCTTTGTTATCTTGAAAAAACCGACTTGAAAGATAACCGAGAGGGCTTCGATCACAAACAACCCTCCGACAAGAACCAGCAGGATTTCCTGTTTGGTGATGACGGCAATTGTCCCCAGGGCACCGCCCAGGGGCAGCGAGCCGACATCACCCATGAACATTTGAGCCGGAAAGGCATTGAACCAAAGAAAGCCGACCCCGGCTCCGGCCATGGCGCTACAAAAGATGGCGGCCTCTCCACTGCCGGCCACATAGGTGATCTGGAGGTAGTCGGCGATTTTAATGTTTCCAGCCACGTAGGCAAAGATCATATACGTGACACCGGCGATCACCACCGGCCCGATGGCCAGCCCGTCCAAGCCATCGGTGAGGTTGACGGCGTTCGACGTGCCGACGATCACGAAGGTCGCAAAAACGACATAACCCCAGCCCAGATGAGGCGAAATGTTTTTGAAGAAAGGTATCGTCACCTGGGTGTTGAAGTCGGGCCGCGTGACGACCATAACGCCGGCCATGACGGCGACAAGGGCTTGCAAAGCCAGTTTGCCGCGGGCACTCAGCCCCTTGCTGCGTTTTTTGACTTGCATCAAATAGTCGTCGATGAAACCGATGCCGGCATAACTGGTGGTGACCATCAACAGGATCCAGACATAAAAATTGGTCAAATTGGTCCATAGCAGGGTCGATACCACAATAGCGAAAATAATCAGGGTGCCGCCCATCGTCGGTGTACCGGCCTTTTTAAGATGCGCCTGCGGTCCGTCATCGCGAATGTATTGGCCGATCTGCATCTCTCGCAATTTGCGAATAAACCAGGGCCCCAAGACGAAGCAAATCAGAAAGGCCGTCAGACTGGCGTAAATCGCCCTAAACGTGATGTACCGAAAAACGTTGAACGCCGATATGCTGGTGTGCAACGGGTAAAGGAGGTGGTACAGCACGATTTCCCCACTCTTTTTGGATTATCGGGTCGACGACCGGTAAACAGGCCGCCCCCCGGACGGCATAAAAACCAAATGCGATTGCCTCACCGATCCGACCATTTCTTGAGCTCCCAGACGACATCCTCCATGGCCATAGCCCGTGACCCTTTTACCAGGACCCAGTCGCCGGGCTTGAGGGTCCGCCGGAGTGCGTACAGCAGCTCATCCTTGGCTCCCCTAACGATTGCCCGGTCGTTCATTCCAGTCTCGCGAGCGCCGCGGGCGACGACCGCGGCAAAGTCACCGGTGACAAAAAGACCGTCGATTCCAGAACGGGCGCAAAGGGCGCCCAACTCTCTGTGAAGTACTTCCGCGTGCTGCCCCAGTTCACGCATGTCGCCGGTGACAAAAAAGGCCCGCTGCTGCCGTCGCAGGGTTTTAAGCGTCGCCAATGCGGCTGCCATCGAGCCAGGATTGGCGTTGTACGTGTCGTCGATCACATGTATTCCGGTTTGGGTTGTCAGGATGTTCATCCGGCTTTCGGCCGGCACGAAGTTTTCCAGGCCGGCCTTGATCTCCGCCGGCGCGAGGCCGATTTTAACGCCGGCCGCTGCAGCCGCCAGAGCGTTTGAGAGCATGAAGGCCCCGGGAATCTTCAGTACGATCCGCACGCGGTCTCCGGGAAGCACCAGATCGAACCGGCTGTCCCGGGCGCTGGCATCGATCGCTTCGGCCCGGATGTCGGCCTGTGCGGCCACTCCGAAAAGCAGCACCTCGCGATTGGACTGTTGGGCCAGGTGCAGCACCAACGGGTCGTCGGCATTCAGCACCGCCGTGCCGTCGGAATCGATCTTGTCCAGCAGTTCGCCTTTGGCGTGCATGACCCCTTCGATAGAGCCCACACCCTCCAGATGTGCAGGAGCGACATTGGTGATGACGCCGATGTTCGGTCTGCAGATGCCGGCCAAGGCGGCTATTTCGCCGGGAGCGTTCATGCCGAGTTCCACCACCGCCCAGCGGTGATCGGGACACAGCTCCAATAGGGTCAGTGGCAACCCGATATTGTTGTTGAAGTTCTTGCGGGTCGAGAGCGTGGGGAAGCGTTGCGACACGACGGCCGCCGTCATCTGCCGGGTGGTGGTTTTGCCGTTGGACCCGGTAATGGCCACGACCGCGACGTTGTTGCGGTTGCGGTGATAGGCGGCCAGAAGGCCCAAGGCGTCGATGGTGTCATCGACGAGGATGCAGACCACGTTTTTTTCGATCCATCGAGCCCACGGCAGCTCCGGAAGCCTGGCCCGTGCCAGCAGCAAACCGCGACCGCCCTTTCGGACGACATCGTCTGCAAACCGATGGCCGTCGTGGGTCTCACCTTTGATTGCCACGAAAAGATCCCGGGGTGTTAGCCGGCGTGAATCGATGCAGATTCCACCGAACCGGATGCCGGTTGCCGAACCGAGCACCTCCCCGCCGGTGGCATCGATGCAATCGGCCACCGTCCATTCCAGAGGCGACAGCCCATGCGATGTGGTCCCCTGACCCTGCGGCTGCGTCACTTCGGGGTTCCTCCTTTTGATGCCGCGCACATGACGTCGGCCAGAGCTTGAGCCGCCACGGTCCGATCATCGAACGCAATGGTTCTGCCGCCGAGGATCTGATAGGTTTCATGGCCCTTGCCGGCAATGAGCACCGTATCGCCGGGTTTGGATACGGCGATGGCCAGACGGATGGCCTTGCGCCGATCCGGTTCCACCGTATAGCCTTTTTCCTGTGTACCGTTACCCAGTTCGGCCGCACTGTATTCCTTCCGACAAACTTGACGGGTGCCGAGCAGGATCTGATCGATGATCTCAAGCGGTGGCTCGGACCGGGGATTATCAGAGGTTACGACCGCCAGATCGCACATTTGAGCGGCAATCTTTCCCATTTGGGGACGCTTGCCCCTGTCACGGTCACCGCCGCAGCCGAAAACGCACAGGACCCGCCGGCCGGCTATGGCGGTCAGCGCCGCAAGGACGTTCCGCAGGGCATCCGGCGTGTGGGCATAGTCGACATAGACAAATCGACGTCCTTGGTTGGCGATGGGCTCGAGGCGCCCGGGAATAGCGGCGACATTTTCGATCCCGTCCTTGATGGTGGCCGGCGAGATATCGAGGGCAACCGCGACGCCCGCAGCACAGAGAATATTTTCGCAATTGTAGCGACCCACCAGCGGTGACCGGAAATCAAACGATCCCGCCGGTGTGTCGATGCGGCCGGCGATACCTGACAGATTCTGCCGGAATATATCCGACCGCACGGTATTGTCTGGCGCGTCACCGACCGTGATTTTTTTCAAGTCGGCAATCATGGCCAGTTCTTCACCTTTCGGATCGTTGCGGTTGATCACCGCTGCGGCGTGCTTTTGTTTGGGACCGGAGCGCAGGATGTCGGTGAACAGTGATTTCTTGCAGCGCCAGTAATTTTCCATATCCTGGTGGTAGTCAAGGTGGTCCTGGGATAAGTTGGTGAACACGCCCACGTCCATCCAGCAGGCGTCCACCCGGTGCAGGTCCAGAGCATGGGAGGAGACCTCGAGGATCACGTGGGTTACACCGGCTGCCAGCATCCGGCTCAGAATCCGCTGCAGGTCAAGAGATTCCGGCGTGGTGACCGGATT
>Ga0316585_10000277_pt1 | contig 11244 bp, 8 predicted proteins | sample S_170502SCrBrC_D_FD_204517 | JGI IMG/M metagenome (GOLD analysis project Ga0316585, IMG submission 204517) | Rhizosphere microbial communities from salt marsh grasses in Alabama, United States - S_170502SCrBrC | ecosystem: Host-associated > Plants > Roots > Rhizosphere | place: USA: Alabama...
AGCTTTGCTTGTCGGCCATCGGTGCCCCCTCATGAAATGCGATTTCCCGCGGTAGAAATGCACAATATCGAAGCAATTCGGTCTTTGTACGCGCTGCGAGCGCTCGACCAGATAGATCATAAAAGTGTATCCCGACCACACGACAAAGTCGGCAAACTTTTTGTAGAACAATGTCTGGACGTGGCGGTTAATGACAAGGAGGGCCTTGCCAACTGGCCTAATTGGTCACACGTGTGATAGTCCATGCGGGGAACCGGCATCGGGGGGAACATATGCGTGGAGAAGCAAGCGGCGTTGGCGCGGTACGCGCGGGTTGCATCATTGCGGCAATTGCGGCAGGCCTATTGATGGCCGGGCAGTCTGCGGCGAAAGCTGCAACGGATCAGGTCGGTATCGAGCTCAACAAGCTGAGCAACGAGGAGGCCGGGTGCCAAGCCTATTTCGTTTTCGATAACCAGGGCGAGGCCGAATACGAGAAGCTGAAGATCGACCTGGTGGTTTTCAATTCCGAGGACGTTTTCGAACGCCGCTTCGCCATGAGCATAGCGCCGCTCGAAGGCAAGAAGCGCACCTTACGGATGTTCGAGTTGAAAAAGATAGCATGCGACAAGATCGGAAGTTTCCTGATCAATGGTGTGCTCGAATGCCAGCAGGGCAAGAACAACAAAACGGATTGCGTTCAGCGGCTTGTGCCATCGAGCCGAGTGGATGTGGAACTATCGAAGTAGATCGGCCAAGAAAATGAGCTTTACGTCACGTTACTGTAACTAGTTTCTCGGAAAACGAGTGTGTGTGAATTAAATCGTTTGACCGCAGAGAGGAAGATTTATGAGGTCTACTCGCCTCTCCACCTTGGCAGTCCTTTTCATCCCGGCCCTGCCGTTAGGCGCGGCCGCGGCTGAGCCTAGCCTGTCGGCCAAGACTGGCTCGGATGTGGCGGACATCTCCAAGGCGCCGCTGGTTGAACTGATCGACACCGGTCCCGCAGGCATCGCCGAGGCGACCGACCTTCGAGGTGACGGCGTCACTTGGAGCGACGACGAAACCCTGGCCGAAACTGCCAGCGCCCGAACCTCCGCGGCGGCCGGACAAGAGCTGACGGATCAGATCCATGCGCTCCAGATCATGCGGCCGATCGCCGTCTTAGATGCCCTTGGCACCAAATCACTCCTCAGCCAGAAACTGGCGGGTCTTCAATTGCCTGATGCCGTGCCGCTCGAGGCCGCCAAGCTTGTCCCTGTCGCATTGAAGATTTCGTCACTTACGGAAGAAGCCCTGCAGCCCAAAGCGGCGCTGGAGGCACTGGACGAGGCGGTTGAGCGCGACGAACTGGGGGAAATAGGGTCGGCTGAACTCCTCGAACCGGCGGAAATCGCAATGACGGATATCACTGGAAAACACATCGCCGAGCCGCTCACAGTGATCATATCTCTGAAAGATCAGGAGCTACACGTCTACCGCGGACTGGAGCGCGTCGAGAGGACGCAGGTCTCGAGCGGCAAACCCGGATACCAAACGCTGACGGGCGTTTTCGGCATTCTGCAGAAGAAGCCCGAGCACTTCTCGAACCTTTACGACAACGCGCCGATGCCATGGATGCAGCGGCTGACGCGTTCGGGCACCGCTTTGCACGCGGGACCCGTACCCAACTATCCGGCGTCCCATGGTTGCGTGCGCATGCCCTCTAAATTCGCCCCAAAACTTTACCGCATGACGGAGATCGGCGGCAAGGTCGCCATGCTTACAGGGCCCATGGTCGAGCCGAAGCGCGTCGAGAGCAGCGTGTTGGTGATGCCCGCGGCGTCGACCGCCGGCTCATCCGAGCCGCAGGCTGACGAAAGCGTCGACGCAGGCCTTCGCGCTAGTGCGCTCGCGGCCGCTCTTGCACCGGAAACGCGAAGCGTGACCGCCCAAAGCGATGCCGAGGAGGAAAACGACAGGCCATGGCATATCCTTGTGACCCGCCGCGAGGAGCGGGACATCGCAATCGGCACGCAAGAAGCCCTCGCGGCCATGGGCTACCTCGAACCTCAGGACCAATTCGTCGGTTACCTCGGCGAGGAGACCCGGAAGGCAATCCGTGCCTTCGAAAAGGATCATGGTCTGCGTCAGCGGGGCGTCTTCAACGAAGACATCGCGGCGAAAGTTTACGAGGCCGCAGGCAAAGGGCCGCTTCCCGACGCCTATTTGTTCCTGCGCAAGGGCTTCAGCCGGGTACGGCATGTACCGGTTCAGCTCAACGATCCAAAGAGGCCACTCGGAACGCATCTCTTCACTTACGTGCACCCTAGCGATGGAAGCGACCCGGGCTGGGTCGGCATTAGTCTCGAGGGCGAGGACTCTAAGAAGGTGCTCGACCGGATCACGGTTCCCGAGGATATGCAGAATGAGATCGCGGCTGGTCTGACATCCGGCGCGTCGTTCATCGTCGCCGATGTCGCCAAGCACTCTTCCGTGCTGCCGGAAGGTGACGATTTCATCGTCCGGACGAACGACTCGGCGAAGTCCAACGTCGTTGCGGAGAAGGCCAAGGCCGAGCAGCGCAAGGCCGCGCAGCGGCGAGTGGCGGCCCCGAAGAAGCGTGTTGTGCGTACAGAATCGCAGCGCCGTCGCGTGATCACAAGGCAGAAGCCGAGCGCTCGGCGCTCGGTTTCCGCGCCGCGTGGATTCCGGCTCTTCGGTCGCGGTCGCTAGGCAATAGTCCTTGCGCCGGACCGCATGCTCAAAGTCTGGTTCCTAGTGCTAGTCTCGGTCATTCTCGTACTGCTCGCGCAACTCGCGGCGGAGCAGCTTGCCGTTCGGTCCTTTCGGTAGCGCCTCCACCGCGGCATAAATGCGCGGGCATTTGTAGCGGGCAAGCTTGTCGGCGGCGTGTCGCTCCAGATCGGCCACATCAACCTCACCATTTGGCACGTAAAAGGCCGCGATCACGGTCGTGTCCGCCTTGACCAGCACCTCGACGGCGGCGCTCTCGGCAATGCCGGGATGAGCGTTGAGAACGTTCTCGACTTCGAGAGGCGAGACGCGAATGCCGCCGGCATTCATCATGTCGTCCGCGCGTCCGAGATAGGTGAGCGCGCCGTCCGGAGCCATGCTCACAAGGTCGCCGGTCAGGAACCATTCGCCGTCGAAGCGCGCCGCCGTATCCGCCTCGGCGTTCCAGTAGAACAGCATCACGCCGGGGTCGCGGCGCGAGACGCTGAGTACGCCGGGTTCGCCGCGGGCAACGCAGCCGTCATCGCCTAGCACGGCGATCCGCCGTCCCGCTTGCGGAAAACCCAGCGTCCCGGGCGGGGCGGGGTGCGCCGGACTGCCTGAAACGAAGGTTGAGCATTCGGACATGCCGAACGCCTCGAAGATCGGCGTGCCCGTGGCGTCTTCCCACGCCGCACGTGTCGCGTCCGGAAGTTTTTCGCCGGCCGAAAGACCGTGTCGCAGCGACGGGGAGCGGGCCGGCGGTGTTCTAAGGAGTTGCCGGTATACCCCGGGTGAGGCGGCGAACATCGTGGTCTCGTGCGCACCGATGAGCGCGCCGAGCTGGTCGGACGTGACGCCTTTTGCAGGGATCAGGGACGTCGCGCCGCGCGACCAGGGGTCCAGCAGTCCCGTCCCGAGCGTGTAGGTCCAGTTGAAGGAGCCCGCATGCATCAGCCTGTCGTTTTCTGTTAGGCCGTACCAGCCGTCCCACATCATGCGGCGCGCCCAGATGGCACGATGGGCGTGGGTGACCGCCCGCGGACTGCCCGACGTGCCTGAGGTGTAGATGATGTAGCCGGGACGCTCGGGGTCGCCCAGCGCGTAGCCGGCCGGGGGCAGCTCATAGAGAGCGCGAAAGGCGTCTTCGTCTACGACGGGGCATGGCGGGTCTGCCGGCACGGCGACCCCGGTCCCGGCCACGACCAGCCGGGGCGAGACGTCTTCGCAGATCTGCGAAACCTCGTCCGCCGTCAGGAGCGCGGAGGTCGGAACGGGAATGATGTCGGCGGCCAGCGCCGCCAGATAGCAGATAGGAAACTCGACGCTGTTGCCGAGACGCATAAGCAGCCGGTCGCCGGGCTCGAGGCCTTGTTCCTTGAGGCCCGTCGCGGCACCGAGCACGGCCTGCTCCAGCGCCCGATAGGTCCAGGTCTCCGCACCCTCTGGCGAAATCACGGACAGCGCCGTCTTCTCCCTGAGCTCGCCCGCCCGAGAGAGAACATAGGCCGCCAGGTTGAAGGGTTCGGGGCAGGGGGGCGGAGGGCCCTGATCGAAAATCGCATCCATGCCAGGCCTGCTACGCGCTTCGCGCGCGCCGTGCAAGCCTTCCGCCCGCCGCGCACGATAGCTGCTAGCCATCGGACGCGGCCTAAGCCTCGGGCGTGAGGATGAGCGTCGACAAGGGCGGCAAGGTCAGCTTCAGGGAGTAGGGACGCCCATGGCAGAGCACCTTGTCGGCCTTCACCGAGCCCAGATTGCCCAGCCCCGAGCCGCCATAGTGCTTGCAATCGGTGTTGATGCGCTCGAGCCAGCGCCCGCCTGACGGCGCGCCGATGCGATAGCCCTCACGCGGCACCGGCGTGAAGTTGCAGACCACGAGCGCGGGCGCATCGCCGTCATTGCCCAGCCGCAGAAACGAGATGACGCTTGCCTCGTTGTCCGTCGTGTCGACCCAGTCGAAGCCGCGCGGTTCCGTGTCATAGACGTGCAAGGCGGGAATCTCGCGATAGAGCTTGTTGAGATCGCCGATGAGTTTCTGCACGCCCTGATGCATGCCGTCGGCGAGCAGGTGCCAATCGAGACTCTGGTCGTGATTCCACTCGGCCTCTTGCGCGAACTCGCCCCCCATGAAGAGCAGTTTCTTGCCCGGATGACCCCACATGAAACCAAAATAGGCTCGCAGGTTCGCAAATTTCTGCCAACGGTCACCGGGCATCTTGTTGAGGAGCGACCCCTTGCCGTGCACGACCTCGTCATGAGAAAGCGGCAGCACGAAGTTTTCGGAGAAGCCGTAGACGAGGCCGAAAGTGAGCTTGTCCTGGTGATGGCTGCGATGGACCGGCTCGTTCTGCATGTAGGACAGCGTGTCGTGCATCCAGCCCATATTCCATTTGAAGCCGAAGCCGAGCCCGCCCACATAGGTCGGCCGCGAGACACCGGGCCAGGCGGTGGACTCTTCAGCCACCGTGGTGGCGCCGGGCTGTTCGGAGAACACGAGCTCGTTCAACCGCTTCAGGAAAGCGATCGCTTCCAGATTCTCGTTGCCGCCGTATTTGTTGGGGATCCACTCGCCGTCTTCGCGGCTGTAGTCGAGATAGAGCATCGAGGCGACCGCATCCACGCGCAGTCCGTCGATACCGAACCGCTCCATCCAGAATAGCGCATTGGCCAGAAGGAAGTTCAGCACTTCCCGGCGGCCGTAGTTGTAGATCAGCGTGTTCCAATCTTTGTGAAATCCGAGACGCGGATCTTCATGCTCGTAAAGCGCCGTGCCGTCGAACCGGCCGAGCCCATGTGAGTCCGTGGGGAAGTGGGCGGAGACCCAATCTACCATCACGCCGATTCCGGCGGCATGAAACCGCGCCACGAATTCGGAGAACTCTTCGGGCGTGCCGAAGCGCGAGGTCGGCGCGAACAAACCAATGGGCTGATAGCCCCAGGACCCGTCGAAGGGATACTCGCTCACCGGCATCAGCTCGATATGGGTGAAGCCGAGCTTCTGCACATAAGGGATGAGCTTGTCCGCAAGCTGGGCATAGGAGAGATAGGTATTGCCGGGCCCGCGCATCCAGGACCCGAGGTGAACCTCGTAGATCGAGATAGGCGCGTGGATGTCGTGGGCCGCTTCCCGCTGCTTCCGCCAAGCGGTGACAGCGCGAGCTCGGTGGGGCATCGGGTGCACGATGGACGCCGTGGCCGGCGGATGCTCCTGCTGGAAGCCGAACGGGTCGGACTTCAGCGGCAGAAGCTCGTTGCCGGGTCCCAGGATCTCGTACTTGTAGAGCGCGCCCGCTTCGAGACCCGGCACGAAGATTTCCCACACGCCTGCCTCGGGACGCTTCCGCATCACATGGCGGCGCCCATCCCAATCGTTGAACGGGCCGACGACGCTGACGCGGGCGGCGTTCGGGGCCCAGACGGCAAAGCCGACACCCTCGACGCCCTCATGACGAATGAGATGGGCGCCGAGCTTCTCGTAGAGCCGCAAATGGGTGCCTTCACTGAGCAAATGCAGGTCGAGTTCGCCAAGGATCGGACCGAACCGGTAGGAGTCGTCGATTTCTTCGGTCTCGCCATCCCGCACGCAGCGCTTGAGATAGGCATTGGTGAAGGTCATCGGCACCTTGGCGCCGAAGAAGCCGGACTCGTGGAGCCGGACGAGCGGAATCTCCTCGCCCGTCTCCGGATCGAAGACGCTGACCGAATCCACATCAGGCAGAAAGGCCCGGACCGATGCGCCGTCGCGGGACCTTTTCAGCCCGAGAACCGCGAACGGATTGCCATGCTCGCCGCGCGCAATGGCGTTCATGTCGGCTTGGCTCGGCATCCAGCTCTTGCGGGGCGTGGGCGTTCTCGGCGTCGGTGCGTGTTGCGGCACGATTTGCTCTCTCACAGGTCTGAAGATTGGGGCAAGGGGTTATGTGGACATGGAAAGCATGACGATACTGCGGCGTGCGCGGCGATCCCGGCCCAGCGTTTGGATATCGTCTAACCGGCTCTACGAGCCAGCCTGGCGCACTAGCTTTCGGGATCGCGCAACGCGATACGGCGTGGACTGGACTCGATCAAGCCCTGATTGGCGATATTCCGCAAAAGCCGGGCGATAACTTCTCTGCTTGTTCCGAGGTGCCGGGCGATCCGAGGGCTTCAGGCCCAGCGGCCGGCCGCCGCGCGATCGGCAAACCAAAGCACCTCTCCCCGCGCGCGGATGTGGGAGGCTGGGAAGCTATCGTCGCCGGACAGGATCTTGTCGAGAACCTCGCGCTTGCCCTCGCCGGAGACGAGGAAGGCGACGATCTCGCTCGCGTTGATCGCCGGATAGGTCAGTGTCACGCGTTCCTCAACCCGCCCCTTGGGCACGGGCGCCACCCACCGATCGCGAACCTGCAAGACCGGTTCGTGCGGCAGAAGCGAGGCCGTGTGGCCGTCGTCACCAAGGCCCAGCAGCGTGATGTTGAGCAGGGGCGTGTCGGCCTGCAGCGTGTCGCACCCGTAAAGCCCCTGCAGCATCGCCTCGTAGTCCTCGGCGGCCTCATCGAGCGTCACGCCTTCCGTCTTCACGGGGTGCACGTTCTGCGGCGGAGCGGGGACGTCGTCGAGAAACGCAGCCCGCGCCATGCCGTAATTGCTGGCCGGATCCGACGGCGGCACGAAGCGCTCGTCGCCGAGAATCCAGTGGACCCGGTCCCAGGGCATAGTCGATTTGGCCGGCTCCTGGGCGAGGAGTTCGTAAAGCGGCTTTGGCGTATTGCCACCGGACAAGGCCACGATCGTCCGGTCGGCCCGCGCCGCCGCGTGCTCGCAGAGAAACTTGGCGCCCTTATGAGCCAAATCGGCAGCGTCCTCGCAAATCCGCAATGTGCCAAATGCCGGTGTCATATCGCCTGCCTCTTCTTGCTCAACGGTCGGGACACGATAGGGCAGAACGTGACACGTGTCGCAACCGTCCGATGGGAAGATGCTTACGGCAGCTGGAGATTTCGACTCGGCTGATCGACTCGCGATAGGGTGTCGAGGCGCGCGGGCCGATTTGAGAGACCGCCATGAGCCAAGCCATGCCCCAAGACACGGTCACGAAAGACATCGTCATCGCCGCGTCGATATTGTCCGCCGATTTTTCCAAGCTTGGCGAAGAGGTGCGCGCCGTCGACCTTGCCGGGGCCGATTGGATTCACATCGACATCATGGATGGGCACTTCGTGCCGAACATCACCATGGGGCCGAACGTCGTGAGAGCCATCCGTCCCTACACGAAAAAGCCGTTCGACGTTCATCTGATGATCGCGCCGTGCGACCCGTATCTTGAGGACTTTGCTGCGGCGGGCGCGGACATGGTCACGGTGCATGCCGAGGCCGGGCCGCATCTCGACCGGTCGGTTCAGCGCATACGAAGCCTCGGTATGAAAGCAGGGGTGGCCCTCACGCCGTCGACCCCTGAAACCGCCATTGAGTACGTGCTGGACAAGCTGCACCGCGTCTTGGTGGTGACGGTGAACCCCGGCTTTGGCGGTCAGTCTTTCATTCCCGAGCAGCTGCGCGAGATTCGCGCGATCCGGCAAATGATCAGAGACCGTCCCATCTATCTCGAAGTGGACGGCGGCCTTCACGTTGGCACAGCCCCGCTCGCGGCCGGCGCTGGCGCGAATGCGCTCGTGTCCGGCTCCGGCATCTTCGATGACGGGTCCTATGCCGCCAACATCAAGGCGCTCCGGGACGCCGTCATATCGGCACGCATCGCCGTGTAGCGCCCCTTACGAGAACTTATGCGCCCGGTAGCGCTCGATCAACGCATTGGTCGATGAATCGTGGCTGAGCTTCGGTTCGTCCTTGGCTTCGAGTTCGGGGATGATGCGGTTCGCGAGCACCTTGCCGAGTTCCACGCCCCACTGGTCGAACGAGTCGATATTCCACACCGCACCTTGCGTGAACACGCTGTGCTCGTAGAGCGCGACGAGCCGGCCGAGCGTCTTCGGGTCGAGCTTGTCGGCGAGGATCATGTTGGTCGGCCGGTTGCCTTCGGTCACGCGGAACGGCGTCTGCGCTGCCGGCGACCCTTCCGCCGTCAATTCCGCCGCCGTCTTGCCGAAGGCGAGCGCCTCGGCCTGGGCGAACAGGTTCGCCATCAGCAGGTCGTGGTGATGGGCGAGGGGACTCAACGGCGTGAGAAAGCCGATGAAGTCGCACGGGATCAGTTTCGTGCCCTGGTGAATGAGCTGGTAGAACGAGTGCTGCCCGTCCGTGCCAGGCTCGCCCCAGATGATAGGGCCCGTTTGCAGGGTCACGTGCTTGCCTGCCATGTCCACGTGCTTGCCGTTGCTCTCCATCTGCAGCTGCTGCAGGTAGGCCGGGAAGCGCTTCATGTGCTCGGAGTAGGGAAGCACGGCGAGCGTCTGTGCCCCGAAGAAATTGTTGTACCAGACCGTCAGCAGACCCATCAGCATCGGCAGATTCTTGTCGACCGGCGCCGTGCGGAAATGCTCGTCCATCTCGTGGAAGCCGGCGAGCATGTCGCGGAACCCGTCCGGGCCGATGGCGATCATGGTGGACAGGCCGATCGCCGAGTCCATCGAGTAGCGGCCGCCGACCCAATCCCAGAACTCGAACATGTTCGCGGTGTCGATGCCGAACTTCTTCACACCTTCCGTGTTGGTGGAGTTGGCGACGAAATGTTTGGCGACGGCGTTCTCCGAGCCGAGCTTGTCGACGGCCCAGGCGCGCGCCGTCGCGGCATTCGTCATGGTCTCGAGGGTCGTGAACGTCTTGGAGGAGACGATGAACAGTGTCTCTTCGGCGTCGAGATCGTGCGTGGCTTCGTCGAAGCAGGCCCCGTCCACGTTGGAGACGAATCGGAACGTCATGCCGCGGTCGGAATAGGGACGCAGCGCGAGATACGCCATCTCCGGCCCGAGATACGATCCGCCGATTCCGATATTGATGACGTTCTTGATGCGCTTGCCCGTGTGGCCGACCCACTCCCCGCTCCGGATCTTGTCGGCGAACGCGGCCATGCGGTTCAGAACCCCATGTACGTCCGGCACCACATCGTGTCCGTCCGTCTCGATCACCTCGCCGCGGGGCGCGCGTAGGGCCACATGCAGCACGGCCCGGTCTTCAGAGACGTTGATCTTGTCGCCGCGGAACATGGCGTCGCGCCGCTCGGCCACTTTGCGCTCCTTGGCGAGCTCTGCGAGCAGCGCCACTGTCTCTTCGGTGATCCGCTGTTTCGAGTAGTCGAGCGTCAGCCCCGCGCCCTCGACGGTGAACTTCGCCGCGCGGCCGGCATCCTCCGCGAACAGATCGCGCAAGTGCACGTCCTTGATCTTGTCGTGATGGGCCGCGAGCTTTTGCCAAGCGGGCGTGTCGGTGACGTTGGACATAGTGAAACCTCCCTAGCCGAGCGCCTTGCTTTTCGTTTCGATGGACTGCAGCAGATCCTCCCACGACTTCACGAAGGAGGCGGCGCCTTCTTTCTGAAGCTGCGCCGCAAGATCGGTAACGGAGATGCCCGCTTTCTCGAAGGCGGCGAGCGTCTCCTCGCAATCGCCGCCGTCCGGCGACAGCACGCCGCTGAGCTTGCCGTGATCACCGAAAGCCAGCAGCGTCTTGTCGGGCATGGTGTTGACCGTGTTCGGTGCGGCCAGTGCCTCCACATAGAGCGTGTCGGGCGCGGATGGATCCTTGGTGCTGGTCGAGGCGAAGAGCAGCCGCTGCGGCCGCGCACCCATCGACTCCAGCCGCTGCCAGCGGTCGCTGTCCAGCAGCTTGCGATAGTCGCGATAGGCTTGGGTCGAGACCGCGATGCCGAGCTTGTCCTTCAGCTCCGCAGGCACCTTGTCGAGCACCGCCTTGTCCCAGCGGCTGACAAAGACCGAGGCGACCGAGCGCACGTCCGGCGACAGCCCTTCGGCGACGCGCCGCTCCAGGCCCTTCATGTAGGCGTCGGTCGCATCGATGCAGTGCTGCGAAGAGAACAGCAGCGTCACGTTGACGGACACGCCCGAATAGATCGCTTCCTCGATCGCGGGCAGGCCTTCCTTCGTGCCGGGAATCTTGATGAACAGGTTCGGCTTGTGGGCCCGTTCGAACAAGCGCTTCGCCTCCGCAACGGTGGCCTCCGTGTCGTAGGCGAGGAGAGGCGAGACTTCGAGCGAGACGAAGCCGTCGACGGTGGCAGTGTGTTCATGGACGGGCAGGAACATGTCCGCGGCGCGCGACAGGTCTTGCAGTGCCAGTTCGAAGAACAGCGCTTCGCCGGAATAGCCTGCCTTGAACAGGCGCTTCACCTCGTCGTCGTAGCTCTCGCTTTTCGAAATGGCGTTGTCGAAGATCGTCGGGTTCGACGTGAGGCCCGTCACGGCGTACTCGTCGATATACTTCCTGAGCGTGCCGCTATCGAGCATGTCGCGGGTGATGTCGTCGATCCACAGGCTTTGTCCGAGATCGTGCAAGGCTTTGGTGGGCTTCACGGGTCTATCTCCTCATTGGGCCGTCAGAGCGTACTGAAATCTTGCATCATCAATTCGGAGATGCGGTCGATCTCGATATCCG
>Ga0316585_10000278_pt1 | contig 11231 bp, 13 predicted proteins | sample S_170502SCrBrC_D_FD_204517 | JGI IMG/M metagenome (GOLD analysis project Ga0316585, IMG submission 204517) | Rhizosphere microbial communities from salt marsh grasses in Alabama, United States - S_170502SCrBrC | ecosystem: Host-associated > Plants > Roots > Rhizosphere | place: USA: Alabama...
CTCGAAGATCTGTTCACTGATGATCGAGAACCACTGCTCGAGCATGTCTGACGGCACCGATGCGACATACTGGGTCTGGTCTTGACTGGTAAAGGCATTGATGCCTACGGCACCGTTTTTTCCCAGTTGGGAAGAAAAGGCCTGCGGCACGAAAATACGTTGGACCTCACTGCGCAGGGTGTCCATCTCGGCCAGCTTTTTTTGGATGAGTTCCCGATCGGGGTGGCGGGATTCTTCCTCCCGCAGAACCACCTGGTAGGCGGCTTCGATTTCTTTCTGGAGTTCCTGATCCTTGGCACGGTCTAATGTTCCGAAATTTTTTGTGCCTTTGAACATCATGTGTTCCAAAAGGTGGGCAATGCCGGTTTTGCCGGTCTCTTCGAGCGCCGAACCGGCCCGTATGGCCAACCGGACAGCTACCTGGGGCATTGCCGGGCGGCTGACCACCAGAAAGAGCATGCCGTTGTCCAGCGTAAATTCTTCGACATCGATGTTTGTCTCAAGGTTTGCGTGGGCGCTCGAGCCGAGAACGCTTGCCGTCAATAGCAGAAATGACAGAGTGATCCGCAGCAGTTGTTGCATTCAATTATCCTCCAACGATATAATTCAGCTGACCACCAAATGACGGCCCAGTATTGATTGGGTTTTGTGCCTTTGGCTGTCGATCTGATGTTGATTTTTAATTCTGTAAAAATAGGATACGTCAGGCACTTTGTAAACCGGGCTCGAGTCCGAAGATCCCTTTGTCGCAAAGATGCTCCGCCAGTTGCTTCGTCGTGAGCGTCGTGCCGAAACTTTTCAGATCCACGCCAGACAGCCGGGTTCGAATGGCCTCCAGGTGGTAGGGGGTGCCCATCAGTCGCCTTTCCAATTGTGACGCATGGCCGCTGGCAGTGTTATTTTTTCCAAAACGGATGCCGACGATGCGGCCGTTTGCCACCGCGATCATTGTTTCCAGATAACCGGCAGGTGTCCGACTGCTGCGGCGAATGCGAAAAGCCGGGGCCCTGCCGAAGTTCCATTCCCAGGACCGGTACTTTTCCCTGGAAAGGCGGCAAACCGAATTCCATAATTGGTCAGGAAGAGGGATTTTTTGCAGGCCCCCTTCCCGCTCGGCGATGCACTCGACCAGCTGTTGCTGAATCACATCCATGCCGGTGCCGGGAGGCAGATGATCTGAAATGTTGGTGACATCACTCGAAACCGATTGGCGTGCCCGTGAAATGACGTCGCCTTTGTTCACTTGCAGAGCCCGGCGCAGCCGGACGAGATCGCTTTTCAACAGCAGGGTGCCGTGCAGGATGATCCGCCTGGTGTTTGAAAATTGTGCATTGCCCGATATTTTTTTGCCGGCGACAAACAGGTCGTTCCTGTGATTGAATTCGGCAGCCACGCCCAATTGTAACAGCGCCGAGCGGACTGGTTCGAGGATATGGCTGATGTCTTTCAGGCTTCGCCGGTCATGGCACCGGATGAAGCTGAAGTTCAGGTTTCCATCGTCGTGATAGACTGCTCCTCCGCCCGATATGCGACGCAACACGTGCAGACCGTGTCGGGCCACAAAGGGCAGATTAACTTCTTCAAGGATGTTCTGGTGGCGGCCGACGATAACGGCCGGCTGGTTTACGTACATCATAAAATATGTTCGGTCCGGGTCGAGGTGGCGCAGGGCGCACTCTTCTATGGCCAGGTTGACGTGAGGATCGGACGTATTGTTGTTATCAATCTGAAAAATCATCACGCGCCATCATCTGTCAAAAGATTGTGAAAGTCAAAAGGTCCGCTAATGATTTATCTGATCGGCAATGCGACTCATGACACCCTCTCGATAAACAAGAAGACCGTGCAGGCCTTGGGGGGCACCGTCTGGTATGCGGCGCTTTTTCTGGCAGGCTTAGGCCGCCGGGTGGCGGTTGTCGGCATAGGCGACAGTAAAATAAAACGCCGGCTTGCCCGAAGCGGTGTGGATGTCCGGCATTTTTCCGATGCCGGGCCGGTGCCGGTGTTCGAGAACACCTACTCGGCCGGTATTCGAAAACAGTGCGCTTGGCCCGGCGGTGACATTCGGCTTGCCGATGTCCCTCAAGCCGCATTCGATGCGAAAGGCCTGCTGGTAGGACCGGTTTTGCAGGAAGTCGATCCGGCCATCATGCGCACCCCCCGCTCAGGGTGCCTGATGCTGGATGCCCAGGGATTTCTCCGGCAGCTCTCCACTGCCGGAGACGTCATTCTTCGGATGACGCCCGAAGCCGAAACGGCGCTCAGGCATTGTGATATCCTGAAAGTCGACGCAAGGGAGGCGGCCGTCATCACGTCCACCGGTGACGGCGAAACCGCCGGGCGCGTTCTTCATCGGATGGGACCGAAAATGGTCATCATTACCAGAGGCGCAGAAGGCGCCCTTTTTTATGACGGGGCCCGCTTTACGCAGATCACCGCTCCGGAGGTAGACGTGGTCGATCCGACCGGCGCCGGCGATGTTTTTTCGGCGGCGTTCCTGGTTCGATACATCGCATCCGGCAACCTGATCGCAGCGGGTCGGTTTGCCGTGACAGCCGCTGCCCTCTCGACCCGGGGTTTCGGTGCATCCGCCCTGCCTTCGGAAGCTGAAATTTCTTCACTGATGCAACGGCATTTTTAAACGCTGGACCGCGACAGACCCAGCCGACAAACATACCGAGGAGACACCTGTTTTACCATTCGACAAAGTGTGCTATGGCTTCTCCGTCGGCCATCAGTATTAAATTCAAATTCGGACAAACCAAGGATGGTCGGAGGTGGCGATGAAACGCTGGCGGTGTATCATTTGCGGCTATATCCACGACGGGGATGAGCCGCCTCTCAAATGCCCTGTGTGCGGTGCACCCAGGGAGATGTTTGAAGAAATCACGATTTCAGAGGAACAATCATGATCAGGATCAACGAAAATTATCTTAAGCTCAAAGCATCCTATCTCTTTTCAGATATTGCCAAGCGGGTGGCCGCGTTTCAGCAAACCCATCCGGAACGAGAAATCATCAAACTCGGCATCGGCGACGTCACGCGGGCGTTGCCACCGGCCTGTATCGAAGCCCTTCACCGGGCGGTGGACGAGATGGCCGCTGACGACACCTTCCACGGGTACGGCCCCGAACAGGGGTATTTGTTCCTGCGCGAGAAAATCGCCCGCCACGATTATCAGGACCGAGGTGCGGACATCGCTCCGGATGAAATATTTGTCAGCGACGGTGCAAAATGCGACACCGGAAACATTCAGGAAATTTTTTCAACCGATATCAAAATCGCCATCCCCGATCCGGTCTACCCGGTCTATCTCGACACCAACGTGATGGCCGGACGCACCGGCGGCTACAGCGGCGGCCGCTACGATGGCATCGTTTATCTGGAGGGAAACCGCGCAAACGGGTTCGTGCCGGATCTGCCGACCGAGCCGGTCGATCTGATATACCTCTGTTTTCCGAACAATCCCACGGGGGCCACGATCGATAAGCCCCGACTCGAAGAGTGGGTCGAATTCGCCAGAGCTCACAAGGCGTTGATTCTCTATGATGCCGCTTATGAATCATTTGTTCGCGACGATACCATCCCGCGGTCGATTTACGAAGTCGAGGGGGCCCGGGAGGTGGCGATCGAGTTCAGGAGCTTTTCCAAAACTGCCGGTTTCACCGGCACACGCTGCGCCTTTACCGTGGTGCCCAAGTCCTGCCGGGCGTTCACGAGTGCGGGCGCAGAGCATGAGGTCCATGCCCTGTGGAACCGACGGCACACCACCAAGTTCAACAGCGTGTCCTACCCGGTCCAGAGAGCCGCCGCGGCGATATACGGCGAAGAGGGCCGGCGCCAGGCCAAGGAGTTGACCGATTATTACTTGAGCAACGCTGCGGTCATCCGCCGGGAGATGACGGCGCTCGGTTATGACTGCATCGGTGGAGAGAATTCTCCTTACATATGGGTGGACGGACGGACGGATTCATGGAAATTTTTCGATCTGCTGCTGGAAAAGGCCGGTGTCGTGTGCACGCCCGGCGCCGGTTTCGGAAAATGCGGCGAGGGCTTTATCCGCATCAGCGCCTTCAACTCCGCTCAAAACGTCGAGAAGGCCATGCGGCGCATTTCTGAAACGCTGAAAAACTGAAGCCGGTAAGCGAAGAGCCTTGAAACATTTATTCAACAGGTTGAACAAGATCCAGATCGTCGTTGTTCTTGGTTTTCAATAGATCACGGTCATCAAGGTTGCACCCGTTCTGAAGACAGAATTTCAAATATTTTTTTTCGGCTTCCTGGAAATCTTCTTCTGAGTAATGCTCCAGGTTTTCAGGAATGCGAAACTCCTTTTTAAGGTTCTGAATCAACAACTTTATGCCGGTTGTTTTATCTGGCGTATCAGCCATTTTAACCTTCTGATTGTTAAAAAGGGTGTTTCGAAAACTGCCAACGTTGGCCGAGAAAAGATTAAAACAGTTTGAACGTTGAACGCACTTGTTGATTAACAATATGGCAGGGATTGTTAAACGCAAGGCATCAATCCACCTCAAAATGCTGCAGTCGATAAGGAAAGAATGGATAGGTTCTGCTTAAGAGGTAAATCCGTGAATAACGGCATTCGCTCTGCCTTACAGGCAGACCTGTCACCTATCACCCCTGGTAGATTTGATCGGCGATGTCGGACAGCGTAAAGTCGATCCCGCCGGTTTTGAGCAGCCGAAACAGTTTCCGCATGTGTTCGGCGTTTTCAATAAAAACCGCAACCGCCGGAGAAGATTTTGATAGAAAGTAATGGTGGTCTTCGAGAAGCCGGACGGTTTCCTTAAATTTATCGACCAGCAGGGCCAACACTGAGTAGTCGGACATGTAGCAGGTAGGCAAACATGCGCCGTTCAGATGAGGTAAGTCAACGGCAGCGAGATCCACTTCTTTCGGTAAGATCTGTAACTTTCCCATATTCTTCTCCTTCGGGCATGTTTTCAATATAGGTTCCGTGTCAAAGAAGGCGTCTGAGGACCATCAATCCAATCAATGCAAGACTCGTGGGGAGGCCCTGATGAAGTCGTCTGAGTTTTTAGTGCCGGTGCAGAGTCGTTACTTTGAAGATTATGTGGTTGGCACGATCCATGAGTTCGGGACGATCACGGTCGAGGAAGATGACATCATCGCCTTCGGTCGGCGATTCGACCCCCAAGTTTTTCATATTGACCCCGAGGCCGCAAAATCCACAATTTACACCGGTCTTATCGCATCCGGTTGGCACACCGCTGCGCTGATGATGCGGCTTTTCGTGGGCAACTACCTGTCGCACGTGGCCAGCCTCGGCTCGCCGGGCGTGGATGAGCTGCGCTGGATCCTGCCTGTTCGGCCCGGTGACACTCTTTCTCTGCGGGTGACCATCATGCGAACGAACCGTTCACGTTCAAAACCGGACCGCGGCCTTGTCCATTCGCTCATCGAAGTGCTGAACCAGGACCGCATCGTTGTCATGAGCATGACGGCCGTGAACTTTTTGCTCTGTCGCCCCCCCTGTCCCGGAGCCGGCAAAGCCCCCCGATCTCGGCAGCCGTCATGATGATTGCTTGACCACCGCCGTAAAAATACCGGCCCCAATCAGAGCACTGCCGCCGCAGCGGTTTAACCATCTGTACGCAGCCTTTTTTTGAAGGACATCGCGCAGCCGTCCGGCGAACAAGCCATACATTGACGCATTCAATGCCGCAAGAATCAGGAATGTGGCCCCCAGGACGATGAGCTGGAAAGCTATCGGCGCACGGTGGTCGACGAACTGGGGCAGAAAGGCGACGAAAAAGACGATGCTCTTCGGATTCAATGCGGTCACCACATAGGCACTCGTGAAGAACCGGCGACTGGATACTACCGCCGACAATGAGTGTAAATCTGGCTGCTTAGGATCGCTGCGCCAGAGTTTGATGCCGAGGTAAATCAGGTAAACGGCGCCAATCCATTTGAGTATGGCAAACAGAGCGGCCGATGCGGCCAATACGGCACCAAGGCCCAGAAGAGAGAGAGCCATGGCCGTGAAGTCGCCCAGTGTCACCCCGGCGGCAAGCGGCAGCACGGCGCGGCGGCCGTGACCGGCAGATTGGCTGATCACGAGGATGATGGTCGGACCGGGTATCACCAAAACGATTATCGCCGCGATCACAAAGGCGCCGTAGGTTTCCAGATTCATGAAAAAGCTCCGTATTCGATGAGATATAAATGAAACCCGGAAGAACTTCAAGAAGGAACTGTCGTTCTTTCTGCAAACCGTCAACTTTCAGTTGCCTCAGGTCCTGAGGCAGAGAGGATAAAACGGCCTTATTACATCGGGAACAACCGGATGGCGCACACTGCGGCCAGAAATCCGAAGGCAGCGGCGATGAGAATGAGGCGGGCGGTGCGGTTATTGACGAGGTTCTTTTTCTTATAACGTCCGAAGGCGGTGTAGAGCAGCTGTTTTTCGTCTGACGTGACCGCGGACTTGATGGGCAGCGTATCGGTCTCGTGTTGATTTTCGTTAACGTGGTCTTTGATGAATGCCATGTTTGGAACCTGAAATGAGAACAGGTGATGCGCACCTGCTCCCCATATAAGCGATTTGTATCGAAATCGGGCTCATCATATCAAAAGTGACATAAAAGTCAATAATTTCAAAACTTACCCATTGCGTTTATTGATAAATTCGGTGTATAGATGGATCTCTTTATCCACGTTTTCTGTTTGTTGCATTTGATCGATAAACGAACAAAACATCCAGGATGTAAAACGAAGCTGTCCCCAATGTCCTCTTGAACGTCTCAAATTGTATGGCATCGAAAGTGTACCGATGACGGTCAAGTCCATCCTATCTGCGTTTATACAGAAACTTTATCCACTTAATTCTTCCCGTGAAGACGGTCTGGTTTACTGGCGCGAATGTATTCTGCACGCGCTCCTCGGCGTCGCCCTAGTGCTGGGATTGGTCGCCCTGGTGCCGGCACTCGCCCTGGCTATCAAAGAAGAGCTCTGGGGTCTGCTGGTTTTCGACATTTGCATGTATCTGAGCATTGTCGTGCTGGTTGTCTTCAGGAACTGGTCCTATGAACTGCGGGCAGCGGGCATATTGATTGTGGCCCTTGCGATCGGAATCTGGGTAACGATCAGCGTCGGACCGCTGAGCGGTGGGCCGGCATGGCTGTTCACGGTTGCCATCTTCAGCGGTTTGCTGCTGGGCCTGAAGGCCGCCCTTATTGCCGTCGTTTTGAACGGCTTATCACTCGGCCTGATCGGATGGCTCGCGTTTAACGGCCATCTGGCTGACGGACAGCCTTTTTTCAGCTCTATGGCGCGTGCGGTCGCAGCGGGGGCAAACTTTTCGGCCTTAAATGCCGGCGCGGCGATAACGGTATCGGTGCTGGTTCACGGTCTTCAGGAGACGGCCGAGAAAGAAAAGGCCTCCAAAGAGATCATTAGAAAGGAGCAGGCCCGGCTGATCGAAGCCAGAGAGGATCTTAAAAATGAAGTCGAAGTGCGCAAACAGGCGGAGGAGGCCCTGCGTGTCGAGCGGGATACGCTTGACAGAATTACCCGCAGCGTCGGTGCCGGCCTTGCCGTCATATCGCGGGATTACCGCATTGTGTGGGCCAATGATATTTTAAAAAAAATGTTCGGAGCCATCGAAGGCCAGCCCTGCCAGAAAGCTTTCAATAAAGCCGACGAGGTCTGCTCCGGGTGCGGCGCGCGCGATGTTTTTGATAACGGAAAAGAAGAATCTCTTCACGAACAGACCGGCCGGGACCTCCAGGGCAATGTCGTTTATTCTCAGGTTATCGCCACACCCATCCGGGATGCGAAGGGAAACGTCACCGCAGCCCTGGAACTGGTTATTCCGATTACCGAGCGCAAGCAAGCCGAAGAAGAACGGCGCAGGCTCGAAGGGCAATTGGAACAGGCCCGCAAAATGGAAGCCATTGCGACGCTGGCCGGCGGTATCGCCCATCAATTCAACAACCTTTTGTCAGCCGTGTCCGGCAATATCGAATTGATGAAGCTGGATGACCATGACCGGCAGAAATACAGCAGATATTTTACGCCAATTGAAAATTCGATCCAGCGAATGGCGAAGTTGACGGGGCAACTGCTGGCATACGCGAGGGGCGGTAAATACCGTGTCAGCCACGTGTCGATGATCGAATTCGTGCGGGAAACCCTGCCTCTGGTCGAGCATGCCCTCAAACCAACCATAACGGTCGAGACCGATCTGCCCGAAAAAGTGGCTCTAGTGACCATAGACGTCACACAGATGCAGACGGTCCTGTCCGGGATCCTGTCGAATGCTTCGGAGGCGATAGAAAAGACCGGGCACGTGTTGATTTCATGCCGGGACGAACACATCACCGCTGAACAATCCAAAGAGACACCGGGCCTGGTTCCCGGCGATTATGTCGTATTATCGGTCACGGACAACGGAAAGGGGATGGATGAAAATACGCGCCAACGGATATTCGAACCGTTTTTCAGCACCAAGTTCCAAGGGCGGGGGCTCGAAATGGCGTCGGTGTACGGCATCATAAAAAATCATGATGGTTGGATTTCCGTTGACTCGAAACCGCTCCGGGGGACGACGGTAAAAATTTTCCTTCCAGCTATCAGAGGCGAGGCGCCGGCGATAAAACCGGTGAAGGCACTGAATATGGAGAATTCTGGTACGATTCTGGTTATCGAAGATGAAGAAATGGTTCTGGATGTAACCAGCTCGATGCTGCAAAATCTCGGCTATCGCGTCCTGGCGGCGCGCAGCGGAGAAGAAGCCCTGCGCATCGCCGACAGCCACGATGGCCAGATTGATGTGGCGCTGCTCGACATCATTTTGCCCGACATGGGGGGCAAAGAAATCTATCCGCGTTTGCTGGCGTCACGACCGAATCTGAGGGTTATCGTTTGCAGTGGGTACACCCTCAACGGACCGGCCCAGGAAATACTCAAGCAGGGCGCTCAAGGCTTTATTCAAAAACCATATACGATGGCGGCGCTCTCCGAAAAACTGTCGGCGATCATCGATTTGAAGTAACCCATCACGCGGCTTCGTTCAACGCCAAGAGAACTTTGAGATAGTCACCTCTTTGCATGGGTCTCGGGTTGTCTCGATTGCTGCCGTTGGCGGCGCTGTCGTTGGCCAGTTTTTCGAAATCATTTTCCTTGACGCCCAGTTGTCTGAACTCGGGCAGGTGGATGTCGGCGGCCAAATTTTTTACTTCGGCCACCGCTTGCCGGGCCCGGCTCTCGACGCTGCCTTCACCCAATCCCATTGCCAGGGCAATGCGGGCGTACCGATCGACACAGTAGTTCAGATTGTATGCCATTACTGCCGGTAGCGTCACCGCGTTGCAGACGCCGTGCGGCAAGTCGTATTGACCGCCGAGCGCCTCGGCGATACAGTGAACCGCCGCCACGTCTGAATGGCTGAAGGCTATGGCGGCCAATAGACTTCCCAACAACATACCCGAACGGGCTTCGATGTTTTGTCCGTCGGAAACGGCCGTTCGCAGATGCGTGGTGATGAGTTCGACGGCATGCAGGGCGACGGCATCCGAAAGGGGTTCCGCTGCCTTGGCGGTATAGGCTTCGATGGCATGGGTTAATGCATCCATGCCCGTTGCGGCCGTTAATGCCGCCGGCATGGACAGTGTCATTTCAGGATCCACCAATGCAACCCGGGGGGCGATTTTCGGATCCTTGATGCTGAATTTAAAATGCTCTCTGCTGTCCGTGACAACAGCGCTGAAGGTTACCTCACTGCCGCTGCCGGCAGTGGTCGGGATTGCGATCAACGGCAGCACCTCGCCCGTAATTTTTCCATATCCTTCGAAGTCCCGCACCTGACCGCCATTGGATGCGACGACATTGATGGCTTTGGCGCAGTCGATAGGGCTGCCGCCACCGATGGCCACCAGGCAGTCCGGCTTATCGAATGCCGCTTTTTTAGCGCCCTCTTCGACGTTGTAGTCTTTGGGATTCGCTTCAACACGGGCAAATATGTCATAGGCGATGCGTTTTGAGGCCAGATGAGTTGTGAATCGGGACAAAACACCCGAAGAGGCGAGCCGGACATCGGTGATCAGCATAACTCGCCGCGCACTGATAAGGGCCAACTCGTCAGCGAGTTTTTCAACCGCTCCGGCACCGTATTCGATCCGGGTGGGCAGGGCGAAACTAAAGGGTGACAACAGGTTCATAGTGAAATCCTTTCCGATCATCTGTAACTTTTTGTAAGGCTCTCCTTGCTTCCGTCCAGAACCTGCCGGAGATGATCGCGCTCGGCTTTGGCCTTGCGAAGCTCATCCGTCAGCTCTTCCTGTCTCTCCATTAGGGCGTCATCGATCTGTTTTTCAAGGTCTGACACTTTCCGGATGAGGCGATAGAGGTCTCTTGCAATCAAACGGATCGACATAAGCTTGACTTATCTATAAAAAGTAAAAACAGGCGGACAAGGCGTGCCAAAATAACCATTACAGGCGGTTTCCGTCAATTTTTATTTGACATACGAGGTGTTCTGTGATTATTTATTAAGATGGTCTAGGCAGCGCCGACAATTTTTAACGGGTTGGGGCTGCCTTTAAATTTACAGCCAATTGAAAAATAGAGCCACTGTCTTTCGAGGCCACTCTAAGAATATAGCGTGTCTGCATTAACGTCAAAACCATTCGCGAACGCCCACACCCATTCAAGCGGCACAAAAACAACCTGGCAGTTTTACAAACGGCGGACCGGAAAAGGTGCCGCTTATTTTTTTAGGAGGTGAACAATGATGTACTTCGAAGCCATTTTCCAACCGAATAACCTGACCCATTACAATTCCGATGATGTTCAGAAAATCGTTGGAAAAAAGATTGCCGTTCAGGACGGCTGGATTCTCGAAGAAGGTCCGCACAAAGGCCAACAGGGGTACTATCTACCGAATTCGACCGTTGGTCTGATACCAGCCAGTGATCTCAAAGAGATCCGAGTCATTCCCTACGCTCAGTGGAAGGACATCTTTAACCGAACCAAGCAGGAATCCGTTTAAACCCGAATCGGCAAGGTCGCAGACATCCGGTTACATGGCCGAATACCAACCGCGGCCGGGTTCAAAGGTACCATAAAACGTGCGCTGGATCCCCTCGTCTTCACCCAGTGGAGATCCACCCCCGTCAAAAAGAGGCACCCGCTGTCAGCTGCATATCATCTCTATTAAGGGCCCCGGCAATATACAATTCCACCTC
>Ga0316585_10000279_pt1 | contig 11223 bp, 9 predicted proteins | sample S_170502SCrBrC_D_FD_204517 | JGI IMG/M metagenome (GOLD analysis project Ga0316585, IMG submission 204517) | Rhizosphere microbial communities from salt marsh grasses in Alabama, United States - S_170502SCrBrC | ecosystem: Host-associated > Plants > Roots > Rhizosphere | place: USA: Alabama...
TATTCATGGTCCCCGGTAGAAAGCATCACCTGTTTATCCCAAGCCCCATTTTTATCTTTTCGCATGGGGTGTTTCTCCAAACTCCAGTTGTTGAAATCTCCTACCAAAAAGACTTCCTTGGCCTCGTTCGCTTCCAAAGAAAATGTCCATCTTTTCTGTCTAATTTTTTCTTTTGAGTTCACCCTATTCATATTAGACCTCCATATACATATTCTCTTTTTTATCTGATTTAGCCGCCTTAGCGGTAAGAATATGATCCACGATTAAAGAAACCCAATGTTCTTCACCCGGCTTTATTTCTTCATTCACTGTTTCGACCAGCTCATACAAAGTCGTTATAATGAAAGTTGATTTTGAAGATAACGGTCCTAATAAGCGATGGCTTTTTGTTGAGCGTTCCATATTCTTTACCCCTACTCCATAAAATATGTTGAAGAAGAAAAACGCAAAAGATATGCCAACTATTAATTATTTGACGATCCTATATAACAGTCTGATAAATTTATGTATTTTATAGTTCTGCATATATCCTCTATTATGAGTAAAGAAGAACTTATGTCAGAATTTTTTACAAAATGTAAAATGGATTAATATTAACGTGGCAATGAATGGAAGGGTTTTGGATAACGTTTAATAGGGTTCGAAAACTTGAAACAACCAATCATAAACCGATGCCAGGTATAGTTCAATGGGCTCTTGTTGAATCCCCATAAAAACAAATCCCTTTCGTTGATCAGGAACAGCGGCAATATGTCTGATTGGTCCGGGGGTTGGTAGTGACTCGATAAGTTTTTTAAAATGGTCAATCATCCGGTCTTGTTCGTAATAAACGAAGAAATCCAAATCGCCCCACTTAAATCCCATCTGATGAAGCCGTGAAATGTTGGTGATCTCAGGTCCTCGAAATCCGGTATAACCCTTTTCAATGATATGACCTTCGCCTGGGGGAGGATATCTCATGTAAACGGAAATAAACAGCCGATCGTTTTTCATAAGGAATTTTGAGATAGGCATATACAGGGGGGCCTGTCGTGGAAGAAGCGTCAGCGTAACATCGATTCGAGAGACAGGACCTCGTTCTTTGAAAGAGAAAGTACCGTGATGCCCGACAGCGCCTCCAATACTGGTGAAGGTCTGGTCGTCGGGATTAAAGACCTTTACGAGTTGGTTAAAGATATCAGAACAAATCTCTTTGTTTTTTCGTTTACCGGAGTGAAAAGAAAATGCGATAAAAGCACTGACAGCGATAATGACGATCAATACGGAAACCGTTACGTTGCCTCCAAACGTCTCCATTGATTTTCCTTTTCCAAAGTTTACTCTAACGTTGCAATTGTTTATGCAACGATAAGGCATATTTTTTACGCTCATTTAGCGAAAGTCGAGTATGCTCCAGATCCAAGGCGACCGAGAGTGAAGCTGTAGTCGTCTACCGCGAACCCTCGGCAACGAAGGAGATGGGGTATCCTCGGCTTTCCCGCAGGGTAAACAAAATCGATATAAAATTGCAGAATTCATATCTAACTATTGGTAGAGATATTAAAATTTGTTCAAATCATCGGATGACTCATTAAAATTAAGGCATTATAATCCTTATCGGTTTTGTTTACGCTCATTTAGGGTTTTAAGACCGACGGCAACCAGTGATATATCGGTGAGAAATAGCGTGCGACCTGATCAGGCTTTGGAATCATGAAGACAAATCCTTTTTTCTGTTCGGGAACAAGAGCGATGTGTCTGATGATGCCCGGATCCGGATTTTTTTTAATAAAGGCACGCATTTTCTCGAGCATCTCCCGGCTGGTGTAGTAAAGATGAAAATCAATATTTTTCCATTTGACTGTCTCATGATGCATAAGGTGAGCGTTCTCGATCTTCGACCCCATGAATTTACTGTATTTGTTTTCAATCAAATGAGCCTCTTCTGCAGGCGGTTTTTTGAGATAGAGGGTTATGAAAAGCCGATCATATTTTCGAATCAGTTTTGAAATGGGCAGATAAAGCCAGGAGTGCCTGGGCAGCAGCGTGATGGTTGCATCTACACGGGAAAAAGGTGTCCCCTTTTTTTTAACAAATAAATTTGCATGAAATCCGACGGCACCGCCGATGTTTGTAAAATTCTGGTCATCCGGCTTGACGATGTCTACAAGATCGCTGAAAGCGGATTGGTAGATTCTTCTGTTTAAACGGCGCCCCCAGAAATATCCGAGCGTCAGCAAAACGCTGAATCCAACAAAAAGAAAAAAGAGCGGTTGGTGAAAAATGTCCGCATTGGTTCCCATTTTTTGCCTTATTTCATTTCAAACGGAGACAGAAGGGTTTCTTCAATATCGTACAATGTGCTGTTTTGCCCGTCAAGGAGTGCTTCCGAAAAGGCCACGCGCTGGATGGGAATTGCCGGTGCGAGAGTCCGCATTGCCGAATCCACGTGATCGGCCATAGCCGTATACTTCTGTTGAATTTTATTGTTGATCAGCAGCCGTAGCGGAAGTTTCAGCTCATAAAGACCGTCTATAAGCCGCTTCGACTCTTTTAGCGATAGGGTGTCTGGATTGTAAACAAGAACGATTCCACAATCTTCACCCTGAAGGATTGAGGATAGAGTTTGATAATTTCCTTTGAGTTTCTTAAGACGCTTTAAAATATCATCGTCATCCTCATCATAGCTTAAGATGGTTTCCTTATCGTCGAGAACACCGCGGATTCGATAAATCGTGTGCCGTTTTTCGAGAATATCCCGCCTGATCTGAATGAGTCGGTCGATCCATGTCACCGTGATCCACGGGAGCGCAAGGAATCTCAGCGTCAATCCTGTCGGCGGCGTATCAAAAACAATATAATCGAAATCGTTTTCGGACCTGAGGGTTTCTTCTATACTGGTCAGTAGAGCGTATTCTTCGATGCCCGGTGAATATTTCAAAACAGAGAAATAGTTGTCCAGGTTTATGGTTTGGAGGTACCGGTAGGTGTCGGTCAGCACCCGGGTTTCCCGCTGGAGATAATCCCGACAAAGCTTCTGAAGATTTATTTCTTTGAGGTAGAGGGAATCGGTGAACCGATGTTTTTTGTGGTTGAGCGCAACGCCGAAAATATCACCGAGATTGTGAGCAGGGTCCAGTGATACAATGAGAATCCGATACTGTTGGGACAATTGCCGCGCCATAGCTGCGGACATCGTCGATTTTCCCACCCCTCCTTTGCCGGTAAAAAAAAGAATTTTCATCTAGTCTATCCCAATAGTGCCGCACATTTCAGCCAACATATCGTTGCAACTTTCTGCCCGCTTACAAAGGATCCTTAATTCCCGCTCCATGAACGGAAGCAATTCCACAGCCAGAAAAGTCGGCGGGGACGGCAAACCCGTAAAGGAGCCCATAAGTAACAGCGCAAAAATGTTTTCCAGTTCCTCCATCTCCACAACAGTGAGTGCCGCGGCCTTTTGTCGATGGGTTGCGTCAATATTGGTGAGAAAGCGGCGAACCCGCCTATAAAGCGAGGAAATCATAAGACGCTCCATACCTCATAAAACAGCCGGTGCACGGTTTGCTAAAACCGTACACCGGCATTGTTTAACATGGCCGATTCAGGTGTTTTATTCCGCCTTTTTATACGATTTTGATTTAACAAAATCGTAAATAAACACAAAGTTCAGGATAAACATCACGACCAGGATCACCGTCACCGTCCACCCGGGAACAGGCTTTGCAGCAATCGCACCGGGTTGGACTATCAAAATGAACCAGATGAACGCCGCTGTCACGGTAAACCAGAGCAACCACGCAGGGATCACCGCAGCATTGGCGAATCCGGATTTCAGCTTTTTCGCCACATACGCCGCACCTGTCATGAGTGCGATGGACGCGATCAACTGGTTTGAAGCACCGAAGGATCCCCAGATGACAAGCCAGTTGCCGCTGGCGGCAAGGTAGATGCCGATCGCCGCAGGGATGATCGAAGCCACCCACCGGTTGGTCAGGACATTGTATAATCCTTGGGCACTTTCTTTCATCGGTGCACACATTTCCGACAGGCAATATCTGGCCAGGCGATTGGTTGTGTCCAACGTGGTCATGGCAAAAGATGCGACCCACATCCCGGCGAGCACTTTGACAAATTTAGCGGGGATAAAGGATAGCCACGTGGCCGCCACCATGTCGGCGTAAGACTGGACAAAAAGGTTGGCCTTTGAAAGGCCCAATTTTGCGGAGATGCCTGTGAAGGTTGCGCCCCAGTTGGATGCATTAAGGGTGAATTCCACAGCTTTTGCCGCAGCAGCCGTCTTAAGGGCTGTATAACCAAAACCTGCAATAGCGACAACAACAATCGTCGAGAGGAATCCCTCCAGAAACATCGAGCCGTAACCGATCAAAAGGCCGTCGCTTTCTTTGTCAAGCTGTTTCGAAGATGTTCCCGAAGCCACCAGTGAATGAAATCCGGACAGCGAACCGCAGGCAATGACAAGGGGAATCGCGGGCCAGAACGGCGTGGGTTTGCCCCCCAACAGTACCGGAGAAAAGCTTGCAAATGCAGGGACTTCGAAACCCCTGAATGCAAAGATGGCTGCTAAAAATCCTATTAAAAGTCCAGCATAGAGCAGCCAGGAATTCAGGTAATCTCTAGGCTGGAGGAGAACATTTACCGGGATTGCAGATGCGATAACAATGTAGAAAAAGAAGACCCACATCCAGGTGATATAAGTTGCTTTGAAGGGGGTGACGGTACCGAGCCAGATGGCAAAGCAAAGCATGGCGATACCGATGATCGTTGCCAGGCTGAAGTTCATCTTCACCCGGTAGATCAGCATTCCCAGGATCAGGGCCGCAATGATTTTATAGGTATATGCCGATGCAATTGCCGGTATTTTGACGAAAAGTCCGCCGATGATAGCTGCAAAAGCAGCCACAACTAGGATAAGAAGGAAAAAAACGATCCAGTAAAACGCAGTCCCCGTCCGCTTACCGATAAGATCGGTGGCAACGAATTGAACCGATTTTCCATCATATCGGACCGATGCCATCAACGACAGATAGTCATGGACAGCCCCGATAAAAATATTGCCGAGCCAGACCCATAACAGTGCCGGTGCCCATCCCCAGCAAATCGCCAACGCCGGTCCGATGATGGGGGCCGCACCGGCAATTGAAGCAAAATGATGCCCCAAAAGAACCTCTTTCCGCGCCGGAATGTAATCGACACCGTCATAAAGGCGATGAGACGGTGCCGATTGATCATTTGAGACCTTCACCACATCCCGTTCAAGTTTCTTCCCGTATGTTAGATAAAGGATTAAATAAAGTGAAAAACCAATAACGATAATAAGCGTCGTCATTACTTCCTCCTTTCTTTTAAATTAGGGAGTGTCCCCAGTTAAAAAATCCCCTATAATTTCCTCCTCTTAAATAGAATGGCAAAAGACATGCCAAGAACACTTATTATGAATGAGATTAAATAATACCTTGATAAGTCATTACATTCGGAGGTGATCAATAGGCTTTTCATCGCATATAAGAAAGAATTGGTGTCAGGATTCTTTACAGAGTGTAAAAAGAATTAGAATTCGGTATTATTCGGAATTAGTATAGGCTTAAAATATTTGGAGTGTCAAATGATTTATTTCTTTTGGTTTTCATACCATTTTGCAAACAATTTATCAAAATACTTCTCATCTTCTAACATTTCTTTGGTGATTTTATATTCCCCTCTAATACCCATGTAATTTAACGCGGATGCCCCAAAGAGAAACTTTTTCAGCGTCTCGGATATCTGAAGGTTATTTTGCTGCGCATAGTGTTCAAAATAATTTTGAATTTCTTCGTCCAGGATAAGTTCGATGCCATATTCTTTTTTAAAATTCTCAACAAAATCTACAAAGGGAGATTTTTCAAGCATTTTCAACAGATAATCTTTGGGTTTTTCACACAACTCCCGATTCACTTTTAACGTTGAGAAATTGGAACCCGGCAGTTCATATTGAAAGTCTGTTAAGATATTTTCCCATACACTGACAAGGGCTCGAGCGCCTGTCTTTCTATTCTCAGAAATTTCCGCTACATATTCAATGGCTTTGGGAGTAAAATCCAGATCGATATTAAAAAGCTCAAACTCCATTTTGTATTGATTGAGAATCGAGTCTTTAGTGTCCTGCATGATCCGTATCAAATCGTTTTTAGATAGCAGGTTGACAAACGTTCGTATGGGAGACCTGCCGATCAATTCAGGTAGAAGTCCAAATTCAATAAAATCATCTGTTTCAGCAGATTTGTAGTAATTTTGCAATTGGCCTTTTTCGTTTTTTTTCTCGTCAGAAGCAAATCCTTTGATTTCTACGCTGCCATCTTCTCTTACTCGGCCTTTATGCTGCAAACGTTTTTTTACAATGGACTCCAGATTGTCACCCGGTCTTTCAAATGAACCTCCCAATATAAACAGGATGTTTTCTGTGCTGACCATGTTATCCTGTTTTATGGCTTTTTCTCCCCTTTGTCGATCCATGACCTCTTGGATTTGGGAAGCGGCGGAATATGGATTATGGATGGGAACGAGTTTTCTCTCGATAAGTTTTAAAACCGACCTTTGAAATCCTTCTCTGGATATATCATGTCCGGCTGATGAACCGTCTTTTGCTTTTTTATCAATTTCATCAATGCAGATCAACCCGCCATATCTGCTTATGAATCGTGACTGCTCTTCCCGCTTATGACCAGGCGCCAAATCAATCAACTCACGTATCATATCATCAGCGCTTTTCCCCACATAACCGGCTTCCGTATAGTCCGTTGAATCAATAATGAGTGTCGGGACCTGCAAAAGATCTCCTAAAACCTCCACACAATAGGTTTTACCGCTGCCTGACGGTCCTGCAGTGAGGGTATTTTTCTTCCGGAATCTTTTTACTGTCTGATCTTCCGGATGCTCTCGAAGATGTTTGATCATGGCGAAATGATAGGCTGCGGCAATGGCCAATCGCTTTTTATATTCCTCCTGACCAATGACATATTTGTCTAAATGTTTTTTGATTTCTTTAGGGGTATAGACTTTAGGTTCAGCGGATTCTGGAATTTTCTTTTGTGATTGGAATCGCTCATCCAAAAATGATTGAAATGCCTCGCCGGCCCTGTCTTGCGCATCAAGATATGCTTTGGCAGCTTCTTCTTCAGAACAATTATAATTTGCCATTATTTGTGTTATGGCTTCTTTTGGAATCGATATTTTCATAAGCCCTATCCATCGCACAATGAGCAGACGATTAACAAGTGAATGCGTTTATTAGTCAAAATTATTACGTCATAATCAATAATCGCAAAAGACATGCCAAAAGTAATTGTTGATGGCTTTGAGAATTAACATTTTGATAAATTAGAATATTTTCTAAGAACGGATAGATTTTTTATTTTGGACAAATGGAGGTGGGTGTCGAATTATTTTACACAATGTAAAACCAAAAATGATGCTGGACCACTCTTGTCCAAAAACGATCTTTAAGATGGCCATGAGTTATCATGTATAAAAGAAACTGCATATTCCGGCCTTACTGAAAATATTGGATCTGTTTTATACAGGATCGTCTTCCCAGTACCTGGCGTTTTGCTATGACAAATCACTGGTTCGCGGCATTGCCAAGGAAATGGATATCCCGGTTCCCGATGCGTTCTTCATTGAACCCGAAGACACGTCATTTAATTTGCCCTTTTGTTTTCCCGTCATCGTAAAACCCAACCTTGGAGATTCCAGTTTCGGCGTCACCCCGCAAAGTGTTGCTGCTTAGATTATATATATGCAATAGTCCTTTCTGCTAAACAAATGAGGCGATGCACACAATTTAATTTAAAAATTTTAAATAAAGTGATATCTATGTAGAGAACCGCAAAAATCATGTTTATGAAACAACTTAACCGAGGCTAACATGTCGCCACGTTTAACATTAAAATCAACTGCTCTGGAGAAGGTCCACACAGCCATTGACCGTGATTTCGATGGGCACTTGTCCAAATGTCGGGACTTTTTAAGACTTAAGAGCATCTCCGTTACCGGAGAAGGTATTCGTGAAACCGCGGAAAGGATCAAAGAGATTCTCACAAATCTGGGGGCAAAGGTATCTTTGTGGGGCAATCCATCATTCCCCATTGTCTACGGCCGCCTTAATGCCGGTGCAAAAAAGACGTTAGTCATTTACGGAATGTACGATGTACAGCCGGCAGAAGAACGAAATTGGATATCTCCTCCGTTTGCAGCTGAAATTCATCACATCAAAGGCATAGGGCCGTGTGTGATTGCAAGAGGAGCATATAATTCCAAAGGTGTTCTGTACGGACTTTTTAATGTACTGGAGACGATTAAGACCACGGATTCATTTCCTGTCAATCTTATCTTTACCATAGAAGGAGAGGAAGAAGTTGGAAGTCCCCAGTTTGAAACTTTTATCCGTGCTCATAAAGATGAAATTCAGGGTCATGGCGTGGCGGATTTTGATTTTATGCAAGATCTGAAAGGAAAAGTGTCCATGCTCCTTGGGCTTAAAGGCATCGTGTGCATGGATCTCGTCTGCCGGGGGGGGCGGAGCGGAGGACCTATAGGCACGTCTCTTCACGGTTCGGACAGTGCCTGGGTAGCATCTCCGGTGTGGCGCCTGATTCATGCGCTGGGTTCGCTCACGGACAGGAAAGAGAATATCAAGATTAAAGGCATAAATGAAGCTGTGGCACCTCCTAGCAAAAAAGACCTGCAATTGCTTAAAATTCTTTCAAAGACTTTTGACGAAACAGCATTTCTAAAAGAGATGAAAAGCCTGAGTTTTAAATATGATCATTCTGGAATCGAACTACTCAAAAAAGGACTCTATTCACCGATAATAAACATCGATGGATTCAAAGCCGGCTATACAGGATCCGGCACCAAGACAGTTTTGCCAAGAAAAGCAACTGCTAAAATTGATATCCGCTTTGGACCAAACCTGGAACCCGAGCAAGTTGTGGAATGTTTAAAAACCCATTTTGCCGAACAAGGTTACGCTGATATCGAAATTACGGTGAGAGACGCTTATACCTGGGCCAAAACGGATTTTTCAGAAGATATTGTACAGAAAATGCTTCAAGCATACCGTTTGCACGGTATCAAGCCCGAAGTATGGCCCCTGTCCACATTCGCCGCTCCGTATTTTGCTTTCCAGAGAATACTGGGCATGCCGGTAGTTTGCGGGGGTATGGGGCATGGCGGAAGAGCGCATGTATCCAATGAATACATGTCCGTGACAGGATTGAAGGATTTTGAAAAATTCGTTGCTACCCTACTCTATTCGGTGGCTGCATAAACAGGCAGCTCAAAGGGGAAGTTTTGGATAGCAGATATTTCATTGATCTGGAGGCCCGATTTAGTGCACCGGTTTTTTGATTCTCTTGATTTGGTTTATGATTTCTATCTTCAATCCCTGTATGTCTGCCCCGTTGAATTTCTTATAAAATAAAAGTAAAAATTACGTTGGATCTTCTTTTACGGAAGTCTTGAATTCAAGACCGAATTTTTCTATTTTTGAATGCAAGGTAGGTCTGGAAAGGCCAAGAAGTTTTGCCGCCTGTGATCGATTTCCATCGGTAAAATTGAGCGCTTCGCTGATAATGATATTGGCAAACCGGTCCATGCAATCGTCAAAGCGTTTGTCGCCCGATGGTAACGTCAGCATTTTACGTGCCCACTGGCGCATGGCCTCTTCATCTTTCTCATAATTTATTGAACTGCGAACATGATCTCCCTGGATTGCCTGCAAGATATCCTCCTGGCAAATGGCCGCTCCCCGGTTAAAAATTAAGGCCTTTTGTATGGTATTCGCCAGTTCGCGTACATTGCCTTTCCAGGTACGTGTTGCAAGAAAAGCTTTGGCTTTTTTGGTGATCCCGGGATTTTCGACTTTTGCCTCTTGGGAATATCGGGCCAGGAAAAAGTCCGTGAGTGCCGGGATGTCTTCGGGCCTTTCCTTTAGAGGCGGCAAAAAAATAGAAACCACCTTAAGACGATAGTAGAGATCTTCTCGAAACCGGCCTTGAACGATGGCTGATTCAAGGTCACGATTGGTAGCGGCGATAATTCTCACATTTACGGGGATGGTATTTCTGCCCCCCAGTCGTTCGATACTCTTTTCCTGAAGAAGGCGCAAAATTTTGGCCTGAATGCTCAACGGCATATCTCCGATTTCATCCAAAAATATGGTTCCGCCGTTTGCCTGCTCGATTTTGCCGATCCGGCGATGTATAGCGCCGGTAAAAGCGCCTTTTTCATAACCAAACAGCTCACTCTCTAAAAGATTTTCAGGAATAGCAACACAATTGATCACCATAAAAGGTTTATTGGCCCTTGCACTGTATTGGTATACGGCCCGTGCCACCAGCTCCTTTCCTGTTCCCGATTCTCCGCGAATTAACACCGTTGCTTCTGTTTCGGAAACTCGGCCGATGGTCTTGTAAACCTCCTGCATGGGTTTGCTTCGCCCGATGATGGCATCGCGAAAACTTTTTTCCGTTATAGGGTCCATGTCTATTGGAGAACGCATAAAACGGCTTGCTTCCAGAGCCTGTTTGATGACCACCAGCATCTCCGGAATATCAAAGGGTTTGAGAATATAATCGAATGCCCCCATCTTGGTGGCCTCAATGGCAGTTTCCGTAGTGCCAAAGGCGGTCATGATAATCACCGGAAGCTTGGGCTCCATTTCATGTATGGCCTTAAACGTCTCGAATCCATTTAATCCCGGCAGACGCATGTCAAGTATTACCAGGTCCGGAATCTCTTCCAGAATGATTTTAAGACCAGCTTCTCCGGAAGCCGCACATTTAGAATCATAACCCTCTTCAGTCAAAAGTTTATTAAAACTTTTTCGAAGTTGATCGTCGTCGTCAATGATAAGAATGGTCGCCATGTTGTGATCCTTTTATCGGCAGTGTGATGATAAACGTCGATCCACTATCTTCCTTTGATTGGATATCCAGTCTTCCACCATGCTCCTGAACAATCCTGTTTGCAATGCTCAATCCGAGCCCCGTGCCTTCTTCCTTGGTGGTAAAAAAAGGTTCCATAATTCTCGTTTGAATGGATTCCGGAATACCAGGCCCATTATCGCTTATCCGAATCACAGCTGATATCAATCTTTCCCTTTCAATATCGGCTTCTTCGTATATCACAATCGATCCCCCCTGCCCCATGGCCTCACATGCATTAATGATGATATTGATCAGG
>Ga0316585_10000280_pt1 | contig 11206 bp, 11 predicted proteins | sample S_170502SCrBrC_D_FD_204517 | JGI IMG/M metagenome (GOLD analysis project Ga0316585, IMG submission 204517) | Rhizosphere microbial communities from salt marsh grasses in Alabama, United States - S_170502SCrBrC | ecosystem: Host-associated > Plants > Roots > Rhizosphere | place: USA: Alabama...
GGATGCAGACCCTGACCGCGTTCAACGAGAGCTTGCCGATGTTGGAATTGTGTCTGAAGACTGGGGTGGCGATACCATCTTTGTACAGGTCTCTGCAAAAGAGAACCGAGGCATAGATGATTTGCTCGAAATGGTGCTTTTGCAGGCTGAATTGCTGGAACTTAAAGCCAATCCGGATAAACTCGCCATGGGACACGTGGTTGAGGCCAAGCTGGATTCAGGTAGAGGTCCTGTGGCAACGGTCTTGGTTAATGAAGGAACCCTTAGGATTCACGATCCGGTTGTCTGTGGTGTACACTATGGCAAAGTACGTGCACTTCTGAACGATAGGGGGCGACATGTAAGATCTGCAGCCCCCTCGACCCCGGTGGAAATTATCGGTCTTTCCGGTGTACCCAATGCAGGAGATGAACTGATCGCACTTGAGGACGAAAAGGATGCTAAGCAGGTCAGCTCGCATCGAATTCAGAAACAGCGGTCTAAAGAACTTGCTAAAACCAGCAGATTAAGCCTTGAAAAGCTTTATGAAAAGTTGCAGGAAAATGAGGTTAAAGATCTGAATCTCATTATAAAGGCCGATGTGCACGGTTCCATCGAAGCCCTTACAGATGCGTTGACCAAACTTTCCAATGAGGAAGTCAGGATCAGTGTCATCCATTCGGCAACAGGGGCCTTGAATGAATCGGATATCTCTCTCGCTGCTGTGTCGGATGCAATCATTTTAGGCTTTAATGTGCGTCCCAGCTCTAAAATTCAAATGCTGGCCCATGAAGAAAACGTTGATATACGGTTTTATAATATTATCTACAATGTGATTAAAGACGTCAAAAATGCCATCGTCGGTATGATGTCGTCAACTTTTGAGGAACGGGTTATAGGCAGAGCTGAAGTGAGAGAAGTGTTTCATGTCCCTAAAGTCGGTGCCATTGCGGGCTGTTATGTTACCGAAGGTAAAATAGAAAGAGGCCAGTTCGCTCGTATTCTTAGAGATTGGGTCGTGACCTATGAAGGCAAGATTTCTTCTCTCCGTCATTTCAAAGATGATGTAAAAGAGGTCCAAAGCGGTTATGAATGCGGAATCGGCATCAAAAATTATAATGATGTCAAACTTGGCGATATTATTGAATGCTACTATGTAGAAGAAATCAAACCTGAATTTGAATAAGATAAACGTATCATGGTTGCGGGCTTAGGAATCATTACATTCAGACTGCATGATTGTCACTCTTTAAAAGGCAAAAGAAAAATTATCAAATCGATTATCGGTCAGATTCGCAACAATTTCAATGTATCGGTTGCAGAAATAGGATCAAACGATATGTACCAACGCGCAATGATAGGATTTGCTTTGGTTGGAAATAATCGGTCTGTGATAAATTCCAAGATAGACAAAGTTTTCAATCTCGTTGACGAGCTGAATCTGGCTGAGATCATTGATACAGAAATGGAGATTATCAACATATGAAACCGTTTGCACGATCTGACAGAGTCAGCGGTCAGATACAAAAAGTGTTATCGGATATACTCCTTAAAAATATTAAAGACCCCCGTCTTGAGGCTGCTACCATTACGGGCGTAAAGATGTCACGGGATTTAAAATTTGCACGGGTCTATTTTATTACATCCGGCGGCAAAGAACATATGGAAGAGGCTGTTAAAGGGTTTAAAAGCGCTTTAGGATACGTAAAGCGTAAACTCGCCGCCCAGTTGGGATTGCGTTATATGCCTGAGCTTAAATTTTTTTACGATGACTCGTTTGATTACGGATCACACATTGATAAAATTATTAAGTCTATAAAGTCGGAAAATGAATTCAATAATACAACAATTTAATAACAGTAACAAAATTTTAGTTGTTACTCATGCCAACCCTGACGGCGATGCCATCGGATCTCTAATTGCTATGGGGCTGTCTTTAGAGACATTGAATAAAAAAATAACCTTATATTGTGAAAGTCTAATTCCAGCGGTGTATCGCTTTCTTCCGGAAGTTCATCGTGTTGTAAACAAAATCGGCAATTTAAATTATGATATGGCCGTTATTCTTGATTGTGGCGACTTGGATCGGGTTGGACAAGCTGCCTCCTTCGTCAAACAGATACCGGTAATTGTAAATATCGATCACCATGTTACAAATACACGTTTTGGTCATCTTCAACTGATCGACACATCCGCATGTGCCACCGCAGAGATTGTATACCGGTTGATAAAACAGATGGGCCTTTCCTTTGGCAAAGCTGTCGCCACATCAATATATACCGGGATTTTAGCAGATACAGGCTCATTTCGCTTTTCAAATACCAACAGAGAAGCCTTTGCCATTTGTCAGGAAATGGTGGATATCGGCGTCGATCCGCACAATATTGCCCAGCATGTATACGGTACGTATTCTCTGAGCCGTATAAAGCTTCTGAATCTCGCCCTTGACTCTATTGAACTGTCCGATAACGGCAAATTGTCAATCATGACGCTGACCCAGAAGATGTTTGATGAAACAAATACAAAGCCCGAAGATGTTGACGGCCTTATTAATTATGCACAGCGTATTGAGGATGTGGAAGTCGCAGCACTGATACAAGAACACCATAACGGTAACGAAAATTCAAGAACAACCAACCGGTTTCATGTCAGCCTTCGTTCTGATGGGGCCTTTGACGTTGCCGCCATCGCAGCCATGTTTGGCGGAGGCGGCCACTCCAGTGCTGCCGGGTTTAGTATTGAAGAGACACTTTCTAGCGTAAAATCAAGGATATTTAGTCTGGCAGATAAAATATAACCTATTTTAGGGAAAAATATTTCATTCAAAAATTGACTTTTTACGAAACCATCAACCTGGGAAAACTTGAAATTCAGACGCAGAATTTTGAAAGACAAGAATTAAGCGGGATTATCGTTATTGATAAACCCCCGGGCATAACCTCCGCCAAAGTGGTTGCCCGCGTTAAGAAATTGCTGAAAGCAAAAAAAGCAGGACACACCGGCACACTTGATCCTTTTGCAACGGGTGTGCTTGTATGCTGTATCAATCGCGCGACAAAGCTTTCCAGATTTTTTCTACACGGCAAAAAAAGATATGAGGCTGTTCTTCACCTTGGCGTTGAAACAGATACACAGGATTCAACCGGGACCGTTACGAACATATGTCATAATGTAGACTTTTCAAAAAAAACAATACAATCCGTATTTAAAGGATTTGAAGGAAATATAAAGCAGCTACCGCCGGTTTATTCGGCTCTGAAACATAAAGGGATTCCCCTTTACAAACTTGCACGCAGCAAAAAACCAGTACAGAAACCGGCAAGACAAGTTTCGATAATAACCCTTAAAATACTTGAAATTCATCTGCCATTCGTACGCTTTGAGGTCTTTTGTTCCGCCGGAACATATATTAGAACCCTGTGCGCAGACATTGGCGCATCTTTAGGATGTGGTGGTCATCTTAAAGAACTCAGGCGCATTGAAAGCAGTGGATTTACAATTACGGATGCTGTAACATTGGAAGAACTGGAAGATCTTGCTTTATCTAACAAATCATCCGACCGAATTATCAGCATGTCAAATGCCCTGAATGATATGCCTGAACATATTGCTGACAATGTTTTGGTTAACAAAATAAACCATGGTCATATCATAACAAAAAATGATTTTTCGTATGAAAAAATAAACACTCTTGAAGGCTTTATCAAAATCGTTGATACCAACAAAACGCTTGTGGCAGTATTAAAGCACGCCAAAGGTAAGAACAGGTATGAGTATTGTTGTGTATTCAATATGTGAATTCATCATAACGTACATATTAATAAAAGGAGGCAAAACAAATTGGTCTTGACATCAAACGAGAAAAAGAAATTGATTGAGCAGTTTAAAGTACATGAGAACGATACCGGTTCTCCCGAAGTTCAGGTTGGCCTTTTGACACACCGTATTTCTTATTTGACCGAGCACTTAAAGATTCATAAAAAGGATCATCATTCAAGAAGGGGGCTTTTGATCCTTGTAGGCAGGCGGCGCAGGCTTTTAAATTACGTTAAAAACAAAGATGTAAAACGATATCGCGCCATCATCGAAACCTTAGGTTTGCGAAGATAAACGGCACGTATGATATTCGGCCTTTTTTAGAGAACAGATAGTACAGGATCCGGATTTCTGGATGTCTGTACCATTTGATCAACTATAGAATAACAGTAAAATTTTGCCTTCAACAGGTCATAAGTTTTATCAATTTTGTCATCAGCTATTGAATGAACATCAATTTTAATGAAGACGTATACGATACCTTTCGATTGGACCCATCAAACCCATAAGAAATCCGTTCGATACAAGTTGATATTTTTTATTTCGACGAATAAAGACCTTCAAGTTGGAATACAAATAAGCGGTTGAAGCTGCTTGGCAATTAGGAGACAGATATGGAAACTTTATTAAAAACAGAAATTAGAGGAAAAACGCTGAGTATCGAAAGCGGAAAACATGCCAAACAGGCTTCCGGTTCAGTTGTGGTTCAATATGGAGACACCATTGTGCTTGTGGCGGTTGTATCATCTAATGAAGAACGACCGACTGATTTTTTACCGCTTACCGTTGAGTATCAGGAAAAGGGTTATGCAGCGGGCCGAATACCCGGTAATTATTTCAGGCGTGAAATCGGCAGACCCAGTGAAAAGGAAACCCTGACAGCCCGTATTATCGATCGCCCCATTCGACCGCTCTTTCCCAAAGGTTATCGATTTGAAACCCAAGTTATTGCAACGGTATTGTCAATGGATCAGGAAAACGACCCCGACACGCTTGCGTTGATAGGGGCATCTGCCGCCCTTGAAATATCAGACATTCCATTTGAGGGGCCCATCGCATGTGTCCGTGTGGGACGAATAGACGGTCAATTGATGATCAATCCCACCGTCGACGAATACGAAAATTCCGACATCAATATTATTGTCGCCGGATCAAAAACCGGTGTTGTGATGGTAGAGGGGGGCGGCGATATTGTCAATGAGTCGGATATGCTGGAAGCCATTTTCTTCGGCCATAAGTCCATGCAGCCGATTATAGATATGCAGCTGAAACTAAAAGAAATCAACGGCGTACCAAAACGAATCTTCATGCCGCCTGAAAGAGATGAAGCGCTTGTTGAAACCATTGAAACCAAAACATCTTCAGAAATATATGACGCCTTGGCAATACCTGAAAAAAGTAAACGCAGTGCAGCCCTTAACAATTTAAGATCAAAGGTGTTCGAAGAACTGGGAGAAGCCTATGCGGACCAAAAGGACCAAGTAAACGGCATATTTGGTGACACACTGAAAAAAATCAGCCGGGACATCATCCTCAAAGAAAGGCGCCGTATCGACAACAGAAAGTTTGATGAAATAAGGCCCATTACCTGCGACATTGACATATTGCCCAGGCCCCACGGCAGCGCCCTCTTTACAAGGGGAGAAACCCAGGTGCTCGGTGTGATGACCCTTGGATCGGGTCAGGACGAACAGCGGGTGGAAACGCTGATCGGGGAAGAACAGAGACCCTTTATGCTCCATTACAATTTCCCGCCCTATTCGGTGGGAGAAGTCAGACGTATGGGTGGACCGAGCCGGAGGGATATTGGCCATGGCGGACTGTCAACAAGGGCCATTGAAAAAGTTCTACCGCCTAAGGAAGAATTTGACTATACCATCCGCATTGTCTCGGAGGTTCTGGAATCCAATGGTTCTTCATCCATGGGCACTGTGTGCGCAGGCACCCTGGCACTTATGGACGGCGGTGTCCCCATCAAGGCTCCGGTTTCAGGTATTGCAATGGGGCTTGTAAAGGAAGGGGACGATGTCGTGATCCTTTCCGATATACTCGGAGATGAGGATCACACGGGTGATATGGACTTCAAGGTTGCCGGAACAAAAGACGGCATCACTGCGCTCCAGATGGATATAAAAATTCACGAACTTTCCATGGATATCATGGAAAAAGCACTGGAACAGGCCCGAGTCGGCCGGCTCTTTATACTTGATAAAATGTTAGAAGCCATTAAGGAACCTCGCAAGCAAATTTCTCCTTATGCGCCCAAAATTATCACCATCAAGATTAATCCTGATAAAATCCGTGAAATCATCGGTCCCGGCGGTAAAATCATCAGAGCGATTCAAGCTGAGACCAACACAAAAATTGAAATTGATGACACCGGCCTGGTTAAAATTGCAGCCTTTTCCCAAAATGAAGGCGAAGCTGCTTTAGAGATGGTCAAAGAAATTATCGTTGAACCTGAAGTCGGTAAAATTTACGAAGGAACTGTCGTAAAAATCATGGACTTCGGCGCCTTTGTCCAGATACTTCCCAACGTAGACGGTCTTGTGCACATTTCGCAACTTGCAGCACACCGCGTAAATAAGGTGTCGGATATTGTTAAGGAAGGAGATAAAATCAAAGTCAAGGTCCTTGAAATTAGCAAAGATGGAAAAATCCGTTTGAGCCTCAAAGCCGCTTTGGAGGAAGAAGGATAAAAAAATGGCTTATAGCGTAAACAAAACCATCCTCGCGAACGGTATCAAGGTTATCACTCGAAAAATGCCTCATCTTCGTTCCGTATCCATGGGGGTATGGGTAAATGTCGGGGCCCGTGATGAATCTTCTGGAGAGAGCGGCCTCTCCCATTTTATTGAACACATGATCTTTAAAGGAACCAAAAAAAGAACGGCCTTTCAGATCGCAAAGGAATTCGATGCCATCGGCGGACATACAAACGCTTTTACAAGTATTGAGAGTACATGCTACCATGCAAAAGTGATGGACGCTCACCTGGACACCATGGTTGATATTTTGTCGGACGTTTTCTTAAACTCTGTTTTCGATGATAAAGAAGTTGAAAATGAACGTGCAGTAATTCTTCAGGAAATTGGAATGGCCGAAGACAATTCTGATGAATATATTCATATCCTTTCTGGAATGAATTTCTGGGGAAAAAACTCTCTGGGTTGCTCTGTTCTCGGCAGTCGTGAAAACATAAAACGTTTTAATTCGGACACCATCAAAAAGTTCTTCCACCGCTTTTATCAACCTGATCGTATTGTTGTTTCAGTGGCAGGGAACCTGGATTACAACCACTTTTTAGACATCGCCAGCCCGGTATTCGAATCGATCCAACCGGGTAATAATTATTCCGAGCGAATTACGCCTGATGAACACTGTAAGGTGGAAATTCACTACAAAGATATAGAGCAGGTTCATATCTGCCTGGCAACGAATGGAATGTCAATAACCGATCCCAGGCGATATGCCTACTCCCTGTTGAACACGATCCTTGGCGGGAATATGAGCTCAAGACTGTTCCAGGAAATTCGTGAGAAAAGAGGGCTTGCCTACTCGGTTTATTCCTATGCATCATCCTTTGTCGATACAGGGATGTTCAGCATCTATACAGGTGTCGCCCCTGAAAATATGCAAAAATCCATACGGCTTATTTTAGAAGAAATCTCCAAAATCAGTAAAAAACGAGTCGATTCAAACGAACTTCGTTATGCCAAAGAATATACAAAGGGCAACCTGATGCTTGCCTCGGAAAGTAATGACAACCAGATGGTTCGAATGGCACAAAACGAGACCCACTTCGGACGCTACATCCCCATGGGTGAAATTATAAACAAGATTGAAGCCATCACCGCAGACGACATTCTCGAACTTGCTGAAAGCCTTTTTCAAAATAATCGTTTTGCACTGACCCTACTAGGGCCTGTCACCGATAAACATGCATTTGATGATATTTTGTCAGTGTAAATGAATATCTCGAAAATTCTGCAACATACTGCAAATTACATTATTGAGGCGTGGTTTTTCAATTTCATATATGGAATAATGGAATGATGGAATAGTGGAATATTGATTTCTTAAGGAATTCTATTGTTTATGAATTTTTGCTGCTCGTTCAAAATTGATGTTATCCATAATCCGCATGCCAATTTTTTAAAAACCCATTACCCCATTATTCCATTATTCCAACATTCCGATTGTGAGCGAAGCGAACGAACTTATGAATCTTCCCCCTATTATAAAATTTCTTCGTCTTAGACCAGAGTCGGATGCAGATATCCCGCTGCCCCGCTATATGACACCCAAGGCTGCGGGGATGGACATATGTGCCGCCATTGAAAAAGACCTTGTGTTGGAAAAGGGCGTCGTTGCATTGATACCTACCGGTTTTGCAGTGGCCATTCCCGAAGGGTTTGAAATACAAATTCGCCCTCGAAGCGGGTTGGCCGTAAACCATGGTATAGGGCTTATTAACTCTCCGGGAACCATCGATGCCGATTATCGGGGAGAAATAAAAATTGCGGTTATCAATCTCGGAGGAAAAAAGTATACGGTTAAGCGGGGGGACAGGATTGCTCAGATGGTCATTAAACGGGTCTACCAGGCGAGGCTGAAAGTTGTGGAGCAACTTGATGAAACCGACAGAAACAGCGGTGGATTCGGACATACAGGGCGTTAAGATGAAAGATTATCCAGCTCCAAAACAGTTTCAAGTTAAACCAGAATACAATCTCGGAGTTTGTATTCTGGCCAGCGGAAGCAAAGGCAATGCCATTTTTATTTCCAGCGGCGACACGTCGTTGCTGATTGATGCCGGCCTTTCCGGAATCGAAATCGAACGCCGGTTAAGGTCAAGAGGGCTTGATCCGGAAAACCTTAACGCGATCCTGGTATCTCATGAACATTCCGACCACATTCAGGGCGTCGGTGTTCTTTCACGCCGTTACAAACTCCCGGTATATATCAACTCAAAAACACGAAAATCCGCAGACTCCCAGCTCGGAAATCTTCATGAATTTAAAAATTTTGAGTGCGGATCATTGTTCACTATCAATGACCTGTCCATCCATCCCTTTTCCATATCCCATGATGCCAAAGATCCATGCGGGTTTACGATCAATCAGAATGGAACAAAAATCGGAATTGCCACTGATCTTGGCATTGCAACTTCCATGGTCAAATCGCATTTGAAAGGATGTACACTGTTGGTTCTTGAAGCCAATCACGATGAACAGATGCTGATCAATGGTCCCTATCCGTGGCCCATAAAACAACGGATCAAAAGCAGAACCGGTCATCTGTCCAATGAAGCATCTAAAACCTTATTAAATGAACTGCAGCATGATGGTCTAAAGCATGTCATGCTGGCCCATCTCAGTGAAACCAACAACACGCCTCAAAAAGCCGTCAATGAAGTTGGCCGGGCTTTGACCCGCTGCAATGCACGCCTCGATGTCGCATCCCAAGATAAATGCGGGGCGTTATTACTCCTTAAATAAAATCGTATAACGATTTTATAAAGGATCTTGTACCTTATCTGAATTCATCCCGCGCTGCCCCGAAAGTCGGGATTTCCGTTTCACTCCAACAAGCAGCGGGGAATTCAAATTTAAACTGTTTTTACCCTTGCAGCGAAGGTCGGGTTTTGGAAGAGTCTTTTGGCAAATTTGATGTATTTCATCACAATAGCCCTGACTGCCAGCTGCAAAGCATATGATCTAATCGGTTTTTCCAGCAGATAGGTAATGTCCAAAGATATGCATCGATTGACCACTTCATTGCTGGCGTTCCCGGTTATGATGATCGTATCCTCGCGGGCAGATGGAAACCTTTCCCCAATTTGGTCAAGAAAGTCGAACCCGGTTTTTTCGCCGATATAGATGTCCAACACGAATACAGCAACCCCCATATCGAGCCCCATGCAATAAGCAACTGCATCATCAATATCAGTAAAAGAGAGCACATCACCCCATATGTAGAAGCCTTTAATGATATTTGAAATCACCCTGCAGATGCTCGGATCGTCATCTACAATAATTACATCCAGTTCTTGAGACATGTATCACCTTCCAAGTTATAAAAGAATCGATTCAAAGCGTCCAATACCTTTAAAAAAGACAAGTTCGGATGTTTTACAAAATAAAAGAAGGTGCCTTGTTTTCCTCAAAGTGAAATGGCGGAATGTGAGCAAAGGTGTTCGAAGAAGCGTTGATGAAGATCTTACATCAGAAGTCTTAATGTATTCTGGGCCGAATTCACAGAAGTATTCATTTTACGCATTATATTTTAGTAACATATCATCATAAAAACTGCAATTTTTTTTGGTGGATCATTCGTGGAAAGGAATATTATGGTTTCAACATCATAAGCAAGGTGCGAAACTTGAGTCTTTATTTCTATACTTAAGGAGTCATGTTTTTAGCATCAAAATTTTCAATACCCTTACTCCGGTCGATAAATGCTTCCATATTGTCCTTTACAATTTCATAACTGGAGATGATCATTGCAAATTTTTTGATAATCGGATCATCATCTCCCAGTTGTTTTTTGATGTCATTCAGTATTGTTTCCCCCTGCTTGAAATGCTTTTTAATCTTTGCCAGAAATTCTTTTCGTGCCTCATGCTTTGACCGTTCTTTACTAATAATCGGCAATAATCTTTGGATAGAATGTTCAACCAATATATCTCTTGATGCATTAAACATGTTGGAAATTTCATCTAATGAAGAGAGTGATTTTCTACTGATCACAAACGTTTTTTGAATCCTGCCCTGTTTTTTTATTTTCATTTGTTTAATTTCACGGGCTATGGATTTTAGACTATCCATATCTCCAGCCAAATGATCGAAAAGAGACTTCTGTTTGATACCCATTTGTGTCGCGACAATACTAATGGCGTCAATACACCCTTCCGACAATCGAAATGTTGCCCTGACAGATTGTCTTTCCTTTAGTTCAAGTGTTAATGTTCTGGATAAAGAAACATCCTGTTTCTTTTGTATATTATCGTCTTTTACCATTCTTTCAACCTCCGGGATCATTTTTCATTACTATATTATATATAAATTTTTAAGTAATTCAAGAAAAATTTTATTTATATATCTTGACAACACCATTTTTTGGATTATTTTTTCATTAAAAATTTATCGTTCGTTTCAAAAGATAAAGAGATCAACTCAGAAAGGAGGATGTCATCATGTTTTACAGGAGACTATTCGATTTTCCGACCCGGGGATTTAGAAGCCCCTTTAGAGAACTGGATCGTTTACAAAGACAAATGGAGCAATGGCATGGTGCATTGTCAGGAGGGGCTTTTCCAATGCCCTCGGCCGGCGTATTCCCCTTGACCAATGTGACCGAAGATAATGGAAATTACTATGTTCGTGCTGAACTGCCCGGAATAAAGTCG
>Ga0316585_10000283_pt1 | contig 11171 bp, 7 predicted proteins | sample S_170502SCrBrC_D_FD_204517 | JGI IMG/M metagenome (GOLD analysis project Ga0316585, IMG submission 204517) | Rhizosphere microbial communities from salt marsh grasses in Alabama, United States - S_170502SCrBrC | ecosystem: Host-associated > Plants > Roots > Rhizosphere | place: USA: Alabama...
ACCCGGCCGCGACAACCTCTGGCTGCTCGTCTCCGGCTTTAACAGCACAGCTCAGGCCTTCTACCGGCGCCAGGGATTCGAGCTCGTCGGCCGGCTGCCGGACCTGGTGGCCGGCGGCGAGGACGAGCTCTTGATGCGCAAGCGGCTGCTGCCCCCTTACAATGGCCCCATCTCTGGTGACACCCCATGAGCCCCTGAAGCATGGCCCGCATCCTCGGTTATCTGGTCCTGTTCGCCGCCCTCGTCTACGGCATCTGGCCCTATTACACGATCTTTCGTCTGGATCGCGCCCTGAGCGAGTCCGACCCGAAGGCCATCGCAGCATTCGTGGACCTGCCGGCCGTGCAGCAGCACTACAAGAAGCGCCTGACCAGCAGCGTCAATGCTTTCGTACCGCGCGGCAACAGCGACGGTGACCGTGTCGTCGCCTGGCTCGCGCAGAACCTGCAGAAGCTCGGCGACACGGCGCTGGACCAGGCGATCACGCTGGAGTGGGTCCGCAATGAGCTGCGCGATGCCGCCGCCCGCGCCACCGACAAGCGCCCGGCCTACTTCATGGCCGGCATCGACTTCGCCTTCTTCGAGTCCTGGAACCGCTTCGTGATCCGCCTCGGTGAGCTCGGCAGCGAGACCAACGTGGTGATGCGGCTGGAGGGAACGGACTGGCGCATCACGGACGTCGTCCACTAGCGCGATATTGGCAACACGCCCGGCGGCATCGGGCTCAGCGCACGAGCTTGTCGTGATCGATTAACAGCATTCGGCAGCCGCCGCAACGCCAGGCCATATTGGCCGCCGGCCTTAGGTTCAGGCTGATGGTGTTCGGCAGCGCTTTGCCGATATGGGCGAAGGCGCCGGGCTTTCCGCGCGCGCGGTCGGACCAGATCGCACCCTTGCCGAGGAGGACCCAGCCGGGCTGCATGCCGGTGCCGCAGCGGGGACAGGCGTAGTCGCGGCCATGCCACAGGGCTGGCGCATCCGGTACCGTGCGGCTGTGCCTGGCGATCCTCCGAAGCAACAGCAGCACCGACAGCGCGGCGATGCCGGCAACACCGCCGACCAGCAGCGGACCGAGTTGCGGATCATTCAACATCGATTCAGACACCCAATCGACCCGACCGAGACTGTTCAGCTGGACGACGCCAGGGTCGTGCTCGATGCCAATGTCGTTCGCTGTCGCAGGAACGCTGGGCCAAGGCGAAACCCGTCGGACGGTTACGATGAAGCAAAGACTTCATATTGCGGGGTGGCACCGCGCCATGAACGTTAAGCGGCCATCGCCAGCGGCCCGATTCTCGCATGCCTTGCCGGGCCTCTGCCGGCCGTCGCTGTCGGGCAGGCCGCCGCCATCAAGCGTCTGCCCATGGACGGCAACCGCGTGCAGCATGCCGGCACGACGCCCAAGTTGTTCTCGGGTACGGAAGTCTGTAAGTTGCCGGCGCCAGCAACGCCCATGGAGCCGTCGATGGAAGTCCGCCGTTTCCTCTTCGCTGCCGCTGCCGCAGCGGCGGTGCCGCTCGCCGCATGCGGTCCGTCCGGCAATGCCTATCAGCCACCTCCGCCCCCGGAGGTCACGGTCGCGCCGCCGCAACAGCGGGAGATCACCGAATACCTGGACACCACCGGTACGCTGCGGGGCCTGGAGACGGTCCAGATCCGGGCGCGCGTGCGCGGCTTTGTTGAGGAGATCGACTTCACGCCCGGCGACCGGGTCGAGGCCGGTCAGGTCCTGTTCAAGATCGACCCGGCGCAATATGAGGCGGACGTGCGGCGCGCCGAGGCCGATCTCGACAAGCAGAAGGCACAGCTCGGTCTCGCCGAGGCGACGCTGCAGAAATACGAAACGCTGTTGAAGAAGTCCGCCGTCTCCGAACAGGAGACGCGCGAGCGGCGCGCCGAGCGCGACGTGGCCAAGGCTCAGGTCGGCGTGGCTGAGGCGGTGCTGGAGAATGCCCGCATCGACCTCGGCTACACGCAGGTCAAGGCGCCGATCGCCGGCAACGTCGGCGTCAACCGCGTCGACGAGGGCGCGCTGGTGGTCGCCGAGGGCGAGCCGACTCTGCTGACGACCATCGTCAACGATCGCGAGGTGTACGCCTATTTCAACGTCAGTGAGCAACAGATGCTGGAGCTGTTGCGGCGCGCCGGCAACCCGGAGGTCAAGAAGCCGCAGGAGCGCGCGAAGGTCTTCCTGGGCTTGATGGACGAGACCGGCTACCCCCATCAGGGTCGCTTCGACTCCTGGGAACCCCAGCTCAACCCGGAAACCGGTACGCTGCTGGTGCGCGCTGTCTTCCAGAACCCGGACGGCCTGCTCGTTCCCGGCGGCTTCGTGCGGCTGCGCATCCCGCTCGCCAAGCGCGAGGCGCTGACGGTGCCGGAGGTCGCGGTCGCCCGCGACCAGGTCGGCCCCTACGTCTTCGTCGTCAATGCGGAGGACAAGGTCGAGCGGCGCAACCTCGAGGTCGCGCCGGCCAGCGACGGCCTGGTGCCGGTGGAGAAGGGCCTCGCGCCCGGCGAGCGGGTCATCGTCAACGGCCTGCTGCGGGCGCGGCCCGGCGCCGAGGTCAAGCCCGTCGCGGCAAGCCCGGGGTGAGCACTCGCCGACATGGCGCCCGCTGTGACCGAAACTTGGGTTGGTTTCCGTCTCGACCGATGCCTGAGCTGGCCGGCTTGAGGCCAGAGACTTTGTGCAGATGCGTCGAGTTTGACGGCGCCGACGCGCTCGACGGGCAAGGGGCCCAGGGCCGGGCGCCAAGAGCGAAATGCGCGCGATCGGGCTGGGCAGCCGCCCCCGGTGCTTGGCGCCTGGCCCCCTCGGTGGAAGGCACCGGTTCAGCGGCGAGGCGCTTTGCTCCCGTCGGTCCGAGGCGTCGCCTCGCCGGGCCTGACGGCGACATCTGCAGCTCAGCCTGGGAGGCCCGCACGCGCAGGGCCGACCGCACCGGTCGCCGGTATGCGGCAAAGGCCCTTGGCCCCCGGCACCAGGGGCCAGGCCCCGCCAGCGTCGCGGCCGCGGGGCAGGTCTGAAAACCCGATGCATCCGCACCCATAAGGCGCCGCCAAAGCAACTCGCCCATGTTCTCGATCTTCTTCATCAACCGCCCGATCTTCGCGTCGGTCATCTCGATCCTGCTGGTGCTGTTCGGCGCGATCGCGTTCCTGGTGCTGCCGATGGAGCAGTTCCCGGACATCACGCCGCCGGAGGTCCGGGTCAGCACCGCCTATCCCGGCGCCAGCGCCGAGACGGTCGCCGCCACGGTCGGCGCGCCGATCGAGCAGCAGGTCAACGGCGTCGAGGACATGCTGTACATGGCGAGCACGTCATCGGCCGACGGCAGCTACGAGCTGACCGTGACCTTCGCACTCGGCACCGACATCGACATCGCGACCGTGCTGGTACAGAACCGCGTCGCGCAGGCGACACCGAAGCTGCCCGAGGAGGTCCGCACCCAGGGTGTGACGACCCAGAAGCAGTCGACCAACATGCTCGGCGTCATCACGCTGTATTCCGACGACGGCCGCTACGACGAACTGTTCCTCGCCAACTACGCGCTGATCAACCTGAAGGACGAGCTGTCGCGCATCCCGGGTGTCAGCCGCATCAGCTACTTCCCGGACCAGGACTACGGCATGCGGCTGTGGCTGGACCCGACCCGCATGCAGGCGCGCGGCGTGACCACCGAGGATGTGATCGCGGCGCTGAAGGAGCAGAACGTGCAGGTCGCGGCCGGCCAGGTGGGCCAGCCGCCGGCGCCGGCCGGCGTCAACAAGCAGTTCATCCTGAACACCAAGGGTCGACTGGAGACCCCCGAGGAGTTCGGCAACATCATCCTGAAGACCTCGGCCGACGGCGGCGTGCTGCGCGTGAAGGACATCGCCCGGGTCGAGCTCGGCGCGAAGCAGTACTTCAACGGCGGCCGGCGCAACGGCCAGCCCGCTGCCGTGCTGATCCCCTACGGCACGCCGGGCGGCAATACCATCCAGGCAGTGGAGGCGATCAAACAGCGGATGGAGGAGCTGTCGGCCCAGTTTCCGGCGGGGCTGAAGTACGAGGTCTCGTGGAACGCGGCAACCTTCGTCGAGGCATCGATGACCCAGGTCGAGCACACGCTGATCGAGGCCTTCGTGCTGGTACTGATCGTCGTGCTCGCCTTCCTGCACAACTGGCGCGCGACGCTGATTCCGATGCTGGCGATCCCGGTGTCCATCGTCGGCACCTTCGCGGTGATGCTGCTGCTCGGCTTCTCGATCAACATGCTGACCATGTTCGGGCTGATCCTGGCGATCGGCATCGTCGTCGACGACGCGATCCTGGTGGTCGAGAACGCCGAACGCATCATGCACCACGACCGGCTCGACGCGAAGGAGGCGACCAAGAGGGCCATGCTGGAGATCGCCGGGCCGATCATCGCCGTCACGCTGGTACTGATGGCCGTGTTCCTGCCGTCGGCGATGCTGCCCGGTCTGACCGGCCAGCTGTACCGGCAGTTCGCGGCGACCATCGCGGTGGCGACCGGACTGTCGGCCATAGTCGCGCTGACGCTGAGCCCGGCCCTGGCCGGCGCGCTGATGAAGGCCAGTGGCGGGCCGAAAGGCTGGTACGGGCGAACCTTCGACCGGCTGTTCGATGCTTTCACGGCCGGCTACACCCGCGTCGTGCGCTGGTGCGTGCAGCATCTGCTGATCTCCGGACTCGCCGTCGCCGCGCTGCTCGCCGCGACCTATGCGGCCGTCACCCATGTCCCGACCGGCTTCCTGCCCCAGGAGGACGAGCTGATCGTGCTGGTGGATTTCCGGCTGCCGGCCAACGCGTCGTTCGCGCGCACCTTGGCGGTGACGCAGAAGATGGAACAGCAGGCCATGACCGTGCCCGGCGTTGCCGGCCTGGTCAGCCTGCCGGGCTACGGCTTCATCAGCAAGCAGGGGCTCGACCGCGGCGGTGCCGTGATCTGGCTCAAGCCCTGGGACGAGCGCACCGGCAAGACCGAGCAGCTTGCGGGCATCGTCGGTCACCTGCGCAAGGCCTTCGACAGTATCCAGGAGGCGCGCTTTGTGGTCTTCACGCGGCCGTCGATCCCGGGCCTCGGGCTGCGCGCCGGCTTCGACATGCAGCTGCAGGACCGCGCCGCGATGGGCCCGGAGGCCCTCGGCCAGATCGCCTCTGCCGTGGTCGACGCGGCCAACGGCCAATCGAGCCTGCGCGCGGTCTACACACCCTTCGTGCCGGGCATCCCGCAGCTCTTCCTCGACATCGACCGCGAGAAGATCAAAAAGATGGGCCTGCCCCTCAGCGCGGTGTTCAATGCCCTGCAGACCAGTCTCGGTTCGGCCTACATCAACGACTTCAACCTCTACGGACGTACCTGGCAGGTGCGCGCCCAGGCCGAGGCGGCGTTCCGCAACCGCGCCGAGGACGTGCTGCGGCTCGAGGTCCGCGCGCCGAGCGGCGAGACCGTGCCCCTCGGTGCGGTCGTGCAGATCCGCGAGGCCTTCGCGCCGGACCAGGTCACCCGCTACAACCTGTACCGCAGCGCCGGCATCCAGGGCGAGCCGGCCCCCGGCGTCTCGTCCGGACAGGCCCTGCAGATCATGCAGGAGCTGGCGCAGTCGGTGCTGCCGCCGGGCATCTCCTACGCCTGGACCGGCATCTCCTATCAGGAGAAACAGGCCGGCTCGGCCGCGATCCTCGCCTTCGGGCTCGCGGTGCTGGTCGTCTATCTGATCCTCGCCGCCCAATACGAGGCCTGGACGACGCCGCTCGCGGTGGTCTTCACCGTGCCGGTGTTCGTGCTGGCCGCGATGCTCGGGCTGATGCTGCGCGGCATGGATAACGGACTCTACGCCCAGGTCGGGCTGGTGCTGCTGGTCGGGCTCGGCGCCAAGAACGCGATCCTGATCGTCGAGTTCGCCCGTGAGGCGCAGAGCAAGGGTATGGCGGCGATCGACGCGGCGGTCGAGGCCGCGCGGCTGCGCCTGCGCCCGATCCTGATGACATCCTTCGCCTTCATCGCCGGCCTGATACCACTGCTGCTCGCCACCGGTGCCGGCGCCGCGAGCCGCCAGGCCGTGGCCACCGCCGTCGCCTTCGGCATGCTCGGCGGCACCTTGCTCGGCGTCTTCGTCACACCGGTCATGTACAGCATCTTCCAGACACTGGCCGGGAGACCCGGCGGCGAGCGGTCCGCCGAACAGGCGGCGGAAACCGAGTCCGTACCGACCGGCACGGCCCGCGGTCCGGCGTAAGGCGGATCGCAATAGCGGTTCCGCCATCTCAGAACCGCAGTGCACGGCGGATCGACCTGCGCGCATCCGCGCCATGCGCGGATACGGACTCGGCAACCGCCATCTCGGCTGAGCTGGCGGATCGCCCGGCGACGCCGACCTAGCAGGCTTGGGGGCGAACACTTCGTGCAGATGCGTCAGGTTGCCTGGCGACTAGGCGCTCTGCGGCCGAAGGGCCGAGGACCAAGGGCCAAATTTGCGCAACCGGGATTTACAGTGGCGCTTGGCGCTTGGCCCAGGTTGAAGAACGTACTGGTTCAGCAGCAAGGCGCTTGCCTCTCGTTGGTCTTAGGCATCGCCGCGCCAGACAATGTCCATCGCGAGTCGCTCGCTAAACCGCGGCTCACCGCCATTCTTAATGACGCAGGTGCTGAAGCTCGCCAAACTGACGCAGGGCCAAATCGATTGGTACAGCAACGCCGAAGCCTTGTCTGTCGTTTGAGCCGCCGGCGGCAAGCTTCAAGGTCGTCACACCAACCGCCTCTCCTGCTTCGTTCACCAACGGCCCGCCACTGCTTCCGGGCAGCACGAGCGCGTCCGTGACGATCGTCCCGTCGGCACCATTGCCCGTCACCCTGGCGACGATGCCGCGGGAAACGGTGATGGCCTTGGCCAGCGGATTGCCGATCGCGTACACGGTCGTCCCAGGTGTGGGCTTCCAGGCGCGTGCCGGACTCAGACAAGGTGTCACATAGCCGTCCAGCTTAAGCAGCGCCACATCGTCCTTCGCCGACGTGGCCAGCAGGACGGCGGTCTCGTCCGTCCCATCCGCCAACTTCATCGAAAACCTGGTCCGCGCCTCGCCACGGGCAGTCTTCCATCGGTAATCGAGCTCGCGGCGGTGAAGCTCGCGCTTGGCCGTAGACATCTCCACACGAATCGAGTTGCAACGGGCCTGGGCGTACTTCAAGTTCTTCGTCCAGCGCTGGCGACGTGCCCGGGCCTCCCCCACAACGGCCGAATTCTTGCTTTTCAGCTGCCCGCTCTCCGCAAGCTGTTTCAAGGCCGCGTTCCAATCATCGATATCCCGCTCGCACTGCCGGAGCTCGACCGCGCGCTGTCTCTGCGCCGCCTTCGCGGCGTCCAGCGTCTCTCGCTGTTCTCGCCATCCGGGGGTTTCGGTATATCTGACGACATGCCGATTCGTCAGGATGTACCCATCGCGGGTGATAAAAAAACCGGAACCGTGGCCCGCCCCGTGCTCGATCGTGACCACCGCCAGGACGGCCTCGTCGATCGGCGTGTCGGGCTTCAACTTCTCTTTTAGCCGTGAAGCGAGGTCTTCGCCAGCCGCTTCGCCGGGGGCCCAACCCTTCGCTATGCATTCAGCCTCAGGGCAGGACGGTTGCCGATCGCTATATGACCAACGACCGGCCTCGTCGCGATAGCGGTAGATGTCGCCGCCTGCTGCTTCGGCGCTGACAAGGATGAAGCCCAGTATCGCCAGCAAGACGTTTCGGGCTGTAACTGGTCGACGGACCTCTCTCCGTACAGGCCGTTCGGGCATTGACCCTGTGTGTGACATGGGCCAGCCTCCTGCATGATCTCTCCCTAACTTCAAGTGTAGCACCGGGGTTGCATCTCCCCGCTTCGCTGCATACGCCGCCAGGCTCCTCCGATAACCCCATCGGGACGCTTGCCACCTCAACCGCTCCGCTGGCCTCCCAATAGGCAATCGGGGTATTGCCACCGTTGCCGGTTGCTTTGCCCCTCCCTACGACGGACTTGCGGTTCCTATCGCACCGTCTCGGGCATTTGCCCCGCCGCGGCTTGCGGCATGCAGCGAGCTGGTCCACGGGACGGCCCGGCGAACTGGCACGCTCCTTGATGCGGTCTCCTTCGAATCCGCAACGAGGAGCCAGTCATGTCCACCGCCGGGACCCGGTATCCAGCCTCTCCTGCCAGCGCCCGGCGCTGGCCGAGGCGGCGCTGATGCCAGCCACGGCAGAGGTCCCGACCGGCACATCCGCGACTGGCAGCATCGCCCAGCCCACCACGGCGCTGCATTGGAATCTGCCCGACCCCGCCACCGCGACCGGCCATCAGGTGTACGACATGCACATGATGGTGACGCTGGTCTGCGCGCTGATCGGTCTTGTGGTGTTCGCGTCGATGACCTGGGCCATCGTGCGTTGGCGTCGATCGGAGGGGGCGGTCGCGGCACGCTTCAGCCACCATGCCGGACTCGAGGTGCTGTGGACCCTGGTGCCGACACTGATCCTGGTCGCGATGGCCATCCCGACCACCCGCACGCTGCTGGCAATCAACCGGACCGCTGCGCCCGCGGTCACGGTGCGCATCACCGGCTCCCAGTGGAAATGGCACTACGCCTACCCGGACCTGCGCCTGGCCTTCTACAGCAATCTGAAATCGGATAGCCGCGAGGCGAGCCGTAAGGGCTCCGGCCAATCGCCGGCCGCCGTGCCCAATTATTTGACCGATGTGGACCGCCCGCTGGTGCTGCCAACCGGGCAGGACATCCAGCTGCAGCTCGGCTCCGATGACGTGATCCACTCCTGGTGGGTGCCGGCCTTCGGCTTCAAGCGCGACGCCATCCCCGGCTACCTGAATCTGGTGGACATCAACATCGAGCGGCCCGGCTGGTACCGCGGCCAGTGCGCGGAGCTATGCGGGGCCGGACACGCCTATATGCCGATCGTGGTCCACGCGGTGCCGCCGGCCCAGTTCGAAGGTTGGGTCGCACAAGAGCAGCGGCGTCAGGCCGCGGAGCTCGCCCAGGCAGCAGGCCGGCCTTGGACCCGGGACGAGGCCATGACCCAGGGCCAGGAGACCTACGAGACCATCTGCGCGGCCTGTCATCAGAAGGATGGCAAGGGCATTCCGGGCACCTTCCCGGCGCTGGCCGGCAGCGCGGTGGCCACCGGACCGCTCCGGGCCCATCTGAAGATCGTCGTGCACGGCAGTCAGCGCAACCCGGTCATGCGCGCCTTCGGCAAGGAGCTCAGCGACCTGAAGCTGGCCGGGGTCATCACCTACGAGCGCAATGCCTGGGGCAACGACACCGGCGACCTGGTGACGCCGGACCAGGTGGGGGCAGCGAGATGAGCGAGATCCTATCCGGCACCGGCGGCGCGATCTCCGGCACCGAGGCGGCGCTGCACCACGGCCGGCCGCGCGGATGGTGGCGCTGGCTGGTGACGACCAACCACAAGGACATCGGCACCCTGTATCTGGTCTTCAGCCTGATCATGCTGTTCGCCGGCGGCGCGCTGGCGCTGCTGATTCGCGCCGAGCTGTTCGAGCCCGGCCTGCAGCTGGTGCAGCCGGACCTCTACAACGCCCTGGTGACGATGCACGGGCTGACGATGATCTTCCTGGTCATCATGCCGGCCCTGGTCGGGCTCGCCAACTGGCAGATCCCGCTGATGATCGGCGCGCCGGACATGGCCCTGCCGCGCATCAACAACTGGAGCTTCTGGCTCCTGCCCTGCGCCGCGGTGCTGTTGTGGAGCGGCTTCCTGCTGCCGCGGGGCGGCCCGAACGCGGGCTGGACCTTCTACGCGCCGTTGTCGTCCACCTACGGCCCGCCGTCCATAGACTTCATGATCTTCGCCATCCACGCCCTCGGCGTCTCGTCGGTGCTCGGGGCCATCAACATCATCGTGACGACGCTGAACCTGCGCGCACCGTCCATGCGCCTGCGCGACATGCCGCTGTTCGTCTGGACCTGGCTGATCACCGCCTTCCTGCTGGTGCTGGCGATGCCGGTGCTGGCCGCGGTCGCGACCATGGTGCTGACCGACCGCCACTTCGGCACCAGCTTCTTCATCGCGGCCGGCGGTGGCGACCCGGTGCTGTTCCAGCATGTGTTCTGGTTCTTCGGCCACCCGGAGGTCTACATCATGATCCTGCCGGCCTTCGGCGTGATCTCCGAGGTCATCCCGGCCTTCGCCCGCAAGCCGCTGTTCGGGCGCATCTCGATGATCCTGGCCGTGATCGCGATCGCCTTTCTGTCCGTGATCGTCTGGGCGCACCACATGTTCACGGTCGGCATGCCGGTCACCGGCCAGCTGTTCTTCATGTACGCGACGGCGGTCATCGCGATCCCGACCGGGATCAAGGTCTTCAACTGGATCGCCACCCTCTGGCAGGGCTCGCTGAGCTTCGAGACGCCGATGCTGTGGGCCCTGAGCTTCGTCTTCCTGTTCACCGTCGGCGGCCTGTCCGGCGTGATGCTGGCCAACGTGCCGGCGGACTACCAGTATCAGGACACCTACTTCGTCGTCGCCCACCTGCACTATGTGCTGGTCACCGGCTCACTGTTCGCGATCATCGCGGCCATCTACTTCTGGCTGCCGAAGTGGACCGGCCACCGTTACGACGAGCGGCTCGGCCAGCTGCATTTCTGGCTGTCGGTCGTCTCGGTCAACCTGACCTTCTTCCCGATGCACTTCGCCGGACTTGCCGGCATGCCCCGGCGCATCCCGGACTACGCCCTGCAGTTCGCCGACTTCAACCTGGTCGCAAGCATCGGCGCCTTCGTCTTCGGCTTCACCCAGCTCATCTTCCTGTGGGTCATCGTCAAGACCGTGCGCGGCGGCGAGCCGGCCGGGGAACGGCCCTGGGACGGTGCACGCGGCCTCGAGTGGACGCTGGCGTCGCCGCCGCCGTACCACAGCTTCGAGCTGCCGCCGTCGCCCGAGACCGTCGCCGCGGAAGGTCCCCTGGCCTACGCCATCGCGGATGCAGAGGTGGAACCTGGTGAGGTGACGAGGTGAGCGAGGCCCAATACTTCGTCCCGCAGCCGAGTCCCTGGCCACCACTGGCGGCCCTAGGCCTGGCTCTGACCCTCGGCGGGATCGCTCACCTGTTGCATGGCGGGAGCTGGCTGCTGATGGCCAGCGGCAGCCTGGTGCTGATCCTCG
>Ga0316585_10000284_pt1 | contig 11167 bp, 7 predicted proteins | sample S_170502SCrBrC_D_FD_204517 | JGI IMG/M metagenome (GOLD analysis project Ga0316585, IMG submission 204517) | Rhizosphere microbial communities from salt marsh grasses in Alabama, United States - S_170502SCrBrC | ecosystem: Host-associated > Plants > Roots > Rhizosphere | place: USA: Alabama...
CGCTGAAAGCTTGCCGGATTTCATTCTCTCCGATCGGTGCCCCGCGATTGAATATCAAGGCCTTCTGAATCGTATTGGCGAGTTCGCGGATGTTGCCCGGCCAGGGATGGGCACCCAGAAGCTGAGATGCCGCGCGGGTGATACCGGGATTGACCATGTCCAAATCGGCCGAAAACCGGCGCAGAAAATAGTCGGTCAGCAGGGGAATGTCGCCGTTTCGTTCCCGCAGGGGCGGTAACAGAATGGAGACCACCTTGAGGCGGTAGTAAAGGTCTTCGCGGAACCGGCCTTCTTCGATGGCATGTTCCAGGTTGCGGTTGGTGGCGGCGATGATGCGGACGTCAACGGGGATGGTGTCGCGGCCGCCGAGGCGTTCGATACTTTTTTCCTGAAGCAGACGCAGGATCTTGGCCTGGATGGAAAAAGGCATGTCACCGATTTCGTCCAGAAATACGGTTCCACCGTTGGCCTGTTCGATCTTGCCGACGCGCCGGTGCGCGGCACCGGTGAAGGCGCCTTTTTCATAGCCGAAAAGTTCACTTTCGAGCAGGTTTTCGGGAATGGCCACGCAGTTGATCACCAAGAAGGGCTTTTCCGATCTGAGGCTGTGCTGGTAGACGGCCCGGGCGACGAGTTCCTTGCCGGTGCCGGATTCGCCCCTGATCAGAACGGTGGCGTCGGAGCCGGACACGCGACCGATGGCCTTGTATACTTCCTGCATCTGTTTGCTGCGGCCGACGATCGCTTCTTTGGCATCGATCTCCGGGACGGCATCCATGGTAACCGGAGTGCGCATGAATCGGCCGGCTTCGAGCCCTTGTTGGATGACCGTCAGCATGTCCGGGATTTCGAACGGTTTGAGGATGTAATCGAAGGCACCCATTTTGGTCGCTTCAATAGCGGTTTCCGTCGTACCGAAGGCTGTCATGATGATCACCGGCAATTTGGGCTCGGCCGCATGCATGACCCGGAAAGTTTCGATGCCGTTGATCCCCGGAAGCCGCACATCCAAAACCACCAGGTCCGGCATCATTTGTCTGAAAATGTCAATGCCGGATTCTCCGGAGGCTGCACTGACGACCCGATATCCCTCTTCGGTCAGCAATTTGTGAAAGCTTTTTCGCAGCTGATCGTCATCGTCGACAATTAAAATGGTGTTCACGGCAGTTCTCCCTTGACCGGTAACGAAATCAGGAAGGTTGCTCCACGTCCGACGGCGGAGGATACGTCGATCCGTCCGCCGTGCTCCGTGATGATCCGGGCGGCGATGCTCAATCCGAGACCGGTGCCTTGCTCCTTTGTGGTGAAGAACGGCTGCAAAATTTTTTCGATGATGTTGGAAGGGATTCCCGGGCCGGTGTCGGATATCTTTATGCAGGCCGACGGCTGCTTCGAATCATCACGAACCACATCCTCTTGAATCGTGATGGTGCCGCCTTTGCCCATGACTTCGCAGGCGTTGACGATGATATTGACCAGAACTTCCTTGAGCTGCTCAGGGTCGGCCGAAACCACCGGCAGAGGTTGTTGTCGCTCGATTTTGAGCTGCACATCATAGGACCGCAGACGATGGCCGAGCAGCTGAATGGTCGAGTCCACCACGTTCGATGGGCTGATCGACTGCATTTGAAGTTTGGGCGGCCGTGAGAACTCCAGGAAGTTTTGCACGATCGTGTCGATGTGGCGGATTTCGGCCGAGATGACCTCGAAATCTTCTTCCTGTTCTGCATTCAGTTCGAGCGACCGGTTGAGCGAAAACAGCCGCATCTTAACGGACGTAAAGGGATTGCGGATGCTGTGGGCCATGCCGGCTGCCAATCGGCCGACCAGAGCCATTTTTTCGGCCTGCTGAAGGGTCTCCCGGCTCCGGCGCAGCTCGCTCTGGGTCTGATCGACATCGTCGATCAGGCCGCGGATGCGGTGGCTGAGTACATTGATTTCATCTCCGGTTTGTCGCTCTGCGGTTTTTTCGCGTTCGGCCTCGATGATGAGTTGCCTGACCGGCTTTAGGATGTGAATGACCAAAACGTAGGTCAGAAAGACCGCCAGCAGAAGATCGATCAAGATAGCCGAGTAGGCCAGTGCCCGCAACTGTTCGGCCTGAGTGGCGCTCTCCTTTCGGGAGAGTTTGATACTCTGGGCGAGAAGGTCCTTATAGCGTTCACACTGGTTAAGGATTTTAAAAAAATCGTCGCGGGATTCGTGCAGCAGCGCCGTGTCGGTTCTGCGCTCGCCGGCCATGTAGTCGGCGATGACCCGGTCCTTGATGTCGATGTAGCGGTTGTACTGCTCTTCGATCCGGCTGACGGCCTGCTGCTGTGCTTCGCTCTGAGCTTCTTGCTTGGCAGCCTCGAGGCGCTCTCTGAATATCTGGCGGTATTCGCCAAGTTGGCGAAGCCAGTCGGGATCGCCGTCGAGGAAGTAATAAGATACGAAACCTTTCTGGTTGACCAGGGCGGTTTCCAGAGCCTGGGCTGTCTGCAGAGCAGCCAAGCTTTTTTCAGCGATGGCGGCCAACAGGTTCTGCATACTGTACGTGTACCAGACCAGCACGATCCCTCCGCTGAAGGTGATCAACAGAATGCCGGTCAGCAGAAGGTAGATCCTGTTGCGCAGGCTGATGTGGAAACTGGCCATGGATTCCTTTCAGGGAAATTTCATGGGAAAAAGCCTATTAATATAAGCTGCTTATAAGATCCGACGGCATTCCTTGACTACCATATCGTGCTCCTCATGTATAGATGTTTTTTGTTGTGTCGGTGCGCAATGTATTGGTCCGGGGACTTCTTCATGACCACCAAGCAGTCAATCGGCCCGAAATCCTCGCAGCGCTCGTGCCGTTTCGTCGACACGCCATTGCCCACTGGTGCGGTGGGTCATTTCCTGTTGACGAGCAGGGGCGGCTTGGTATAGGTCTGTGAAACTGAGCCATTTGACGGAGTTGGTCGGACACGATTTGTTTGCTGTCATCTGCCGTATGGCGTGAGAACAGCCGATCTTGCGATGATGTGGAAGGGGCAAAGACAGCCCACCGGGAAGTAGCGGTTTCAACGGCGAGCGGTCGATAATCGGAACACGGATGTCCTCGGACATCGGTTGCCATAGAGGAGGTGCTGAGACGTGGAAACTTTTCGCGTCTTGCTGGTGGATGACGAGCCGGATTTCACCGACACCCTGGTGAGACGGCTCGGCATGCGTCATCTTCACGTCCACGGAGTTTACAGCGGCGCCGATGCTCTCAAACACATAGACCAAAATGAGGTGGATGTTGTCGTGCTCGATGTGCGCATGCCGGGTATGGACGGTATCCAGACCCTCAGGGAAATCAAGGCGCGCCGCCCACTGGTCGAGGTCATCATGCTGACCGGACACGCCAATATTGAGGTGGCGATCGAGGGAATGAGACTGGGCGCGTTCGACTACCTCATGAAACCGATCGAGATCGACCAACTGCTATACAAGCTGCAGGACGCCTACCAGAAAAAGGCAATTCAGGATAAGAAGATCGAGGCCCAAAAAAAAGACGCCGCCGGAGTCTAAATGGATGTCACTCTCCAACAAACGATTCCTTCCTTTACAGCCTGTAAAAAATACCGACACCCTGGACCTCACAATGCCGTGTAGGACCTTGTCACAATTCGATCAATTGCTGGTAATAATAGGCGTTTAAATCAAATGGTGCGACTGCTCTGGCTTGGCATGCCCCTTGCTTTTTCACCCGGCATTGCACGTGAACCGCGCCGACCCGGTATAGCGTCTTGTCCCGACGGTCATGGGGAGGACATCCGTGGCCTGTGTCCGGAATGCGGCGGGCAATTGAGGCGACCGGTCTTTTCCGGCCGTGTCAACCGTGAAACCTTTCTAACGGCAAGGAGTGACCATGGGTTTTTTCAGACAGTGGGGCCAGTTCATGACGTACGGCGCACAGCGGTTTGCCGAGTGGGAAATCCGCAATGCGACCACCATACTGCGGGACCGTAAACGGGTGTTCATCCTCGGCCTGCTGATTTTACCCGTCATTATCGGCGGGTTCGCCTTTGCAGATCAAATCGGTAGCACATTGCCCAGTATTATCGGCGGTAAGGAAGCCTATCTGCCGTCTTTTTACACCATGGGCATCTTCGTCGTGTCGATTCTCATCGGTTTGGGTGCCGGCCTGATCACCGGATGCATCGGCGCCGGCGGTGGCTTCATCATCGCACCGGCCCTGATGAGTGCCGGCGTAAAGGGCATCCTGGCCGTCGGGACCGATCTGTTTCACATCTTCGCCAAGGCCATCATGGGCAGCGTGATCCACCGCAAGCTCGGCAATGTTTCGGTGCCATTGGCGCTGGTCTTTCTTATCGGGGCCATCGTCGGTGCGACAACCGGCGGTGTGATCAACCGGGTGCTCTATGAAATCAACCCGGTGCTCAGCGATGCCTTTATCACCACGGTTTACTCATTAATGCTCGGTTTCCTGGGCTTATACTCGATGATCGACTACCTGCGGGCCCGCAAAATCTCGGCCAAGGTGACCACAACCCACGGCGGCGGTGGGGCCCACGCCAAGGACGAAGGGACCGATATGGGCAGCCTGCCCAAGAAGCTGCAGGCCATTAACGTTCCTCCTATGGTGAGATTCGACCAGGATCTGGTGCCGGGCGGGCGCAGTATTTCGTGGGTGTTTCTGGTGTTGAGCGGCGCCCTCGTCGGACTCGCCGCCGGTATCATGGGCGTGGGCGGCGGCTTTTTGACCTTTCCCATTTTTGTGTACTTTCTGGGCGTCTCCTCCATGACCACGGTTGGAACGGACATTTTCCAGATCGTCTTCACGGCCGGCTATGCCGCCATCAGCCAGTACGCCATCTACGGGTTCATCTTTTATACGCTGGCCATGGGTATGCTGCTCGGCTCCCTGCTCGGCATTCAGATCGGTGCCCTGGTGACAAAGGTCGTTAAAGGGATCACGATCCGCGGGTTCTATGCTATGTCCGTCCTGGCCGGGTTTGCAAACCGGATTTTTGCGCTGCCTGCCAAGCTGGGCCAAATGGGCGTCATTCCAATTTCCAAGCAAACCGGCGCCATCTTGGAAACCATCGGGATCTGGCTGTTTTTCATCGTCATCGGCGGGTTCGGGGTCTGGGTCATCAGCACGTTTTTGACCAACATTAAAAAACTGAAGGGAGAGGAGGCCTCTGTATGATAGCGAACAAAAAGACATTCAACGTCGGCCTGATCATGATGGTGGCCTTCATCGTGGTGCTGGTGATCTTCTTCATGCCGGTTTATAATGGCCATAACGGTCTGAATTACCTGGACTCGCTTTACAACTCCATTTCCAAGGGGTCGGCTTACTACATCCCCAAACTCAAGGAGGAGGTGCAGCCTTTCGACGGGAAACCAGTGGATGTCAATCTGACCATGAAAAGCGCCGAACAGGCTCAACAGACGGCCCTGCTGTTCCAGAAGACCGGTGCGACGGCCGAGGCCAACGGCGAAAATTTGAAGGTCTCCGGCGATATGGGACAGATTCTTTCCGGCTGCCTGGAGGACAGCGATGCCATGTATTATAACGACGGGCAGAAAGTGGCCGATAAATACGGTTACGGGGAGCGTCAGGCGCTCTTCAACTGGTGGTCGGCCATCAATGCCATGGAGAAGAACCTGAACCAACAGAAGAATTTCAAGGAGGCCAAGATTGCCGCCACGGTCGGGAAAAAAGCCGTGGAGATTTCGTATAACTATTACAAGATCGAACCCCAGAAAATTTCCGATAAGTACGGCATCGTGATCTTCTCACTCGTTTTTTACGTGGTCTACACCCTCTGGTACGGGTTCGGCATCATGTACATGTTCGAGGGCTGGGGACTGAGGCTGGAACACTGATGGCGGGGGCGGCGGCACGGGCGCCGACATAAAGCGGCCGCCTGTTTGTCGATGGTCTCAAGAAATGGCTGAAGGTGACGTATTTTCCTTCAGCCATTTTATTTGTTCGGTGTCGAAGCGGTCGGTCCGCCGACGAGTCACGGTTTGTCATTGAACACTTCACGACGGCCGTGGTATCAATTCAATGGCCGGGTTCCTCTCGCGTCGGAGGGCTTCACCTGCAAGACGGACGTCTTGCTTTACATTGGTCAAACGCGTGAACTGTTAAGGCCGCGGTCATAGTGAACGTACCCGTGGGCGCGCACAGTTTTTAAATGGCACTGCTACGGTGGCAGCCCGTTCAGCCGGAAGAGAAAAATGAAACTCCTCGGCAACCTGATCAAGAAGTTCTTTCCCGCCAAAGAAGAGCTGCAACCCACCGAGGTCGAAGCCCTGCGCCTCGATTTCAAGGAGCGCTACCGTAACTTCCAGCAATTGATCAGCGCCAACAACAAGGTGCTGGACATCATGGCCGACATCGAACTGGCGTTAAGGGGCGAGCGCCCCTTCGGCATGACGTTTGTTCGCAGCAGTGCTACTGCGATTTCCGTCGACGTTTTCCGGATGATCAGAAAAATCGTTCTGCTGGCACCTGGAAAGTACGATGAACTGGTGGAGCGCTTCAATCAGATCCAAAAGGAGATCGATCAGATTCTCACCGAAAGAAAACCGCTGAAAGACAATAGGCTCGTCCTGCCCTTGAGCCAGATCAACAAAGACATGGCCGATGTCGTCGGTGGCAAGATGGCCAACCTGGGAGAGATCCGTAATGCCGTCGGCTTGAGGGTACCACCCGGATTCGTCATTACCTCGGCGGCATACCAGCGGTTTTTCGACCACAACGATTTGAGAACCGAAATCAATCGGCGTTTACAGACGGTCGATCCCGACGACATCCAGCAACTCTATACCCTGCAAGCCGGTTTGGACCGCCTGATTGTCGAGGCCGAGGTTCCGCAGGACCTGGCGGATGCCATTTTAGAGGCCTGGCGGGTCACCGAAGAAGAAGCCGGCTTCGAGATAACCGCCGCACTGCGCAGCAGCGCCCTGGGCGAGGACGAAACCGGTAGCTCCTTTGCCGGTATGCACCGTTCGGAACTAAACATCAGCCTTCAGAATGTGATCCAGTCCTACAAGGAAATCGTGGCGAGCAAATACAGCCTGCAGGCGATGACTTATCGCATGAAAAAAGGTTTCAAGGACGAGGACATCGCCATGTGCGTGGGGTGCCTGGTAATGGTCGATGCCTGGTCCGGCGGGGTGATGTATTCACGCAACCCGATCGATATCAATGACGATGCGATCTTCATCAATGCGGCCTGGGGGCTTCCAAAGGCGGTGGTCGACGGGACCATCGACTGTGATCTCTTTGTCGTATCCCGGCAGGCCCCCCTGCAGGTGATTCACAAGGACGTCAAGGACAAGGACCGCAAGTTCGTCTGCTATCCGCTCGAGGGTGTGTGCCGGATCGATCTCACGGCGGACCATACCCGTCGGCAGCCGTCGCTGTCAGATCAACAGGCAATCGCGCTGGCCGAAATGGCCGTGCGGATGGAGACGCATTACGGCGCACCCCAGGACATCGAGTGGGCGGTCGGGCATGAGGGCGAGATCACCATCCTGCAGTGCCGCCCGTTGCAGCAGGTGGAAGCCGCGGCGCGCCCTTTGCCGCAGCTGTCCCGCAGGCAACACAAAGAAGACGTGCTCATCGGAGGAGGGGTTACCGCCAGCCCCGGTGCAGCGGCCGGTCCGGTTCATCGACTGGAACGCGGCATCGACATGCTGGCGTTTCCGGAGGACGGCATTCTGGTGGCCCGCGAGGCGCTGCCGCATTGGGCCTCCTTGATCAACCGTGCAGCTGCGGTTGTCACCGAACACGGCAGCTTTGCCGGCCACCTGGCCAACGTGGCCCGCGAGTTCGGCGTGCCCGCGCTTTTCGGCATAGCCGATGCCATGAACCGGCTCGAAAACGGGGATCTAATCACAGTGGATGCGACCGGAAGGACGATTTACCGCGGTCGCGCAGAACATCTCCTGACGGCGGTGGAGAAAAAACAAGGAGTGATGGAGGGGAGTCCGGTTTATGAAACCTTGCGGCTGATCAGCGGGCACATTGTGCCCCTGCATCTGCTAGACCCGGCCGCTCCGGAATTCGTACCCAAGAACTGTCGAACCTTGCACGACATCACGCGCTTCATCCACGAAAAATCGGTACAGGAGATGTTCAGTTTCGGAAAGGAGCATAATTTTTCGGAACGCTCCAGCAAGCAGCTATACTACAAGGTGCCGATGCAGTGGTGGATTTTGAATCTGGACGACGGCTACCGGGAAGAGGTCAAGGGAAAGTACGTCAAGCTGGAGAACATTGCCTCGGTTCCGATGTTGGCATTCTGGGAAGGTTTTGCCGCCATTCCCTGGGACGGCCCTCCGGCCATCGACGGCAAGGGGTTGATGTCGGTCATGTTTCAGTCGACCGCCAACACCGCCCTGAACACCGGCCGGCGGTCCCGGTTCGCGGACCAGAACTATTTCATGATTTCCAGAAATTTTTGCAACCTGAGTTCGCGGCTCGGTTACCACTTCACCACGATGGAGGCCCTGGTCACCAACCGCAAGGAGGAAAACTACGTCAAGTTCCAATTCAAGGGCGGCGCCGCGGACCTGGATCGAAAAGCCCGGCGCGCGCACTTCATTGGCCGGCTGCTCGAAGACCACGGCTTTAAAACAGAGGTCGTCGAAGATAACCTGGAGGCCCGCATCGAGGGGTATGACCCGGAATTTATGAAAAAGTGCATCGAGATCCTGGGGTATCTGTGCCTGCACACCCGTCAGATCGACATGATCATGTCGAATGAGACCATGGTCAAATACTACCGCTCGAAGTTTGACAAGGAGATCGATTACCTGGTCAAGGAGCACAAGAGGGTATTCTACAACTGATACTGAAAAGGGAATTGCTATGGCGCATCCTCACCGAAAACTCATCATACCCGTCGTCCTGGCGGTCCAGGTCGCATTGGCGTTCTGGGGTTGCTATCCAAAGCGGGTAGGGCCAGTGGGTCCTGACGGGGAGCGACTGACCTGGGCCGAGATGAGTGTCGAGCAGAAAAAGCTGCACATGCGAAATGTGGTTTTGCCGCGCGCGGCCGCCATTTTTCGCTCCTGGCGCCCCGAGCGCTTTGCCAAAGTGGACTGCCACCTGTGTCACGGCTTGGGGGCGGACACCGGAAACTTCCGCATGCCCACATCCCACCTTCCCAGGCTTAGCGGGGAAGTGCTCTTAGGGCCCGAGTTCGAAAGGTATCCGGACACCACTCAGCTGAAACTGGACCGTCTGGTGCCCGAGATGGCCGATGCCCTCGGCCTGAAGAGTTTCAGCATCATCACCCGCACCGGCTTTGGCTGCTACTCTTGCCACCTCGGCCCGACCGGGCCCATGTTCGGTAACTAATTGATTAGTGCACCCTGAACCATAATACCCGAGCCCGCACCTTTTTCAAAGTTTTTCTCGGCTGGCTTGCGAATCTGAACCCAATCCTTTATTGAGAGAAAAATTAAGGAGGTCGCGCCATGCTAAAAGACCAGCTGCAGAAACATTTCGGATTTACATCGTTTCTAAAGGGTCAGGAAGCGGTCATCCGCAAGGTGCTGGCGCGTCAGTCCGCGGCAGCCATCTTTCCGACCGGCGCCGGCAAATCCCTTTGTTATCAATTGCCGGCGATGGTGCTGCCCGGCCTGACGCTGGTGGTGTCGCCCTTGCTGTCTCTCATGAAAGATCAACTGGACTTCTTGCTGTCAAACGACATCCCGGCTGCACGCCTGGATTCGACCCTTGGGAAAAACGAATACAATGCCATTCTCGAAAGCGCTAAAAACAACCGATTAAAAATCCTGATGATTGCGGTCGAACAGTTTCGAAGGAGAGCGCAAAAATTTTGTGGCCACGATCATGGATCATTGCCATACCCGGAAAATATGGACCTCGGCCGATATTCCTGCCATCCTGAACAGTTACGAAACGGGCTTTAAGATAAAGATTTTGGACGGCGTTATCGGTCGTCGGCGTAATATACATTACAGCCTTCTCCCTCCGGTCTTGCCCAAAACTTTATCTTAGAGCCTATAGCTGGATATCGTTATATCCAAGATAAAGCGCAATCTGAGCTCGAATGTCAGACCCATTCCGCATAACCGCTTTTTTTTCATTTAATTCGAAAAGTCCGTTCGGTACTTTGAGCCCCTGATATTTCGTGCTTCGATAAAGTCGTGGAACTTTGCCCTTGCCCTTTGGGCTTGAGTTCCTATATTGAATTTCACATTTTCGGTCGATAGGTCGTAATAAATTGTCGGCCGCGCGGCTCAATTGTGTCTGCGACGGCCGATTTTCCGGAGTCGTGCCAGGTGGACAAGCGCAGAAAAATAGTTGCCGGTGTCCTTATCGGCATGTTTGCTTTCCTCGTCATGCTGTTTGCAGCCGCTGTTGTTCTTCCAAGATTGATCGATTCGAAAACCCTGAAAAACAAGATCCGCAGCGAATTTTCCCGAAAAGTCGGCGGCAAAATCGACTTTGACCGGCTCGATTTCTCCTTCTTTCCGCTTCCGCATGTGACACTTGACAAAGCGTCTGTGATGCTGCCGAAAAAGTTAACCGGGTCAGCGGAAATGGTATCCGTCACCCCCAAGATTCTGACGCTGTTGTCAGGCAAAATCGGTTTCAGGGAAATACGGGTCCAGCAGCCGGATGTGACCGTTACCTTGCACAAATCACTCGAAGAAGAAAAAACGCCGGCAAAGTCCCCGGCAGTGAGTGATGTGATGCGGCAAATCGTCTCGGTTTTTGCGACGGCTCCGGCACTGCAGCTGCCCGATGTGGACGGTTACATAGACAACGGCCGCCTTAAGTTGATGGTTGACAGTCGGGCGGCGGTTGAACTCGATCATGTCGAAGCCCGCTTAACGAATGCCGCCGGTAGGTTAACATTTCAGGTCACGGGCGCTTCAACCGCGGTAAAAAGCGTTTCCATATCCGGCACAGCGGATACACGGGAATCGAGGGGCAACGCCCGGATTCAGCTGAACCGACTGCAGCCGCTGGTTATCAGAGACACGTTTTTTCCGGAATTTCCCGTGAAGATGAAGGCGGCACCCGTTGATCTGACCGTTGATATCAACACGGTCGGACCAGGACAGATGCAGGCGGACATCGATGTTACCATACCGGAACTGACTTTGGCCCGCGACAACAAAATTATGGAGATGC
>Ga0316585_10000285_pt1 | contig 11167 bp, 7 predicted proteins | sample S_170502SCrBrC_D_FD_204517 | JGI IMG/M metagenome (GOLD analysis project Ga0316585, IMG submission 204517) | Rhizosphere microbial communities from salt marsh grasses in Alabama, United States - S_170502SCrBrC | ecosystem: Host-associated > Plants > Roots > Rhizosphere | place: USA: Alabama...
TTTCTACCTTGAACCCTGAACCTTTGAACCTGGAACCGATCAGTTTGGTTACAGTCATGACATCTACAAATCAAGACTGGTTTTTCCGTCGGCTGGCGCCCTTTTACGATTATTTGATTCGTTGGCCTCAAGTAAACCGTCTAAAGGCTTTATCTCTATTTGCCCGGCTCATAATTTCGGGTCTCGCGTCGATCGCGCTATTTAGTGATGTTGACGCAACTTCCGATTTAAGTGAATCGCAACTGCTGCAACTCAAAAGCGGGGCAGTTCTGGTTAATGTTAAGCAAGCCGACGAGCCGTCAAAGGGAATGGTGGAAGCGACGATTCTAATCGATGCGCCGGCAGAAAGCATCTGGCAGATTATGGTCAACTGCCATGAAATCCCGACCTTTGTTCCAGGACTGAAATCCTGCCGGGTATTGGCGGGTGGCGAAAACTGGGAAATCATACGCCATGAAGTCAAATGGATTTGGTTTTTACCCAAACTCTCTTATGTGTTCCGGGCGGTTTATCGACACAACCGGCAAATCGATTTTGTCAAAATTGAAGGGGACCTGCGGGAAATGAAGGGAAGCTGGCGTCTGATCCCGTTGAATGAGACCGGCCAAACCATTGTGCGTTACAGTGTCTACCTGGACCCCGGTTTTTTTGTCCCCCAATGGGTTGTCAGGCAGTCGCTCAGGGCAGACCTGCCGGCCATGCTGGCGGCTCTCCGCACGGAAGTCTTGGAAAGCCGAAAAAGAGAAAAACCATAGGAAAGCCTCTATCTATGGCGTTTGAACGGAAGAAGATCTCTATAATAATACCGGTACTAAACGAGGGCAACACCATTGGCGCATGTTTGGACCGATTGAATGAACAAGCCGAACCCCATGAAATTGTGGTCGTTGACGGCGGCAGTCTGGATAACACCCCGGCTATCGTCAGCTCATTTCCGGGAGTCAAATGGCTGCGCGCTTCTAAAGTGGGAAGGGGACGGCAGATGAACCAAGGCGCCCGTGTCGCTGAAGGGGATATCCTGCTGTTTCTTCATGCGGACTCATTGCTGATGCCGGGTGGTTTGGCGATGGTTGACGCTCTTTTGGCACAAAACGGCATTGTGGCGGGATCCTTTTCGTTGCAATTTGATCATCAAAGCCCTTTTCTGCGTCTTTACGCCCGCTTCAGCCGGATCAACCATATACTGTTTACTTACGGCGACCAGGGATTGTTCATGACCCGGCGGGTATTTGAGCAGGTGGGTGGTTTTCCTGAACTCCCGCTGATGGAAGATGTGCAAATTCAGAAAAGCCTCCGAAAAATCGGGCGTTTCATCAAAATCCAACATCCCGTGGTCACGTCCGCCCGACGCTTTCTTTTAAACGGAATCATCCGTCAGCAACTACTCAACACCGTACTCGTTCTTCTTTATCATGCAGGCGTTTCCCCCGTCAGACTCAAACGCTTTTACCACGACGATTAACCCCCATTGGCGGAGCAACGAATGCCGGCGCATATGATTACGACCGGCCACCCACCTAATTCAAGGTATTACCACCTTTGATAAATTAGACGCAATTCTTGCCATATCAGCTTGAAGTGTTACTGTCTAACATTACAGATCCTCGAATTATCGCTGGTGGTTTTTCGAGTTCGTTCCCTTTGGTCGGGGTTTCGTTTGATAAAATTATAGGGTCAACATTTGCCTATCAACCAACTTGTTTGCAACGGAAAAACCCTCCCCAATCTAAACCAACGATTTACAGTAAATTGCCTTACCGTCGCCCACGGCGTAGAAATCTTTCAGAACGGTCTCCAAGCGGAAGCCGCAGCTTTCATAAAATGCACGAGTCATAGCGTACTGCACCCGCTGCGAGGTGTCCACATAGATTCGGCTGCCGCCAGCTGCCTTAATGCGGCGTTCGGATTCCACCAGCAGTTGGCGCCCCAATCCACGGCCTTGGAAGTCCGGATGAACGGCGATCCAGTAGAGATCGTAGCTGGAGGCCGTGCAGGGGATGGGCCCGAAGCAGACATATCCGGCCAGCCGACCGTAGTGGTCGGCCATGATGAAATGATATCCGCTGGCTTCCCCTTTCTCCAGGCGTTCCCGCACCAGTTCCTCGGCCACACCCACTTCATCCGGATGAAAAAAGCCGGTAATGTCCACCAGGCGGCGGACTCGTTGGCCGTCCTCGGGAACGAGCGATTCCCGGAAGGTCACCCCGTGAATCCGATGATTGGAGACGTGACGGCCGTCGGCCCACTTCGCGGCGCCTTCAGCCAGCCCCCTAAAAAACGCCAGCGCATTTTTCCCTAACGTCTGGGTACGGTATCCGCCTTCCTGAACGACCACGGCCGGCAGGCCCAAGGCACCGATCATCCGGCCGTTTTGGGTAAAATCTTTTACAGTCAGTGGCCACGTACCTGTCGGGTCCCCTTTGGCCGGGTCCAGGCCCAAGCCGATAATCAGGAACTGGGGCTGAAATTCTTCGACCCGGCGCAGGGCACGGACCAAAGATTTGCGGTAGCGCTCACCATCGATCGCCTCGGGCAGGGGAATGTTGAGATTGAATCCTTCGCCATCGCCTTCGCCGCGCTCTTCCTCGAATCCGCAAAAATAGGGGTAAGCGAACCGGGGGTGGCCGTGAATGGAGACGGTGAGCACATCGCTGCGGCGGTAGAAGATGTTCTGGCCGCCATTGCCATGATGGTAGTCCACATCCAAAATGGCCACCTTGCCATGGGCACACAGGTACTGGGCGGCGATGGCGGTGTTGTTGAAATAGCAAAATCCACCGAAGGACCGGCGCTCGGCGTGGTGACCGGGGGGACGGATCAGGGCGTAGGCGATGCGTCGGCCGTCCAGGATTTCTCGCGCGGCGGTCAGTGCGCAGTCGACACTGCGGCGGGCGGCCAGATAGGCGTTGGCATTGATCGGTGTGAATGTATCGATGCAGTAGTATCCGGAGAGCACCGACGGTTCCTTTGGAGGTCGGGTCTTGTTGCGAATGGGAAAAATATAGGGATAAAGAGACTTTCCGGCGGGCACATCGGCACAGGCCCGTTTGAGATAACTCACGAAATCCGCATCGTGAACCGCGTGAAGGTGCTTTTCCGGAAAAGGCCGGGGCTTGATGGCAGTGAACAGGCCGCTGGGTTCGATGGCATTTAGAATGCTCTTCACCCGCACAGGAGACTCCACATAGCCCCTTTCGTTCACATGGTGGATGTCGTGCCGGTCGTTGACGATCAGGGCGATCTGTTCTCCCGACCGGCTTTCAACGCTGGTAACGATCGCCATGGGTTTGACATAGCGAAAATCACGCAGAGCGATGGGATCCTCACGGAAACTCGCCACCACTTTTTCAACATAGTCCGCCGGACAATAATCGGCGTATTTGCGCTCCAGCACGGCCCGGACCACTTGCCGGGCATAGGCCTTTTTCAGCGTTTTGCCAGTGCCCAGGTCGTCGTAGACCAGGTAGGGCATGCAGGTTTCTCCGGGTTTTACAGGCGATTCGTAGTCGGTATTGACGATGGGCCGGGCCCCGTACCGCTCGTAAAAGCGCAGGCGGGAGCGGTTCTGTTTAAGTTCCTTCGAATCCGGGCAGGCATTGGCGTCATCGGGGAGACACTCGAAAAAGAGGCCGTCCACGTTCAGTGCCCTGGCCTCGCCACGGATGCGGTCGTAAAGTGCACCGCCGATGCCGCCGCCAGCCCGTCCCGAGGCCGAGGCGATCCAGTCTAGATAGGCGAAGTGCAGTTCAGGTTCGTGCAGCAGCATAGCGAACCCGCGAACCTTGCCCTTGATGCTTTCCGCCACGAAGAGAATGGTTCTAAAACGCTGTTTAAACGGGTTGCGGAGCTTCTCGGCAATGTGGTCGATCTCTTTTTCATCCACGGCGCTGAACTGGCTGCGCAGGATCTCTTGAACCTGGCTCAGGGTGCTTTTATTCACCGGCAGTACATTGTCATAAATACGTCGAATGCGGAGCATACGGTTGGTTCCTTCGTATGGTTAAAAATGATGGCTACTCACATAGCGTTGCCGGCCTTGCCCGGCATCAATCCATCGGCGACGATGCGGCCGATGGCATCGGCATAGGCGATGCTTGCCCGGTCCAAGGCGGCGGCAAATCCGGCGTCGGGAGAGAGGCACGGGTTGGCGTTGATCTCCAGAACCCATGGTTTGCCTGCCGGATCCACTCTGAAATCCACACGGGCATAGCCGTGAAGTCCGAAATGATCCCAGCATTGAAGGGCCAGAGCTTTAAGGCGTCCCAGCAAACCTCGGTCGGACGAATCGAAATCGAATCGCCGCCGGGTGTGATGATATTCGAATGCGGCCTCATCCCACTTGGCCCGGTAGTCCACGATACGCGGCATCGTTTCGGTATAGCCCTCAAAAATGATCTCCGCCGGCGGGAGCACGTCGGGGCTTCGGGGACTGCCCAGCAACGATAGATTGAATTCCCGGCCGGCAATGAAACGTTCGGCAAAACATGCGCCCCCCAACAGCGCTGCTCGGGACCGAAGCAGAGGGAATACGACCGCCGGATTGGATTTCTTGACGATGCTCTTTTCGTTCAGGCCGATGGAGGCATGCTCCCAGACTGACTTGATGATCCAGGTGTTCTCGCCAGTATCATTTCCATGCACGGAAGGGTCATGGCCGGGCCACGGGCCGATCCACGCCGGGGTGGGAATGCCGGCTGTAGCCATCCTCTCCTTGGCCAGCACCTTGCCGGAGGTGAGCATCATGGCCTCCGCGCGGGCACCGGTGTAGGGCAGGTCCATGGCGTCCAGGCAGAAGGGGAAGAGATGGATGAGTCGTCCCCGGCCGCCGATGGATTCGACGAGATTGAACACCAGGTCGACCTGCCGGCTCCTCAGTTCCGCCTCCACGGCCAGCAGGTTCAGGCTGCAGGAGATGCGGCAGGACGAATGCCCCAGCGTTTCCAGGGCACTGGCCACGGCATCGGCCTGGATGAACACGTCCCGGACATCAGGGGCATCAGCATCGGTGAAGGTGTCGTAAACAATGGCCACATGCATCATGTGGCTCCACGAGGGTGGTCTGTCTGAGGAATCCGGGCGGCGGCCGATTCGATGATCCAGCCGATCAGTTCCCGGTAAGAGATCCCCAGGTGGCTGCAGATTATGGGCAGGTCCGAATGCTCGGGGTGGATGCCGGCGAGGGGGTTGACCTCGATGAACTGCGGATGGCCGTTTTCGTCACAACGCAGATCCATACGTCCCGCATCCCGGCAGCCCAAGGCCCGCCATGCGGCAAGGGCCACATTCTCGGCCTCAGCAACCACCGGATCTTCCTTGGCGCGTCTCAGGGTGTATAGAACCCGTGACTCACATTCCTCCTTGTTGACATAGGAATAAACACCCTGTTCCGCTGTGTCCAGGAGATGCACCTCGATGGTACCTAAGACACGGGCTCTGGCACCGGTACCCACGATACCCGTAGTGAATTCGCGGCCGGGCAGATAGGGCTCGATGATCACCGGCTGTAGGAAGGTATGGATCAATCGTGCACAGGCGGCCTCGAGGTCGTTTTTGTTGCGAACGATGGATTGCGGCGTGACACCCTTGCCGGTGCCCTCTGCCACGGGTTTAACGAAAGAGGGTGGGGCAAAGGTCACCGACAGAGTGTCTTCGGGTGACTCGACAACGCTGAAATCGGAAGTGGGCACGCCGGCGTCGCGGACGACCCGCTTGGTCATGCCCTTGTGCAGGCTGAGGCTCATGACCAGCGGGTCCGAAAAGGTATAGGGAATATGGTACATGTCCAAAAGGGTTGGCACCTGCGCCTCGCGGCCGATGCCGTGCATGCCTTCGGCAATGTTGAACACCAGGTCCCAGCGCCGGCCGGCAACCAATGCGGCCGCCAATTGGCGGCTGTGGCCGATACGTTCGGTACGGTGCCCCAGGGACCGGATAGTCGATTCAATAGCGGTGATGGTGTCGTCACGGTCGAACTCGGCGGTTTCTTCTTCCGAAAAACCTTCCGCCAGATATTCAGAGCGAAGGTCGTAAGTCAGTCCGATTGTCATTGTCATCGGTTCATAACTTCCTTAACTGCATGTTCTTCCCTGGTGGGCGCAACGGCTGTAAAGGATTGATCGTATCGCCGCCATGATTGCCTCCCTGGACCATGTCCAAAAAACATCGGGGACACGGGCCCCGCAAAAGGCCCGTTCCCCGATCGATTACTTTATGTGCTTGATACTAAATAGATATATAACCTGATTCCGGATATTGGTACAATTGATTTTTATAATTTCTCAACACCAGGACATCATCTTCACGGCCCACCACGTAATCGGGCATTAACGGGATTTTTCCACCGCCGCCGGGGGCATCAACCACGTAAGTGGGAACGGCATAGCCAGTGGTGAATCCACGAAGACCACGGATGATCTCCAGACCCTTTTCTATGGGGGTGCGAAAGTGTGCCGATCCGGTAATGGGATCGCACTGGTACAGATAGTAGGGGCGTACACGCATCTTGAGCAGATTGTGTACGAGGCTGCGCATGGTCTCAACGCTGTCGTTGACACCTTTGAGCAGCACGGTCTGGGATCCCAGCGGGATCCCCGCATCGGCCAGCATGTTGCAGGAACGCAGTGCTTCGGGGGTACATTCGTCCGGGTGGGTAAAGTGCAGGCTCATCCACAACGGGTGATACTGACGCAGCATGCGAACCAGGCGCGGCGTGATGCGCTGAGGCAACACCGCCGGAACCTTTGTACCGATGCGCAGGATCTCCACATGGGGGATCTGGCGCAGCCGGGACAAAATCCAGGAGAGCTTCTCTTCTCCCAGCATAAGTGGGTCGCCACCGGAAAGGAGTACATCACGGATGGCTGACGTCTGTTCGATGTAGGCGAAGGCCAGTTCCAGCCGGTTGCGGCTATGGTGGATTCCACCATGGCCCACTACACGGGAACGGGTGCAGTAGCGGCAGTAGGTCGAGCAAAAGTCGGACAGCAGCAGGAGTACCCGGTCCGGATAGCGGTGGACCAGGCCTGGTATCGGGCTCATGCCATCTTCCCCCAGAGGGTCGTCAGCTTCACCGATCGACCGAGCCGTTTCGTGGATGGTGGGGATGACAGTGCGGCGAATGGGTTGGTTGGGATCGTCCCGGGAAACCAGGGTCATGTAGTAGGGCGTAATACCTAAAGGCAACACCATTTCCGTCCGGGTGAATGCCGCACGCTCATCGTCAGACAGGCAAATCATCGATTCCAGCTGAGAAAGGCTGCGGATGCGACGGCTGGTCTGCCACTGCCAGTCGTTCCACAACTTGTTGGGAACGTTCGGAAAATGTCGCTTGCGGAACGATCTGACTGCCGGGCTGAGAATCCCGGTGCGATGGGTGGGAAACCGGACAAGTCGTCCGGCGGGTTTGGGCGTGGAAATGGAAGCGGCGGCTTTCAGACATGGATTGTGGTCAGGAGGGTCGTCGTCACCTTCTTGAGCCTCTTGAACGGGCTGCGCCGGTGAAGCGATCACTGGTTCGCCCTTTTTTATAGTGACCTGCATTTGCTTGTTGTCCTTTGTAAGGAAGGTTGTTTTTTTCCCGGCGCTCAACAATTGAAACCCGGGGATTCAGCCCGTTTTTTGGCCGGGTCTTGTTCGCGCGACTATATGTATTTTTAGCTTAAATGCAAGAAAAAAGAGAAGGGACAATAAAAAATTTTATATAATAAAAACAGCAACCTAAAAAATTTATCCGGTAATTTAACATCGGCTTAGAATTTTTTGCCAAAAGAGGCTGGCTCCGAGGAGACCGATCATTGCGGTGGTATGGAAATAAATACATAATTACGGGTAGATATGAAATCTATTCAGGTTATCCTGCCAGTAAACCAACTATCTGAATTCAAGTAATTTATAAAAAATAAAATGTAGCGGTCACCCTTCACCCGCCAAATTGACCGCCTTGTGGGAAAAATGTATTGCGCCGGTTCCGCAGCTCACCGTAATAAACCAATGTGCCGATACCCCCTTTCGAAACGGTTTTTGTTGCATTTAATCCGAAAGCCATTACTTTTGCTTTTGCCGCGTTTCGTATTGCTTTACGACGTTAACAAGAACATAGAAATGGTTTATTTTGAGCGCTGGAAACTGCATGACAAAAAACATGGTCACCTCTTTTGACCGAATGCTTGAACTCTTCGTTCAAAACACTTCACATGAGGCCCTGCAAGAGAAATTGAAGACCATGGCCGCCGCAATGGGGGATGAGGCGTTCATCAAGCATGTCGCCCGGGAAATCGTTGAGCGCACGCAACCTCAGCGGGCCATTCCCGAGGTCTACGGTCATTACCGATCCGTGGTGCGTGACGGCATTGAATTTTTTCTCTCCCAGGTGGGCCGTCACCGCCTTTTGGAATTGGTGGTCAGTCAGCTGAAATTGGACCCGGCGGCCGGCACCCAGGAGCGGCTTCTGGAGTTGGCCAAACGATTTCCAACCCTCCATAAGCTGGGCCAGATCATTGCCCGCAATCCCAATATCGATCCGGTGGTCAAAAAGTGGCTCATTCAACTGGAAAACGGCTGCTACGGCACCCCCCTGGACGGCATTATGGAGCGGATTGGTGGCCAACTTGAGCAGGCCGAAAAACCGGAACGGGTGCAGGTCCAACAGGCCATTTTAGCGGAAGCCAGCGTTGGTGCCGTTATCGCTTTTAATTGGAACCGACCGTCGTCTCAGCAGCGGACTGAAGGGGTTTTCAAGGTCCTTAAACCCGGCATTCGAAGGCATCTTGACGAAGAACTGCTCATTCTGGAAAAAACGGCCACCTTTTTTGAAAAAAACCGACATCGTTATCCTCTCAAGGATTTTAAATTCATAGACGTATTTAAAGAAGTGCGGGAGATGCTGGTCAAGGAGATCGATTTGGCAGCCGAACAGACCAATCTGGTTGAAGCCGCCCGATTTTACGGGAACATGGAGAGTATTCAAATTCCGCAGCTTTTACCTTTCAGCACCGACACCATGACCGCCATGGCGTTTCTGAACGGCCCCAAAATCACCGATGCACCCCTGAATCAAGAGCAACGCAAGCAATGCGCCGCCGTTCTGTTCGAGGCCCTCGTTTGCAGGCCGGTTTTTTCCCGGCGTGAGCCGAGCCTGTTTCATGGCGATCCGCATGCCGGCAATATTCTGGCCGTCAAAGATCCCGAATCGGGCAACCTTCGGATCGGCCTCCTGGACTGGAGCCTGGCCGGCCGGCTGACCAAGCGCGACCGGGTCAAAACCGCCCAATTGATTCAAGCCGTCATAAAAAAAGACCTGAGCGGCATTCGCCGCTCCGTCAAGGCCCTGGCTATCGGCGCTCATATGGACAGCGGCCGGCAGCGGCAGGAGTTTCGTAACCTCGTATTGGCCACGGTCCGGTCTTCCGGGTTCGAACGCCTGCCTCTGATTAAAAAAACGTTCATGCTCCTGGAACAACTCACGTTCGACGGATTTGTCTTTCCGGCCGAACTCATGCTGTTTCGAAAGGCGGTCTTCACCCTTGAAGGAGTTCTTTTCGATCTGTGGCCCTCATTCGATATGGACGCCGCTGTCACAAAATACCTGACAACCCTCTTGACCCGGGAAATCCCCACGCGTTGCGGAAACCTGTTCTTTCCATTGACGGACAGGCCTGAAAACTACTCAAGCCTGATCTCCAATATCGAGCTTCAAGCCCTCATCATACACCAATATGTTGCCGCCATAAGAACCGGCACCCAGTCATTGTCAGCGTATCTTGCCGGATGGAGTCGGATGTTCGGCATGCCCTTTTGCCCGGCGCTGGCTCCCATTCCTTTGTCGGACGATAAAAAAATATAACCCCGGGAATCGACCACGGCCAGTATTGGGAAATGTGGATTCGGGATCAACTTTTCAAAAAAACCCTCGGCACCCGGGCGGTTATGGCAGAGGTGATTTCGTAGTTGATGGTTCCCAGCAGGCCGGCGAGGTCATCGGCGGTGATCGCCTCGTTCGCCTGGCGGCCGAGGATCACCACCTCGTCTTCAACGGCGACACCGGCAATGTGACCCACGTCGATCATGGTCAAATCCATACAGACCCGGCCGACGATCGGCGCCTTTTGGCCGCGGACCAGCATATACCCCCGGTTGGACAACCGCCGGTTGAATCCGTCGGCGTAACCCACGGGCACTGTCGCGATGACGGTTGGCGATGGCGTCCTGTGGGTCATGCCGTAGCTGACGGGAAAACCGGCGGGAACCTTTTTCAGATGGATGATTCGGGCTTTGAGTGTCATGACGGGGATGAGATCGATTCTGCTTTTGTCGACCTCGTCGGAAGGGTAGAGCCCGTAAAGGGACACGCCGGCCCGGACCATGTCCAGGTGGGTGTGGGGCATGTCGATGACGGCGCCGCTGTTGGCGGCGTGCCGGAGCTCGAATTCGATACCGGAGCGCTTCAGTTGGTCCAAAAACGCCATGAACGTTCCGAACTGTTCTTCCGCAAAGCGCTTGTCGGCACTGTCAGAACTGGCGAAATGGGTAAAAATCCCTTCCAGCGTCAATTCCTTCAGGCCGGCGATGGCGAGCACCTCGCGAACGGCATGATCGGAAACGGACATCCCCGGTTCGACATACCGGCGGGAGTCCGGCAGGATACCCAGCCGTCCCATGCCGGTATCGACCTTCAAATGCACTTTGAGGCGCCCGCCGGTTTTCCCGATCCCTTCGGCATAGGCCTTTGCGGTCTCAGGCGCATAAACGGTCTGGATGAGATCGTGTCGGACGAGGGCTTCGACATTGGAGGGCGGCGTAAATCCGAAAATCAGAACCGGCGCGTCGATACCGGCATCCCGCAGTAAAAGGGCCTCGGGCATCCGGGCCACCCCCAGTGCGTCGGCGCCGCTCCCCAGGGCCTGGCGCGCAACCGCCACCAGCCCGTGTCCGTAGGCGTTGGCCTTGACCGCCACCAGCAGACGCGCTTCGGGCCGGGTGATCCGCCGCAGCTCACGGGTATTGGCGGCAACAGCGTCCAGATCAATTTCAGCCTGGATGAGAGGTGTCTCTGTCACAGGTCGAATTTCCGATCGTGTAAGTTGAGCCGGTTATGCCCGTTTAGCCGGTTGGATGTTCGGGTATGTGAACGGGCTCAACGGGCTCAACCGACTCAACCGGCCGCCGCAGG
>Ga0316585_10000286_pt1 | contig 11164 bp, 9 predicted proteins | sample S_170502SCrBrC_D_FD_204517 | JGI IMG/M metagenome (GOLD analysis project Ga0316585, IMG submission 204517) | Rhizosphere microbial communities from salt marsh grasses in Alabama, United States - S_170502SCrBrC | ecosystem: Host-associated > Plants > Roots > Rhizosphere | place: USA: Alabama...
CATTCGGATCCACCCGCACAATTTCACCTCGCACTGTGAAATCCCGTTGCCGATGAACAGCCGGGATCGCCAAGTTCAAATGCTCTCCCACGGCGATTCCGTCAGCGGCTTCGACGAACATTCCCCCCTTGCTGATGTCCTTGACGGTGCCCCTTATGAACCGGTTGCGGGAAGCATAGAGTGTGGCCCTGCCAAAGGGCCGCCGGGAGTGTCGACGCTTCTCAATGGGTCTTTGGGTGACGTCGTGGGCCTCAGACGGCACCCGGCGCTCTCCGGCGGCCTCCGGCTGTCCGGGTTTTTGCGGCGCGTCATGGTCCTCTGTGGTCGGATGAAGCCGGGCGGGAGAAGGCGGGCGTGATTGACGACGGCGTTTTTTAGAGAGATCGGGTTTGACATAGGCAACGCCTATGCCGAAATCGTAAAGAGACTGTTTTTCGGGGAGCCGGCGGCACCATTTCACGTGGCCGTGGTAAACACCACGGCACCCGGCATAGGGTGTGTTCTCAATGCCGAAAATGATCGGGGCGCCCGGTGCGTAAGCGAAGGTGCACTCAAAATACAAACCCCCGGCGCTGTAGTTGACCATTTTGCCGTGATGATATGTGCCTTCTGGAAGGTTTTCGATCAAGATTGTTGCCGTGTGGTCGAAACGGGCGTTATTTCTGGCTTCCCAGGTGGCTTTCATTGAATTTTTCATTTGAAGAGTGGTATCTGCCGGTATTCACATCAGAAATCGAATGGCTTGTCAACAGGATTCCCCGATTCGAACAGAGCTAACATCTGCTCCAGCGGTGAGATGGTATCGGGACGCAGACGGCAGTTTTGGCAGCGGTGCCACTGGGAGAAAAGAACCCGGGGGAGGTAGGGCTTCCCTGTGTCGGTTTCCCGGCCGATCGGCGCGGCATCGGTGCTTTCGATCTTTTACGTCTTGCAAGTGGAAAGCCGGGATTTCAGGTCTGCCATCTCTTCTTTTATTTTTCCGCCGTGGGCTTTGCAAAGGATCTCGCAGAAGCGTTTGATTTCGGGCAGGACGGTTCCGATTTCCGGCAATTCGGGATATTTTTTAAGCGACAGCGCCTCCAGATCGATGGGGGTGTAGCACAACTTATCGTCCAACGATCGGGCGTCGGATGCGCCGCCACCGGTGACCTTTTCCTTCTGCACCATCTGCGGATTCAATCTTTTGGCAAACTGCAGTGCGCAGCTCGGAGAAATCGACGCATTGACGCGGTTGATTTCCTGATTGACAAGCCGGTGCATTTCGAGCACCAGGTCATAATAGACTTTCGTCGGATCCGGATTGGCGGTCATGTCTGCTTCAGGCCGGCCGTGGAGATAGACAGCGCAAGATTTTTGCAGGGCGTCGTAAGCGTTGCAAACCAGTTTCACGAATCGGGTGCAGAATCCGATAGCAAATGGCATGCACAACCGTACGTTTTGCGGCACGACCGCTCCGGCAGCGGAAAGCAAGGTTCCCTCCACGTTAAGCATTTCGTAGAATGCCGGTGCCTGATGTCCTCGCAGCAGCAGGTGGTTGAGAAGAGCCGCCGGGTCCCGGACCTCAGTCTCTTTGCGGCGAAGTGCCTGCGCGTAGCTATGGAACAGGTCGATTTTTTCGTCGAGTTGCCGCCGGGTTTCAAAAAAGGATCCGGCAACATCGGTCAGAATTTCCTCGACCAGAGGATCAATGAAGTCGTCGTTGAGTCCCATTTTGCAGCTCCCCGGAAAAACGTTTTGGGTTCATACCATATCAGTCCAGACGGTTTGAGACAAATGAATATTGAGCCCACTATCGCTTTCATCATCACTTGCCCTGCCTCGCGTGACAAGATATGAATCTTTTTAGATGCATCCCTTCAAATCTATGATGTGGGACATAAATGAGTGATAGACTCGCAGAATTTTTGAATCAACCCCTGACCGTCGGTAACCGGACGATATCCGGGAGACTGGTTCTGGCACCCATGACCCACCTGGGAAACATCGCCATGCGTGAACTGCTGGCCTCTTTCGGTGGATTTGGATTGCTTTTTTCCGAGATGTGCAACGCCAGAAGGATTCCGCATGAAAATCGTGAGGCATCAGACCTGTTTTGTTGGAGGAATCAAGAATTGCCGCATCTGGTCTGTCAAATTGTCGGTTTCGATCCGGCGACCATGGCCAGGGCAGCCCGCACCGTACAAGAGGCGGGGTTTTTCGGGGTCGATCTCAATTTCGGATGTTCGGTTGCTGCGATCTGCAGCCGGAGTTGTGGGGCGGCCCTCTTGAAGCAACCGTCTTTGGCTGCCGCCATTGTAAAGGCGGTGCGCCGGTCGGTTTCGATTCCGGTTTTTGTCAAATTTCGCACCGGCTGGCAGGATAGTCCTCCGGCGGCGGTTGACCTGGCGCGTCGATTCGAGGCGGCCGGAGCCGATGCCCTGACCTTTCATCCCCGCGTCGCGCCGGATCGTCGCTCACGCCCGCCGCGGTGGGAATATATCGGTTTGGTCAAACAGGCGGTTTCGATTCCGGTTTTTGGAAACGGTAATGTTTTCAGTCGGGCGGATTGTATCAAAATGCTGTCGATGACCGGTTGCGACGGAATTGCCCTCGGACGGATGGCAGTGGCCCGTCCGTGGGTTTTTTCCGAGTGGGCCGATGGCGTGTCAGTCGGACCGAATATCTACGAAAGCACCGCGCTGAGGCTGACCGATCTCCTGCCGCTGTATTTCGACGAAGTTCGGGCCGTCCGGCGTTTCAAGAAATTCGCGCTTTACTTTGCCGCCAACTTCAGGTTCGGACACACTCTTTACACCCGGATCTTCAATGCTTCCGACATGGCGGCGATCCGGTCAATCCTCAGATCCTTTTTTCAGACACCGCCCGATTTGACCATGAGGCCGAATATGAATTTGTTCAACAATTGATGATTTCGGACTTCGAGGATCCCCTTGAAGATTCGGCCAGGGTAATCCGCAAAATGGCGGGGATGTGATCGAGAATTGACATGGGGAAAGCGTCCACTGTCGGTGAAACGAGTTGTGATGCTCGCCGTGTGGGGGGAGCGGGGGAGATGGATGCTGAATGCGTATTTATCAGCAGGAGGTTGTACCCCCGGAGCCGGATCGACTCCGGGGGCGTCCGAAAGGAGGCGTGCTTCTGAAGTCCGCCATACTCCAGAAGCCATCAATGAAGATGAAACGGACGTAAACAAATCATATACAAAATTAATGCCAATTTGCTAAAAAAATAAATACCTAAAATATTTACAGAATTTTAATTTGTTGCCGTTAAAGGATGTCAAGAATTTGACATCTGACGGGCCTGCCCTCGTCGGCCGACTATCCTTATGACCGCAAGAATTCCTTGCGGCTGTAAATGATGCGTTGCAGTACGGTGATGGATGTCAGCATAAAATATAGTACAAGACCTGCCCATAATATTGTGTCCATGAAAGGCGGCAGAACGCAAACCAGAAAGGCCCAGATGATGAGGTAGATCGTTCTCCAGCCACGCTCCATCAAACCGATGCTACAGGTGCCGCCGAGGGCTTCCGAGCGCGCTTTGACGTAACTGATCATGACCGTCGCAAATGAGCTCGCAAAGATCAGGCCACTGGCCAGAATAAACCGGTTAGCGTTCCAGAACAGAATCCAGAAACCAAAAAGGTAGAAGAAATCAGAGATCCGGTCCAGGGTAGAGTCGAGAAAAGCACCGAACACCGATGCAGCGTTCCGACGGCGGGCCAAGAGACCGTCCAATGTGTCGGCAATACCGGAAAAAAGCATAAAAAAAAGACCGACGACAGGATTAAGGAGAAAACCGATTGGAACGGCGGCGGCCAGAAGAAAGCCGACCAGCGTGAACTGATTCGGGCTGAGCGTCAGCTGATTGACGTGCGGCAGAATCCGTTTATCGAGCCACCGATAGTAGGGTTCGGCCAGGAAACTCTTGCGAAGCGTCATGTCAACAGTTCAGGATTTGCGATAGATTTCAGAACCGGTCTTTGCCCGCCTGATGATCTCCGGTCTCTTTTTATCAATTGGACAGAGGTTCGCGTTGCTGAGGATAGTCGTTCTGTGCATCGTCTTTTTCCGGAAACAGAGATATGAAATTTTCTGTCAGGTTAAACGCTTCATCGTCGGTGAATTGATGCGGTGGATGTTTACAAAAATACGCCGAAGGGCCTTCGAGAACACCGCCTTGGCCGCGGTCCAGTGCGAGTTTGACACACCGGATCGCATCGATGGTGACTCCGGCCGAATTGGGAGAATCTTCGACCGATAGACGCAATTCGATTTCCATGGGGACATCGCCGAACAACCGTCCCTCCATCCGGATAAAGCAGACCTTATTGTCCTTCTGCCAAGGGACATAGTCACTCGGGCCGATGTGAATGTTTTCATTTTCCAGACGCTGAGCCGCCACTGATTGGACCGCTTCGGTTTTCGATTCTTTTTTGGACATCAATCGATGACGATTGAGCATGTTCAAAAAATCGGTGTTACCCCCCGTGTTGAGCTGGTAAGTTCGTTCGAGCTTAACCCCCCGTTTCCTGAACAGATCGGTTAGAACTCTGTGCGTGATGGTGGCCCCAAGCTGGGACTTGATGTCGTCGCCGATGATCGGTATGTTTTTTTCCTGGAATCGTCGAGCCCATTGAGGATCACTCGCTATAAATACCGGGATGTTGTTGATCAGGGCGATGCCGGCGTCGAGTGCGCATTCGGTATAAAATTCTGTCGCGCGCTGTGAGCCGACCGGCATGTAATTCAGGAGGATTTCTGCACCGGTTTTCTTAAAAATATCCACAACAGCCTTGTGCTCCGGTTCGGGAGCATCGGAAGGAACAAAGGTGTACCGGTCTTCGTAATCCTGCATGTGGTCCGAGAGGCCGTCAAGTATTCGGCCCATGCTGACCGTAACGTCTGACTGCGGCAGGTCGGGACAAAATCTTTTGGTGCAATTGGGAAGTGCAAAGATCGCCTCATTGACCTTCCGGCCGACTTTGCGTCGGTCAATATCGAATGCCGCAACGACTTGGATGTCCCCAGGCCTGTATCCTCCCAAATCCCAATGCATCAAACCGGTCGCATCTGCCGGACTTTTCTCTCTGTAATAGGCACTCCCCTGAATCAGTGAACTTGCACAATTACCTATTCCCGCAATAGCAACCCTGATCACGCCCATCGGCGACTCGACCTCCCTTCAATAAAGAGCCCAACAACACCAGACACCTATATTCCGACTGTGCCGGTTGCCAAGGGTTCACGAAAACGTCCATTCATAATCCACCCTTCCGAAAAGATTTCCCGCCGCGGTTGATGTGAATTGGCGAAGCGTTGCGCTGGAAGTGTCTTACCAAGAAATATACAACGGTTTAATTCAGAATCAACGCGGTTTGCAACATCTTTTGACAACGGTGAATAATTTTCAGGTTGGCCGGCGGCCGTTTTCGATTTTCGACGCCATGAAATGAATAATGTTTCCAGGGGATCAACCATCGTCGTCATTTTAAACGATTAACGATATGCGAGGAGTGCGGGAGGATCAGAGCGGCGGGTGGTTTTCGGCTGCGGCTGCCGTGGTCTCTTGCTTGTTTTGTTCGGTTGTCCAGCGGGTCAGAATTTTGTGGTAGGTTCGGATTCGGTCCACATAACTGACGGGCTCGGCCCCGCGGGCATATCCATGCGTTAGCCCCCGGTAATATTTCTTGAGACGCAGCAGCGGCAGTGTCGCACGGATGTCGGACCAGGCTTTCGGATCTTTCCCGAGCGTGACCGCCAATGCCTGGGCATCCTCCAGGTGTCCGAAGCCAACGTTGTAAGCGGCTAAAGCCATAAATGTCCGATCCGGTTCCGGAATCTCCACCGGTATTTTTTTGTGAAGTCGGGCCAGGTAGCGTGTGCCGCCATGAATGGACTGCTTGGGATCGAGCCTGTTTTTCACCCCAACCAAACGCGCAGTCTCGAGGGTCAGCATCATCATCCCCCTGACACCGGTGAAGCTCTTGGCCTTGGGGTTCCAGTGCGATTCCTGGTAGGATTGCGCCGCGATCAGGGTCCAGTCCAGACCTTGTTTCTGGGCCGCGTTTACGAAATACTGACGAAATGTCGGCAAACGGTGCTCCAACCGTTTGCGGAAAGTCGTTATGTCGACATAATCGAACTTCTCCAGGTGACCATAATAGTGTTGCTTGAGCCGCTCCAACAGCGAAACGGTAGACGGCTGTTCGAACCACTGCTGGAGAGCGCGGCCCAGATGCCAGTTGTGAGGGTGCCGGACCCAGGCCTGATTTTGGCCTTTGTCAATGGCAAAATGGACTGTCAGTTCCGGGTGGTAGCGCCGATTCAGCGCGATAGTGGTCGATTCTGCAATGGTCAACGGAATGACGCCCTGACCGGCCATTTCCAGCAATTCTTCCGATTCATAGTCGGAAATGGACAACCAGGACAGTTCCGGGTATTCTTTCTTCAAAATGTTCAACCGTTTTTCTTGAAACCCGCCGGCGGTAACCCATATGGGCTTGCCGATCAGATCCGCGGTCGTTTTGAGGATGGTGCCGTCACGGCGCCCCACGACCTGCTGCTGTATTTGTTGATAAATCGGTCCGAAGGCCAGATGCCGGCGCAGATCATCCGATACGATGAAACCGGCGGCGATCAGATCCGCCTCACCGTTGAGAAGTGAGGTAACCATGCTCCTGTCATTTTCCATGACCAGGATTTCCAGTCTGACGTTCAGGTAATCGGCAAAGGCTTTTACAAGATCATATTCGAACCCCTCCTCTCCATGCGGCCCTTCGTAGTAGCAGGTCCCATTGTTGCGGGTGATGACCTTCAGAACCCCTCTGGCTTGAATAGCCTCTAAATCGTTTTTAAAGAGCGATTGATTGCAGCCCGAACCGATCATCAATACCATAAAGATGCCTATGCATAGACCGCAGGTGCCGCGACGAACCTGCTCGAAGGTTGTCTTTTCCGGGCGGGTGTTCGGAACTCCACCTTTTTTAATCGGAAAGCATCTGAAGGAATTCATCAACCACCATATGAATGAGGTGCCATGCCAGAAACAACTTCAGAAGGCGGTTGCCCTCCGACAGTTTTCCTGAAAATCTCAAGAACGGGATCCTGGACACGAGACAGGCTATTCGCCTCGTTGCTGCATGGTCATCGGTATTAAATATCGGCTGGCGGCAGGCTATACTTGAGACAATGCAGCCGAATAGCACCGGTTGATAACGGCCTCTCGAATCCAGCACACCTGAGGATCCACAGAATACGGTCAGAATAGGTGGCAAGATTCTCAAAGCTGTTTCCTCAAACCGTTTTTTCAGGTACTATAACCGTTAATGTGAGGAGGGCCGTCCGCTTTGGTTGAATATTTGCCCCAAAAGGGATAATAATGAAGTTTACCCTTTTAAAACGTCTGACACTCGGATACGTCGTTATCTTGCTCCTGGTGGTTCTGCTCGGGGTTTACGTGTCCCTCAATCTCAATTTGTTAAACCGCTTGATTCGTGGAACAGCGGTCGACGGGACGACCATCGCCCAGATGGAACATCTGCGGGATACGCTTTTTTCGCAGGTCAGTTTTGAGAAAAAATACCATATCTCCAAGGACGAAGACTTTATAAAGAAGTTCTGGGAAATTCGTGAACTCTTTGTAGCCGGGCTCGATGACAATGAATACCGGATGGATACACATCGAAAATCCGAGCTTTTTACAGAAACACGCCAATTGTACGACCAGTATGTCGCTTTATTCGACGAGGAAAACAAGCGCCTGTCCCAAGGGAACTCAAAACCGAGCCGCGAATATGTGACACAGAATGAAGCACTGCTGGACGGTATCGCCCTCCGGCTCAACGGCATCATCGCCATCGTTCAAAAGGGCCGCGAAGAAAAAATTCTCTCGGCCGGCATGATCAGCTCACGGGTATTGAATATGACCCTTTTCACGGCGATACTCACCGTGGTGGTCGGAACGCTGATATCTTTTATCAGCACCCGTCGAATCAACCGTTCGATTGTGTTGCTGCAGAAAAAAACGAAGGAAATTGCCAAGGGAAATTATGTGCAGTTCCCCGAGATGAAGGGGCCGCCTGAAATCAAGAACCTGGCCGACGATTTCAATGCGATGAGCGTAAAGCTCAAACAGCTCGATGAAATGAAAATAGATTTTATCAACCACTTGTCACATGAACTTCGGACCCCGCTGACCGCCATACGGGAAGCCTCTGAAATGCTGATCGAGGGCACCTACGCCAACGCTCCTGAAAAAAAACAGCAATTGTTGATCATAACCCGGGAAGAGTGTGAGCGACTGATCCGATCCGTCAATCGGATTCTCGATTTTTCCCGCATGGAAGCTCACATGATGGAGTATCGGTATCAGAAAGCCAGCTTGACGCCATTGCTGCAACAATCGGTACTGAAGCTGAAACCGATTGCGCAGAGCAAGCGAATTCAACTTGAACTGAAGCCGCTGCCCGAATTACCGTTGATTATGATGGACGAGGAACGCATCAGTCAGGTGATGGAGAACCTGATCGGCAATGCGCTGAAATTTACACCTGAAAACGGCCACGTCCGCATCATGGCGGCACCCTACAACCACTCAAAAAAGGCTGTTTGCGTGGCTGTTTCCGATACCGGTATTGGTATTGCCGCCGAGTCGCTGAAAATCATTTTCGAAAAATTCTCCAGGATCGAAACCAACGGACACAAAGCCGCCGGTTCCGGCCTGGGATTGACCATCGCCAAACACATCATCTCAGATCACGGGGGTGAAATATGGGCCAAAAGTGCGCCGGGAAGCGGCAGTACATTCTATTTCGCATTGCCGGCTGCCTGATGTTAACCCTCCTGTTGGCCGGTTGCCTGTATCCGCCTGAGCGCTGGAAAACGGAGGAACACCTCGCGACAGCCAACTATTATCTGGGCAGAGGTAATTTCAGCGCCTCGCTGAGAGAGAGCCGGGCCGTACTGAATCTCTATCCCCAGCTTTTGGGAGACCGGGCCCTCTTTCAGATCGGTCTCATATACAGTCATCCCGAAAACCCAGAACATGATTTTACGAAAGCCCGTGAGGCTTTCGGGGCACTCGTGAACCGGTATCCCGATAGCCCGCTCAAGCCTCAAGCCGAAATGTGGATAATGGTCTTGCGGAACCTGCAGGACATGGAGAGTGTGTTGAGCGCTAAGAATCAGGAACTAGCCCGGTCCAAGGACCAACTCAGGGATCAGTTGGAAAAAGTGAAAAAACTTCAGGAGAAGAAACAGAAAGACAGCGAGACCAAAGAGGATCATTACGAAAAGGCTATCGAAGCCAAGGATCGACAGATCAAAGAGTTGGAGGAAAACATCGACCAACTCAAGGAAGTGGATATTAAAATCGAGGAAAAAAAACGCAAAGTCACTCCTTGAATCCAAATATGCAGCCAAAGAGGAAGTCATGAACAATATCCTGGTGGTCGATGATGACCGCAATATCCTGAACGTGATCCAGATGCGACTCGAGGCCGAAAACTACCGCGTTTTCAAGGCACTCAATTCGAATCAGGCCCTTACTTTTCTGGGGGACAACGACATCGACCTCGCCTTGGTCGATTTGAGATTAAAAGACGAAGACGGCATTACGTTGATGGAAGATATCCATCGCGCCAGCCCGGATCTGCCGATCATTATTCTGACCGCTCACGGCAGTATCAACAGTGCCGTGGAAGCCATGAAGCGTGGCGCAGCCAACTACCTGACCAAGCCGTTCAACTATCAGGAGCTTTTGTTGCAAATCCAGAATTGCCTGGAGAAAAGCGAGTTGTCCAAAGAGGTCAACACGCTCCGAAATATCTGTGCTGTTCAATTCGGATTCAAAAACATCATTGGCAGAAGCGAGGGAATGAAGCGGGTCCTGGAGCAAGTCGCCCAAGCCGCCGAGACCGATTCGAACGTTCACATCGAAGGAGAGAGCGGAACCGGAAAAGAGCTGATCGCCAAGTCACTGCATCTTTCCGGCCCTAGAAAAAAAGGTCCTTTCGTTGCTATCAATTGCGCAGCAATTCCGGAAACCCTTTTAGAGAGTGAGTTGTTCGGATATAAAAAGGGGGCCTTCAGTGGAGCCGTCAGCGATAAGAAGGGTCTCTTCGTCCAGGCGCACAACGGCAGTTTCTTTTTGGATGAAATCTCTGAAATGCCGCTGACCATGCAAAGCAAGCTGCTGCGTGTGCTGGAAGAGCGCGAATTCTTTCCGGTCGGCGGTCATCAGACCATTAAGGTCGACACGCGGATCATCACGGCGTCCAACAAGAACCTCGAGCAGGAAGTCGAAAACAAAAATTTTCGTGAGGACTTGTATTACCGCATTCACGTGATTCGGATCCAGTTGCCGCCCCTACGGGATAGAAGGGATGACATTCCACTTCTGGCAAAACATTTTCTTAAAAAATATGCTACCGAGATGAAAAAGGAGATCACCGGTTTTTCATCCGCTGCTCTGCAGAAACTTCTCCGTCACCACTGGCCGGGCAATGTCCGTGAACTCGAGAACACGATCGAGAGCGCCGTCGCCATGGGTAGCGGCAACGAGATCGGTGCTGATGTGATCCTGCCAAAATGCGAAGCCGACAATGACTGCATCAAACCACTCAAAGAGGCCAAGGACGACTTTATGAAAAACTACCTGCTGCAACTGGTCGAATTCACACAGGGCAACGTCAGCCAGGCCGCCAAACTCGCCGGCAAATACCGCGCCGATCTCTATGAACTGATGAAAAGATACAAATTGGATCCGTCCAACTTCAGGGAATAATTTAATTCTGCAAACGTCCCCGCTTCCTCTAACCACAGACCGTCGCGACCCTGCGATGCCGTTTTGAAAGCCGGGATGTTCTGGAGTTGGAGGCCTTTATACCCCCTGGAAACCTCCGGATGCCGGGCGTGTCGCGTCATCGACACGCCCGGAGGTGTGTAGTGCTGCGCCGGCCTTTTTCCGCACCGATATCCATTTATCCGATCCTGTTTTTCGCCATCACGTCTTAAAGACCTGACCGCATCCTGTAGTAAAACCCATACAGCACTAAGAGACTTAATTCATACCGGTTACTTTCCAGCGGTTTCAGCAGCTGTTCGATGGCGTATGAAATTTCCTCCATATCGAGACCTTAGAGTAGCCTTTATTTATGATA